>Ga0302311_10008088_pt1 | contig 10623 bp, 12 predicted proteins | sample III_Palsa_N1_3_FD_200449 | JGI IMG/M metagenome (GOLD analysis project Ga0302311, IMG submission 200449) | Peat permafrost microbial communities from Stordalen Mire near Abisko, Sweden - III_Palsa_N1_3 | ecosystem: Environmental > Terrestrial > Soil > Palsa > Peat permafrost | place: Sweden...
TGGTGCTCGCGATCGAGCCGTGGTTCATCGCCGGCGGCAAGGACGGCATCTGGCTCGACGACGACGGGTGGACGATCCGCACCTCGGACGGCAGCCGGGCCGCGCACGCCGAGCACACCATCGCGATCACGCCCGACGGCCCGGTCATCCTGACCGTCCCCTGATCGGGCGACGGGTACCCGGGGCTGCGGCCCCTCCCCAAGTAGGGCCGCAGCCGAGCCGCGAATGGCTCACGTCCATCGTGATCGATAGCAGGGCCATGAAATAGCCCCATAATGGGACAGTGTCCCGAGAAAATGACAATTAAGTGACATCGTCCCCCGGGCGGGGCGACCGGCCGGGCCTGGCGGAGATTGCGGCGGAGATTCAGGCGCTCCGTAAGAACCGCGCGTTCAGCGGTGACGTATCCGGGAAGATCGGCCCGGTCCTGCTTGAGCTGGCCGGCGGCGACGCGCGCACGGCCAACGAGAAGCTCGGCCGCGAGCTCCGGGCGCTGGCCGGGCGGCTGACCCAGGAGATGCGCACCGCGATCCTGGCCGCGCTGGCGCTGCACGAGCAGACCCGCGGGATGACCACCTATTCCCAGCGCAAGCGCTGGCTGGCCGACACCAGGCTCGGCCGGGGCGACCGGACCGCCGAGCGCCGGATCGAGGAAGCGCAGCGGCTGCTCGCCCAGGAGATCGCGGCCGAGCTCGAGCGCCGCCGGGGCCAGTCCGGCGCCGACGACGACGGCTGGTACATCGACCACTTCAGCGCCGTGTTCATGCTCGACGGCGATGCCCCCGAGGCGATCGAGCACCGCCGCATCGTCGCCACCAGGCATCACCTGACCGAGATCACCCTCGTGCTCGACACGCCGAGGGAATCGGGTCAGCGCCGGCTCGGCCTGAAGGCCGACGTCACCAGCGGCGGCACGCTGCTGCGGGCCGAGGAGCTGTCCAGAAACCGGACCCGCTACATCATCGGGCTCCCGCGCCCCTTGCAGCCCGATGAGACGCACGAGTACGAGATGCACATCCGGGTGGCCCCGGACGAGCCGATGCGCGACTACTACGTCTTCCGCCCCGAGCGCCGCTGCGACGGCTTCGACCTCCGGGTCAGATTCGACCGCCGCCACCCGCCCCGCTGGGTCCGCCAGGTAACCGGCGAAGACGTGCACGTCTACTACCCCTACGAGGGCCCCCCGGCCCCCCTCGAGCGAGTCCCGGTCGATGCCACCGGCGAGGCCCGCGCCGTCTTCTCCCACCCCCGCCCGCACCTCGGCTACGGCCTCCAGTGGTCCTTCGCCGACGACGCGTAACCGTCGGCCCCCCACCCCGCGCGGCCCGAACCCGGAAGCGCGCAGACGCAATCAGCCGAGGTGGTGGAGCCGCGTGAGCGGGAGCGACTGAGCCTCGTGCACCGGCACCGGAACGCCGTCCACGCTCACCGGCCCGTCCACGACCGGCACCGATACCTGCGCCACAACCGCGTTCCGAATCATGTCCGCCCGGGTCAGCCCGCGGGCGCCCGCGATTGGCAGGTAGCGCACGCCGCCGGGGAGCTCGCCGCGCAGCGAGGCGTCCGCCAGCACCGACTCCGCCACGAACACCGCCGACAGCGTCCGCGGCGCGTCCCCCAGCCCGCCGAAGAACGGCCCGAGGACCCGCGGCTGAGTGATCCGGGTCGACCCCGATCCTGAGCCAGAAGTGCCCCACGCGACGAACCCGGACTTGAGCACGATCTCCGGCGTCGTCCCGAACCGGGCCGGGTCCCACAGCGCGATGTCGGCCAGCCGCCCGGCCGTCAGCGAGCCGACCTGCGCCGCCAGGCCGTGCGCGATCGCCGGGTTGAGGGTGACCTTGGCCAGGTAGCGGAGCACCCGGTCGTTGTTGGCGAAGGACGGTCCCGCCTCACCGGCCAGCGTCGCCTGCACGTGCGCGAGCTGCCAGGTACGGCGGGCCACCTCGGCGATCCGGCCCATGCCCATCGAGTCGGAGTTGATGATCGAGATCGCGCCGAGGTCGTGCAGGAAGTTCTCGGCCGCGATGCCATGCCGCCTGATCCGGCTCGCAGCGATCGCCGCGTCGCTGTCGAGCCGCGCGTGCAGCTTGTGCACGGTCATCGTCATCGGCACCAGCTCGGCGATCGTGGCCGGGGTGAGCGGGAGCGTCGGCGTGGTCGAAGAGCCGAGGATGTGCGGGTGGTTCAGGATCTCGAGCACGTCGGGGTGACCGCCGCCGCCCTCCACGTGGTACGCGTGCACGGTCCGCCCGGCCGTCGCGGCCACCGTGTCGGACAGGTACCCGGATTCGTTCAGCGTGTCGGTGTGCAGCGCGACCGGCAGCCCGGCCGCCTCGGCGACGGTCAGGCAGGTGTCGATCTGGGCCGGGGTCGCGCCCCAGTCCTCGTGCACCTTGAACCCGCCCGCGCCCGCCTCGACCGCCGCCTCGAGCAGCGCCGTCGAGCGCGTCGATCCCCGGGCCAGGAACGCCGCGTTGAGCGGGATGCCCGCCCAGCCCGCCATCATCGCCCGCAGGTTGTAGGCCGGGTTCGCGCCGACGTCCCACACCCCGCCGATGCCCATCGCCACCACCGTGGTGATCCCCGACGACAGGGCCGCCGCCGCGATCTGCGGGCTGGACGCGTGCACGTGCGAGTCGATCAGCCCGGCGGTGGCGATCAGCCCCTCGCCGGGCAGGATCGCGGTGTGCGAGTCGACCACCAGGTCTACCCCCGTCTGCACGTCCGGGTTCCCCGCCCGCCCGGTGCCGACGATCCGGCCGCCGGAGATCCCGATCGAGGTCTTGCGCACGCCGAGCACCGGGTCGAGCACCAGCACGTTGGGGATGATCAGGTCGAGCGCGCTCGCGCGCCCGGCCGGCGCCGACGTGACCAGGACGCCGTCCCGCGCGGTCTTCCCGCACCCGCCGATGAGCTCGTCGCCGGGGGAGACGTCATCGCCCTCGACCTCAACCCACAGGTCGGTGTCGGCCAGCCGCACCCGGTCGCCGGTGGTCGGCCCGTACCGCGCGGCGTACTCGCCCCGGTCGAGCGCGCTCATCGCGCCGCTGCCGGGCCGCCGGTGATGACCGCCGCCGCCGTCCGCTCCTCGCCCGGTCGCAGCCGCAGCGCCTCCCCGGCCGGCAGGTCAAGGCGGCAGCCGGCCGGCGGGCGCGCCGTCGCGTCGCCGCGCGCGAAGTCCCGGCCGGCCGAATCGGCATCTCGAACGGTCCCGGTCTCCGCCTCATCGGCCAACCGGATCTCGACCGCGGGGTTGACCTGGTCGAGCGGGAAGTGCGACGAGATCCACACGTCCCGACGCCCGGTGTTGCGCAGCACGACCGTCCTTCGCGGCAGGCCGGGCGCGAGCATGATCGGCCCGGCGGCTGCGCGCACCGTGCCAGGACGTCCGCGCCAACCGTCAGCACCGTTCCCGTCCGTCACGCCATCCTCATCCCGGGTCGCGCCGGGAGCAGGCGAGGACGACGGAGCCAGAATCTCCTCGGTCCGTTCGATATAAGGGGGTTGCTGATTTTGATCTTCGGGGAAGGGGCGGTCGACGTGCACCAACGTCGTGCCCCAGGGGAACAGCGCCTCGACCTCGAGCACCGGGAGAGGGAGGCGACGCCGGGCAGCAGCGCCGCCGCCGGGATCACCGCCCGGGCGCGCTCGATGACCGCCGCCAGCTCGACCCCGTCCCAGGCCAGCTCGCAGATCTCGTCGCACACCAGGGCGACCGCCTCGGTCGCCCCGAGCGGGGCGCCGCGGGCGAGCCGCCGACGGGCGAGATCGGCCGCGGCCGCGAGCAGCAGTCGCTCCTGCTCCCGTGGTGTCAGGTGCATTCCTTGACGCCCTCCCCCGCCTGAAGGCAAGGGATTCCTGGCTCACGGTGCACCCTGCGGCTACGCTGCAGCACGTCTTACCCGATCAGCACGAGCAGGGGTGAGACCAGCCCTGACAAGCATCACGGCGGCGCTGTTCTTGTCCCTCGGCAGGACAAGGCCGCACGCTTCGCATGCATAGGTTCTCTCGGACAGCAGCAGGCGGGACTTGGCTCTCGCGCCGCAGCCGCTGCAATCCGTCGTGGTAAAGGCCGGGTTGATCAGGTGAACAACCCGGCCGTGCTTCGCCGCCAGTTCCAGCAGCGACTTCTTCGCGGACCCGATCGCGGCGTCCGCCGATTTCCGGGCCATGGTTGAGTTGGCGAGGAACCTCGGCTTGAAGTCCTCCACCGCTATCACGTCATGATCCCGAACGACGGACTTGGCCCATTTCCGGGCGGTGTCCTTACGTTGTGCCCCGACCTTGGCGTGGGCTTTCGCGGCCTGCCGCTTCGCCCGCTTGTAACCCGGACGGACGACGGGGCGGACGGCAGAGGGCGCGACCAGACCACGCGCAGCGAGATTCCCCCGGCGACGATCAGCAGCCCATCGCGGAGGGTAAACCCCTGTCTGCTGTAATTCATCGTCGGCGTGGAGCGGTCCCGCTTGCGGAACTGCGGGAATCCCGCGCGCTGCCGGACGGGCAGTTTTCCCTTGCGGTCTTTCAGCGCCTTGGCGCGGCTCTTGCCGAAGTCCCGGATGGTCTGCTTCTGTGCGACCGATGATCCCGCGCGGAGCCACTCGTGCTCCGCGCGCCACCCCGTGAGCATCTTGTCGAGCCCCGCCGGGCCGCACTCGCGCTTTTCCTTGCATGCCTGCTGTGACTCGGCTACGCACTGGTTCCAGACCCACCGGCAGCGCCCCCACTCGCCCAGGAGCGCGCGCTCGGCAGTTGCCGAGACGCGAGCCCTGTAAGTGAAGCGCACATGCCTCATATTGTGATTGTATCATTTGGCCTATGACGCCGGATGCTGACTACAGGCGTGGCAGGCAGGTGGTTTCGGCCCTTCACGTGCACTTGGTCTTCGTGACGAAGTATCGGCACGGTGTCTTCGACGAACGTATGCTCCGCTCCTGTGAGCAGGTGATGCGGAAGGTCTGCGACGACTTCGAGGCGAGTCTGCGGGAGTTCAACGGCGAGGCGGACCACGTGCACCTCCTCGTGTTCTACCCGCCGAAGGTGTCGGTTTCCGCGCTCGTGAACAGCCTCAAGGGCGTATCCGCGCGGATGCTCCGCTCTGAGTACACGGGGAAGGTGAACCGGGCGCGGATGAACGGCCACTTCTGGTCACCGTCCTACTTTGCGGCCTCGTGCGGGGGCGCGCCCCTGTCGATCATCAGGCAGTACATCGAGCAGCAGCAGCGCCCAACCTGACGGCCGGGCCGGGGCTCGCCCGCCCTGAGGGACGACGGGGCCTGGTCGGCGTCGGCGAGCGCGGCCCAGGTGGTCGGCGAGTTGTCGAGACCGTGCACGGTGAACCCGGCGGCGAGCAGCCGCGCGGACATCACCCAGCCATGTTTCCTAGTCCGACGAAGCCGATCAAGGTCGAGGTCACGGCGTGTTCGCTCCCGTCAGCTGATCGGTGCTGGCCCGATCGCGGCGGGCGAGTACGGCCAGGTAGACGGCCATCAGCGCCACGCAGACCACCAGCGCGGTCGCGGACAGGCCGAGAGCGGTCCGCAGCCCGACCGCCGCGCCGAACAGCCCGACGGTGAACCCGCTGCCGATCCGCATCCCGTTCGCGCCGACCCCGTAGACGCCGATAACCTGGCCCTTCTTCTCCCGCGGGGCGCGCAGCTGGACGACGGTCTGGGTGATGGACATCGCGGCCAGGTTGGCGACCCCGCCGACGACCAGCAGCGGCGCGGCGATCAGGTAGTCGTGGCTGACCGCGAAGAAGACCGACGCGGCCCCGTAGACCAGGGTGGACCAGAGCGCGGACCGGACCGAGAGCCTGATCCAGCCGGTGCCCTCGAGCAGCAGCCCGCCGAGCACGCCGCCGAGGCCGTTGGCGAACAGCAGCACGCCGTAGGCGGTGCCGCTGGACAGGCCGGTCGTGGTCGAGGCGATCTCCGGCATCACCACCTGCATGGCCGAGCCGACGAAGAACGAGCCGAGCCCGGCCAGGATGATCATCGAGGCGAGCACCCGGTCCCGGCTGACCTCCTTGAACACCTTGACCGCGGCCAGCGCGGTCACCCGTTCCCTGGCGACGATGCCGGTCCGGGTGTGGCCGGTGAACTTCGTCCGCGCCATCAAGATCGTCAGCGGCAGGTAGAACGCGATGTTGACCCAGATCCCGTGGACCGGGCCGAGGCCGAGCAGCAGGGCCGAGCCGACCACCGGGCCGGCCAGCACGCCGAGCGACCGCGCGGTCGAGTTGAGCCTGATCGCGCTGGGCAGGTCCTCGACCCCGACGAAGTCCTCGAGCAGCAGCTGCTCGGGCGGCGCCCACAGCGCGCCCGCCGTGCCGTGCAGGATCAGCAGGATGCAGGCGTCCCAGACCGTCAGCGAGTTCGTGAAGAACAAGATGCCCCAGGTCAGCGACACGGCCATGAACAGCGCCTGTGATCGGAGGATGAGCTTGCGGCAGTCGTAGCGGTCGGCCAGCGCGCCGAAGTAGGGCGACAGCAGCAGGAACGGCAGCCAGTGGCTGATGACCTCGAACCCGGTCAGCGCCGGGGAGTGGAACTTCTCCCAGATCACCCAGTAGGTGATGACGTGCTCGACGTTGTCGGCCATCATCGCCAGCGTGGCGCCGCCCAGGTAGGGCCGGCAGGACCGGTTGCGCAGCGCCGCGAACTTGACCGATCGGGCCGGCGGCCCCGCGGCGATTGGCTGCGCGGCGCTGGTGAGATCGCCCTCTGGCTCCGGATCCAGCACCGGGATGTGGGTCGGGACGCCGCAGGCTGCACACATGCGCCACAGTCTAAACAGGACTTATCGGGCGCGACCTCGATGTGCGCGACCGTCGCCAGAACGTTAGCGGGGCTAAGGTTTACGCGCGAGGCCGGCCACCGCCCATGCCCTGGTTCAGCCGCCGGGCGCTCTCCGCCAGCACCGCGTCGTCGCCCTGCCCCGGACCGAGCGGCACCCCGTACATGCCCTACAGCACGGCGCGCAACAGGTTCGGCGCGATGCTGGACTACCTCGGCATCAGCGGAGCGCACACGCACTCACTGCGCCATCAGTTCGCCAGCGAGGCGCTGGACGCCAACCCCCGCGAGCTGGCCAACATCTCCCAAGTCCACGGCCACGACAGCATCGAGACCACGCTCCGGTTCTACATCCACGCCAGCGCCAACGCCGAGCAGCGCCCGAGGGGCGCCGCGTAGGTCGGCTGGCCGGCCCCCGCACCAGGACGACAAGCAAGGGCGGCAGCCGGGACAGGGCGCCGCAGGATCACGAGCAGCGCCGAGCCGCCAGACCCCGCCGGCACCCCAGTCGCCGGGCCCGGACGGAAGTCGCCCCTGACCTGACTTGGCCCAATTTAGTGCGCATGTTCAGCTCCTACGGACGGTGAAGCCGCAGGAGTGGCGGGACGCTTCCGGCCTGGGCGGCTCCGCCATGCGGGTCGGCGCCGAGGAGATGCGATAGATCCACGACGAGATCTGGCCGATCCTGGAGTGCTACCCTCAGCGGGTGGATGACCCGGCTCCGCAGTCGCCTGACGTGCGTGCCGCTCGGGTATTCTTCTTCGCCGGCGTCAGCCCGGGGCGATGACCGGTCGGCCGGGCGGGCTGTTGCGGCAGCGGAATTTCCGCTTGTTCTGGGCCGGAGAGAGCATCAGCGAGGTCGGCAATTCCGTCACCCTCGTCGTGATTCCGCTGGTCGCCATCGACACCCTGCACACCAGCACGTTCACCGTCACGGTGCTGACCGCGATGGTCTGGCTGCCCTGGGTCGTTATCGGCGTTCCCGCCGGTGCGTGGGTCGACCGGTTGTCGCCCCGGCCGGTCATGCTGGCCTGTGATGCGGTCTCGGCGGCGGTGTATGCGAGCGTGCCGGTCGCCGCCTGGTGCGGGGTGCTGACCGTCGCGCAGCTCATCGCGGTCACGCTGATCGCGGGCGCGGCGGCAGTGTTCTTCAACAGCGCTTACCAGGTTCTGCTCCCGGGGGTAGTGGACGAGGCGGACCTCGCCGAGGGGAACGCCAAGCTGCTGGGCAGCCAGCAGGTCGCCCAGGTCGGCGGCCCGGGGCTCGGCGGGCTCCTCGCGCAGGCGGGCGGCCCCGTGACCGGGCTCCTGGCCAACGCGGCGAGCTTCGCCGTCTCGTTCTGCTGCCTGATCGCCATGCGGCCGCCACGGGACCGCCGGCCGGGTGACTCCGGCACCGGGGGCATGCTCGATGGTCTTCGCTTCGCCTGGCGCGATCCCTACCTGCGTGCGATGACGGCGTTCTCGTCGCTTGGTAACCTCGCGCTCACCGGTGTCGACGCCCTCCTGGTCGTCTTCCTGGTCCGTACCATCGGGCTGTCCTCGGCGGCGGCCGGTCTCGTCATGGCCAGCCTCGGCGTTGGCGGTGTCCTTGGCGCGCTTACCGCCCGCCCGCTGGGGAGACGGGTCGGCACAGCGCGGGCCCTGCTCATTGCCGTCCCGGTCGGCCTGTGCTTCGCGCTGCTGCTCCCGCTCGCGGACAAGGGACCGCGGCTCGCGTTCGCCAGTGCAGCGCTGATAGGCGCGGGCAGTGTCATCGCCATCGGGAACGTGATCATCGACAGCTTCATACAGGCCTACGTCTCGCCGGGCGTACTCGGCCGGGTCATCTCGGCGACATGGACGATTGCGTTCGCGATGATGCCCGTCGGCGCGCTGCTCGCCGGAGTCCTCGCCACCGCGCTGGGGGTCAGGGCAGCGCTATGGATATTCACTGCCCTGATCGCCGTGTCAGGCCTCACGTTCCTGCTGACTCCAATGCGGCACCTGCGTGACCTGCCGCGGCGCCCGGCCGAGGATAGCGTCCCGGCTATGCGTTAGTGCGCAAGTTCAGCTCACACAGAGAGCAAAGCCGCAGGCCAGCAACCCGCCGAACCGGCTCAGCTCAAATTGTGGCCCAAGTCAGGGAGCCGGGACGGAAGTCGCCCCTGACGGGCCGTCCCGCAAGGCCCCGCCCGCCGCCCCGTCCGGCTCCGCCGGACCCGCGCCAAAGAGCAGGCGCGGAAAGGCGAAGGACCGGGACGCCGCGAAGAGCGTGCTCCGCGCCGTCGTGGACCTCGCATCACCCACAAGTGATAGGTCCGCTGCCGGGGATGGCGTTGTCGATGAGGACGGTCGCGATGGCGGCGGCGGTGGGGAAGGTGTCGGTGTTGAGGACCCGGGTGCGGGCCGACGCGCCATCGAGAAGCAGCGCCAGTTGGTCGCCGAGCTGTTCGGGGTTGGCGGCGCCGGCTTCGCGTGCGGTTTCGGCGAACCGCGTGGCGATGGCCTTCTTGTAGTCGCGTGCGTATTGGGGTGCGGGGTGCTGGGGGTCGTGGATTTCGACGGCCGCCGCGATGAAGGGGCACAGCCCGGTCCCGGGCACCTCGAAGGCAGCGAGGAGTCGTTCGCGGGGCGTGAGGTCGGCGCGGTCGAACACTCCGGGCATGACGTCGGGATCGAACCGGCGCAGGTATTCGGCGACGAGTTCATCCTTGCCGGCGAAGTGCTGGTATGCCGTGCGCTTCGACACTTGGGCGACCGCGCAGAGTTGGTCCATGCCGGTGCGGTTGATGCCTTGATCGCGGAACAGTTGTTGTGACGCGCTGAGGATGCGCTCGCGCGCGCCCCTGCCGCGGCGGCGGCCCTGGGGGCCCTTCTCCAACTCCGTCATGCTGCCAGCATAGCCCACATGGGTAACGACCGGTATACATAGCTTGCGTTCCGGCCGGCCATCCGATACGTTAAGCACTCAGATCGGTGTACATAGCATCTGAGCTGACCGGGAGCCTGCCGATCGCGGGTCCACCGCTCGCGCTGGCCGGCTTCACAGGAGGTGTCAATCGCTAGTTAAGTACCCAGACTGGTGTGCATAGCTGATTCGAATACCCATCAATTCAATGGAGTGATCGTGGGAAAGCTCGATGGCAAGGGCAGGCTCGGCGAGATCACCGAGGAGCACTTCGATGCCGCCTTCGGGCTGAACGCGCGCGGCACGCTGTTCACGGTGCAGAAGGCACTGCCGCTGTTCAACGACGGCGGCTCGATCTTCATGACCGGGTCGAACGCTTCGCAAAGGGGCTATCCGAACTGGAGTGTGTACGCGGCGAGCAAGGCCGTGCAGCAGGCCTACGCCCGCGTGTGGCTGGCCGAGTTGAAGGACAGGCGGATCCGGGTGAACGTGCTGACCCCCGGCCAGGTCGCCACGGCGAAGCAGGAGGAGGTGTTCGACGAGGAGACGATGCGGATGTTCGAATCCCTGATCCCGCGGGGAAAGATGGGCCGCCCTGAGGAGATCGCGGCGGTCGCGCTGTTCCTCGCCTCGGACGATTCGAGCTACGTGAATGGCATGGAGCTGGTTGCCGACGGCGGCACCACAGCGATCTGAGCGGGAGACACCCGACACAAACGAGACAAAGCGAAAGCTCGAGAACAGGGAAGAGAGCACGCATCATGAGCAGCATCAGCATCATCGGCACCGGAAACATGGCCCGTACCATCGGCACGCTGGCGGTAGCGGGCGGCAACACCGTCGAGGTCATGGGCCGCGATCAGTCCAAGGCCGCTGACCTGGCCAAGGCTTTCGGCGGCGGCGCCACGACGGGAGAGTGGGGCGCCGTCCCGG
>Ga0302311_10008090_pt1 | contig 10621 bp, 10 predicted proteins | sample III_Palsa_N1_3_FD_200449 | JGI IMG/M metagenome (GOLD analysis project Ga0302311, IMG submission 200449) | Peat permafrost microbial communities from Stordalen Mire near Abisko, Sweden - III_Palsa_N1_3 | ecosystem: Environmental > Terrestrial > Soil > Palsa > Peat permafrost | place: Sweden...
AATCAATTCAAGCGCAACCCCGGGTAGGTTGCCCGTGTTCCTACAATTGTGGTCGACATTCACTCGCACATTCTTCCGGAAGTGGACGACGGATCGAAGTCCTGGGAAATTTCCGTCGCGATGTGCCGCATGGCCGCCGCTGACGGCATTACGCACCAGGTCGCCACGCCCCACGCCAACGACCGCTATCACTACGATCGCCCGTATCTTCAGAGCCTAGTCGCGCACTTGCAAACTCTGGTAGGCAAAGCGCTCACTATCACCCTGGGCTGCGATTTCCATCTTTCCTACGACAACTTGCAGGACCTCCTCGCCAATCCCGCCCGCTACACCATTGAAGCCTCGCACTACATGCTGGTCGAGCTCAGCAATTACAGTGTCCCGCAGCAAATTACGGAATGTTTTACCAAGCTCGGCGACTGCGGCATCACCGCCGTCATCACGCATCCCGAACGCAATCCGATTCTGCGCGAGAGTCCGCAGCGCGTGGTGGAATGGGCTGAGCAGGGCTGCGTCATTCAGATGACCGGCTCCGCCCTCACCGGATTCTGGGGGGAACGAGTGCGCCGCGCCGCCCACTGGCTGCTCGAACACGATGCCGTCCACGTGCTCGCCACCGACGCGCATGACACCGAGAAGCGCGTCCCCGTGCTCTCTTCAGCTCGCGATGCCGCCGCCGAAATCTGCGGCGAGGAAGTTGCCGATGCGCTGGTTGACGCCAATCCGGCCGCAATTATTCAGTCGCAGCCTCTGCCTTATTTTCCGCGGCCCGTAACAGGCAGCTATCGCAAATCAGGCCGTTAGCAACTAGCAATTGGCAATCCAGCAACTAATTGCTAATTGCTAACTTACTGCGGGCTGGATGCGTCGTGGTCGGCGGCCGTAGCAGGCACTCCCGCCGACGGCGCTGGATTCGTGCTGATCGGCGCTCCCGGTTCCGCACTGTGCGAGAGCGGGCTCTGCGATGGAGCACTCACCGGCGCGGCCGCATTAGAAAGGTTCGGCCCCGTGGTCATGGCGCTTTCCGGATTCAACAGATGATCGTGGCTCGGCCCTAACCCCAAACTGATCAGCGCCCGCGAATCCGGCACCTGTTTCGATTGCCAGCCGTGATCGGCCTGATAGCGCCGCATGGCGTCCTCGCTCGACTGATTCCATGTTCCCGTCGGCTCGCCGCTCATGTAATGTTCGCGGATCAACGCTTCCTGAATCGCCTGGGCGCGCTCGGGATCGATCTTCTGCTGTCCGCGAGGTTTCTTCTTGCCGCTCTTTCGCGCACTCGCATACTGGGATTTACCGTTGTGCGCAGTGCCGGCCGTCTTTGACTTCGAATGCTGACCGGCCGCGGAATGCGCCGCTGGACGCGCCTTCGCCGAGGAAGATGAAGAGGACGAACTTGCTTTCGAAGCGGAAGCACCCGCCTTCGCGTGCTTCTTCGAAGTAGCTGTCGCCGAGACCGTCTTCTTCGCGGGAGCAGTCTTGTCGGCAGGTGCGTGGCTCGCAGCATCCTGCGAAACACCTCCGACGGCAGCCAGACAGCACCCCGCCAGAACGCTGGCCGCGCCCAACCATCCCCTCAGTCTTCTCGCGCGCTGCTTCAGTTCCAACGGTAGACCCTCAAGTTTCCGCCAACTCGCCCGGCGCAAAAATAAAGGCCAAGGGCAGGCTGGCATTGCCATCATCCTCTATCGGATGTCGCAATGCCAGTTCCCGTTGACTAAACCCCAAGTTACGGAAGTGTTCCGGGCACGAAGATGGTTCCATCCTGCCGCGACGCACCCCGCGGGCGCACCAGGAACACCACATCCTGTCCACTCTTCAGGCTGGACTCCGCCTTGGCGAAATCTTCTTCGCTATTCACCGGCTGTTTGTTGATTTCCAGAATCACGTCGCCGCGCCCCAGGTTGATGTCGTCGGCAAACGATCCCGGCTTCACATCCTGCACGATGACGCCTTTGCCTCCCGGAATGTCCAGCTTCTCCGCCATCTCCGGCGTAAGCCTGCGCACCGAGATTCCGAACTTATCCTGCTTCGGCGTGCTTTCGTCATTGCCGCCGTCATCCTCGTTCAGCCGCGCCGCAAACAGCTTCGCACGATCCGCAATGGTCACGCTCGTATCCTGCTGTTTGCCGTTGCGCACAAAGCCCAAGGCCACCTTCGATCCCGGCTTGCGCGACGCGATGTCCGCCACCAATTCAGACCCCTTGGTCACTTTGTGGCCGTCCACCGTGGTGATGGTGTCGCCCACCTTCAACCCAGCTTCATCCGCCGGGCTGCCGGGCACCACGCTCGATATGGTCACGCCCGATCCATTACCATAAACCCGCGTGATTGCCGGGTTTTCCACCGCATCGAACATAATGCCGATCGATCCGCGGGCCACCCGATGCTCCGGTCCAATCAGTTGGTTATAAACCTGCACCACAGTATTCGACGGCAGCGAGAATCCCACGCCCGCATACGCGTTGGTCTCGCTCAAAATCGCGGTGTTGATGCCGATCACTTCGCCTTCCAGATTCACCAGCGGTCCTCCCGAATTTCCCGGATTGATCGCGGCATCGGTCTGAATGAAAGTCTGGAACTGACGGCCAGGCACAATATCGCGCCCCTTGGCCGACACAATGCCAGCCGTTACCGTACCCACCTGACCGAACGGGCTGCCGATAGCCAGCACCCAATCGCCTACCTCCATGCTGTCGGAGTTCCCCATCTTGGCCACCGGCACCGGACGGCTCATTTCAATCTTGATGACGGCCAAATCGGTTTCCGAATCCTCGCCAATCACCTTGGCGTCGTGCTGCACGCCGGGAGGATCGTCCTGCAAACGCACCCGAATGCGATCCGCCTTCTCGACTACGTGGCGATTGGTGACGATGTAACCCTTCGAATCAACGATCACGCCCGAACCCAGCGACCGCTCGCGAATCGCCGCGTCACCCTGCGGGCCGCCCTGTCCGCCGAAAAAGCGGTTGAAGAAATCGTCCATCCCGCCCTGGCCGCCGCCACCGTTCTCGTCGTCATCAGGAGCCTGCCCCTGCCCGCCGCGCCGGCGATGCGGATTCTTGATCGTCGACTCGGTGTTGATGTTGACCACGGTCGGCCCCAACTGCTTGGCGATCTGGGAAAACTCGCCCGAAAGCTGCTTGGGAGACGGCACCGTCAACGGAGTCGCGTCGGACGACGAGGACTTCTGCCCTTCCTTGCCTTTCACTCCGTAGGAAACCACCGAACCAATCAAAATACCCAGCGCCAGCGTAGCCACAATGCTGAACGAATAGACCCAGCGATGAGTTTTCAAACGCAGCCAAAATGCCCGCGAATCCATAAATCTGCTTCCTCCGAAGACGTATAGGGATTAATTATACCCGTTGGCCAAGGCGCAGGCTCAAAAACGGAACTGCGGGTAGTGGGCTAATTCCGTGTTGCCGAGTCCGGGCCAAATCGTGTCCCCCGGGAGGGTCGAATGCCGATTGTCCTGATCGATGCTACGTGAGATCATTCCACTTAGGAAGAAGTAACCTCAGTATGGGAGTTTTCCGCAAGCCGCTGATCGATCCCATCATTGTCGCGGACAAACTTATTTCAACCCTTCAGGAATTGCCAGACGGTAGGCGCATTCGAACCCCTGCACAAGACGAGCGGGGCAATCCATCTGGCTGCGGAATCAGAGTGGGGAACCCAGGATGAGGTGCTGTACGACTTCCACAAACTGCTATGCGTGAAGTCTCCTCTAAAAATCATGGTCTACTGGGCCAAGCGATCATTCGTGAGCGAGTTCGAGAAGTATATGCAGCATTTCGACGAGCACCTGGAAGGTGAGAATTACATTTTGGTCGAGTTCGCTCCGGAGCCACCGCATCACGCGTACTCCTACGCGGTGAAGAACGACGGACGGCTGCTGGCTGTTAACTTTTCACCACTGAAACTGCCGAATTGAGTCCTTCGGATCTCGGCAACAAGGATTTGGCCCAGCACCGAACTGCCGGGTAATGATCGCTAAGAATGCGGCCACAAATGGGTTAGACGCACAAAACCGCTCTCGCGTCTGAAGAAGTTACTTCACTTCGTAAATCGTTTTTCCACCGACCACCGTGCGCAGCACCTTGGTCGCCAGAACTTTTTCCGCCGCAGCCGCCGTCACATCGCGGTCCAGCACCACGAAGTCCGCCAGCATCCCCGGCACCAGCTTCCCCTTTTCTTTTTCTTCGAACTCGGCAAAGGCCGAGCCCGTCGTATAAGCGGCAATCGCCTGATCCATGGTGAGCCTCTGCGCCGGGAAAATTCCTGCTTGCCATCCTCGCTCTTGCGCGTGACCGCCGCATACAGTCCGCGGAACGGCGTCACTGGCTCCACGGGATAATCCGTTCCAAACGCCAGCGTCACTCCCTTATTCAGAAACGCCGCCCACGCATAAGCCGTGGCCGCCCGCTTCGCCCCCAGCCGGTCCTGCGCCCATCGCATGTCGGTCGTCAGATGGCTCGGCTGCATCGACGCAATCACTTTCAATTCTTTAAACCGTGCAATCTGCGCCGGCGTCGTCACCTGCGCATGTTCGACGCGTAACCGGAAATCGTCTCCGCCATTCGGGCCCTTCACCTTCTGCTCGCGCGCCGCTTTTTCCGCCTCGGCAAAAGCATCCAACGCCATCTGGATACCCTTATCTCCAATCGCATGGAATCCCAGCTGAAAGCCCGCCAGCACGCGCTCTTTGGCCATGTCGTTCAGCTTCGCCGCCTCATAGCGCGGCAATCCCGAGTTCTTCGGATCATCCGAGTAAGGCTCCAAAAGCGCCGCCGTATGCCCGCCCAGCGAACCGTCCATAAATCCCTTCAGCATTCCCGTGTGCAACATCAGATCGGCCTGCGGATGCGAATCCCGCTTCTTCTGCAATTCCTCGATAGAATCGTCAAACGGCAGCCACTCGGAAATCCGCGCCGTCAGCTTGCCTTCCTTTTCTAAATCTTCGTAAATCTCAAAATTCTGCCAATCCGGCGAGTAATCCTGCGCCGAAGTCACCCCGTGCTCGGCCAAATCCGCCAGCGCCACTTCAATCCCGTGCCTCCGCTTTTCGCGCGTCGGTTGCGGCAGCACCACTTCCACCGCATGCTGCGCCGTATCGCGCAGAACCCCCGTCGGTTGGCCGTTGGCATCGCGATCGATCTGCCCGCCTTCCGGATCGCGGCTCGCAATCGTAACGCTCGCCAACTGCAGCGCCCGCGTATTCGCCACCGCCAGGTGACCATCCACACGATCCAGAAACACCGGATGCCCGCCCGACACTTCATCCAGATCCCACCGGCTGGGCAAAGCCTTCACCGGCCACAGCGTCTCATCCCATCCTCCGCCCAGAATCCATTCCCCCGGCTTCGCCGTCTCCACCTTGGCCAGCAGGCGGTTGCGAAGCTCATCCAGCGTCTTCACTCCAATCAAATCCACATTCAACTTTTGCAAGCCAGCGTCAGCTAGATGCAAATGCGCGTCGTTAAAACCTGGCATGACAAAATGCCCGCCCAAATCAACAACCTGCGTCTGCGGCCCCTTCAGCTTCTGAATGTCTACATTCTTCCCCACCGCCTGAATCCGATCCCCGCGCACCGCAATCGCCTCCTCGCGCAAAATAGAACTGAACTGCGCGTTCGACGGCACCCCGGTATAGACATTCGCGTGGACGAAAATAATGTCAGCCTTCGGCTTCGATTCCGCCGAAGCAGCAGGAACGTTCTGAGCCGAAACCGGCACGTTTGAAAAGATGGCGATAAAAACAAAGAGTGAGATTACGACAACCCAATCACGAAGTGACGGCATGTGAAAGCCCGGCACGGCAGTGCCGGGTGGAAGCACAAAGAAGGAGTCAGTCCCGCAGGGACGGCACAATTCCAACCGCTTCTTTACTCTCGGCGTTACGAATCTCATCATTCCCCCGCTCCCGCCAGCGCCAGCATCGTCAACAAAATCCTCTTCAATCCCAATTCCCGCCCATTCGAGTCGAACCACTCCTGCAACGTGTGCGCCCCGCCGCCCGACCCTCCGCCGCCAATCGCAATCGCCTCCAGCCCCATCGACAACGGAATGTTCGCGTCCGTCGACGCCCGCTGCACCTGCGCCGCATTATTCAACTGCGCGTCCACTGCCCGAATCACATGCAAAATCCGCGATCCCACCGCCAACTCACCCGCCGGACGATTCCCAATCGCCACCACTTCGCAATTCACTCCCGAAGGCCGCTTCTGCGCCGCCGACCTCATCTCCGCCGCTAGCGTTTCATCTTCCACCGCACGATTCAGCGCCAGCCGCAGCGTCTGCTCCAGCCGCTCCATCTCCGCCATCGACGTCGACCGGATATCCACCTTCATGCTCGCCGACTCAGGAATCGAGTTCACCGACGTGCCGCCACGAATCACTCCAATATTGAAAGTCGTCTTCGGCGTAGTAGGCACCGGCGCAGCCGTAAACGTATCGATCGCCCGCGCCAGAATCACAATCGGATTGGGCGCGCCAAAATCGCTCCACGAGTGCCCGCCCGGACCGCGCACAATCACCTCAAACCTCCGGCTGCCCAGCGCCTCAGCCACAATCGTGTCCGCGCCCGCGCCGTCGAGCACCACGCTGTAGGCAATCGAGTCCTTCCAGCGCGGCGTGGAAAAAATATGCCGCATCCCACGCAGATCGCCCTCGCCCTCTTCGCCGACGTTGCCGATAAACACAAACGGGAGCGCGTGCCGCAGCCGCACCGCGCGCAGCAGCGCGGCAATCGCCAGCATCGCCGTCACCCCCGCTCCGTTGTCGGAAACTCCCGGCCCATACAACCGGCTGCTCTGCTGTCGAATATTCAGCGGCGTGTTCGCCGGAAACACCGTATCGATGTGCGCGCTTAATGCCACATAACGCTGCCCGAATCCCGGACGCACTCCGAACACGTTGCCGACATCGTCGATGCGAACATCGTCGAGCCCGACTTCGCGAAAGCGCTCCGCCAGCCACGCCCCACGCGCCGACTCCCCAAACGGAGGCGCAGCAATCCGCGCCACCTCCATCTGCCATTGCGCCAGTTGCGGCTCCTGCGTGCGCAGCCAGTTAAACGCCGACCGCACCTCTGGCGCCGCCGCCAGCCGCGCCACCTCCTGCTGCACCGTAGGCTCAACATCCGGCAAGTCCGCGCGCGGGGGAATTGGGCTCATGGCAAGTATTGCGTCATCTTACAACGCATGGGAAGGGGATGGGCATTGGCAAGAGCGGGAACGGGGGATCACTTTTGAGGTGCGCTCTGCCGACCATGGTGGGTGAGTACGTGTCTGTCCACGGTGGCTCGAAGTGTGGGACTCTGTTAAAAGCAAGTCTTTGAAACTTGCCGATCGGCTTCAGACAGCTGGGACCAGTCTGGTGGAGGGCTAAACCTTCTTGAGCGACGGTTGATGGAGTCGCCTACGACCGTCATCATCATCCCATTTAACCACTGCGTCGTCGTCGTTGGCTTGCTCCACTGTGCCGAATTCTCCAGTAGGCTTTCCGAAGTTGCCCAAGCCCTCGACTCGATCTCCGGGATTCAGTTCCTGGCCGGAAGCCGAAGGCTCGGCGAGCGGTGGCTTCCTGGCACGATCTGAGTCGGGCGTTGCGCCGGGATACGACAGAGGTGGTTGCGGAGCCTTGCGAAGCAGCGCCCTCGCTGCAACTGTTCATTTTCTTCGTTCTCCAATAGACACAGCATAGGCTCGCAAGGATTGGTCCGACTGGTCCAAATTGCACAGTTCGGGCGATGGCTTTCCTAAGGACGCCGGCGCGTCTTCGCTTCGGAGCCCTCCTCAGATCGGCTTGGGACCTTTAGTCGCAACCAGCACCTCCAATAGAGTAGCCGTGTTGCGAACGCTTCCCGCGATAGTGATGAGTGGTTCTGAGACGGGTGGATGTCGGTCCGCCAATCCCTCAAGACGCGTACTGACATTGTGGAGTTGATCGACTTCGCGCAAGATCGCTTCGAAAAGCATGGGCACACCTCTCTCGCTGCAAAACCTAAGGTGGGAGAACTTCAGATGGACTGGCTTAGGTCAGAAGACCTGAAAGAGGATAAGGGTAACCGCCTCGCAGCCACTATACCACGCCCGAAGGTAGTGAGTGTGCCCGTTCCAAATCGCAAGAGAGAGCAGAACTCCGTCCTCTCGCAAGGAAGTTCTAGTCGTGGAGAACGATGTTGAGAAGTGAACTGTTAACTTGTAATTCATCGCCGGTGTGATAGTTGACGAACCCCAACTTCCTGAACCGATTCATAAAAAAGCTAACCCGCGACCGCGTGGTGCCTATCATCTCTGCCATGGTCTCTTGACTCATCTTGGGGATTAGAGTTTCGGACTTACCGTCCTTGCCGAAATGAGCCAGCAGTAGCAGGATCCGGGCCAGTCTTTTTTCGCTGGAATTGAAAAGTTGGTCCACCAAATCTTCTTCGTACCGGATGTTCCGAGTGAGCAAATACGCCACGAACATATCGGAAAACGCGTGTTCCCGGTGAAGCACTTCCATCATGGACTTCTTGCCGATCTTCATTATCGAGCAATCGGTCATTGCGGTTGCCGAGCACAGGCGGAGAGGTTGCCCTGTAAGGCAACCTTCCCCGAAGAAATCTCCCTTGTTTAGGACGCCTATTGTGGCTTCCTTCCCGATTTTCGATACAACGGTGAGTCTGACCTTTCCTTCCCTTATAAAAAAAACGGCCTCGGACGAGTCGCCCTGAGCAAAGATCGTCTGCTTTTTGGAAAAAGCTTCGATCTTTCGACCACCGTTGATGGTCGAAAGGAATGTCTTGGGATCGAACTTGCTGAGTTTCTTCGCTGCTGCCACGCGGGTCATTATCTGCCCCTCTCCAAGAGTTCCGAGCGCAAAGGAACTTCCTTAAAAGCCAACTTCCTTAAGAGGTTAAGGATAGATAAATGCGCAAGAAGGGCGAGAACAGCTTAAAGTGTGCGGGCAGAGCTGCGATTGCACCCTGCCGAAATAATGGTTTCACAGCTTGGTATCGAAAGTCAAACCGCCCATTACACAGGCTTTACACAAGCCCTACGGCCATGACTCGCTCAACGCGCACTCAGCATGGCAGGAGTATTAAGGGTGGTCGTCCCAGGCATCTCGGTTACGAGCCGGGCGCCCCATTTCTCGCATTCTTTAGCAACGAAGTGGAGCCTTCCCTGTTGCTGGATCGACTTCGAAACCGGGAAAAAAGCTAAATCGGCGCATGCTCGTCATGCAAAGCGTTCAAGTACTTCGAGAAAACCTGAAGCCTTTCTGACGATCCTTCGAGGCACCACGTCGTCAAGAAAAACCGGCCCAAGAGTGATCCAGGAAAACTCAGTTGCAGTCTTCGATCATAACGATTACAACCTACCCAGAGCCTCCATGCCAATGACGACCATTACCAGATCCAGCCCACTCCCAATTCGAAGAAAAACCTGCCTGATCGCATTCAGCCACCCGACGACTCTGGTGGCCGCCCTGCTACTTCCCTTGGCCTCCGCATCGCTCGCCCAAACTCTGCCAGCCGCAGGCGTTGCCGTCGGCCCACAATACGACACGACCCATGTCTACATTGCTCCCGCCGACCTCGATGCCTTCGTCAACAGCTTCGTTGCCACTTTCGGCGGCAAGCCCTCCAAGCGTAGCGTGGCGAACGTCCTGCCCGTGACCAGCAGCACCCAAATGCAATACCTGCTGACTCCGGTCGGCGCCCTATCCATCTTCGCCTACCAGACCCCCATTCCCTTCCCCTTTGGCCAGGAGCGCACCGGATATCTCGTCACCGATATGGATCAGGCCATCAAAGCCGCTCGAGCAGCCGGAGCCGAGGTCGTCGTCGAGCCGTTCAAAGACGCGATCGGAATGGATGCAGTCATCGAGTGGCCTGGCGGCCTGAAGATGCAAATCTATTGGCACTTCACTCCCTCCACCAACACCAATCCGCCGCTCGAAACCGTTCCCGAAAACCGCGTCTACGTGTCGCGCGACGAGGCCGATAACTTTGTGGCCAGCTTTGTCCGCTTCGCCAACGGCAAAGTAGTCTCGGATGACCCGCACGCCGACGCCGCAGAAATCGGCCAAGCCCGAGAAACCTACCGCCGCATCGAGATCAGGTCCCTCTTCGGCAATATGCTGGTGCTCGTGACGGACGGCCATCTTCCCTATCCCTTCGGCTACGAGATCACCGGCTACCGTGTGCCGGATCTCGGCGCAACCCTCGACAAAGCCAAAGCCGCCGGAGTTAAAATTCTATTCGCGCCCTACCCCGCACAAGACCGCACCACCGCAATTGTCGAATTTCCCGGGGGATACATCGCCGAGATCCATAGCTCACCAGCGCACTAGCCCGCAAGGCCGCGGCCTGACACAAGTGCACTCGGCGCACCACTCGGAGCGCGGCTGAGCCGGCGGTCAGAGGAAGGAACAAGATGAGACCGGCAACGCCCAACGCGAGGCCGAAGGGCATTCACTCCGGTGTTTACAAAACATGCCTGGATTCAAATGAGAAAAGCTTCCAACATTCGCCGCTTTTCTCGATGCGAATAGGATCGATCGCCTCACCCGCAAACATCGAAATGGCATGCTCCCAAAAATGATATGCCGAAGCGTTCGACTGCATCAC
>Ga0302311_10008092_pt1 | contig 10619 bp, 13 predicted proteins | sample III_Palsa_N1_3_FD_200449 | JGI IMG/M metagenome (GOLD analysis project Ga0302311, IMG submission 200449) | Peat permafrost microbial communities from Stordalen Mire near Abisko, Sweden - III_Palsa_N1_3 | ecosystem: Environmental > Terrestrial > Soil > Palsa > Peat permafrost | place: Sweden...
GTAGGCGGTGACGATGAAGTCCTTGCGCAGCAGCGGGGTGTCCACGGCCGCGCGGACCGCGCGCAGGTCGGCCAGCGAACCGCCGAAGCGCCGCTGCTCGGTCAGCACCGAGATCGCGGCGGCGCCGCCGGCCGCGTAGTCGGCCGCCAGCGAGGCGGGGTCGGCGATCGCGGCCAGCGCGCCCTTGGACGGGCTGGAGCGCTTCACCTCGCAGATCACCCGGACGCCGTCGCCGCGCAGCGCGGCGACCCCGTCCTTGGCCTGCGGCGCCCGCTGCGCGAGTTCCTTGAGTTCGTCCAGCGACACCCGGCTCTGGCGCTCCGCCAGGTCCTCACGGACCCCGGCGATGATCTCGTCGAGCACGCTCACGGGGCGCCCCCTTCTCGGGTGTACGGACCGGCCGCCGGTTGACGACCAGCTTCGATGCTATCCGCAGCCGGGGCCGGGGCCCGCATCCAGCGGTTCCGGTCTCGGCTGCCGGACATCCGGGGCCTCCCGGAAGCGATTCGGCAGGGGTCGTACAGGAGTCGTACAGGGGCCGTGCCGGGGCCGCAGCGGCCTCACGGGGCCAGGAAGGCCCCGGCCGGGGTGTTCCGCAGCACGGTGAAGCCCAGCACCACGGCGACCAGTGCGACCGTCACGGCCCGGCCCGGCGCCCGCAGCGGCATCCGCCGCCCCCGCGCCGAGAGGTACGCCCAGCGGGCCCACAGCAGCACCGCCCCCGTGCAGGCGGCCAGTACCAGGACGTTGTCGTGCAGCGCGGTCCGCAGGTCACCCCGGGTGAGCGCGTGGACACAGCGCAGACCGCCGCAGCCGGGGCACCACCACCCGGTGATCCGCAGGAACGGGCAGACCGGGTAGTGGCCGGGCTGGTTGGGATCGACCAGCCCGACGTACGCCGTGGCCGAGGCGACGGCCGCGAAGGCCGCCAGCGGACCGGCGAGACCGCGCGCCGCCCCGGCCGGGGCGGGCGCGGACGGCGGCGCGGCGGGGATCAGACGCCCGAGCCGATCGGGGTCTTCGGGGTGCCGACGCTGTGCTGGTCGTTGGGCTTCTTGCCGAACCCGGCCATCGACATCACCTTGCCGACGACGGCGCCGAGGGCGGCGATCACCAGGCCGACGGCCACCAGCACCGGGCTGGGGATGACCATGGCCACAGCAGCCAGAATGAAGCCGATGAACGAGACACCGACGCCGGTCCAGGCGGCGGTGGTGTGTCCGTGGGCGCTACCCGACATTACTGCTCCTTGGTTCTGTGGATGGCTCTCGCGGCCATTCTTCCGTACGCCGGTCGGCGCCGCCGTGCGGGGTGGACGTTACTCGGTCGGGTCCTCGCCCCGGTCCAGCGCCTTCCAGACATCGGCCGGGGTCTGCTCCCGGCCGGACGCCACCCGGGCGGGACCGGCGGGCGCGGCGGCATCCGGCCCGACGACCCTACGGCGCTCGGGCGCGTCGTAGCGCGAGGACATGCCGGGCCAGTCACGTCCCCGGGCGAGCACCAGCAGGGCGGCCAGGAACAGCAGCACCCCGCCGAGCGCCCCGGCCCAGGGCCAGGCGCTGTGCGTCACATGGTTCGCGGTGGCCGAGCTGATGCCGACCGCCGCCGAGGCCCGCCGGTTCAGTGCGGCGCTGCCGGTGGCGGCGGTCAGGCAGACGCCGACCACGCCCGCGCCCGCGAGCGCCAGCAGCACGCCCAGCAGCCGGCGGCCGAGGCCGCGCACCGCGAACACCGCGACCGCCGAGGCCAGGCCGACCAGCGCCAGCGCGCTGGGCACGCCGGTGGTCTGCGACCCGGTCGCGGTCACATGCAGCACGGTCTGCTGGAAGGAGACCTGGCCGCGGGCCCAGACCCGGCCGGCCGTGAGCAGCACCACGGTGGCCCCGAGCACGGTGAACAGCAGCATCAGTGCCAGGCTGCGCCGGTCCGGGCGGCGCCCGGCGGCCGGGGCGGCCACGGGCAGGCCGTCCCCGCCGGGGGCGGCTGCGTCGTCGCTGAGGGGGGCTTCGGTACGGGGCTGCGGCAGAGCGGTCACCCGTCCAGTCTGCCCTGTGCCTCCCCCGTCGCCGGACGCAGGGTGCTCGCCGTGGCGACCGCGCGCAGCACCGCCGCCGCCTTGTTGCGGCACTCCGCGTCCTCGCTCTCGGGCACCGAGTCGGCCACCACGCCCGCACCCGCCTGGACGTAGGCCACCCCGTCGCGGATCAGCGCGGTGCGGATGGCGATGGCGGTGTCGGCGTCCCCGGCGAAGTCCAGATAGCCCACGCAGCCGCCGTACAGGCCGCGGCGGGTCGGCTCCAGCTCCTCGATGATCTGCATGGCGCGCGGCTTGGGCGCGCCGGAGAGCGTCCCGGCCGGGAAGCAGGCGGTGAGCACGTCGAAGGCGGTGTGCTGGTCGGCGACCCGGCCGGTGACCGTGGAGACGATGTGCATGACGTGGCTGTAGCGCTCCACCGTCATGAACTCGACCACCTCGACGCTGCCGGGGGCGCAGACCCGGCCCAGGTCGTTGCGGCCGAGGTCGACCAGCATCAGGTGCTCGGCCCGCTCCTTGGGGTCGGCCAGCAGCTCGGCGGCGAGGTCGGCGTCCTGCTCCGGGGTGGCGCCGCGGGGCCTGGTCCCGGCGATCGGGTGGACCATGGCCCGGCCGTCCTCGACCTTGACCAGGGCCTCGGGGCTGGAGCCGACGATGTCGAACTCCTCGAACCGCAGCAGGTACATGTACGGGCTGGGGTTGGTCGCCCGCAGCACCCGGTAGACGTCCAGCGGGCTGGCCGGGCAGGGGACCTCGAACCGCTGCGAGGGCACCACCTGGAACGCCTCACCGGCCCTGATCCGCTCCTTGACCTGCTCCACGGCGGCCCGGAACGGGGCGCCGCCGAAGGGCGAGGTGGCGTCGACGGCGGCGACCGGGGTGAACGCGGCGGCGCCGGTGTCCACCGGGCGGGCCAGGTCGGCGGTCATCGCGTCGAGCCGGGCGACGGCGTCGGCGTAGGCGGCGTCCACGCCGGTCGGCCGGTCGTCGTGGTTGACCGCGTTGGCGATCAGGATGACGCTGCACGAGGCGTGGTCGAGCACCGCGAGGTCGGTGGCGAGCAGCATGGTGAGCTCGGGCAGGCCCAGGTCGTCCGGGGCGATCACCGGCAGCCGCTCCAGCCGGCGGACCACGTCGTAGCCGAGGTAGCCGACCATGCCGCCGGTGAACGGCGGCATGTCCCCGCTGCTGTGCAGGTCCCTGGGGGTGTGCAGGGCCTCGATGGTGGCCCGCAGCACCTCCAGCGGGTCGCCCTCGGTGGGGACGCCGACGGGCGGCTCACCGACCCAGCGGGCGCGGCCCTCGCCGTCCACGGTGAGCGCGGCGGCGCTGCGGACCCCGACGAAGGAGTAGCGGGACCAGGAACGCCCCTGCTCGGCGGACTCCAGCAGGAAGGTGTTCGGGCGGTCCCCGGCCAGCTTGCGGTACAGCGCGACGGGCGTGTCGCCGTCCGCCAGCAGCCGCCGGGTGACCGGGATGACCCGGCGGTCCACGGCGAGCTTGCGGAAGGTCTCCAGGTCAGGAGTGATCGTGCCGGTGGTCATGGAAACGAAGCTTAGACCGACTGGCGCACGGAGGGTGGTGAAAGCGGTCTCGCAGGCTCCCAACGCCCGCCGGGGGCCCGGCTACCGCGCGGGCGGAACCGTGACGTCCAGCGCGCCCGCGTCGAAGCAGGTCCGGTCGCCGGTGTGGCAGGCGGCGCCGACCTGGTCGACCTTCACCAGCACGGTGTCCCCGTCGCAGTCCAGGGCCACCGACCTGACCAGCTGCAGGTGGCCGGAGGTGTCGCCCTTGACCCAGTACTCGCTGCGGCTGCGGGACCAGTAGGTGCAGCGGCCGGTGGTGAGCGTGCGGTGCAGGGCCTCGTCGTCCATCCAGCCCATCATCAGCACCTCCCCGGTGTCGTACTGCTGGGCGATCGCGGGGACCAGGCCCTGGGCGTCGCGCTTGAGTCGGGCGGCGACCGCCGGGTCGAGCGCGGTGCTGCCGGGAGCGGCGGGAAGGGCGGGGGCTGCGGACATGGCTCCATTGTGCCGCAGCCCCGCCCGGCACCTGCTCCACGCCCTGCGGGTGGACGTACGCTGACAGCATGCCGAACTACGCGCGACGCGAACGCCTGCTGCTCGTCGATCTGTTGGAGGCCGTCGGACCCGACGCGCCCACCCTCTGCAAGGGCTGGACGACCCATGACCTGGCGGCGCACGTGGTGTGGCGCGAGCGCCGGCCGGACGCGGTCGGGGGCATGTTCATCAAGCCCCTCGCGGCCCGGACGGCCCGGGTCCACGACGAGTACGCCGCCAAGCCGTACCCGGAGCTGCTGGAGCAGTTCCGCAGCGGCCCGCCGTCGCTGTCGGTGTTCGGGATCCCGGGCGCGGACGAGGCCGGCAACACCATCGAGTACTACGTCCACGGCGAGGACGTCCGCCGCGCCCAGTCGGGGTGGGAACCCCGGGTGCTGGACCCGGAGTTCGCCGAGCTGCTGTGGAAGCGGCTGGCCCGGATGGCCCCGGTGTCCGGCCGCCGCGCGCCGGTCGGCCTGGTGCTGCGCCGCCCTGACGGGCAGACGGCGGTGGCCCGCAAGGGCACGCCGGTGGTCACCGTCACCGGGGAGCCCGCCGAGCTGCTGCTGTTCGCCATGGGCAGGCAGGAGCACGCCCAGGTGGAGCTGGAGGGCGACCCGGACGCGATCACCCGGATCCGCACCGCCGAGCTCGGCGTCTGAACCAGGCTGAGGCAGGCTGAGGCAGCTGAACCAGGCCGAGGCAGCCGAGGCAGCGCAGGCAGCCGGGACAGGCCGGGGCGTCCCGGCCCGCCTCAGCGGACCGGGTGCCCGGCCTCCCGCAGGGCCTGCTTGACCTCGCCGATGCGCAGGTCGCCGAAGTGGAAGACGCTGGCGGCGAGCACCGCGTCCGCCCCGGCCTCGACGGCCGGGGCGAAGTCGGCCAGCCTGCCCGCGCCGCCGCTGGCGATCACCGGCACCCCGACCCGGCCGCGGACCGCGCGCAGCAGCGCCAGGTCGTAGCCGTCCTTGGTGCCGTCCGCGTCCATGGAGTTGAGCAGGATCTCGCCCGCGCCCAGCTCGGCCGCCCGCTCGGCCCACTCCACCGCGTCGATGCCGGTGCCGCGACGGCCGCCGTGGGTGGTGACCTCGAAGCCGGAGGCGGTCACCGTGCCCTCGGCGGTGCGGCGGGCGTCGATGGAGAGCACCAGCACCTGGCGCCCGAACCGTTCGGCGATCTCCCTCAGCAGCCCGGGCCGGGCGATGGCGGCGGTGTTGACGCCGACCTTGTCCGCCCCGGCCCGCAGCAGCCGGTTGACGTCCTCCGCCTCGCGCACCCCGCCGCCGACGGTCAGCGGGATGAACACCTGCTCGGCGGTGCGGCGCACCACGTCGTAGGTGGTCTCCCGGTCACCGGAGGAGGCGGTGATGTCGAGGAAGGTCAACTCGTCGGCGCCCTCGGCGTCGTAGAGCCGGGCCAGCTCGACCGGGTCCCCGGCGTCGCGCAGGTTCTCGAAGTTGACACCCTTGACGACACGTCCGGCGTCGACGTCCAGGCAGGGGATCACGCGAACGGCGAGCGTCATCTCAGTGGTGCTCCATCTCTCGGTCTCAGTGGTGCTCGCCGCGGTGGGCGTCGATCTCGACCTCGACCGCCATCCGGGAGTCGAGCAGGGCGCTGACCACGACCATGGTCGCGGCCGGGCGCACCGCGTCGAACAGCTCCTTGTGGGCCCGGCCGACGTCGTCGACGTCACGGGCGTGGGTGACGTACATCCGGGTGCGGACGACGTCGGCGGTGCCCAGGCCGAAGGGCTTGAGCGCGTCCAGCGCCACCGCGAAGGCCGTGCGGGCCTGGTCGTACGGGGAGCCCTCGAACAGGACCCGCCCGTCGTCCCAGGCCGTGCAGCCGGACACGAGCACGAACTCGCCGGCGGCGACGGCCCTGGAGAAGCCGAACTGCTCCTCCCAACTCGGACGCTCGGTCATGCCGGGGTCAACTCCTTCAGGCTGTGGTTCAGGATGTCGCTGCCAGTGCCTCTTCGAGCGTGAAAGCCTGCGCGTAGAGGGCCTTGCCCACGATCGCACCTTCGACACCCGCCGGGACCAGACCGGCGAGATCACGCAGGTCCTGGAGCGAGGAGACACCGCCGCTGGCCACCACCGCGCGGTCGGTGGCGGCGCAGACGTTGCGCAGCAGTTCCAGGTTGGGTCCGGTGAGGGTGCCGTCCTTGTCGACGTCGGTCACCACGTAGCGGGCGCAGCCCTCGGCGTCCAGCCGGGCCAGCGCCTCGTAGAGGTCGCCGCCCTCGCTGGTCCAGCCGCGTCCGCGCAGGGTTGTGCCGACGACGTCGAGGCCGACCGCGATCCGGTCGCCGTACTCGGCGATGGCCTTGGCGACCCACTCCGGGGACTCCAGCGCGGCGGTGCCGAGGTTGACCCGGGCGCAGCCGGTGGCCAGCGCGGCCCGCAGCGAGTCGTCGTCGCGGATGCCGCCGGAGAGCTCCACCGCGACGTCGAGCCGGCCGGTGACCTCGGCCAGCAGCGCCCGGTTGTCGCCGGTGCCGAAGGCGGCGTCGAGGTCCACCAGGTGGATCCACTCGGCGCCGGCCTCCTGCCAGGCCAGGGCGGCGGCCAGCGGCGCCCCGTAGGAGGTCTCGGACCCGGAGACGCCCTTGACCAGGCGTACCGCCTGGCCGTCACGGACGTCGACCGCGGGCAGCAGGACCAGGCGGCCGCGGGGCGGAGCCCCTCCGTCGAGGGCGGCGGCGGGTGACGGGTGGGCAGTGCTCACAGCGTGGAGATCCAGTTCTTCAGCAGGGTGGCGCCGGCGTCGCCGGACTTCTCGGGGTGGAACTGCGTCGCCGCCAGCGGGCCGTTCTCCACGGCCGCGACGAACGGCTCACCGTGCTCGGCCCAGGTGACCAGCGGCGGGCGGAGCTGCTCGATCGGCGGCAGCTCCCAGTGCCGGACGGCGTAGGAGTGCACGAAGTAGTAGCGGGCGTCCTCGGGCAGGCCCGCGAACAGCGTGGTCCCGGTGGCGGGCTTGACCGTGTTCCAGCCCATGTGCGGGACGATCGGGGCGCGCAGCGGCTCGACCGTGCCGGGCCACTCGTCGCAGCCCTCGGTCTCGGTGCCGTGCTCGACGCCGCGCGCGAACAGGATCTGCATGCCGACGCAGATGCCGAGCACCGGGCGGCCGCCGGCCAGCCTGCGGCCGATCACCCGGTCGCCGCGGACCGCGCGCAGGCCCTCCATGCAGGCCGCGAACGCGCCGACACCGGGCACCAGCAGGCCGTCGGCCTCCAGCGCGGCCCCGAAGTCGGAGGTCACCTCGACCTCGGCGCCGACCCGTTCCAGGGCCCGCTGCGCGGAGCGGAGATTGCCGGAGCCGTAGTCGAGGACGACCACGTGCTTCGTCATTGGGGGTCCTTACGTGAGGATGCGGGGGTCACATCAGTTTCATGACGCCGGTGGCGAAGCACATCAGGCCCGCCAGGGCGAGCAGCACGACCACGCCCTTGGAGAGCTTCTGCTTCCAGAAGGAGTAGGCCCCGCCGATCAGGAAGAGACCGGCGAATATCAGGATGTAGACGAAGCCGTTCATGTGGCTCATGGCTTAGAGGGCGCCCTTGGTCGACGGGAGGATCCCGGCCGCTCGCGGGTCCAGCTCGCTGGCGTACCGCAGCGCCCGGGCGAGCGCCTTGAACTGGCACTCGACAATGTGGTGGGCATTGCGTCCATACGGTACGTGGACGTGCAGGGCGATCTGCGCCTGGGCTACGAATGACTCCAGGATGTGCCGGGTCATGGTGGTGTCGTAGGCGCCGATCATGGGCGCCATGCCCTCCGGCTCGGTGTGCACCAGGTAGGGGCGGCCGGAGAGGTCCACGGTGACCTGGGCGAGCGACTCGTCCAGCGGGACGGTGCAGTTGCCGAAGCGGTAGATGCCGACCTTGTCACCGAGCGCCTGCTTGAAGGCGGCGCCCAGGGCGAGCGCGGTGTCCTCGATCGTGTGGTGGGTGTCGATGTGCAGGTCGCCGTCGGTCTTGACGGTCAGGTCGAACAGCCCGTGGCGGCCGAGCTGGTCCAGCATGTGGTCGTAGAACCCGACGCCGGTGCTGATGTCCGTCTTTCCGCGGCCGTCGAGGTCGATCTCGACCTTGACGGAGGTCTCCTTGGTGGTGCGCTCCACGCGCCCTGTGCGGGACATGAGGTCTTGGGCTCCAGACTAATTCTTGATCACACTGCGGACGGCGTCGAGGAAGGCGTCGTTCTCGGCGGGGGTTCCGGCGGTGACCCTGAGCCAGCCGGGGACGCCGTTGTCGCGGACCAGGACGCCGTGGCCGAGGATCGCCTGCCAGACCGCGTGGGTGTCCTCGAACCGGCCGAACTGCACGAAGTTGGCGTCCGAGTCGGTGACCGCCAGCCCCATGCCGCGCAGTTCGGCGACGATCCGGTCGCGTTCCCGCTTGAGCCGGTCGACATAGCCGAGCAGGGTGTCGGTGAACTCCAGCGCGGCCAGCGCGGTCGCCTGGGTGACCGAGGACAGGTGGTAGGGCAGCCGGACCAGCTGGACCGCGTCCACCACCGCCGGGTCGGCGGCGAGGTAGCCGAGCCGCAGCCCGGCCGCGCCGAACGCCTTGGACATGGTCCGGGTGACCACCATCAGCGGGCGGCCCTCGATCAGCGGCAGCAGCGAGGGCTGGTGCGAGAACTCGGTGTACGCCTCGTCGACGATCACCAGCGTCGGCTTGACCGCCTGCGCCGCCCGGTACAGCTCCAGCACGGTCTCCCGGGCGACGGCGGTACCGGTGGGGTTGTTCGGCGAGCAGATGAAGAGCACGTCCGGGCGCTGCCCGGCGATGGCGGCCAGGGCGGCGTCCAGGTCGATGGTGAAGTCGTCGTTGCGCGGGCCCTGGCTCCAGCCGGTGCCGGTGCCCCGGGAGATCAGGTCGTGCATCTGGTAGGTCGGGGCGAAGCCCAGCGCGCTGCGGCCGGGGCCGCCGAAGGTCTGCAGCAGCTGCTGCAGGATCTCGTTGGAGCCGTTGGCGGCCCAGACCTGGTCCCGGCCGACCGGGTGGCCGGTGCTCCGGGTCAGGTAGGCGGCCAGGCCCTCGCGCAGCTCGACCGCGTCCCGGTCGGGGTAGCGGTTGAGGGTGCGCGCGGCCTCGGCGACCCGCTCGGCGATCCGGGCGACCAGCGCCTCGGGCAGCGGGTACGGGTTCTCGTTGGTGTTCAGCAGGACGGGGACGTCCAGCTGCGGCGCGCCGTAGGGCGACTTGCCCCTGAGCTCGTCGCGGATCGGGAGGTCGTCGATCCTCATGCGTCCACCCCGGGAACGGTCCAGTCGAAGCGGGCGCGCACGGCGGCGCCGTGCCCGGGCAGGTCCTCGGCGTCGGCGAGGGTGACCACGTGCCCGGCGACCTCGGCCAGGGCCTCCCGGGTGTACTCGACCACGTGGATGCCGCGCAGGAAGGACTGCACGCTCAGGCCGGAGGAGTGGCAGGCGCAGCCGCCGGTGGGCAGCACGTGGTTGGAGCCGGCCGCGTAGTCGCCCAGCGACACCGGCGCGTAGGGGCCGACGAAGACCGCGCCGGCGTTGCGGACCCGGGCGGCGACGGCGGCCGCGTCGGCGGTCTGGATCTCCAGGTGCTCGGCGGCGTAGGCGTTGACCACGTCCAGGCCCTGCTCCAGCGAGTCGACCAGGACGATGCCGGACTGGCGTCCGCCCAGGGACTCGGTGATCCGCTCGCTGTGCTTGGTCGCGGCGACCTGGCCGGGCAGTTCCGCCGCGACCGCGTCGGCCAGCTCGACCGAGTCGGTGACCAGCACCGAGGCGGCCATCGGGTCGTGCTCGGCCTGGCTGATCAGGTCGGCGGCGACGTGCACCGGGTCGGCGGTGGCGTCGGCGAGGATCGCGATCTCGGTCGGACCGGCCTCGGCGTCGATCCCGATGACGCCCTTGAGCAGCCGCTTGGCGGCGGCGACCCAGATGTTGCCGGGGCCGGTGACCAGGTTCACCGGGCGGCAGGAGCCCGCGCCGTAGGCGAACATCGCCACGGCCTGGGCGCCGCCGACGGCGTACACCTCGTCCACGCCGAGCAGCGCGGCGGCGGCGAGGATGGTCGGGTGCGGCAGTCCGCCGAACTCCTTCTGCGGCGGCGAGGCCAGCGCGAGCGAGGCGACCCCGGCCTCCTGCGCCGGGACCACGTTCATCACAACGGATGACGGGTAGACGGCGAGTCCGCCGGGTGCGTACAGGCCGACCCGGTCCACCGGGACCCAGCGCTCGGTGACCGTGCCGCCCGGCACCACCCGGGTGGTGTGGTCGGTGCGGCGCTGCTCGCGGTGGACCAGCCGGGCCCGCCGGATGCACTCCTCCAGCGCGGCCCTGACCTTGGGGTCGAGCCCGGCGAGGGCACCGTCGATGGCCGCCAGCGGCACCCGGATGTCGTCCAGCCGTACCCCGTCGAAGCGCTCGGTGATCTCGATCAGCGCCGCGACGCCGCGATGGCGGACGTCCTCGCAGATCGGCCGCACCTTCTCCAGGGCAGCCTCGACGTCGAACTCGGCTCGCGGCAG
>Ga0302311_10008095_pt1 | contig 10619 bp, 8 predicted proteins | sample III_Palsa_N1_3_FD_200449 | JGI IMG/M metagenome (GOLD analysis project Ga0302311, IMG submission 200449) | Peat permafrost microbial communities from Stordalen Mire near Abisko, Sweden - III_Palsa_N1_3 | ecosystem: Environmental > Terrestrial > Soil > Palsa > Peat permafrost | place: Sweden...
TCGATCGGCCAGCACGCCCACGGTGAGTTCCTGACCCTCCACGAACCGTTCCGCGAACACGAGCGGATCGACGGCGCGTGCTTCCGCGTAGGCTTTCGGCAGCTCGGCCGCGGTCTTCACTTTGCTGATGCCGACGCTCGAGCCCTGCGAGGCCGGCTTGACCATGAGCGGCAGCCCGATCTCTCGAAGCGCGCGCTCGAGATCATCGGTGCTCGAGAGCACGGTATAAGGCGGCGCAGCCAAGCCGGCACCCACCACCACGCGCTTGGTCTTGAGCTTGTCCATCGTCAGCGCCGAGGCCAGCACGCCTGAGCCTGTGTAGGGGACGCCGAGCCACTCCAACGCCCCCTGGATGAGTCCGTCTTCGCCGCCCGGTCCGTGCAGCGCGATCCAGGCGCGCTCGAATCCAGTGCTCACCAGATCCTGCACCGGTCGCAGGCCCGGATCGAAAGCCTCCGCATCGACGCCGCGGCGCAGCAGCGCTTTGAGCACCGCATTGCCGCTCAGGAGCGAAATCTCGCGCTCGCTGGAATCGCCCCCGAGGAGCACGGCGACCTTGCCGAACTCGTCGCTCGTCTGCGCGCGGCGGCCCGCTGTGGGGGTGAGCCGGCTCATGCGGGATCCCCCACGATGCGCACTTCGGTCGCGAGCTCGATGTGGTAGACCTCCGCCACCGTGCGGCGCACGTGCTCGATCAGCGCCTCGATATCGGCCGCCCGCGCCGCGCCGTGGTTGATGATGAAATTGGCGTGCTTCTGCGACACCGACGCATCGCCGATGCGAAAACCCTTGAGCCCCGCACTCTCGATGAGCCGCGCCGCGTGATCGCCCGGCGGATTGGTGAAAACCGATCCGCAGCTCCACTCGCCGATGGGCTGGGTCTCGCGGCGCTTGTCGAGGAGTTCGCGCATGGCGCTTTCGTTGACGCCCGGCTTGCGCTCGAACTCGAGCTGCGCCGCGAGGAACCATTCATCGGGTGGACCTGAGACGCGGCGGTAGTCGATCTCGTAATCGGCCGGCGTGCGCGTGCGCCGCGCACCCTGCCGGTCGAGCACCTCGACCTCGAGTACGTGGCGCCAGGTCTCGCCGCCCCATGCACCCGCGTTCATGGCAAGCGCTCCGCCCAGCGTACCGGGTATGCCGGCGAAGAACTCCGCGGGGCCGAGCCCCCATTTCACGCATTGCCGGGCGATGCGCGCGCAAGGCACGCCGGCGCCGACGCGAATGCGCGTTGCGCTCGAGCGCTCGAGGCTCGAGAGCGCCCCGTGCGTGGCGATCACCGCGCCGCGAATGCCGCCGTCGCGCACCAGTAGATTGCTGCCGAGGCCGATCCAGAAAAGCGCAATGTCCGCGGGCAGGTGGCGCACGAACGCCGCCAGGTCGCCGGCATCGCGCGGGCTGAAAAAGAAATCCGCAGGTCCCCCCACGTGCCAGGAGGTGTGGCGCGACATGGGCACATCCGCGAGGACGCGGCTGGCGTACTCGGGAGCGAACGGTGAGCAGCGCAGCAGTCCGTTCATGCCGCAGCCCCCGATGCGAGCCGCGACTTGAGATCCTGCGCGACCGCGCCGATGTTGCCGGCACCCATGGTCACTACCACGTCGCCGTCGCGCAGCACACCGCGCAGCGCCTCGTCGAGCTCATCCACGCGTTCGACGAACACCGGCTCGATGAGTCCGCGCGTGCGCACCGCGCGGCAAATCGCGCGGCCGTCGGCGCCGGCGATGGGCGCCTCTCCGGCTGCATAGACCTCGGTCACGAGCAGCACGTCGCACTCGCTCAAGGCGCGTGCGAAGTCGTCGAGCAAGTCGCGGGTGCGGGTGAAGCGATGCGGCTGGAAGGCGAGCACCAGGCGCCGGCGCGGCCACGCCTGACGGACGGATTCGAGCGTGGCGGCGACCTCGGTCGGATGATGCGCATAGTCGTCGACCACGAGCGCGCTGCCGCCCGACCAGCGGATCTCGCCGAGCTGTTGGAGCCGGCGCTCAATGCCCTGGAAGCTCGAGAGTGCCCGTTGAATGGCCGCATCCGCAACGCCGAGTTCCGTCGCCACCGCCGCGGCCGCGAGCGAGTTGAGCACGTTGTGCCGGCCCGGCAAGTTGACGGTCAGCGCGAGCGGAGGCAGCCCCACGCGCAGGGCCGAGAAGTGGGTCTTGAGTCCGGCGCCGCGCACTTCGACCGCGCGCATATCGGCGCCCTCGGCGAAGCCGTAGGTGACGATGGGGCGGCCTACGTCCGCGACGATGCCGCGCACCTGCTCGTCGTCCGTGCAGAGCACCGCGAGCCCATAGAACGGCAGATTGTGCAGAAAGTCCACGAAGCTCGCCTTCAGCCGCGCGAAATCCCCCTGATGCGTGCCGAGATGGTCGTTGTCGATGTTGGTGACGACTGCGATCATCGGCTGCAGATGCATGAACGAGGCGTCGCTCTCGTCGGCCTCGGCGACCAGATAGCGGCCCGCGCCGAGGCGCGCATTGCTGTCGGCGCTCTTCAAGCGCCCGCCGATCACGAAAGTCGGATCGAGGCCGCCTTCGGCGAGGATGCTCGCGACCAGACTCGTCGTGGTGGTCTTGCCATGCGTTCCGGCGACGGCGATGGAGTAGCGAAAGCGCATGAGCTCGCCCAGCATCTCGGCGCGGGGCACGACCGGGATGCGGCTCGCGAGCGCCGCCGCGAGTTCGGGATTCGCGCGATCGACTGCGCTCGAGACCACGACCACGTCGGCATTGCCGAGATGCTCGGCCGCGTGGCCCAGGAAAATCTTTGCGCCCAAGCGTGCAAGACGCTCGGTGACCGGGTTGGACTTGAGGTCCGAGCCCTGGACTTCGTAGCCCAGATTGAGCAGCACTTCGGCGATGCCGCCCATGCCGGAGCCGCCGATGCCGACGAAGTGGATGATGTGGATGCGGCGCATGCGATCGTTCATGCCGCCCTCCCCCCCGCCGTCACGCACAGATCGGCGAGGCGCGCCGCTGCATCGACATTGCGTGCCGCGCGCGCCGCGCGGGCCATCTCGAGCAATCGCGCGCGATCCGCCGTCAGCTCGATGAGCTCCGCGCAGAGCCGCTCGGGCGTCAAGTCCGTCTCCGCCAGCACCTTGCCTGCGCCCACGCGTACCATCGCCTCCGCGTTTTTCGTCTGGTGATCGTCGGTGGCCGCCGCAAAGGGCACCATCAATGCGCCGAGCCCCGCCGCCTGCAGCTCGGCGATGGTCATCGCGCCGGCTCGGCACAGGGCAAGGTCCGCCCACGCATAGGCCGCCGCCATATCGTCGATGAAAGGCAGAACCTCGGCCTCGACCGCGAGCTCCCGATACGCGGCACGCGCCGCCTCGATGCCGCGCGCGCCTGCCTGATGCTTCACTTCGGGCCGCCGCGCCGGATCGAGCCGCGACAACGCCTGGGGTACGGCGGCGTTCAAGCGCTGTGCGCCCTGACTGCCGCCGAAAACCAAAAGCCGCGTGCGTCCCGTGCGGCCGGCGAAGCGCTCCGCGGGATCGGCGATGCCGGCGATATCGGCACGCACCGGATTGCCGACGATGCTGGCCTTGACGCCCGCGCCGAAGCTGCCCGGAAACGCCTCCAGCACCTGAGTCGCGAACCGCGCCAGCCAGCGATTGGTCAAGCCGGCGACCGCGTTCTGCTCGTGAATCAGCAGCGGAATGCGCAAGAGCCAGGCAGCGATTCCGCCCGGACCGCTCACATAACCGCCGGCCCCGAGCACCGCACGCGGCTTGATCCGACGCAGTACACGGGCCGCCTCCAGCACGGCAGCGGCGACGCGGAACGGCGCCAACAGCCAAGCCGCTGCACCCTTGCCGCGAATCCCGCGCACACGCACCCACTCGATCGGGAAGCCGTTTGCCGGCACCAGTCGCGATTCCATGCTGTCGGGTACGCCGAGCCATACCACAGGCACGCCGCGCTCACGCAGCACCTTAGCTACCGCAAGTGCGGGGAAGACGTGGCCGCCGGTGCCGCCTGCCATGATGACGACGGGCTCCTGTGCGCCCATTATCGAGGCCCTCCCGGCGTGCGCATCACGGCGGAGCGCGAGGTGCATTTGACCTCGTGATAGATGCGCAGGAGCCCGCCGAGCCACGCCAGACTCACCAGCAAGCTGCTGCGGCCATAACTCAAGAGCGGGAGGGTGAGACCCTTCGTCGGCAACACGCCCATGTTCACGCCGATGTTCACGAGTGCCTGCACACCGATCCACACGCCGAAAGCGAGCGCGACGTACGACTGGAACTGCATGCCGGCCTGCGCCGCCATGCGCGAGATGCGAAAGGCGCGCCAGACGAGCGCGACGAACAAAGCAAGCACGCCGATGACGCCCACGAGTCCGAGCTCCTCGGCGAGTACTGCGAACACAAAATCGGTGTGCGCCTCCGGCAGATAGAAGAGCTTCTGCACGCTCGAGCCCAAGCCGACGCCGAACCAGGAGCCGCGCCCGATCGCGATCAGGGACTGCGTCAATTGAAAGCCGCCCTTGAAAGGATCGTCCCAGGGATGCAAGAAGCCCGTCAGGCGCTTCAGGCGATAGGCCGAGGTGAGCGCAAGCACGGAGAAGGCCAGCGCCACCGCACTCACCATCAGGAGCACGTAGCGCATGCGGGCGCCCGCCACGAACAACACCGCGAAACCGGTGGCGAACAGTACGGTCGCGGCGCCGAAATCCGGCTCGAGCAGCAACAGAATCGCGCTCGCCGCGAGCAGGCCGACCGGCTTCAACAACCCGGTGAACGTGCGCAGGAGCTCTTCGCGCTTGCGCACGCAGTAGCTGCACACCCAGGTGAGAACCAGCACGCGGGCAAGCTCCGAGACCTGAAAATTCATCGGGCCGATGCGCATCCAGCGCCGCGCGCCGTTGACCGTCGCGCCGAGCCCGGGAATCAGCACGAGCAGCAGCAGCAAAAGGCCGAGCAGCAGTAGCGCCAGGCTATACTTGTCCCAGAGCATCGCGGGCACACGGGTGACCGCCCAGCCTACCGCCAACCCGACGAACCCGAACACGAGCTGGCGCTCGAGGAAATAGAAGGGATCGCCGAGATCTTTGGCGGCGATCGACATCGAGGCCGAGCTCACCATCACGAGACCGACCAATAGGAGCGCTGCGGTGAGACCGAGCGTAATCGGATCCCAGGCGAACGGCATGCGCTCGCGCGCTCTCAGCCCGTGAGACATGGTGGTGGCGTTCATGCGGCCCCCGGAAGCGGCCGCTCAGGCAACGCCCGCACCGCATCGACGAACACTTCGCCGCGATGGTTGTAGTCCCGGAACATGTCGAAGCTCGCGCACGCGGGCGAAAGCAGCACAGTGTCTCCGGATAGTGCCGCGGCAGCCGCGGCCGCCACCGCCGCCGGCAAGGTCGCTGCGAGCTCGATCGCGCAAATACCCTCGAGAGCGGCCTCGATGACGGCCGCGTCGCGGCCGATGAGCACTGCGCGCTTCACCTTGCCGCGGAATGCCGCGGCGAGCGGCGCGAAGTCCTGGCCCTTGCCGTCACCGCCGGCGATGACCACGAGCGGACCGGACAGGCCGTTCACCGCGGCGATCGTCGCGCCCACATTGGTGCCCTTCGAGTCATCGATGTAGCGCACGCCGGCAACATCGGCTACCCACTCCGAGCGATGCCTCAATCCAGGGAATGCCTCGATTGCCCGCAGCATCGCCTGGATGGGCAAACCCGCCGATTCACCGAGAGCGAGCGCCGCCAGTGCATTGCCCGCGTTGTGGTGCCCCGGAATTTTCATGCGCGCGGTGTCGAGCAGGCCCTCGCCGCGCCGCGCAAGCCAGCTTTTCGGCCCTTCGCGCATCAGGGTGAAATCGGCATCGCTCCGCTCGGTCGAGAAGGTGACCAGGCGTGGCGGCTCGGCCCCCGCCGGACGGCCCGCGAGGGCCTGACGCATGGCCAGGAAGAACGGATCGTCGGCGTTCAGTACCGCCGTCGCGGCGTGGGAGAAAATCCTCGCCTTCGCGCGCGCGTACTCGGCAAGCGAGGCGTAGCGATCCATGTGGTCCGCGCTGACGTTGAGCACCACCGCGCCGAGGAGCTCGAGCGACGTGGTGATTTCCAGCTGAAAACTCGACAACTCGAGCACGTAGAGATCGGGAACGGGCTCCTCGAGCAGGTCGAGCGCGGGCTTACCGAGGTTTCCGCCGGCGAGGACGGTCAATCCAGCCCCTTCGGCCATGCGCGCCACCAGGCTCGTCACCGTGCTCTTGCCGTTCGTGCCGGTGACGCCGATCACCGGGGCCTCGGCGGCGCGCGCGAACAGCTCGATGTCGCCTATTACCTCGATGCCGCGGCTGCGCGCCTCGGCGATGATGGGCTCCTGCGGTGACACGCCGGGCGATAACAGCACTTGCGAAGCGCCCTCGAGCAGAGATGCATCGAACGCTCCGAGACGCAAATCGATGCGCTCGGCGAGACTGCCTAGCTCGGCGAGTCCCGGCGGCGCCGAGCGCGTATCGGTCGCCGCGGCGGGGATGGAGTGCCGCGCGAGATAGCGCAGGCACGAGGCCCCCGTTTTACCCAAGCCCACGACGACCGTGCTCTTCATCGGATTTTCAACGTGGCGAGGCCGGTCAACATCAGCAGAAAGCTGATGATCCAGAAGCGAACGATCACTTTGGGCTCGCTCCACCCTTTGAGCTCGAAATGATGATGGAGCGGCGCCATGCGGAAGATGCGCTTGCCCGTAAGCTTGAAGGAGGCGACCTGCAGCATCACCGATACCGTTTCGAGCACGAACACGCCGCCCATGACGAACAGCACGATCTCTTCGCGCACGATCACCGCCACCGTGCCGAGCGCTGCGCCGATGGCCAGCGCGCCGACGTCGCCCATGAATACCTCGGCCGGATAGGAGTTGAACCAGAGAAACCCGAGGCCGGCGCCCGCGATCGCCGCGCAGAACACGATCACCTCGCCCGCTCCGCTGATGTAGGGAATCTGCAAGTAGGTGGCAAACTTGAAGTTGCCCGTCGCATAGGCGAACACGCCAAGCGCCGCGGCCACCATCACGGCCGGCATGATGGCGAGCCCGTCGAGGCCGTCGGTGAGGTTCACCGCGTTGCTCGTGCCCACGATGACCAAATAGGCGTAGAACACGAATCCGGCGGTCGTCATGGGTAATGCGACGGCCTTGAAGAACGGCACGTACAGGGAGACTTCCGAGAGCGACTGCCGCATGGCGTGCAGGCTGAAGGCGATGCACAGCGCCGCGATCGACTGCGCCAGATACTTATAGCGCGCGGGCAGGCCCTTCGAGTTGCCGACCACCAGTTTCAGATAATCGTCGTAGAAGCCGATGGCGCCGAAGGCCAGCGTGGCGCCGACCAGGACCCACACGAAGCGATTAGATAGGTCCGACCACAGCAAGGTCGAGATCACCATGGCCACCAGAGTGAGGCCGCCGCCCATGGTGGGTGTACCCGACTTTTTCAAATGCGATTGCGGTCCGTCGGTGCGCACGCGCTGGCCGATCTGGTGCTGGCTCAGCGCGCTGATCATACGTGGACCGATCGCCATCGCGATCGCGAGCGCCGTCATCGCGGCGAGAATGCCGCGCAGCGTCAGATACTGGAACACGTGGAAGCCGGAAGCCCAGGAGTAGCTTCGCGCCAAGTATTCGGAGAGATAGAGCAGCATGCGCGTCAACTCGCTCGCATCATGGGACCAAAACTCGTAGCACCCCCGAGCAGAGACTGCACCACTCGCTCCAAGCGATTCACTCGTGATCCCTTTACGAGCACGGTGACACCCGGCGCGATTTCCGCCTGCAGGCGCCGGGTCAGCGAGTCGGCGTCGGTGAACCATTCACCGCCCGAGCCGAACGTTTCCACGGCCCGCGTGCTCTCGGGGCCGAGCGCAAACAGCCGCGCGACACGGCACTCGCGCGCATAGCGCCCGAGGTCGGCGTGGCTATCCGATGCGTGGGCCCCGAGCTCGGCCATGTCCGCGAGCACCAGCCATGTGGGACCTGAGAGCGTGCGCAGCACGTCGAGGCCGGCGCGCACGGAGCTTGGATTGGCATTGTAGGAATCGTCGATGATCCAGCTGTCGCGCAACCCCGCCTTGAGCTGCAGCCGGCCGGCCACCGCGCGGAAATCGGCGAGGCCCGCGGTGATGTCCTCCAGAGAGGCGCCGGCGGCCGCGGCCGCGGCGGCCGCGGCGAGTGCGTTCGAGATGTTGTGGGCGCCGCCGGCCTGCAAGGCGATGGCGCTCCGCCCAAGCGGGCACTCGAGCGTGAAGCGTGTGGCGAATCGCCCGCCCTCGATCGACTGCGTGACGTCCTTCGCTTTGAAGTCCGCCTCGGCTCGTACGCCGAACGTGGCGATCCGAGAGCCGCTCGCTACGCCGCGCCAGTAACCCGCATAGACATCGTCGGCATTGATTACCGCGGCGGCGCCGGACGCAAGTCCCGCCACCATTTCGCCCTCGCCGCGTGCGACGCCGTCGATGTCACCGAAGCCTTCGAGATGCTCGGCCCCGGCGTTGGTGATGAGTCCGACGGTCGGGCTCGCGAGCGCAACCAGCTCGGCGACGTCGCCGATGCGGTTCGCGCCCATCTCGATCACGGCAGTGCAATGCGAGCGCTCGAGGCGCAAAAGCGTCAGCGGCACGCCGATGTGGTTGTTGAGGTTGCCCTGCGTCGACAGGCAAGGCCCACGGCGCGACAGGATCGCCGCCGTCATTTCCTTCGTCGTCGTCTTGCCGTTGCTGCCGCCGACGCCGACGAGCGGGACCGAGAACTGCGCGCGCCAGCGGCGCGCGAGCGATTGCAGTGCCTTGAGGCAGTCCGGCACCTGAATATAAGGCAGCTGTCCGTCGGTAAGCGCGCGCTCGACAACCGCGCCCACGGCGCCGCGGGCGAGTGCGGCAGCGGCGAAGTCCGCCCCGTCGAAATTCGGACCGCGCAAGCCCACGAACAGCGCTCCCGCGGGGAGGGTGCGGCTGTCGGTCGAGACGGCCTCGAAGGGCCGATCATCGCCCACGAGCTGTGCGCCGAGAACGCGTGCCGCCTCGCGTAAGGTGCGTTTCATGCCGCGACCCCGAGAACTCTTTGCGCCTCGATGCGATCGCTGAAGCTGCGGCGCGTGGTGCCGTAGATCTGATAATCCTCGTGGCCCTTGCCGGCGATGAGCACGATGTCGGCGGCGCCGGCGCGGTTCAACGCCGAGGCGATCGCGGCGGCTCGGTCCGGAATGACACGCGCCGGATGTGTCTTGATGCCGCGGGTGATCGCGCGAATGATCTCCTGCGGATCTTCCGAGCGCGGGTTGTCGTCGGTGACGATGATTTCATCGGCGAGCTCGTCGGCGATCGAGCCCATGATCGGACGCTTGCCGGCGTCGCGATCACCGCCGCAGCCGAATACGCACCACAGCGCCCCGCCACAGTGCTCGCGGAGCGCCGCGAGCGCCTTGGCGAGCGCATCCGGGGTGTGCGCGTAATCGATGACGGCCAGCGGTTTGCCGGGTGCGCGCGGCTCGATCACTTCCATTCGGCCGGGCGGCGCAGAGCACGCGGCAAGCGCCACCGCGGCTTCGGCCGCCGGCACGCCGAGCGCCAGCAAGCAGCCGAGCACCACCAGGACGTTCTCGGCGTTGAAGCGCCCCAAGAGCTTCGTCGAGAGAGTGATCCCGCCGGAGTTGCTGTCGATGTCGAGCGAGATGCCTTGCAGATCGAGCCGCACCTCGCGGGCCTCTAGAAAGCGCTCCGCGAGCCACGCGTCGGCGCGGCTGCCGACCCAGACCGCGGTCAGCGGCGCGCTGCCGACGAGTTTGTGGGCAAGCTCGCGCCCGAAGGGGTCGCCCACGTTGACGATGGCGTGCTCGAGATCCTGCCCTGCGAAGAGCCGCGCCTTGGCCTCCCCGTAGGCCTGCATGGAAGGGTGGTAATCCAGGTGATCGCGGCTCAAGTTGGTGAACGCGGCGCTATGAAAGCGCACACCGTCCACGCGTCCTTGATCGAGCGCGTGCGAGGACACCTCCATGGCGATCTCGCGCACCCCTTGCGACTTGAGAAGCGCGAGCGAGCGATGCACGCTCACCGCATCGGGCGTCGTGTGGGTGGGTGTCTCGAGCCGTCCAAGAAATCCCCAGCCGATGGTGCCCATGTAAGCCGCGGAACGTCCCAGCCGCTCCAGACACTGCGTGATCAGGTAGGCGCAGGTGGTCTTGCCGTTCGTGCCCGTGACACCGACGATGCGCATCTGCGAGGAAGGCCACTGGAAGAATCGGTCGGCGATGCGGCCGGCGAGCCTGCGTAGATTCGGTACCGGCGCGGCGACCGGCTTGCCCGCGAAGGTCGGCGGCTCGACCCCGGCCGCAGGCTCCCAAAGGACCGCGCTCGCTCCGCGCGCTGCGGCGTCGGCCGCGTGCTCGAGCCCGTGGGCTTTCGTGCCGCGCAGCGCGAGAAACAACGACCCCGCACGCACGTCGCGGCTGTCGATGGCAAGGTCCACGATCTGCGCATCGCCATCGGGGATGGGGGCGATGCCGTCCATCAGCCATTTCAGCGACACCGTCATGGCGCCCGCGCCTGCACCAGCGCCGCCGCCGGCACGTTCTGCAAATCGTCGGGCGGCACGTCCATGAGGCGCAAAGCGC
>Ga0302311_10008097_pt1 | contig 10618 bp, 8 predicted proteins | sample III_Palsa_N1_3_FD_200449 | JGI IMG/M metagenome (GOLD analysis project Ga0302311, IMG submission 200449) | Peat permafrost microbial communities from Stordalen Mire near Abisko, Sweden - III_Palsa_N1_3 | ecosystem: Environmental > Terrestrial > Soil > Palsa > Peat permafrost | place: Sweden...
CCCTCGCCTACGCGCTCGACCCTTTCGCTGACGTGCCGCTCAAGCTCGGTTAGGTCAGGCCCTCCGGGTCATACCTCGTCAGCAGGCTCCGGACGGGGTTCGCGGGTCACGGGAGGAGGTCTTGTGGCGGCTGCACTTCGCGGTGGAGGATCTTGCCGGTGGGGCCCTTGGGCAGTTCGCGCACGAGCCAGACATGGCGCGGGTACTTGTATGCCGCCACCCGTTCCCTGGTGAACGCGCGCAGTTCGGCCGGGGTGGCTGTCGCTCCGGGTTTTAGCACCACGGCGGCGCCGACTTCCTCGCCGAGCTCGGCATGCTGGATGCCGATCACGGCTACCTCGGCCACCGCCTGGTGCTCGTGCAGGACTTCCTCTATCTCGCGCGGGTAGACGTTGTACCCGCCGCGGATGATCAGGTCCTTGGCACGGCCCACGATGTGGAAGTAGCCGTCGGCATCGGCCTGGGCCAGGTCACCGGTACGGAACCAGCCGTCCGGGATCGCCTCGGCGGTGGCCTGGGGCTTGCCCCAGTAGCCTTTCATGACGTTGTGACCCCGGATGGCGATCTCGCCGACCTCGCCAGCGGGGAGGCTAGCTCCTTCGCCGTCCACGACGCGCATCTCGACTCCCTGCATCGGCGTGCCGATCGATCCGGGTTTGCGCACCCGGTCGGGGTGGTTGAAGGACGCGACAGGGGAGGTTTCCGACAGCCCGTAGGCTTCCAGGATCATGCATCCGAAGGTCTGCTCGAATCCGCGCATGATCTCCAGCGGCATCGCCGCGCCGCCGGAGATGCAGGTCCGCAGGGACGAGGTATCGGCGCTGGCGTGGGCCCGGTGATGCAGCATCGCGGCGTACATCGTCGGAACCCCCTCGAAGATCGTCACCTGGTCCCGCCCGATGATCTCCAGGGCCTTACCGGCATCGAACCGTGGCAGCAGGGTCAGCGTGCCCCCGCCGGCGATCGTCGCGTTCAGCCCGCAGGTCAGGCCGAAGACGTGGAAGAGCGGCAGGCAGCCCATGGTCACGTCGCCGGGGTGGACGTTCAGCATGGTGGCAGCCGAGAGCTCGGCGTTGCGGGTCAGGTTCGCGTGCGTGAGCTCGGCGCCCTTGGGCGTGCCGGTGGTGCCCGAGGTATACAGGATCACGGCGTCGTCGTCATCGCTGGCCTGGTCCGCCATCGGGAGCGCCGGGGCCAGCCCGGCGAGCAGCGAGTGCATATCTGGCTCGTCAACCTCCAGGACCTGCGCGCCCGTCCCGGCGGCACCCTTGGCTGCTTCGGTCGCCGCCTGGTGCCAGGCGAAGACGACTTTCGCCCCGGAATCCCCGACGTAGTGGGCGACCTCGCGGCTCTTCAGCAGCGGGTTCATCGGCACGACGACAGCTCCGGCGGCGAGCGCACCGTAGAAAGCAATCGGGAAGGCAGGCACGTTCGGCAGCATGACACCGACCCGGTCACCAGGCACAACCCCCAGAGACGAGAGCAAGGCCGCCGCGCGGCCTGCGGCGTCCCGCAGCTGCGAGTAGCTCAACACCAGGTCGTCCAGGCGCACAGCCGGACGCCCCCCATGATCAGCCGCCGCTTGGGCAAGCACGGAACTCAGGTTCGCCATCATGTCCTCCAGCAGGAGGCACCGGGTCAGATGGCACCCCGTCGTCATCATCCCCCCTGGTAGGCGGGAAATGGCACCAGCCGATGTCCCCTCATATCAGGACTTTCGCCCCTACCACTCGCAGCCGTGCCGGCGGCGCCTGATATGCGCCGCGCCGGGACGGGGCATGGTGCCCGCCGGCCCGCGTACTACTCTTCTTGTCCGTGTCTTGCTTTGATCCAGGATAGGACGTGATGGGATGAGGAGTCTGCGGCGATCTCGCACCGGTTCTGGTGTGGATGCTCCGCCAGATGCGGCTGAGTCACCGTCGGATGCGGCTGAATCACCGCCGGTTCCGGCGTCCCTCGCTCAGGGTGCGGCGCGGGCAGAGCAGCCGGGCGGCCCTGCGGTCAGGCGCAGGCGGCGACTCCGGCGCATCCTGGTCGCGGCGCCCTTCCTCGTTGTGCTGTCGTGGGCGATTGTGTCGTATTCGGCCTGGATGCTGCAGCCTACGAGCATGCAGTGGAACGCGCGCAGCGCCGAGTGGGTCAGAAACGAGGTACCTTTCGGCAACTGGCTGGTCGACCAGGGCGAGAGCATCGACTACAGCCTGAACGCGCCGAAGACGGGCGGGCCGCAGCTGAAGAGCCTGCCGACGGTCGGGCTGAACCCGCCGCGGACCAGCCCGCCCAAGTCGCAAGCCGCTGCCTGGCCGCCGCCGGTCAAGCCGGTCTTCTCGCACCCGCTGCCCGGCGAAGGGGTCTGGAAGCCGACCGGCCCGCCGGTTGACGGCGGCCCGCCGGTGCTGTTGACGACCTTCCGTCCTGAGCTCGACTATCCGCAGACCGTCGCCTACGTCGCCTGGTTCGATCCCACCCGCACCGAGATCGGGTACTATCCTGGCCGCTACGAGCCGCCGAACGCCGCCGTACGCGGGCCGATGATGGTCCCCTACGATCAGCGCTCGCGGCTGCTCGCGACCTTCAACGGCGGCTTCACCTACACCGACGGCGCTAACGGCTCGGCCGACAACGGCCGCACGAACGAGCCGCTCAAGGACGGCAACGCCACGCTCATCGGCTACCGCGACGGTCGCATCGCGATCGTGAACTGGAGCGGCGGCCCGGATGTGGCGTCGGACGTCGCGTGGGCCCGCCAGAGCCTGGCTCCGATCCTCTGGAACGGGCAGCTGAACCCGCAGCTGGACGACAACCCGGACAGCCCGCAGTGGGGGTACACGCTCGGCGGCCTCGCCCGCGTCTGGCGCACCGGTGTCGGCATCGACCGTCGCGGCAACCTCATCTACGTCGCCGCCGACGACCAGACGGTGATCAGCTTGGCGAAGATCCTGCAGCACGTCGGTGCGGTGCGGGCGATGGAGTTCGACATCAACCCCGAATGGCACACCTTGATCACCTACACCCACGGCGCTAAGGGCCTGGTCCCGACGATGGTCGGGCCCAACCCGATGCAGTCGCCCACCCGCTACCTCGTCCCCGACGACCGTGACTTCTTCGCCGTCTACCAACCCCTGCCCGGTCCGGTCACCGTCCCTTTCAAGTAGGGTTGCCGCGGTCGGCCAGGACCGTCACCATCAGTGGAGATCGAGGACCCGCCGAAGGGGGCATCCTGTGACCGACCCGAAGACGCAGACCCTGGACGTGCCGGGCGCCGTGCTGACCTACGACGTCCGGAGCAACGACGCCAGTACCCAGCCGGTCCTGCTGATCATCGGGTCGCCCATGGGTGCCTCCGGGTTTGCCACCCTGGTCAGGCATTTCGCCGACCGGACGGTGATGACCTATGACCCCCGCGGCGCGGACCGCAGCCCGCGGACCGACGGCGCCGCCGAAACCACCCCGGATGAGCACGCCGACGACCTGCACCGGCTGATCGCCGTCCTGGATGCCGGGCCGGTGGACATCTTCGCCAGCAGCGGCGGGGCGGTCAACGCGCTGGCCCTGGTGGCCAGGCACCCGGAGCAGGTCCGGACACTGGTGGCGCACGAGCCGCCCGCTTCCCAGGAGTTGCCGGATCGCGAGCCGGTGCTGGCCGCCTGCGTGGACATCCGCCAGACGTACCTGCGAAGCGGCTTCGGCCCGGCGATGGCGAAGTTCATCGCGCTGGTCAGCTACCAGGGCCCGCTGCCGGCCGGTTACGCGGACCTGCCCGCCCCGGATCCCGCCGTCTTCGGGTTGCCGGCCGGGGACGACGGCTCCCGGGACAGCCCGCTCCTCGGGCAGAACATCGTGACCTGCAATAGCTACCGGCATGATTTCGGCGCGCTGCGCGCAGCGTCGACCCGTGTCGTGATCGGGGTCGGGGCGGAATCCGGCCAGCTGGTCGCGGGCCGCGCGGGCCTGGCCGTGGCCGGGCGGCTCGGCACGCCCCCCGTCACCTTCCCCGGCGGCCACGACGGATTCCTCGGCGGCGAATACGGCCAGACCGGCCGGCCGGACGCCTTCGCCGCTACCCTGCACAAGGTCCTCGACAACTGACAGCCAACCTCGGCTAGAGCTCCCAGTGCACGCTGACGACCTGGTCGGCGAGGGCGACTACCCCGCCGTTGTCGGCCAGGGACGGCTGCCTCTGCCCGTCGACCGTGATCCCTGATCCCCCGCACCCGGTCTGGCTCGACCGGACCACGACGACGGGACGGCTGTACCGGGATACCGAGAAGGCCAGCTGGTAGTCCGCGAAGTCGGCCGGGCACCCTAGCGCTACGTCCGGCTCGGCCTGCGAGCGGTCGAGCAGCCGGGCAAGCCGGGTGATGAACGTCTGTGACGTCACGACGGCGTGCACCGTGTGCATTCTGGCGCCGCCGATGGTGACGGTGATGCTCAGGGCGTGGTAACGCGCCGGGTCGATGTACTCGGCGGCGGTGCGGGGCGGATCCCAGGTCACCTGGGCGTCGGCCCGCAGCAGCGATCCGCCGGACCCGGCGGCCACCACGGTGAGCACGAGCTCAGCCCCGTAGACGCCCGCGGGAACCGATCGGGCCATGTAGCTGACCTCCATGAACGACCCCCCGTCGGGGCTGGATCCCTGGCCGACGCCGCCACCGCCCATGCCGGTCGGCACCCGCTGCGCCAGCAAGGCGGCGCTGGCGCCCGCCGGCTGCGCCAGGGCGAACAGTCGGTACTGGTCGAGCGAGGTGGGAGCGCCCGTATACCCGGCCGCGGGTTCGGTCAGGGACGGCGGGAGGGGGGCGGACGGCAGGAGGCCCGCGCTGACCGGGACCCGCATGACGTGCTCCCATCGTCGGCTGGCAGCTTAGACGCCGCGCCAGGCCCCGTGGTTCCCGCTTGATCACCGGCCGCCTGGCACCGTCCGCCCGGACGCGATCAACAACCGCGTGCGCGTCGACCCGGCGCCCGGCCGCGAAAGCTGAAATTCTCTTCTCGAAACGAATCGTGCTGCTTGCCCCCGCCATCTGCGTCAGTTTGCCCAGTGAGATGACGGGGTAGCCGGTGATTAGCAGATGGGACGCAAGATGATCATCGTCCGGCCATCTCGCCGAGGTTTTGCCTCCCATGCAGGCGGGGTCCCGCATGCCTGAGCAGGTATGGCTACGCCGGCTTGCCCTGCTGGCCATCGCGGCCTTGGCGGGCCTGTTGTACGCCTGGGCCATCGGCCACGACACGCTGGAGTACTACTACGCCGCGGCTGACCGCAGCATGTCCATGAGCTGGCACGACTTCATCTTCGGCGCCTTCGACCCGGCGGGCACCATCACCGTGGACAAGCTGCCGGGCGCGTTGTGGCTCCAGGCGCTTTCTGTGCGGGCGTTCGGCATGCATACCTGGGCGATCATCCTGCCGCAGGTCATCGAGGGCGTCCTCACCGTGCTGGTGCTCTACCGGGCGGTGGCCCGGCTGGCCGGGCCGGCCGCCGGCCTGATCGCCGCGCTGGTGCTGGCGGTCAGCCCGGCCACGGTGGCCCTGAACCGCGAGAACATCTCCGACTCGCTGCTGGTCTTGCTGCTGGTCCTGGCCGCCGACGCCGTCTCGGGAGCTATCGCCGGGCTGGCCCCCTTGGCCCCCATGGCCGCCGACGATGTCGGCCAGGACGCCACGCTCGCGGCCGACAACCCCGACGACCCGGACGACCTCGACGACCCGGACGACCCCGACGACCCGGACGACCCCGACGACCCGGACGACCTCGACGACCCGGACGACCTCGACGACCTCGACGACCTCGACGGGCCGTCGCCTGGCGCCGGCGGCCGAACGCTGGGCCGGCTCATCCTGGCCGGCTTCTGGGTGGGGCTGGCTTTCCAGGCCAAGGACATCGAGGCCTGGATGGCGCTGCCCGCGCTGGGCCTGGCCTACCTGCTGTCCGGGCCCTCTGGGACCGGCCCGGTGCTGCGGCGGGCCGGCCAGCTCGCGGTCGCGGGCGTGGTCGTCGCGCTGGTGTCGGTGTCCTGGATGACCGCCGTGTCGCTGGTCCCCGCCGCGGACCGGCCCTACGTCGACGGCAGCCACGACAACTCTGTCTTCGCGCAGGTCTTCTCCTATAACGGGTTCGGAAGGTTCGGCGACCAGACCCCGCTGCAGGTGCGGGCCGCCCAGCTGAACCCCGGCGCCGCGCTCCCCGTTCCGCCTCGCGTCGCCGGCCGCCTGCTGGATGGCGGCCGGGGCCTGAACACCGGCCTGGGCCTGGATACCGGCTGGCTGATCCCGGCCGCCGCCGTCGTGGCTGTGTGGGGTATCGCCAGCCGGCGCCGGCAGCCGCGCGGTGACCCGCTCCGGGCCTGTTTCATCTTGTGGGGCGGCTGGCTGGTGATCTTCTTCGTGGTCTTCACGGCGGTCACGACGCTCTGGCCTTATTACACCGCCGCGCTGTCCCCGGCGGCCGCCGCCATCATCGGGGCCGGCGTCGTCGCGGCCCGGTCACGGGAGCGGGTTCCGGTCAGCCGGACGATCGGCCTGGCGGTCATCGTCGCGGGCACGGCCGCCTACGCGGGCTGGCTGGTGTCCTCCTCGGCCGGCCCGCCGGGCTGGCTGGTGCCGGCCATCATCGTCGTCGGCGTCGCCGCGACCGGCGTGATCGTTTGGTCGCTGCTGCGCCCCCGGTCCGTTCCGTTCGCCGGGGCCCTGGCCGCGGGCCTGGTCGCCGTGGCGCTGGCGCCGGCCGTCGCCTCGGTCAGCCTGGCGGCTCACGACGAAGGCGCCTTCGACACCCCGTTCGAGTCGGCCCGGGTGCAGGAGGATGTGGCTCTCGGCCAGGGGAAGCAGTCGATCGTCGCTGTGCAGGACACGATCCCCTTTTGGCAGAGCGCCTCGAACGGAACCCCCTACCTGATGGCGGCGCAGAGCGCGCTGCTGCCGTCCGCGATCATCTATGACACCGGCCTCGAGGCGCTTCCCATCGGAGGGTTCGACGGCACCACTCCGTCGCCGACCCTGGCCCAGCTGCAGGCCGACATCCGGCACGGCCTGCTCCATCTCGTCTGGATATCCTCCGCCACCGACGCCCGGCTGCGGTGGGTCACCACCCACTGCGCCCGGCTGACGCAGCGGCTCTTTTACTGCGGGGGGACGCCTCCGGCTGGTTCCGCTCCCGCCGGCGCGGGCCCTACACCAGTGCCAGTTCAGGGTAATTGAAAGCCTTTAACCGAACGACAGTGGTGCTCGCCAGCGCGGCGATCTCCCGCGTCAGCCGGTGACGAGGGGCAGGTCAGGGCGGGCGCTCCACTCGGTCAGCGAGCCGTCGTACAGCCGGGCGTCGTCGCGGCCGGTCAGCGAGAGCGCGAACAGGTCGACCGTCGCGGAGATGCCGCCGCCGCAGTAGGCGATGACCGGCTGGTCCGTGCCGATACCGCCGCCGGCCAGGGCGGCGGCGAGTTCGGCGGGCGGGCGGAAGCGGTTCGTCGCCGCGTCGACCAGGCCGTTCCACGGCACGTTGACGCTGCCCGGGATGCGGCCCGGGCGGCTGTAGGCACCGGGGCCCTCGCCGCGGAACGCCTCCGGGGACAGGGCGTTGACCAGGCAGGCGGACCCGTCCTCGGTGATCTCGCGGACGTCGGCCAGGCTGGCGAGGAGCTCTGGCCTGGGGCGGGCGGTGAACGACGCGGGCGGATACGTGCTCTCGCCCGGCTCGACCGGGCCGTCGGCTGCCGTCCAGGCGACCAGCCCGCCGTCGAGCACGCTGGTGCCATCGTGCCCGAAGTAACGCAGCAGCCACCACAGCCGCGTCGCCCACATCGGCACGTCCTGCCCGTACGCGACGACGTGCGTGCCGTCGCCGATGCCGAGACGGCCGGCCGCCGCGGCGAAGTGCTCCGCCGCGGGGAGGGTGAACGCGAACGGCGACGCCGGGTCGGACAGCGCGCCGGGGATATCGGCGAACCCGGCCCCGGGAATATGGGCTCGCGCGTAGCTCTCGCGCCCGCTCCCCACGGTATAAGGGCCGCCGTCCACCGCGCGGCGGAGGAAGACGGTGGCGTCGAATACGCGCACCCGCTCATCACCGAGCGCATCCTGCAGTTCTTCGGGGCTGACCAGCGGGGGCAGCAATGGCATCGGAAACCTCCTGGGCATCAATCTCTGTTACTACGCCCGGAAAATCAACCTTCGCGGAAGAGACCCGGAGCTGGCGAAGACCCGGTACAGCTACCTGCCCGAGCGGATTTCATGAGCGAACTCCAACACGTAGAGCACACGACATGTAACATCCTGTTTCCGCGGGGGGATCGTAACTCGTTCTACTACGAAGCAGTTAGAAGGGAATCGATGAAACGGATCGCAGGAACCGTGCTGGCGGGCTCGCTGCTGGCTGCCGGGACCATCCCAGCAGCCACCGCCGAAGCGGCATCAACAGGCGTCACAGTGACTGTCGTGAGCGGAGCGCTTAATGCGCCGAAGCACCTGACCCTGACACCAGCAGGCCTGTACGTGACGGAATCGGGCGCCGGGGGTACCGCCGGTACACCCAGCTGCGTGACGGGTCCAGCCACGGGAGGCACGAATCTGGTCCAATACTGCCTGGGCCTGACCGGAGCTGTTTCGCTCATCAAGGGCCGCAGCGTCGTGAGGTCCGTCCCGCTTCCCTCGGTAATCGAGGAGGACACCCAAGAGGTGGCCGGCCCCTCAGCCATCGCGTTCAACGGGGCCAGCGAGGCCGTGGTATTCCAGGACGTCCTGGAAAACCCGGACGGCAGTAATGCGCTGCCGAAGCCGCTCGGTGCGGCCTTCGGAACGCTCCTGCTGCGCCAGGGCGGGTCTGTCGTACGTGCCGACCTAGCCGCTTTCGCGGCCGCCAATCCGCAGCCCGCCAGCAGCCTGGGCGACTTCCCCGGCGAGACAGCGTACAACTCCGACCCGTACGACGTGGCGGCCTACCACGGCGGCTACGTTGTCGCCGATGCGGGTGCCAACGACCTGCTTGCGGTCTCGCCGCAGGGGGCCATCAGCCTGCTGGCCCGCTTCCCCGCCCTCGGCGAGGTGGCCCCGGCGAACCTGATCGGGAACCCGAAACCCATCACCATCGAGGCTCAGGCCGTGCCGACGGCCGTCGCGGTCGGACCCGACGGGGCCCTCTACGTCAGCCTGCTCCGGGGAGTCCCGTCCGACCCGGGCACCGCCCAAATCTACCGGGTCGTCCCCGGCCAGCCACCGACGGTCTGGGCGCAAGGCCTTACTGCCGTGACGGCAATCGCCTTCGACTCGAAGGGCAGGCTCCTGGCCACCGAATACAACGTCGGCGGCCTGCTCGGACCCGCGACCGATCCGGGGGCTCTGGTACGCATCAGCCGTAACGGCCGCCACATCACCACCTTGCCGGTAACCGGGCTGTACCAGCCGACAGGTGTGGCCGTCGGACCCGGCGGCGCGGTCTACGTGTCCAATTACGGGTACAACGTGGCCACCGACAGCCATCCCGGTGAGCTGCTGAAAATCACCGGCCTGCACTGATCCCGGCGACCGGATCTCCCCGCCCCCGCAGCGACGGGACGCGGTAAGCGTGCCGTCTGGTGCCGGGTCACAACCTGGCACCAGACGGCCACCAGACATGCTCACCGATGGTGAGCAGGCTGGCCGGGACGAAATATGTTTGTAACGATTAGCCGGCGGCTTCTTGACACGGTGTCGTCTGAACTTGAGACTGCTTTCAGCCCTTCGGATTTTCTTCGTCGGGTCCGGGTGGCGGAGTGCTCTGCCGCGACGGTTCCGGAGTACCGGCACCGCCGGGCGCCGCGGTCGCCGCCTCCGAAAGCCGCGAGGTGACACGGTGCGCATCGCCTTGTTCGTGACCTGCCTGGCCGACACGCTGTTCCCGAGCGTCGGCCAGTCCACCGTGCAGTTGCTCGAGCGGCTCGGCCATCGCGTCGAGTTCCCGCAGGCGCAGACCTGCTGCGGCCAGATGCACATCAACACCGGCTACGCTCGCGACGCGCTTCCGCTTGTCCGCCATTATGTCGAGGTGTTCGAGCCCCATGAAGTGATCGTCGCTCCGTCCGGCTCCTGCGTCGGCTCGGTCCGGCACCAGTACGCGGTGGTGGCCCGCCAGTGCGGAGATGAGAAGCTCGCCCGGCGAGCTGAGCGTGTGGCGGCTCGGACATTTGAGCTATCGCAGCTGCTTGTCGACGTGCTCGGGGTGGAGGAAGTCGGCGCCTACTACCCGCACCGGGTCACCTACCACCCGACTTGTCACTCCTTGCGACTGCTGCGGGTGGGGGAGCGCCCGTTGCGGCTGCTGCGGAACGTGGCGGGCATCGACCTGGTGGAGTTGCCCGACGCGGAGGTCTGCTGCGGTTTCGGTGGCACGTTCGCGCTGAAGAACGCGGACGTGTCGACGGCGATGCTGGCCGACAAGATGCGTAACGTCGTGGATACCCGGGCGCAGGTGTGCACGGCTGGTGACAGCTCCTGCCTGATGCATATCGGCGGTGGGCTCTCCAGGCTGCGCGCGGGGGTGAAGACGGTCCACTTGGCGGAGATACTCGCATCGACCAGGGAGGCCGGATGACAACGTTCCTCGGCATGCCGACGGCCCCGCGGGGCGTGGGGCATCTCCGCCAGA
>Ga0302311_10008100_pt1 | contig 10615 bp, 9 predicted proteins | sample III_Palsa_N1_3_FD_200449 | JGI IMG/M metagenome (GOLD analysis project Ga0302311, IMG submission 200449) | Peat permafrost microbial communities from Stordalen Mire near Abisko, Sweden - III_Palsa_N1_3 | ecosystem: Environmental > Terrestrial > Soil > Palsa > Peat permafrost | place: Sweden...
GGCCCAGAGAATAGCCCCGTCCACCCGCTCCACCAGGTTGAAGAAGTGGTGGTGGTTGTTCCAGTAGATCGCCACGTAGATGAAGCTCAGCACATAGCTCAGGAAGGTGGGCGCGAGGCGGGCCAGCGCCGCAATGTCCGTGCCCTCGGGGGGCTTCAGCTCCAGCACCATGATGGTGATGATCACCGCCACAACGCCGTCGGTGAAGGCGGAAAGCCGTTCCTTCTGCATCTGCCGTCCCGCCCCCGCTTGATCGTCGCCCTGTAACGCGGCAACGATCCGCCACCATGCCTGACTCGCGAAACCCCGACCATGCGAACCTTGACCATGCGGCCATCGACGCCCTGACCGAAGGCGAGGCGATCGCCGAGCTGGAGCGGCTGGCGGCGGCCATGGGCGAGGCCGAGCGGCTCTATTTCCGCGACGATGCGCCGACGCTTCCCGACGCCGAATACGACGCCCTGAAGCGACGAAACCTCGCCATCGAGGCCCGCTTCCCCGATCTGGTGCGCCCGGATTCGCCCTCCCGGCGCGTGGGCGCCGCGCCGTCAGAGCAATTCTCGCCGGTGGCGCATGGGGTTCCCATGCTGTCGCTGGACAACGCGTTCAACGACGAGGAGGTGGCCGAGTTCGCCGCCCGCATCCGCCGTTTCCTGCGCATCGATCCGGCGGAGGCCATCGCCTTCACCGCCGAGGCCAAGATCGACGGCCTCTCCGCCAATCTCCGCTACGAGCACGGCGTGCTGGTGCAGGGCGCCACGCGGGGCGACGGGCGGGTGGGGGAGGACATCACCGCCAACCTCCGCACCCTGAAGGACATCCCCGAGCGGCTGGCCGGGTCGGGCTGGCCCGAGGTGATCGAGATCCGCGGCGAGGTCTATATGGAGCTGGCCGCCTTCGCCGCCATGAACGCGGAGGCCGAGGCGAAGGGCGAGCGCACCTACGTCAATCCGCGCAATTCCGCCGCCGGGTCGCTGCGCCAGATCGACCCGACCGTCACCGCCCGCCGGCCCCTCAGCTTCTTCGCCTACGCCTGGGGACTGGTCAGCGCACCGTTCGCGCAGACCCAGAAGGAGGCGCTGGAGGCGTTCGAGCGCTGGGGTTTCCGCGTCAATCCCCTGTCCCGCCGGGTGGAGAACGCCGAGGGCCTCGCCGCCGTCTACGCCGAGTTCGCGAAGACGCGCGCCGGGCTCGACTACGACATCGACGGCGTCGTCTACAAGGTGGACCGGCTGGACTGGCAGGGACGGCTCGGCTCGGTGGGGCGCATTCCCCGCTGGGCCATCGCCCACAAGTTTCCGCCCGAGCAGGCGAAGACCCTGCTGGAAGGCATCGACATCCAGGTGGGCCGCACGGGCGCCCAGACCCCGGTGGCGCGGCTGAAGCCGGTGTTCGTGGGCGGGGCCACGGTCGCCAACGTCACCCTCCACAACGCGGACGAGATCGCGCGCAAGGGCCTGCGGATCGGCGACACCGTGATCGTGCAGCGGGCCGGCGACGTGATCCCGCAGATCGCCGGGGTGGTGGAGACGGAACCGCGGGGCGCCGAGCCCTACGACTTCCCGGCGATCTGCGCCTGCCCCCTGAAGACGCCGCTGGTGCGGGAGACCACGGCGGGCGGCGCCGAGACCGTGGTGCGCCGTTGCACCGGCGAGCTGGCCTGTCCGTTCCAGAAGATCGAGCACCTGAAGCTGTTCGTGTCGCGCAAGGCGTTCGACATCGAGGGCCTGGGTGAAAAGCAGTTGCAGGCCCTCTACGACGACGGGCTGATCCGCGAGCCGGCCGACATCTTCACCCTGGAGGAGCGCGACAGGACCAGCCTGAAGAAGATGAAGGATCGGGAGCGGGCAGGGGATCTCTCCACCAAGAACCTGTTCGCCGCCATCGCGTCCCGCCGCAAGATCGCGCTCGAACGCTTCATCCTGTCCCTCGGCGTCCGCCACGTGGGCGAGACCACGGCCCTGACCATTGCACGGGGATACGGCTCCGCCGACGCCTTCCTGAAAGCCATGGACGCGGTAGCCGCAGGAGACGAGGACGCCAAGGCCGAGCTCGACGCCATGGATCAGGTGGGCGGGGCGGTGATCGAGGCGGCGGCGGACTACTTCGGCGAGGATCACAACCGCCGCATGGTGCAGAACCTGATCGAAAAGCTTGAGGTGCAGGATGCCGAGCGCCCCAAGACCGACACGCCCGTGGCCGGCAAGACGGTGGTGTTCACCGGCGCGCTCGAGAAGATGACCCGCGACGAAGCCAAGGCGCAGGCCGAGCGGCTGGGCGCAAAGGTGGCGTCGTCGGTGTCCAAGAAGACCGATATCGTGGTGGCGGGTCCCGGCGCGGGATCGAAACTCAAACTGGCGGCCGAGCTTGGGCTGCAGGTGATGAACGAAGACGAATGGCTCGCGTTCATTACGCCGAGCGTACCATAATCGACGCTATAACATTCAGGGACTGACCATGCTGATCAAGACCGCCACCCTCGCCCTCTGCGCCGCCGCCCTGTCCTCCGCGGCATTGGCTGCAACCCCCGTGGGCGACTGGAAGACCCCCGCCAAGAACGGCATCGTGAAGGTCTCCGAATGCGGCGACGCCATCTGCGGCAAGCTGATCGACGGGGACGACATTAGGACCAACCCCGGCATCACCGACATGCGCAATCAGGACACCTCGCTGCGCACGCGTCCCTTGAAGGGGCTTCCCCTGTTCTATGGCGTAAAAGGCGGCCCCACGGAGTGGAGCGGCGGCTCGGTCTATAACCCCGAGGACGGCAAGACCTATCACGGCTCGATCAAGCTCGTGGACGACAACACCTTAAAGCTCACCGGCTGCATCGTGGCGCCCTTCTGCAAGACGCAGACCTGGACGCGCGTCCAGTAGCCGCCCTGCTTCAGAAGTAATCTGCAAGGGTCAGGACACGCCTGTTCCCGTCGCCGAGGGTCAGGGTCACCGTCGTTCCGGCGGGGGCGCTGCCCCAGGCGCGGTTGGCGGGCGTGGCCGGCGCGCCGTTGATGGCGGTGATCACGTCGCCCGCATGCAGACCCGCAGCGGCGCCGACACTCCCCGGCGCGACGAAGACGACTAGGAACGCGCCGTTCTTCGGCAGGCAGGCCAGCCCGGAACGATTGCGGTCGAACGGCGAGCGGACGGCGCGGTCGTCAACGCGCAGCCACATTCGGTCGCGGCCAAAGTCGGTGATGAGCCGGAAGCGGCTGAGGAGCGGCATGCCGATGTTCACCGCCGACTCGGGCCTGTTCCAGTGCTCCACCACGCTGACCGGCACGTCCTTCAGGAGGGCGCCGCCGAAGCGGACGTCGGCAAGGCTGGTGATCCTGATCGGCTCGATGCCCTCCACCCCGCCCGAAACCCACTGCGCCGCGCGGCGGCCTGCGCCGAGTTTCTGGTCGGCGGCATAGGCGGCGGAGACGGCCAACGCTTCCTCGCTGCCGAGGTCGAACATGGCGAGGATCGGCGCCTGCCCCTCCAGCACGATGGGGGTGAGCCGCGCGCGCGACGGCTGCGGGACCAGCGGCGCGGTCATCATGTCCGGCGAGGGGGTGAAGGTGCCCGGCTGGCGGAAGGCCATACGGCGGTTCGGCAGGTCCATGTCGACGATCAGGTGCTCGAACACCTCGCGGCCCAGCAGCATGGGCTGGGTGACGCCGCTTTTTTGCAGGTCAAGCACGATGGGCGTCGGCAGGGCGATCGACAGGGCGCCGATCTGCACCAGGATCGGCTGCAGCACCGCCGCGCCCGCAGGCCCGCTAATGCCCTCCACCAGCACCCCGTCGCCGTGACCGAGCCCCAGGGCGTTGGCCAGCCGGAAATCCAGCGCCGTCTGGCTCGCTCCGTTGTCTAGCAACGCCTGCACCGGGCGGCCGTTCACATGGACCGTCAGCATGACCGCCTCGTTGCCGAAGGCGAACCCGATCCAGCCGGTGTCCGAGGCGCCGTCCGCAAAGCGGATCGAAGCGCGGGGCGTCTGGGCCGTCGCCATCCGCGACACGCCAAGGCTCAGCGCCGTTGCGCCGATACCGCCGCCGATGGCGCGCCGGGTGAGCGTCAAACGGGCGCGCAGACGTCCGTCAGCCACGCCCGCACCTCGGGCTCGACCTGTGGGCCAATCACCGCCAGCACCTCGGCGTGGTAGGCGTCCAGCCAGGCGCGCTCATCGGCGGACAGCAGGCTCGCGTCGATCACGGTGCGGTCGATGGGGGCGAGGGTCAGGGTGCGGAAGCCCAGCATCGGACGCTCGCCGCCCTCCACCTCAGAGGCTTCGGTGACGAACTGCAGGTTTTCGATGCGGATGCCGTACTCGCCGGTCTTGTAGTAGCCGGGCTCGTTGGAGACGATCATGCCGGGTCGCAGAGCGACCGTGTTGGGCGCCTTGGCGATCCGCTGCGGCCCCTCGTGCACGCCGAGGTAGGAGCCGACGCCATGGCCGGTGCCGTGGTCGAAATCCAGCCCCTTGTTCCAGAGCGGCGCGCGGGCCAGCACGTCCAGCGCCGAACCGGTGGTGCCCGCCGGGAAGCGGATCGCGGCGAGCGCGATGTGACCCTTCAGGACCAGGGTGAAGCGTTCCTTCATCTCGGCGGAGGGCTGGCCGATCGCGACCGTACGGGTCACGTCGGTGGTGCCGTCGAAATACTGGCCGCCGCTATCCACCAGGAGAAGCTGGCCCGGTTCGACGCGCCGGTTGGTCTTGTGGGTGGGGCGATAGTGAACCACCGCGCCGTTCGGCCCCGCGCCGGCGATGGTGTCGAACGACAGGTCCTTCAGGAGGCCGGTGGCCTCGCGGAAGGCTTCCAGCGTGGAGACCACCTCCACCTCGTCCGGCAGGGTGGTCTGCGCCTCGGTGGCGAGCCAGTGCAGGAAGCGGGTCAGGGCCGCGCCGTCGCGGGCGTGGGCGGTCTGGGTTCCCCTGATCTCCACGGCGTTCTTGCAGGCCCGCGGAAGGGCGCAAGGGTCGGCGGCGCGCACCACCTGCGCCCCCGCCTCGGTCAGGGTGTCGAAATACCAGGCGGAGGACTGCGCCGGGTCGATCAGCACTCGCTTGCCTGACAGGCCCGCGAGGGCGGCGGCCAGGTCGTCCGGCTTGGCCAGCGTCACCTGATTGCCGAGGAAGGCCGGCAGGTCGGCGGTGATCTTGGCGGGATCGAGAAACAGCTCCGCCGTGCCGTCGGCGTTGAGGATGGCCTGGCCGAGCGGCAGGGGCGAGCGGATCACGTCGCCGCCGCGCACATTGAACAGCCAGGCGATGGAGGAGGGGGCGGTCAGCACGGCGGCGTCCGCTCCGGCCTGCGCCACCGCGGCGCCTACGCGTGCGCGCTTGTCAGCGGACTCCTCGCCGGAGAATTGCGCCGGATGGGGATGGATCGGCGCTTCGGGTTGCTGTGGGCGGGCCTCTGCCCAGGCCGCGTCCACCGGGTTGTCGTTCACGGCCTTCAAGGTCGCGCCGGACTTGGCGGCGGAGATCTGCAGACAGCCGAGGGCGTCGGGACTGTGCAGGCGGGGGTCGTAGCCGATCACCTGTCCGGACTTCGTCTGCTCCTCGATATAGAGCGGCACGCCGCCGTCCACGAGGTCACGCGCCTCGAACAGGGTGGGATCGATCTGCTTGGTGACCTGCAAGGTGTAGCGCCCGTCCACGAACACCGCCGCCTTGTCGGCCATCACCACCGCCGCGCCCGCAGACCCGGTGAAGCCCGTGGCCCAGGACAATCTCTCGTTGGCGTCAGGCAGGTATTCGTTCTGGTGCTCGTCCTCGTGCGGGATCAGGAAACCGTCCAGCCCCTGCTTGCGTAGCTGCTCTCGGATCAGGGGCAGATGCTTTGATCCGAAGGAGGGATCGGCATGGTCGTCGAAGGTCTGGCGCATGGGACGAGATTTATGCCTGTGGACGCGCGCGCGCAAATGCGTTTGGCGTTATAGGGCGCAATGATGCTCGCATTCTTCCTTCTGGCCGTGATCGCCGCCGTCCTGATCTCCAGCCTGGTCGCCGCGCCGGGGTTTCGCGACGGGCGAGGCCGCGCGCGCTGGGCGATGGCGCTGATCTACATCGGCTTCGGCTTCTTCCACCTCGTGTTCTCGGACGGCTTCCTGCCCATCATGCCGCCGATCCTGCCGTTCCCGCGGGAGATCGTATGGTTCACGGGCGTCTGCGAGATCGCCGGCGGCTTTGGACTCGTCACACCGGCGCTGCGCCGTTGGGCGGGGATCGGGCTGGCGCTCTATGCGGTCTGCGTGTTCCCGGCCAACCTCTATCACGCCTATGGGCATGTCATCGCGCCGGGCCTGCCGTCGAGCTGGTGGTATCACGGGCCGCGCCTGCTCTTCCAGCCGGTGTTCGTCTGGTGGGCGCTTTGGGCCGGGGAGGTGATCGACTGGCCGTTTTCCCCCCATCGCCCCGCCTTCGCCCGCGAGCAGCAGGAAGCGACGGAGGCGGCGCGGACCTGACGCCTGTGCCAGCGGCTTGACGCTTCGAGCGAGTTTCTTACACAGCGTCCTGCAACGCCGGCGCGGAGATAGCCAGCGCGGCGTCGCCTTCCCTGCATAAGGATCCCTGCGGCGCCACTGGTAGGCCGCCTTCGTTCTTGCTACACGGAGCGCCCGCTGGAAGCAGCGGATGCGGGCGTGGTGGAACTGGTAGACGCGCCGGACTCAAAATCCGGTTCCGAAAGGAGTGTCGGTTCGATTCCGACCGCCCGCACCAATCATCGTTTAGCTGAAAGCCGATGGGCGCCGCCGAGGGGACCGATGCATGATCCCCTGGGTTCAGCTTGATACGGCCTCTGTGCCGGACGGGGGCGGCGAGCTGCGGCTGATGCAGCGGGGCGGCGAATTCTCCATCATGGCCGGTTCGACTGAGCTGATGAACAGTCGCCTTTCCGGGTCCGAAGAGGCGTTGGCCACCCTCGCCTGCGCCCGCATCGAGGGCCGGTCGAAGCCGGCGATCCTGATCGGCGGCCTCGGCATGGGCTTCACCTTGCGGGCCGCGCTGTCGGTGCTGGGCCCCGAGGCGGAGGTGACCGTCGCCGAGTTGGTGCCTGCCGTTGTGAGATGGGCGCGCGGTCCCCTGTCGGCCCTCTACGGATCGAGCCTGGACGATCCCCGCACCACCGTAGCGGAAGGCGACGTCGGGCCGATCGTCACGTCGGCGCGATCCGCGTTCGACGCCATCCTGCTGGACGTGGACAATGGCCCGGCGGGTCTGACCCGCGCCTTCAACGACGGTCTTTACGGCGCCCGCGGGCTGCAGGACGCCCGTGCCGCCCTCACGCCGGGGGGCGTGCTGGCGGTCTGGTCCTCGGCGCCCGACGCGGGCTTCACCCGGCGGCTGCGCACGGCGGGCTTCGACGTGGAGGAAGTGGGCGTGCGGGCGCGGGGCAAGCGCGGGGCGCGGCACGTGATCTGGCTGGCGACGCGGATCTGATCGACAGCCGCTGAGCAAGGCGCGTTTGACCCCGCCGCCTCGCCTGCGTACACCCCTCGCCTGCCCCGCGCGCCAGCAAAAGCGACCTGCGGCGCCCGTCCCACCCTCCAGAGCGGAGCATCCAGCCATGTATGTCCCGCCCGCCTTCGCCGTCGAAGATGAGGCCGCGCTGACGATGGTCGAAGGCGTCGCGTTCGGCGCCCTGGTGGTCGCGGGCGCGGACGGCCTTGCCGCGACCCACCTTCCCTTCGCGATGCAGCGGGAGCCGCTCAGGCTCGTCGGCCATGTGGCCAAGGCCAACCCCGTCTGGCGTTCCGACGCGGTCCAGGGGCTGATGATCGTGCAGGGCCAAAACGCCTACATCTCGCCGGGCTTCTATCCGTCGAAGATCGAGCACGGGCGGGTCGTGCCCACCTGGAACTACGAGGCGGTGCACCTGCATGGCACGCTGGAGTGGTTCGATGATCGCGACCGGCTGCTGGCGGTGGTGGACGGCCTGACCCGCCATTTCGAAACGGGGCGCGACCAGCCCTGGTCGGTCGCCGACGCGCCAACGGACTATGTGGAGCGATTGCTGGCCGCCATCGTCGGCGTCGAGCTGCAAGTCACCCGCGTAGAGGCCGCCGCCAAGCTCTCCCAGAACCGAAACGCCGCAGACAGGGCGGGCGTGATCGCCGGCCTCTCGGCCTCTTCCCAACCCGGCGACCAGGCGGTCGCCAAGGCGATGAATCCATGACCGAAGACGCTGTCCAGATCGTTTCTCGCGGCCCGCGCGCCGACGCCGAGGCCGCCGCGGACGCCATAGACGCCGATCCGCGGCTGGAGAGCGCCACCTACTCCATTCTTGAGGAGGACGAGGATCGCCACATCTGGCGCATCGACGCCTTCCCGACCAGCAGCGACGAGGCGGCGGCGCTGACCGAGGTCCTCAGCGCCTATCCCACCCTCCGCACGACGTCGGAGCGGCTGGCGGACGCCGACTGGCTGGCCATGGCGCTATCGGGCCTGCCGCCTGTGCGCGCCGGGCGCTTCTTCATCTACGGCGTTCACGACCGGGGGCGTGCGCCGATCAACGCCGTGAACCTGCGGATCGAGGCCGGCGCCGCGTTCGGCACGGGTCACCACGGCACCACCGTGGGGTGCCTGATCGCCTATGACGCACTCCTGAAGAAGCGCGGATTCGGCAAGGTGCTCGACGTGGGCGCGGGCACCGGCGTGCTCGCCATCGCCGCGGCCAAGACCGGCACGAGGATCGCCGTAGGCACCGACATCGACCCGGTCTCCGTCCGCATCGGGCGGGAGAACGCTCACGTGAATGCGGTGAACGCACGGTTCGTCCACGCGGCGGGGCTGAACGATCGGGCGGTGTCCCGCCAGGCGCCCTATGATCTCGTCTTCGCCAACATCCTCGCTCGCCCGCTGATCTCCTTGGCGCAGGACATCAAGACGGCGCTGAAGCCGCAGGGGATCGCCATCCTGTCCGGCCTCCTGCGCACCCAGGAGCGCGCCGTCCGCGCCGCCTATCTGAACCGCGGCTTCAAGATCGAGCGCCGCATCCACCGCGACGCCTGGGCGGCCCTGGTGCTGCGCCGGCGGTAGGGTTCGGGAGGGCGAAAAAGCGAGCGGCCTGCAGCCTTTTGACGGTTGCGACAACTTGTACAGTTTTTATCCAGCCTCACATCCGGCAAGCTCTGCCTTACGTAGCTGGCTCCTCGCCCGCTCTGGTGCAGACGCCCTGGGATCGCCCAAGCCCTGCTTCGCTGCCTATGCGTTGGCGATCCTCGACAAACGTCAACGACGAAGGCTTGGCGCATGAATAAATTACGTCAGGAAACCGCGTGCCTGCGTTTCTTTGGAGACGGCCTCGACCCCGCTGCGGTCACAGCGGCGCTCGGCGCAACACCTACGCATGCCTGGAAGAAGGGAGAGCTGTGGTCCAACGAAGGCGTGGGCGACCTCAGATCGACCGGCGCATGGATCCTCGACGGACGATGGGATGAGCACATGCGGATAAACGACCAGATATCCCACTTATTCAGCAGTTTATCAAAAAACGTCGCCGTTTGGAAAAATCTCAACCGTGACTTTTATGCGGACGTCTTCTGCGGCATGTTTCTCGCTCAGGCGACCGGCAATGCGAAGCTCTCCGCAGAGACCATGGGTCTTTTGAAGGAACGTGACTTGGCCCTCCGCATAGAAATCTATCAAAAAGAAACTGCTGATCGCCAGATCATCCACAACTACCTCGAGCGCTAGGCCCCCAACGCCAGTCGCCCAGGCGCGGCAGCAAGCGTATCGAGATCCAGCGCGCAAACGATGATCTCCTCCGGCGCGGCGTTGTGGGCGGCGACGCTCATGCTCAGACGCACATTGCGCTGAGAGCCATCGCGAACAAGCAGACGAACGACGGCGCTCTTTGGCGCGTTCTCCCGAACCGTCGCATTCATGGCCTGCATCAGGCTCGTGCGGTCACCATTGTGCACGAGCTCGGCAAGGGTAAGGGTTTCGAGTTGCGCCCGCTCGAATCCGGTCAATCCACAGAAGGCGTCGTTCATCTGCTCGATGCCGCCGCGGACGTTCAGGGCGATGACGCTGAAGGCGGACTCGTAAGCCATCGCGTTGAACAGGGCGTCCCTCTGTGTTCGAAGGACGCTCGCTTCCTCCGCCGCCTCGGCCGTCGTCCAGATCACGCCGACCCCGCCGCCGTCATAGGGGAACGCCCTCACGTTGAGCATGGGGTTTCCGCGCATGCGCGCCCTCAGCTTGAACTCCGCCAGCTCGCCGGTTCGAATGACGCGGATGAAGAAATCCCAGGCGATTGAGTCGCGAAGCTCCGGAAAAGCTTCCCGAATGTCCTTGCCCAAAAGGCTATCCCGGGTGACGCCGAGGTAGAGTTCAGCCGCGGGGTTAATGTCGATGACCCGAAAATCTGCACTTAGCGCGTAGAAGGCCTCGCGCATCTGATTCAACACGGTGCGGAGTTGCGTCGCGAGCATGCCTCCCGCAGCAGAGTTTTCCGGATGGCTCAAAAAGCCCTGAAAGGCGTCCACAGACGCGAGGATCAATCGAGGTCGGCCGTGGTGGGTAATCGTGACCGGAGACTGCAAAGCCTTGCTCTGCCAATCTCCAAAATTGCGGCTGATGTCGGCAGCCGACACCGTGGACCCAGAGACGCCTTTTTCAAGC
>Ga0302311_10008103_pt1 | contig 10613 bp, 9 predicted proteins | sample III_Palsa_N1_3_FD_200449 | JGI IMG/M metagenome (GOLD analysis project Ga0302311, IMG submission 200449) | Peat permafrost microbial communities from Stordalen Mire near Abisko, Sweden - III_Palsa_N1_3 | ecosystem: Environmental > Terrestrial > Soil > Palsa > Peat permafrost | place: Sweden...
GGAACAGATCGCCGGCGTGGTCTCACGCTGGACCGGCGTGCCGGTGGAAAAGATGCTTGAAGGCGAGCGCGCCAAGCTGCTGCGGATGGAAGACGAACTGCGCCGCCGCGTGGTCGGCCAGGAAGATGCGCTGCGCGCCGTGGCCCATGCCGTGCGCCGCGCCCGCGCCGGCCTAAACGACCCAAACAAGCCGATCGGCAGCTTCCTGTTCCTGGGCCCCACCGGTGTCGGCAAAACCGAACTCACCAAGGCGCTCGCCGCGTTCCTTTTCGATGACGAGCGCGCCATCCTGCGTGTAGACATGAGCGAGTTCATGGAAAAACACGCGGTCGCCCGGCTCATCGGTGCTCCGCCCGGCTATGTCGGCTACGAGGAAGGCGGCGTGCTCACCGAAGCCGTCCGCCGGCGGCCATACCAGGTAATCCTGTTCGACGAGGTGGAGAAAGCCCACGAGGACGTCTTCAACATCCTGCTGCAGGTGCTCGACGACGGCCGCCTCACCGACGGCCAGGGCCGCACAGTGGATTTCCGCAACACCATCATCGTTCTGACATCGAATCTCGGCAGCGACCTGCTCGCTGCTCAGCCCGATGGCCAGGAAACTGCCTTGGTGCACGCCCAGGTAATGCGCGTGGTGCGCGAGCATTTCCGCCCCGAGTTCCTCAACCGGCTGGACGAAATCATCCTGTTCCGCCGCCTGCAACGCGTGGACATGATCACCATCGTGGACATCCAACTCGCCCGCCTGCGCCAATTGCTGGCGGACCGGAAAATCACGCTGGATATCGACCAGAGCGCCTTGGATTGGCTCGCCCACGAAGGCTACGACCCGGTTTATGGCGCTCGGCCATTGAAGCGGGTGATTCAACGCAGCTTGCAGAACGAACTGGCGACTTTGTTGCTGGAGGGCGCGCTGCATGAAGGGGAGACTGTGCACGTGACCGCGGGTGCCGACGGGCTGGTGATCGGCGGGAAGCTGGCGGCGGCGGCGTAAGGAAGGAAGCGCTTCTTTTTGGAAAAAGAAGCAAAAACTTTTGACTGTTGGTAGGTAATATCTGCCTCGCTGGACAACTCACTCGGCAAAGATTGCCGGGTGAGTTGGGGCCTCGCCGATCCGCACAGTGGGCTCAACCACTGGCACTGCGTTTGCACATGAGATCGCACCCTTGGCCGAAGGCCGAAATCGGGAGCGCGCATCGTGTCAATGAACGTATCAAATAACATCTGGACAACGCCGGCCCCGCCGCCACCCAGCAGCACCACGGTGGTGGCCACACCGGCATCGGGCGCCAGTACTGCGGCCAGCAGTATAGGCAATGCCGCCGCCATCGGCAGCACGGATCCGTTCCAGCGTCTGCCTGCGAATTTGCAGGCGTTGCTGTTGCAGTTGCAGGGCGGTGCAGCCACGCAGGGTACGGCCGGAACCCAGACCGCCACCGCGGCCGCACCCTCCAACCAAACACAAATCCCGGCCACGAGCGACGCCGCCGGTGCCAGCCAACCGCAAGCCACCAACACGATTCAACCGCATCACCATCATCACCACGGCGGCGGTGGCGGTCTGCTGGCGGATCTCGATGCCGCCACATCTTCTTCCGGCACCGCAACCACGACGGCAGCTGACGCCACTACCACTACGGCGACCTCGGGTGCGGCCCCTGACACGACCACGTCACCCACCGCCGCCACCACCCTGCAAAGCCTCCAGAACGCCATGCAACAGGCTCTTCAAGCTTATGGTAGCAACGAAGCCACGAGCGGTCTGCCAGCCCTGACGATTTGACGCGCTGGCCTAGGCTTGCCGCGGCTCCGCCCGCAAGGCGGTTAGCAGCCGCGCCGCCACGCCCAAGCGGCCACGCGCCCTGGTTCTGCTCGCAAATACCTCGCCGGAAATCGGTCGGAGCAGGAGAAGAAGTGAAGGCAAGCAGTTCTTTTTTGAAAAAAAGAACCAAAAAACTTTTGCTTATAAGGCGTGCGCGTTGCCGAAACGTGCGCGCCAATGGGCAAAAGTTTTTGCTTCTTTTTTCAAAAAGAAGTGCTTTTTTCTCCTGGCCTAAATCCGCCGCTGCGCGTCCGCCCAATAAGGCTCCCGCAGCTTACGCTTAAAGATCTTCCCGGAATCCTCCCGAGGCAAGGAATCCACAAACACGATCAGTCCCGGCACCTTATACCGCGCCAATTTTTCCGAAAGATGTGCGCGCACCACCGCCTCGTCCGGTACCAATCCGCGGGCCAATTGCACGTAGGCGCACAGGCTTTCGCCCATTTCGGCGTGCGGAATGCCGAACACGGCGCAGTCAGCCACGCCGTTCAGCATAATCAAAGCGGACTCGATTTCCGCCGGATAGATATTCACGCCACCGGAAATCACCATGTCGTGCCGGCGATCGCAAAGGAACAGGAAATTGTCGTCGTCCAGATAGCCGATATCGCCCACCGAAATCAGCCCGTGCCGCTCGGCGGCGCTGCGCTTGGCGGCATCGCCGTCATAGGTGAAGTCGCTGGCCCCGCGGATGCGTGCGAACACCTCGCCGCATTCTCCCACCTTGCAGTCGCGGCCTTTTTCATCGAGCACGCGCAGATCCACGCCCGGCAGTGCGCGCCCTACCGTGCCGGGGTGGGCCAGCCATTCCACGGAATTGCAGAATACCACGCTGCCCAGTTCGGTGGCGCCGTAATATTCGTTGATCACCGGCCCCCACCATTCGATCATCGCCGCCTTCACGTCAGGCGGGCAGGGGGCCGCGGCGTGCACCACGAATTCCAGGCTGCTGACGTCGTATTGCGCGCGGACCTCGGGCGCCAGTTTCAGCAGCCGCACGAACATGGTCGGCACCACTTGCAGGTGGGTGATCCGGTGCGTTTGGATCAGCTGCAGCAACTCTTCCGGTTCGAAGCGCGGCATCAACACAATCAGCTCCGCCCCGATGCGCACCGCCAGTGAGGCATAGGTATTGGGTGCCGCGTGATATAAGGGCGCCGGAATGATCGTCCGCATGCCGGGCTGATGGCCCAGGGCCGCCATGATCGGCGCGTGCAGCGCCGCCAGTTGCGCTTCGTTCGTCACCAGCCGGCGCACGCCTTTCGGCCGGCCGGTTGTGCCGCTGGTATAAATGATGGCGCCCGGCGGGGGGATTGGCCGCGGCCGCAGCGGGCCGAAATTTCTGGTCCAGATATCCCAATTCAGGCGCTCAAACGGCACGTGGCATGCGGCGGGCGCTGCTGCGTAGGCGGCGGCCACTTCCGGCGGCGTTTCTACCACGAGCAGTTCCATTCGCTCGGACACCGCACGGGCCAGGTTGGGCAGCAGGTCCGCATGCACCACCAGCACGCGGGCGGCGCAATCCAGGATAACGTAGGCAGCCTCGGTGGGGCTCAGATGCCAGTTGATCGGCACGGCATACGCGCCAAGCATCCCAACCGCGGCCGTGACCTCGAAAAACGCCAGGTCGTTACGCAGCAGCAGGGCCACTGAATCGCCGCGGCCGACGCCTAGTTGTTCCAGCCCGGTCGCGGCCTGGGCTGCCCGTACCGCAAGCTCCGGCAGCGATATGGATCGTGTTCCAGAAAGAATTTGGCCGCAAACGGCCCCTTCCTGGGCGCCGCTCACGGCGTGTCTTTGGCGCGCGCCACGCCCAGGGCGTCTATCGCGCGTGCCATCCGGACATCGCGCTCCGACAAGCCCTTCGCGTCATGCGTCGTCAGCACGATGTCCACGCGGTTGTAGACGTTGAACCATTCCGGATGGTGGTCCTGCTGTTCCGCCAGCAACGCCACGCGCGTCATGAAGCCCCAGGCCGCGGAAAAATCGGCGAAGCGGAACTGCCGGGTGATCGCATCCCGGCCATCCACCAGGTGCCATTCCGGCACCGACGTAGCCAGGGTTGCGCGTTCCGCATCGCTTAGGCGTTCCACCATGCTAATCTCCCATTCAACGCGCTTGTCTCTTGGTGTTCAACCAAAAGCGTATCCAGTTTTGCAGGATTCTTCTCATGCCAATCTACACCACGCCGCCCAGCGAGGAAGATATCCATCGCATGGCAGAGGCGGCCTTGCGGACCATACCCGTGCGGCTCAGCCAGCACATACAGGGCGTCGCCATCATGGTGGAAGACCTCGCCGACGCCGAAACGCTTGCCGACCTGGGTATCGACAACCCGTGGGAGCTCACAGGTCTGTATCACGGCATTCCGCTGACCGAGCGCAGTGTCAGCGATCCCGTGCCGTTCCCACAAACCATTCACCTGTATCGCGAGGCGATCCTGATCGAATGGATCGAGACAGGCGAGGACCTGAACCGGCTGGTAGCCAGCGTATTGGTGCACGAGGTGGCGCACCATTTCGGTTTTTCAGATGCCGATATCGAGCGTCTGGAGGCCGAAATGCGGTGATCACGCATTTGGGATGGTGCAACGCAACATAGGGCTTGTCGCAGTGCAGCAAATGGGTTATCAAACCTCCAGCGGCGCCGCTGAGGCGGCACTGCTTTCTTGGACGTTTCCTCCCTAAACTTGGCGGCCCTAGTGGCCGCCACTTTTTTGTCTGGGCCTAGGAAGCAAGAAAGCGCTTCTTTTTGGAAAAAGAAGCAAAAACTTTTGCTCATTAAGGCGCGAGTTGGACCCACCGCGCGCCACAAAAATCAAAAGTTTTTTGGTTCTTTTTTTCAAAAAAGAACTGCTTTCTCACAGCCCCAACAACCGGCACGAAGCCGCAATTACCCGCCGCGCCTCCACCCACAGCGCCAGCCCGTCAAAATCGCTCTCGCGGGCCCAGGTAAGCGCCTCCGCATCGCCGCCCGCCTCCGCCGTGCCACCGTTCCAAAGCCCGGCAAAATCCAGGATCGTGTAGTGGAAGCGCACGCGCCCCGCCGGATCGGGGTGGATGCTGTCCACATGCGCCGCAAGCAGCAGGGGGCCCGCGATCAGGCCCGTTTCTTCGGCAAGCTCCCGCCGCGCCGCGGCCTCAGCCGTTTCGCCCAGCCGTTGGGCGCCGCCCGGCAGGCTCCAGCTGCCGCGCGCTGGTTCGCGGCCGCGCCGGATCAGCAGCACGCGCCAGCCGGGATCCTCCGGCCGCAGCAGCACCACGCCAATGCCCACCAGTGGCCGCGCCGGGTATTCGCGGCCGGCCGCTGCGTTAGTCGTCACATCCGGCATCGCGCAGCACGGCCAGCACAGCTTCGGCCGGCACATCGCGGCTGGTGAAGGCGGCGCCAATGCCGCGTGCCAGCACAAAGGCCAGGCGCCCGTCGCGCATCTTCTTGTCGCGCTGCATGTGGCTCACCAGCTGGGCCGCGGAAAACCGCCGGCCCAATTCGTGCAGCCGGGCGGCCATGCCGCATCGGGCGATATGGTTCATGACGCGATCGGCGCCGCCCGGCGGGCAGACTTCCAGTTTCTCGGACAGTGCGAAGGCCAGGCCCAGCCCCAAAGCCACGGCCTCGCCGTGCAGCAGCTCGCCGCCGTAGCCATATTCGGCTTCCAGGGCATGCGCGAAGGTATGGCCCAGGTTCAGCAGCGCGCGGCCGTCGCTGGCTTTCTCCTCACGCTCGTCATCCACCACCACGGCGGCCTTGAAGGCGCAGGCCGCGGCTACGGCTTCGGCCTGCAAGCCAGCGTCGCCGTTGATCAGCGCCTCACCGTGCGCCTCGCACCATTCGTAAAACGCGGCGTCGCCGATCAGCCCGGCCTTGATGATTTCTGCGTAGCCCGCCTGCAGCTGCCGGCGCGGCAGGGTGGCCAGCGCACTGGTATCGGCCAGCACGATGCGCGGCTGGTGAAATGCGCCGAGCAGGTTCTTGCCGAAATCGGTATTGATGCCGGTTTTACCGCCGACGCTGGAATCCACCTGCGCCAGTAGCGTGGTGGGGATTTGCACGAAGGGCAGCCCGCGCAGCGTGGTGGCGGCCGCAAATCCGGCCAGGTCGCCCACCACGCCGCCGCCCAGCGCGATCACCGCGGTGCGCCGTTCCACCCCCGCTTCCAGCAGCGAATCGGTGACATGGCCAAACATCGCCAGGCTCTTGCTGGCCTCGCCCGCCGGCACCACCACCTGCCGCAGTTCGAAGCCCGTTTCGGCCAATCCAGCGATCAGCGCCGGCAGATGCAGCTCCGCGACGATCTCGTCGGTAACGATCACGGCGCGTTTCTGCGGCAGTACATTGGCCAGATGGGCGCCGGCGCGAGCGATCAGGCCATCGCCGATCAGCACTTCGTAAGGTCCTGAGGTGAGGTGCACGGGCACGCGCAGCGGCGGGCGATAGGTGCGTACCGCGTCCAGCACGCGCGCCGTGGTCACGTCCGGAACGTCCTCGCCGCAATCCACCACTACATCAGCCTCCGCATAGATTGGATGGCGCTGCGCCATCAGCGCCCCCAGTATGGCTTCAGGATCGCCACTGCGCAGCAGCGGCCGGTGCGAGCGCGCCGAGGTGCGCCGCACCAGGATGGGAAGTGGGCAGCGCAGCCACACGCTCAACCCTTCGGCGCGAATGGCGGCGCGTGTCTCCGGATCCATGAAGGCGCCGCCGCCGGTGGCCAGCACGCAAGGCGGGCCGGCCAGCAAGCGCCGGATCACACGCCGCTCGCCGATGCGGAACTCCGCCTCGCCATGCTGCGCGAAGAATTCCGACACCGAACAGCCGGCCGCGATTTCCAGCTCGTGATCGGCATCGCGGAAGGGCAATCCGAGGCGCAAGGCCAAGCGCCGCCCGATGGCGGTTTTGCCGGCGCCCATCAGCCCCACCAGCACTACGCTCGGTCCGCGGCGGGCCTGCGGGCTAAGGGCGGGCTGTTTGCCGTGCGGGGCCGTTTTGCCGCCGCCCCCCGGCGGCCGCGCGTCTGCCTGCAGCTCGCTGTTGCGCGTCATGATGGCCAACGCTAGCACAGGGTTTCGCCGCCACAACACAGGACAAAACACCAGATGGAGTCGCGCGGATGAGCCGTCTGCTGATCATTGTCACCGCGCTGCTGCTCGGCATGGCCGGCATTGCCTTCCTGGTAATGGGCGCGTTCCCGCCTAAGGCCCACCGCGCGCCGGTGGAACACGTCATTCCAAACGACCGCTTCAAGACACCCTAGCGGACTGCCGTGGCCGCCGATCGCCATATCGAGGCCTTCGGTGAAATGTTGGCCGCCGTGCGCGGCGCCGCCCGCAATACGCTGCTGGCCTATGGCCGCGACCTTGAGGATTTTTCCGCCTTCGCCGCGTCCCAGGGCGAGCGCCCCGCCGCCGCCAGTGCCGCCACGCTGCACGCCTATATGGCGGGCCTGGCACAGTCCGGCCTGTCACCACGCAGTGCCGCCCGCCGGCTGAGCTGTCTGCGGCAATTTTTTCTGTTCCTGCTGCGCGAAGACGTGCGCGAGGACGACCCAACCACGCTGCTGGAAACCCCGCGTCTGCCGCGGCTGCTGCCGAAATTCCTCAGCGAATCGGAAGTGGACGCCCTGCTCGCCGCCGCCGCTGGTCTCCCGGAGCGTCACGCGGCATTGGCCACGGCCGCGTTCGAGTTGCTGTACTCCACCGGCCTGCGCGTTTCGGAATTGCTGGCGCTGCCCCGCACGGCCCTGACCGGGCGGGCGGAGCTGCTGCATATCCGCGGCAAAGGCGGCAAGGAACGCATCGTGCCGCTCAGCGCGGCGGCCCGGACCGCGTCTCTGGCCTTAATCGCCGCCAGCCCCGCCAGCCGCCACGTGTTCCCCGGCCGCAACCCAGCCAAGACACTGACCCGGCAGGGGTTTGACATCGTTGTGCGGGAAACCGCGATCGCGGCCGGCATAGACCCGGCGCGGTTATCCCCGCATGTGCTACGCCATTCATTCGCCAGTCACATGCTGGCGCGCGGCGCTGATTTGCGCAGTTTGCAGATGCTGCTGGGGCATGCGGACATCGCTACCACACAGATATATACGCATGTTTTGCACGAGCGGCTGCAGGCGTTGGTCACCGCGCATCACCCGCTGTCAAAAAAAGCGTAGCTGCCGAGTGAAAAGGCAAGGGCCTCCGGCGGCTGGGGCCCGAGGCCCCAGACCCCCATTTTTATATGATTTAATTTCAACGGCTTACATAACGCTCAATGGCTTTATGCCAGCCACAGAATACGTCAAATGGGGGTCTGGGGCCTCAGGCCCCCAGCCGCCGGAGGCTCTTGCCCTTTAACATTAAGCCTTCGTTGCCCTACCGGGCAGCTACAGTCTTTGGCGCGTACCAAAACCCCCACCTCGCTGCACCGCACCTTGATATCTGCCGGTCCCTCCGATATCCCGACACCCGATAAGGGCGGCCGGCGTATCGCGGCCCCCGTGAACGGGATTTCATCCGAACATGCACTCCTTGGGCCGTCGCTTCGCCGCCTTCGTCGCAACGCTTGCGTGGGCATTGCCGGCCTTTGCCGACCCACGCGTGGCCATACCCAAAGACTGGCAGATAGATATGCAGGCGCCCGGCAGCCCGGTCGCCGAACGCGTCCAGTCGCTGAACTTTGGCGTCTCCGTCGTCATCATCGTCATCACCGTCTTCGTGGGCGGACTGCTGGCTTGGGTGCTGTATCGCTACAACGCCAAGCGTAACCCGGTCGCCAGCGCCATCAGCCATAACTCCACGCTGGAAGCGCTCTGGACCGCCCTGCCGGTGCTGGTGCTGGTCGGCATGTTCATCCCCAGCCTGCGCCTGGTCTATTACGAAGACCGCACGCACGATGCCGACCTCACGATTAAAGTGACCGGCCATCAATGGTATTGGCAGTACACCTACCCGGATGCGGGCGGCCTGCATTTCGACAGCTACATGATCCATGACGAAGACCTGAAGACCGACGCGCAAAAGAAAATGCGGCACTTCCTGGTCGATAACCAGCTTGTGCTGCCGGTGGGCAAGAATGTGCGCATCCTCACCACGAGCGCCGACGTGATCCACAGCTTCTTCATCCCGTCGCTGGCCACCCAGCGTTACGCGATCCCCGGCCGCACGATCGAAACCTGGGTGCGGATTAACGAGCCCGGCGATTACTACGGCGAATGCAACCAGATTTGCGGCGCCGACCACAGCATGATGCCGATCAGCATCCATGCCGTGAGCCCGGATGAGTTCACCGCCTGGCTCGCCCAGCAGAAGACCAAGAACAGCAGTGCCAGCCTGAGCGCGCCCGCGCATCTGGCCTTGGCGTCGGAGCACTAGAATGTCCGCGACCACTCATGATCATGCACATGACGATCATCACGGCCACCACGCGCCGAGCTTCGCGCGGCGCTGGCTGTTCTCGACCAACCATAAAGACATCGGCACGCTCTACCTGCTGTTCGCCACGATGGGCGGCCTGACGGGCGGCCTGCTGTCGATGATCATGCGCGCGCAGCTGCTGCATCCGCATGGCACGGTGGTGACGGACGGGCAGGAATGGAACACGATCGTCACGGCGCACGGCCTGCTGATGATCTTCTTCGCCGTTATGCCCGCGCTGATCGGCGGCTTCGGCAACTGGTTCATTCCGCTGATGATCGGCGCGCCCGACATGGCGTTCCCCCGCCTGAACAACATCAGCTTCTGGCTGTTGGTGCCGGCATTCATCCTGATCGTGACCGGCCTGCTGATGGGCGAAAGCGGCAGCGGCTGGACACTGTACCCGCCGTTGTCGAATGCCACCTACGAAACCGGCATGGGCATGGACCTGACGCTGTTCTCGCTGCATCTGGCCGGCGTTTCGTCGCTGCTGGGTGCGATGAACTTCATCACCACCATCTTCAACATGCGCGCCCCGGGCATGACGCTGCACAAGATGCCGCTGTTCATCTGGGCGATGCTGGTCACGGCCTTCCTGCTGGTGCTCTCGCTGCCGGTGCTTGCCGGCGCCATTACGATGCTGATTTGCGACCGTAACTTCGGCACCGCCTTCTTCGATCCCGCCGCCGGCGGCGATCCGGTGCTGTGGCAGCATCTGTTCTGGTTCTTCGGCCACCCCGAAGTGTACATCATGATTTTGCCGGGCTTCGGCATCATCAGCCACGTCATCAGCACCTTCTCCAAGAAGCCGGTATTCGGCTACCTGGGCATGGCCTACGCGATGGTCGCCATCGGCGTGGTCGGCTTCGTCGTCTGGGCGCACCACATGTATGTGTCCGGCATCAACGTCGATACGCGCGCCTATTTCATGACGGCCACGATGGTAATCGCGGTGCCCACGGGCATTAAGATCTTCTCCTGGATCGCCACGATGTGGGGCGGCTCCATCGAAATGAAGACGCCGATGCTGTGGGCGGTGGGCTTCATCTTCCTGTTCACAGTCGGCGGCGTTACCGGCGTGGTGCTGGCCAATGCCAGCATCGATCAGACGCTGCACAACACCTACTACGTGGTGGCGCATTTCCATTACGTGCTGTCGCTGGGCGCGGTGTTCAGCATCTTCGCCGGCTGGTACTACTGGATCGGCAAGATGAGCGGCCATCCTTACCCTGAGTTCTGGGGCAAGGTGCATTTCTGGCTGACCTTCATCGGCGTGAACCTCACCTTCTTCCCGATGCATTTCCTGGGTGCCGCCGGCATGCCGCGCCGCTACCCGGATTATCCGGACGCTTTTGCCGGCTGGAACGCGGTCAGCTCCATCGGCGCCTTCATCGCCGGCT
>Ga0302311_10008106_pt1 | contig 10612 bp, 6 predicted proteins | sample III_Palsa_N1_3_FD_200449 | JGI IMG/M metagenome (GOLD analysis project Ga0302311, IMG submission 200449) | Peat permafrost microbial communities from Stordalen Mire near Abisko, Sweden - III_Palsa_N1_3 | ecosystem: Environmental > Terrestrial > Soil > Palsa > Peat permafrost | place: Sweden...
GGCGAGTAGCGAAGTCATGGCACACAATCTGGTCTGCTGGAAGTGCGGCGCCGATCTGGCGGCCCTGACCCTGCCGCTGTCGCGCCGTGATGAATGCGCCCGCTGCCGCGCCGAACTGCATGTGTGCCGCATGTGCGTCGACTTCGATGAGCACGTTGCCAAGAAATGCCGCGAACCGATCGCCGAAGAGGTCAGCGACAAGACCCGGGCGAATTTCTGCGATTACTTCGCCCCGCGTTCCGGGGCCTATGTCGCGCCGGAGACCGCCGCCGCGGAACGCGCGCGGGCCGAGCTCGCCAGGCTGTTCGGCGACAAGCCCTAGCCCATCCGGTGCGTGTCGTGTGACACGCATCCCAATTCTTGGATTCACCGGGCGAATCCATATCTTATGTTACTCATCGAACAGAGCGCCGCGCGGCACGGCATTAGATATGTGTGCGAAGGGCATGATTCATCGACATATTATGTTGAATTGTCGCCCTACCATTATTCACCCTGTCACCGCACACCAAGAGATCGGCCATGGCCATCGTAGATCGACTCCAACAGTTCCTGTCCGACTGCCACCTCAAGTCGCGCACATGAGCAATACGGCAATCAAGCGACTTCTTCTGGTTGAAGACAACCCTGGAGATGCTCGTCTGCTGCGCGAGATGTTCAACGAACGAGGGCAGGCATCTCACATCACGACATTGACGCACGTCGAGTCGTTGCTGGAGGCCGAGAAATGTCTGTCGGCAGGCGAGGTAGACGTTGTCCTGCTCGATCTGGGTTTGCCCGACGCAAACGGTCTCACGGCGGTACGGCGGGCTCAGGCAGCCGCGCCTCGCGTGCCATTGGTGGTGCTGACGGGGCTCGACGATGAGGCGCTGGCCGCTCAGGCGTTGAATGAGGGCGCGCAGGACTATCTGATCAAGGGACAGATCGAGGCGTCCGGGCTTTTTCGAGCCTTGCGATATGCGATTGAGCGCAAAATCATGGAAGAGACGCTGTTCGCGGAAAAGGAGCGCGCGCAGGTCACGCTCAGGTCCATCGGCGAAGGTGTTATCTGCGCGGACATTCTCGGAAATGTCACGTTCCTGAATCTTGTCGCGGAACAAACAACCGGCTGGTCACTGCAGGAAGCGGAAGGCCGGCCCATGGTCGAGGTATTCAGAACGCGCGACAACGCAGGCGGCGAATCCACGGAGACGACGGCCGAAGTGGCAATCTTGCAGATTCGAGCCATGCACCTGCCTTCGACCTGCGTTCTCATTCGCCGCGACGGCATCGCGATTCCCATCGAGGAGTCCATTGCTCCTATCCACAACCGCGAGGGGCAAGCGATCGGGGCGGTCATCGTTTTCCGCGACGTAAGCGCCGCCCGCGCGACTGCGCTGCAGATAGCCCATTCGGCGCAGCACGACTTTCTAACCGGGCTGCCCAATCGAATGCTGCTGAACGATCGGATCGACCAGGCAATCATCCTGGCTCGGCGCAGCAAATTGCAGGTTGCGGTACTGTTCCTGGATCTGGATGGCTTCAAGCATATCAACGATTCGCTGGGCCATCCGATCGGAGACAAGCTTCTGAAATCCATCGGGCTGCGCCTCGTGAAGTGCGTGCGCAGCACCGATACGGTGAGCCGGCAGGGAGGCGATGAGTTCGTCGTGCTCCTTTCAGCGGTCAATCGACCGAATTCCGCTGCCGTCACCGCAGCCAAGATACTCGACGCAATAGCGAAGCCTCATTCCATCGATCAGCATGAGCTTCACGTGACCGCGAGCATTGGTGTGAGCGCCTATCCTGACGACGGCCTGAATGCCGAGACGCTCATCAAGAACGCCGACACGGCCATGTATCAGATGAAGGAAAACGGGCGCCAGGGCTTCCGGTTCTTCACCGCCGCCATGAATGCGAGGGCAGTAGAACGGCAGTCGATCGAGGAGAGTTTGCGGCGCGCTCTGCTACGAGATGAATTCACACTGCATTACCAGCCCTTGATCTGCCTCAAGAGCGGGGCGATCGTCGGTGCAGAGGCGCTGATACGTTGGACACACCCCAGTCGCGGAGCGCTCGCGCCCGCGCAGTTCATTCCCATCGCCGAGGACTGTGGACTGATCGTACCGATCGGCAGGTGGGTGCTGCGTGAGGCCTGCAGGCAGGCTCGGGCCTGGATTGCATCCGGCTACCCGGCGATCAGGATGGCGGTCAACGTTTCGGCGATGGAGCTGAGCGAGGCGCGTTTTCTGCAAGGCGTGCTGGCCATCGTGCGCGAGACGGGCATGGAGCCCGGACAGCTGGAACTGGAGCTGACCGAGAGCGTACTCATGAAGCGTGTCGATTCCACGGTTGCGATACTCAGGACCCTCAGAGACAGAGGGGTACGCGTGGCGATCGATGACTTCGGCACGGGCTACTCCAGCTTGAGTTACCTGCGAAGATTTCCGATCGATACACTCAAAGTCGATCAGTCGTTCGTGCGCCAGACCGGTACCGGTGGCGGGGATGCGGCCATTGTCACCGCTGTGATCAGCATGGCTCGCAGTCTCAAGTTACGGGTGATCGCGGAAGGCGTTGAAACCAAGTCTGAGCTGGACTTTCTTCAGGCTCACCACTGCGATGACGCGCAGGGCTTCTATTTCAGTAAGCCTGTGCCTGCATCTGAGTTCGCAGGATTACTGACGCGCGGTACGCCCAAACCGGCCGCGCCAAGGCGCGCTGCATCACCGTCGTCCAACGGACACGGCGCCGCAATTCCGGACTCCGGTGAGAGTTCCGGCGGTTCTGCGAGGAGCATTGAGGAGAATCTGACATGTCCCTAGACGTTCTCTTGGTCGAAGATAACCCCGGCGATGTCCGGCTCACGCAGGAAGCCTTCCGAGCCGCCAACAAGGACATCCATCTGCACGTGGCGGCCGACGGCGTGGAGGCCATGGATTTTCTGCACAGGGCGGGCAATCACAGCGGCGCGCCGCGCCCGGCTCTGATCCTGCTGGATCTGAATCTTCCGCGAATGGATGGCCGCGAGGTTCTCGCTTGCATCAAGGCCGACGAGGATCTGAAGATGATCCCGACGGTCATCCTGTCCAGTGCCGACGCAGAAGCGGATATCGATACCGGTTATCAGCTCCAGGCAAACTGCTACCTGACCAAACCGCCGCGCGCGGACGACCTGGATCGCATCATCAGTCGCATCAATGACTTCTGGCTGCGGAACCTTCCATCGCCCACGGCAGCAGTCAACTGAACCGGCAGTCGAGTGCTGCTAGTCGCTGACGATCGGCGTGGCCGAAGTGTAGACCGGCCGGTCGTATTCCGCGGCTTCATTTGACGGCCGAAACGGCCGGCGCAACAGCGCTTCGAGGCATCTGCGCCAGGGTGCATAGGGGAGCGTACGCGGCGCATTGCCGGCGTTGCCTGGAATTTCCACGGTCACGCTGCCATCGTCGCGCCGCCCCGATACGATCCAGCCCAGCTTGGCATAGACCAGCCGGTAATCGGCCTGTTCGACCGGCAGCGGCTGTTCTGTCATCTGCCAGAAATCCGATGCCGGCGCCTGCAGAAACGCCAGCACCAGGGATCGCAGCCCCCAGTGACAGCTGCCAGGACCGCTGTAGTAATCGACAAAACGAAGGTCGGTGCGGTAGTAGCCCTGCGTGAGTGCTCCGTCCTGCAGCGCTCCGTGCGCCACGAAGTGCCGCCACACGAGATCCAGGCCGTGGCGCGCCAATCCCGGACTCACGGCCTGGTCATCCAGCAGCGCCTCCGCCAGCAGCGGTACCGGCACCGCCGTCCGATAGCACATGCTGCGTCCCATCAGCGGAACTCCATCGGTCGCGATCAGGTGTGCGGTGAGGTCCGCCGATTGTTTCAGGCTGGAGCGGATGAAATCGCGATCGAATTGCGGATCGATGAAGCCGATCCAGAATAATTCATAGCTCATGCCCCAGGTGTTGTAGAAGTCGGTGCCATTGGGTGGATCGGAGAACCAGCCGTTGCCGAGGTAGTTGCGTTTGAATTGCAGATAGTTCGGGCTCGCGGCCGCATCGGTACCGGCGCCGTCGACGCCAGCGCCGAGGGAGCGCAGCACGACGTCCACGGTGACCGGAAACAGCAGCCAAATGTTATCTGGGGTTTTCCGCCCGTCGGCTTGCCGCAACCAGGCCGTCAGCTGCGCGCGCTGCTGCGGGTCGAGCTGCTGCCAGATCTGCGCACGCGTCATCCACAGGATCCGGGCGACATCCGCCGCCTCGACGATGCGCTGGTCCCAACTGCCGAAGCGGCCCCAGTAGCCACTCGACTTCGGATCCGTGCCGGCCAGCAGTCCGCGCCGCAAATAGGACACCAGATCGATGCTCTGCCCGCTCGCGGCGTCGGCGACGTGCGGGTCGCGGCCGGATGCTACCCAGGCCGCGAACAGCGGTCCGGTTCTGGCGAAGCCCTCGAGGCCGGCTATCCTGTAGCCAGCCGTACTTGCGGCCCCGCGATACTGAATGCGCGACCCGCCGGTGTCGGTGAATTTGATCGCACCCGAAAGGAAATAGTCGAACAGCGCGCGATAACGCTGTTCGTCCGAGGCGGTGCGCGACAGGAACTCGCGCTTGACGGCTGCCTCGGCAACGCCTTCATCGCTCGAAGCGGGGACGTAGTGACTCCAGCCTCGCGTTGAGTAGTGTTTCAGTACAGCGGCGTAGCCCAGCAGCACGGCAGCCACGGCGGCCAGCACGACACGCCGGGTGGATAGCTTCGACATGCTGATGATCTTCCGTGGCCCTGGCGGCCGCGGCACCGTATCAGAGCCGATCGGCTCCTGCCAGCAGACTAGCTGCCCATGCGCTCCGACAGGCGCTCGAACAGGCGCCCGAGTCGCGAGGCTTTGTTCTTGGGCGGTTTGGCAGGCGCGTGCGACGTACCCGATTCGTTGATCAGCGGTGCGCGCCCGTCGTCCATCCGCAGTTCGCCGGCGCCGAGGATCTCGAGTGTTTCCTCGAGCGTCATCACTTTGCTCTTCGAGCGGCCGTGAACGGCACTCTGGGTCCGCAACTTGGCGCGCTTGCCTGGCGCCGTACCGCCCGACCGCGGGGCACCGCTGCCCGGCTTGGCGGCCGCGGGCACGGCACTCTCCTTATCTTCGATGAAATCAAATTCGACCTTCGGCGGGGTCGCGGGCACCGCGGCCTTCGCGGGCGCGATCGCGGTATCGACCGGCTGCCCGGCCGCACGCTTGGCGCGCTCGCGCTCACGCGGCGTGACCGGCACCACCGATACGGTCGAGAATTCCGAGCGCACATAATGCGCGACCTGCCTGGCCGAGACCGCGTCGGTGAAAAAACCCAGGCGCAGGCCGTACCAGCGCCGCCCGTCGCGGTTGCCTTCCGCACCATAGAGAGTGTAGGCGCTGAATATCGCCAGCTGCGGCACCTGCGCGATATCCATGGGCTGCACCGACCACATCAACTGCACCGCGTAGTACGGCTTCTCGTTGCGCGGCTGCGCCTCGTCCTCCGGCTGCTGGCGCGCGGCGGCGCGCGGCGGCGGCGGCAAGGTCACCGCAACCGTCGTCGTGGCCGTCGCCGCACCACTGCCCTGCTCCAGGACCGCCAGGACGCCACTGTCGCTCATCTCGGCGGCGGCTTCCACCGGCGCACCGGCGACCGGCTTGAGTTCCGGAATCGGATGCAGCACCGGCGTGCGTCCGCTGGTGTCATCGAGTGATGCGATCGCCGCGCGGACATCGTGCAACGAGCGGGCGGCGCCATGCTGTTCGGATTCGGCCCGTTCCCGTGCGGCGCCGTCGCCGTCGGGTATACGACGGCCCGCGTCGGGCATCAGCGCCAGTGCGGCGGCAGCGGCGTGGGCCTCCTCGGCCAGCACCGACGCGCTCGGCTCGGTGGCGGTCTCGACCGCGGGCGCTGGTGGCAGCGTGGGCGCAATCGGCGCGGGCGCAATCGTTTGCGCCGCCGCTGCAGGTGTGGAATCGAGTGGCGGATCGAGCTGCGCGGGCGCCACTTCCGTGGCGACCGTGGGCGCTGCTTGGGTAGTGCCCTGAGCGACGGCGCCGCGCAGTCGCTGGCCGGGTGCGAGTCCGGCCCAGGCTCCCGGATAGATTTCACGCACTATGTCGAGCAGCTTCTCGGCTTCTTCCTGCGTGTCGAAATACCCCATGTGCAATCGAAAGCGCTCGCGCGATTCTTCACGTCGGCGCGATACAAAAAACGAAAAGCGCTTGAGCCCCGCGTGATCCGGCGGCGAGAGCGCGACCGGCGACGTGGACGAACACAGGTTGATGACGAATGCGTTCAGCGGCGTGGCGCGCGGCGACGAGGTGCCGTGAGTATCGCCAGTAGATTGCTCCGTCTGAATTGCCTGCTGCATGCGTCGTTCCCCGATGCCAGATACCCCGAAAGGTTGCGGCACCCCGAAACATGCAACGCGGCTGACACCGAGCCCGATGTCGCCTTAAGCAAGCGCGATTATCGGCTCTGCGGCAACCCCGCTATCCCTATCATGTTTCGGGACCGGTGGCTTTGCGTCCCTGCCTTGCGACAGGTTTGCCTTTCAAGTCACGCAGGCAGTGTGACACCTTCCGGCGACAGGTCAAGGTCGATATGTCCGGTTTTATCCGCTTTGACGCCGATCGCACAGTTGTGCGGGAATTTGTCAAATTTGCGCGAACCGCGTCACCCTACGGCGCGCCGCAGCAACGCCGTCGAGCCACTGCGCTGCGCCAGGCGCTCGGTGACATCCGCGACATTCAGCGGCCGCGCGAGCACGAAGCCCTGCGCCACGTCGCAGCGGCGCTGGCGCAGGTAATCGAGTTGCGGCAGCGTCTCGACGCCCTCGGCCACGACTTGCTTGCCGAGTGCATGCGCCATGTCGATGATCGTCGCCAGCAGCGTCGTCGCCTGGTAGTTGTCGGGCACTTCACTCATGAATGAGCGATCGATCTTGATCGCATCCACCGGATGCTGCCGCAGGTAATTGAGCGACGAGTAGCCGCTGCCGAAATCATCCAGCGCCACACGCACGCCGAGCGCGGCCAGATTGCGCAGCGCCAGCCGTGCGTCCTCTTCCGCGAACACGGTCTCGGTGACCTCGAGTTCCAGGCTCTGTGGTGGCAGCCCCATGCGCTCGAGCGTCTGACTCACGAGCTGCACGAAGTCGCCGGCGCGCAGCTGTTGCACCGATACGTTGAGCGCCAGGCGGCTCGGCGCGATACCCTCGTCGCGCCACATCGCCAGCTGGCGGCAGGCGCTCTCGAGCACCCAGGTGCCGATTTCCACGATCAACCCGCTCTGCTCGGCCGCCGGTACAAAATCCTTCGGAAAGCGCAACCCTTCCCGCGGGTGTTGCCAGCGCACCAACGCTTCCAGCGCGACCAGCTCACCATTGTGCAGGGCGTACTGCGGCTGGTAGTAGAGCGCGAACTCGCGGCGGCGGACCGCGCGGAACAGGCCGCTCTCGGCCAGCTGCGTTGACGCGCGCGCCATCTTGCTGTCGAAGAACACGGCACGCGAGCGACCGCTGTCCTTGGCCTGGTACATCGCCAGATCGGCGTTGCGCAGCAGCTCCTCAATGTTGCTGCCGTCCTCGGGAAAGCGCGTGATGCCGATGCTCGCCCGCACCTGATGATCGCGCCCGGCGATGTTCACCGGCCGCTGCAGCGATTCAATGATGCGCTGGGCGATCTCGCCGATCGCTTCGGCCGACGACACCTGGCGCAGAATGATGGTGAACTCATCGCCGCCGAGACGCGCCACGGTGTCGCCGTCCTTGACGCAGGAGCGCAGACGCTGCGCCACGACGGTCAGCAGCTGATCGCCCGCGATGTGGCCGACGGTATCGTTGACGCGCTTGAAATGATCCAGGTCCACGTACAGCAGAGCGCCGCAGGGCGAGCCCTCGGTCGCGCTCTCGAGCTCGCGCGACAGCCGGTCGCGAAACAGCACGCGATTCGGCAACGAGGTCAGCGAATCGAAATGCGCCTGGCGATAAAGCCGTGCGTCGCAGTCCTGGTTGGACAGGGCAATCTGCAGGCGCGAAGTACACTGCAGGCCGTAGCGCACCAGATCCTTCGACGGCTCGAGCATGCCGCGGTAGCCGACCGACAGCATGGCCGCGACCTCGCTGCCGGCGAAGATCGGCCACACGTAGCAGATCTGGGCGCCGCGCTCGCGCAGCGGCTCGAGAAAGCTGTAGCGCTCCAGGTGATGCGGCTGCACCGGCATTCCCTGCGGCGCTTCCTGCAGCAGCAGCGTGATTTCCGGATCGAGATTGATGCGGCTGACCGGACACAGGGCGCCGTCCGCGCCCGCCACGAACGAGCGCGCATGCCCCGGCGCGTCGCGGTCGAGCAGCGCCACCGCGGCGACTTCCGCATCCGTCAGCGCGCATACGCGCAGCAGGATCGGCTCGATGGATTGCTCCAGATCCGATGCCTCGAGCAACAGCCGGTCGATCTCGGCCAGCCGCTCCTGCGCGCCCCACTTGCTCTCCAGCGCCGCGACCGCGAGGTTATACGACTGCGCCACGGCGCGCGGCGTGTCGGCGGCGCCTTGCACACTGACGCGCTGAAACTGTCCGAGTCGCAGCGCCGCGAGCGCTGCGTCGAGCCGGGTTAGTACCGGCTGCCACCGGCCGCACAGATACCAGGTCGCGAAACATACGGCGATCGCTGCCAGCAGCAGCAGCGGCAGCAATTCGTTGACGAACGACAGCGCAGCCGGTTGCGCCTGCGCCAGTTTTCCATAGACCACGACATTCCAGGGCGCTGCGCTCAGCAGGGTAGATTGGGCACCGAGGCCGAGCGTGGCACCGCGCCACGCGGCGCCGCCCTGTTGCCAGTCGCGCAGCACCGCCCGCCCCTCGCCGTGCCCGTCGGCCGGCGTGCGAGCGAACAGCCGCAGTATTTCCGCCGGCAGCGGTGTGCCCTCGAACACAACGTGTTCGCCCTGGTCCACCACCACTATCGAATCCTGATCCGGCAACTCCTCGGCGCCCTGCCACAACCAGCCCGGATCCAATTCGAAGAATCCAAGCTGCGGCGAGCCGGCGCAGTTGACCAGATGCGCCAGGTAGATGCCGGGAGCGGCCGCCGCGGGCGCGGCGACCTGCAGCAGACTCTGGCCGCTAATGAGCTTGAGCCGGTCGGCGCGCCCGATCGAGGCAATGCCGGCGAGCGGCTCGACCAGATCGCCGTCGTCGGTGGCGGAGGCCTTGAACGCGACCAGCACAACGCCGCGGAACGCATCGGCGCTGAGCATGCGTTCGCGCAGCAGCGCACCGCCGGCACCGCCATCGGTCGCCGTCAGGTAGCGCGCCTGCGCATCGGCAAGTGCCAGGCGGCCGCGCAGCTCGCGCGCAAAATTCTGCGCGCTGCCGTTGAGCCTGGCGGTGACGATATCGTTGCGGTCGGTGACGACTTCATGGACCCGGATCCAGCTCGCAGCCACCAGGCCGATCAGGGCGGTGAACGCAATGACCAGCGCCATGCGCCGCCACATCGATGGCGGCTTACCCTTTGCTGCAGCATTCATGAAGTTAGGTGGCTGGATCGCGCTGGGAGAGGGCTGTAGTGGCTCTGTAACATCCGATTTAACGACAGAGACCATCGCAATTCAGTGTCTTAGCGCAAACTCCCGCAGCGCTTTGTCGGCAATAATGTGAGCTACGTCACGGACGCATCGCTTCGCCTCCTGGAGGTGGAGCCCGCGAAACTGCGGATGCCCTCGTAGGTATAGCGGTAGGTGCCGCGCCGGCCGCTGCGCGCGGCTCCGCACATGGCCGCCGCCACGGTCGCGGCCGAAATGGCGCGAAAGCGCGACCAGCCGCCCAGCAGCAGCGGGTTCACCAGCTGCATGGCCAGCTGCGCGCTCAGCTCGAGCACGCGCAGCTCGCGGCGGGCACCGAGCAGCAACGAGGGCTGCATGATATCGAGCGCGCGAAAGCGCAGGCCCTCGAGCGCCTTCTCCATCTCACCCTTCACCCGCAGATAAAAATTCTTCGACGCGGCATTCGCGCCCAGCGCCGAGACCACCACCATGCGCTCCGCGCCGCAGGCGAGCGCGAGCTGAGCGAATTCGAGCACCAGGTCGTGATCCACCGCGCGAAACGCCGCCTGGCTGCCGGCTTCACGGATCGTGGTGCCGAGGCAGCAGAATGCATCCTGGCATTGCAGCCCTTTGAGCTGCGCCTGCAGTGAGGCCTCGAAGCGCACCACGCGATTGGCCAGCCGGGGGTGATCGAATGGCAGCGGGCGGCGCGACAGCGCATGCACCCGTGCGTACTGCGGCGCCTGCAACAGCAGCGGCAGCAGGTGGCTACCGACCAGGCCGCTGCCACCGGCGACGAGCGCGATCCTCCCTGCGCTTTCAGCCATGTACCCAGCTTACGGGCGCCAGTTGCGGAATTCCACACGCGCCTCTACAGCGGCAGCGATATCTGCCCGCCGCGAGACGGCGCCCTGAAGTGCTCGACCGACAGTTCGCGCATGCGGCCCATCGAGAGCCCTTCGCGCTTGCAGGCCAGTGTGAAGCGGTCCCGCAGCAGCTGCGCCCAGGGTCCGCTGCCGACCATGCGGCTGCCGAAGCGCGGGTCGTTCTCGCGCCCCTCGCGCGCGCCGCGGACCAGC
>Ga0302311_10008108_pt1 | contig 10611 bp, 8 predicted proteins | sample III_Palsa_N1_3_FD_200449 | JGI IMG/M metagenome (GOLD analysis project Ga0302311, IMG submission 200449) | Peat permafrost microbial communities from Stordalen Mire near Abisko, Sweden - III_Palsa_N1_3 | ecosystem: Environmental > Terrestrial > Soil > Palsa > Peat permafrost | place: Sweden...
GCTATCGACCACCGAGGCCTTGATCGTCGTAGCTCGCAAAATCGCCCGCACGGCTTGGTCTGTCTTCCACTATCAGACCAGTTTCGATCCAGCCCGGATTCATGCCTTGACCTGAACCATAGAATCTTGGCGCAGCCAGACGGGGAGGAGAGTCAACAGCCAAAGCCACGACAACATCAAAAGCAAAGCGCCTACATCCACCTGCGTTATTCCCGCGCAGGCGGGAATCCAGTTCTGGCTGCATGCGCCGTAACTACCCCTCCCCCTAACCCCCTCCCGCAAGGGGAGGGGGGACTAAAGGCAAGGGAAGCGTGACGCTTTTGATTCTGCTTTTGACGTGTCTGTAGATGTTCACTCCCGTCTGACTGCGCTGAGCATCGCAGCTCGCGGCGAACAGGCCCGCGCGCAGACGCGGGTCAAGGCAGGATGCCGACGATTTCACCCACAGGCCATGGATGGCCTGTGGGTGAACCCTGCCGCGAGCGAGAAGCGCAGGGGACCGAATCATCACCAATGGTGATGATTCGGCGCAGACATCGGGGCGCATTCCTTTTGGTGAAACCCAAAGAAAAGTTACCCGCCATCAGGGCGGAACCCAAGGGTTCTGTTCGGGTGCCAATGGGCGCGCGCAAGCGCGTACACAGAAGTCTCAGAGCTGACTTTAACTACAAGGCAACATAGCAACAAAGCAACAAAGCAACATCACCCCAGCGATTTGACCCAAGCCTCCGTCTCATCAAATAGCCGCGCAGCAACCCGCTCATCCGCAGTCTCCGCGCTGGCGGCCTTCGGCCGGCACTGATCGTAGTAAAGCCCGCCCGCAAGCCTGGGATGGGTAGCACAATGAATCTGCGTCTGCGCCCCTTCTTCCGGCGTCAGCAGGAAAAAGCCCTCGACCGGCGCCAGCGCATTGCGCACGGTCTCGATCATGCGGTTGCCTGCCAGCCCCTTGCCGGCGATGTTGGTAAACACGGCTCCAGGATGCAGGCAATATGCCTGCACCTTCGAGCTGCCGGCGAAGCGGCGCTGCATTTCGAAAGTCGCATGCACCAGTGCCAGCTTGGACAGCCCGTAGGCGACCCAGGAATTGTAGGGACGCGGCCCCTCGAATAGCCCGGCGTTGGTGCCCTTGCGATGCAGCATCGACACCACGTTGACCACCCGCGCCTCGCCGCTATGTTGCGCGGTCGCTTGCAGCAGCGGCAGCAGCAGGTGGGTCAGGTGTGAGGTGCCGAGGTAGTTGGTGCGCCAGTGGATTTCGAAGCCGTCGGCGGACAGCCGCGGTTCCTTCCATTGCGACAGCAGGTCGAGATGCACGCCGGCGTTGTTGATCAGCGCATCGAGTCGCATGCCTTGCGTGGCGCGGTACCAATCGACGAAGCGCGTCGCCGAATCGGCCCGGCACAGATCCAGTGCCTGCGCGGTGACTTGTGGGCGTGTGCCGGCCACCCGTGCCAGCAAAGCATCGCGCACGGCTTGCGGGTTGGCGCGGGCGGTGACGGTCATCGATGCGCCCCAGTCCGCCAGGATCCGCGCGGTCTCGAAACCGATCGAGCCCGGGGAAGCCCCGGTAACGATGATGTTCCTGCCGCGCAGGTCGACCGGTTCGGCACAGGGCGCGGCGGCGAACAGCGCGCGAAGGCGTCGGGACAGCGGCCGCTGGGATGGCGGCGGGTTTGCGGAGGTCATCGGCTCATCAGGGGCGGCGGTGGAGTCGCCCGCATCATCCCCGCAAACGAGGCCGGGCGTACCGTCCGCCCGGACGATAAGTATTGAATGACCCTAGTTGCGCGCCACGGTGCGTATGGCCGCCGTCGTGGCCGCGCTGGCATAGAGCGCGGACTTGCGCATCACCGAGTCGACGAAGTTACGCGTCTCGGCGGGCGCATTGCGCTGCACCCAGCGCGCCGCCTGCTCGGCGCTCCAGGCCTGCGCCTCGGCCGGCAGCCGCTGGTCGATGAAGTCCGGGCCGCAGTTGTAGGCCGCGACCATCAGGATCAGCCGCGGCATCGGCGCATCGATGTAGGAAAAATGGTCCTGCAAGGCGCCCAGGTAGGCCACGCCGAGCTGGATGTTGGTAGCCGGATCGCGCAGCTCGGCCAGCGTCGGCTTGCGGTCGGTGCCGTGCATGTAGCGGTAGCCTTCGCGCGCGCCGGATGCCGGGATCAGCTGCATCAGGCCGCGCGCGCCGGCTACCGACACCGCGTCGCTGCGGCAGCCCGATTCGACCTCGATCAGCGCGGCGACGAATACCGGCTGGATGTGGAACAGGTCGGCGGCCGCCCAGGCGATGCGATAGATGTCGGCGCTGCACGGGCCGCCCGCATAACGCACCGCCTCGGCCTCGATCTCGCCAAACGCGTGCGGCGCCGCGTGCACCTCCCGGTCGACTGCCGGTTCCTGCATCGGCAGCGCCACCCGTGGCGCGGCAAGCTGCGCTGTCGCGACCTGCGGCGAGGTTGTCCGCGTAGCGGCAACTGGCCCCGCCGTAACGACTTGCACCGCCGCGATCTGCGGCCGCGCCGCTGCGCCGGCGTCGCGGCGCGGCTGCACGGCTGACGCTGTGTTCGCGGATGCCGCGACCATTGGCGCCGCCCCATAGACGGCCCCCGGCATTCCCTGCCAGGCCGGGCCGTGCGAGGCCGGGTGTGGCGTGGCCGCCGTGGCGATCGTTACCGGCCGCGCCTTTTGCACGACGCTGGCCGCTGTCCTCGCATCCGGACGCCGGGCAATGACGGTACTCTTGAGTACTATAACGGGTGTGGTGACGGGGGCGCGATACGGCTGCACTTCGCAGCCGGGAAGACAGAGCGCGCAGACTACAGCGGCGAGTACGCAACATGCGTCCCGCACCATGATCCGGTGACGGCCCTTCATCCTGAGCTCCTCCCAACGTTCTTCTGGAAATTCTTTTGTGATGCTTTTATGTCATTGCTTGTACACGCTGTGGCCGGTCATCGCAACGCCCTAAAAGGGTAGTGCGCGGTTGCACCGCCACGAATGCCTTTGCTGCCATGCAGCAAAGGCGGTGCGGATTGTGCTCACCCGATCGACGTCGGATCGCTCGTAAGTTGGTGCCGCAAAAAAGAAAAGGCCGGCGCAAGGCCGGCCTTTTCCGCTACAGCAAACCGCTTACCAGAGGCTGACGCGCTTCTCTGGCGCCAGGTACATCTTGTCGCCTTCCTTGATGCCGAAGGCATCGTAGAACGAGGCCTGGTTCATCTCCGGTACCGTGCCGCGAATCGCCGGCGGCGAGTGCGGATCGGTCTTGATGCGCACGATGACGTCGTTATCGCGCGCCTTGCCGCGCCACACCTGCGCCCAGCCGCCGTAGAAGCGCTGGTCGCCGGTCATGCCGTCGATCGTCGCCGCTTCCTTGCCGCCCAGCGACAGCTTGTAGGCCTTGTAGGCGATGGCGATGCCGGAGTTGTCGGCGATGTTCTCGCCCAGGGTCAGCTCCCCGTTGACGTGATTGCCGGGTACCGGCTCGAACGCGGCGTACTGCTCCACCAGCGCATGGGTCTTGGCCTTGAACTTGTCGAGGTCGGCCTGGGTGAACCAGCCCGGCGCATTGAGCAGGTTGCCGTTGCCATCGTACTGGCTGCCCTGGTCGTCGAAGCCGTGGCTGATCTCGTGGCCGATGACGCCGCCGATGGCGCCGTAGTTGACCGCGTCGTCGGCCTTCGGGTTGAAGAACGGCGGCTGCAGGATGGCGGCCGGGAACACGATCTCGTTCATCTCCGGGTTGTAGTAGGCGTTGACCGTCTGCGGCGTCATGCCCCACTCGTCGCGGTCGATCGGCTTGCCCAGCTTGTTGAGATTGCGGTTGTACTCGAACGTCTGCCCGGCGATCACGTCGCCGACCAGGTCGCCCTTGGTCACCTGCAGTGCGCTGTAATCGCGCCACTTCACCGGATAGCCGATTTTCGGCGTGAACTTGGCCAGTTTTTCCTTGGCCTTCTGCTTGGTGTCCGGGCTCATCCAGTCGAGCGTGTCGATGTCGGCGGTGTAGGCGGCGAGCAGGTTCTTCACCAGCTGGTCCATGCGTGCCTTCGATTCGGGCGGGAAGTACTTGGCCACGTAGATCTTGCCCAGGCCTTCGCCGATGGAGTTCTCCACCACGCCGATGCCGCGCTTCCAGCGCGGCTTGTTCTGCGGGATGCCGCGCAGCGCGGTGCCGTAGAAGGCGAAGTGCTCGTCGACGAAGTCCTTGCTCAGGTAGGGCGCGAAGTCGCTCAGCACGCGCCAGCGGAAATACGCCTTCCATACCGGCAGCGGGGTCTTCTGCAGCAGCTTGCCGAAGCCGGTGATGTAACTGGGCTGGCTCACCACCAGGTAGTCGGTCTTGCCGTCCACGCCGGAGTCGGTGAGATAGGTCTTCCAGTCGTAGCCGGGGGCGAGCGCGGCGAGCTTGGCGAATTCAACCTTGTTATAGGTCTTCACCGGATCGCGGTTCTCGACCTTGGTCCACTGCACCTTGGCCAGCTCGGTTTCCAGCCCGACGATGTCCTTGGCGTCCTTGGTGGCGGCCTTGTCGCCGGCCAGGGTCAGCATCTTCTCGACGTGCGCGCCGTACTGGGTGCGCGCCTGCTTCATCTTGTCGTCGTCGAGCAGGTAGTAATCGCGGTCGGGCATGCCCAGGCCGTCCTGGCCGATGTCGAATACGTACTTGGTGGAGTCCTTGGCGTCCTGGTGCACGCCCGGGGTATAGGGCGCGGCGACGCCGATCTGGTTCAGGTGCGCGACCAGCCCGGCGATTTCCTTCTTGTCCTTGAGCGCGTCGATCTTGGCGAACTCGGCGTCGAGCGGCTTCAGGCCCAGCTGTTCCAGCGCCGGCTCGTCCATGAAGGTGGAGTAGAGATCGGCGATTTTCTGCTGGTCCGGGTCCTTGGGGTCGGCGGACTTCTGCAAGTCCTCGACGATGCCGCGCAGCTGCGCCTGCGAGTTGTCCACCAGCAGGTCGAAGGAGCCGTAGCGGCCCTTGTCGGCCGGGATCTCAGTGGTTGCCAGCCACTTGCCGTTGACGTGCTTGTAGAAGTCGTCCTGCGGACGGACGCTGTCATCGATGTATTGCAGGTCGATGCCGGATACCAGTGCCGGCGCGGCAGGCGCGGCGGCCTCCGTCTGCGGAGCCTCCGGCGGCTTGCTGCAGCCGGCCACAAGACAGGCGCAAGCCGCGCCCAAAAGCAGTTTATTCATCGTATGCCTCTGAATTTGTTTGGATGATATTGATTACATCAGACAGCCGATCATAGCAGGAGGCAAAAAGCCCCCGGCTGCGCTTTACCCATAACCAGATGGGATGCCGGCTGCACCGGAAAGGTTTAAACCGATGCGGCGATCAGGCCGATCGAGAAGTAGGTCGGGTCAAGCGCAGCGGACCCGACGCCGCTAGACCGACGCCGCTATCAGCCCGATCGAGGCCCAATAGGTCGACAGGATCAGCGCCTGCGCCCCGCGGTAGGGCCCGGCGAACTTGCGCAGCGCCAGCGCGGAATCCGACACCACGAACAGCAGCGCCCCGGCCACGGCCAGCAATGCCGGCCGGCCGCCCAGGGTCTGCAGGCGCAGCGCCGCCGCCAGCGTCATGCCCAGCAGCACCAGGCAGTACAGCGCCACCGGGATGCGCAGCGCGCCGGCGCGCGGCAACAGCCAGGCGCACAGGCCCAGGCCGTAGGCCAGCGGCAGCAGGGTCCAGGCCGGGGGCCAAGCCAGGCTGACGCCCTTGAGAAAGGCGACGATGAACCCCACATGAGCCAGCAGGAAGCTGCCCAGCCCGCCCATGAACCAGCCGTCGCCCTCGAACATCAGGCAGATGTCGCCGAGCATCGACAGCGCCAGGGCGATGAGCACCCACAGCCGGTAGCCATCGGCGGAAGCGGGCGTCAGGCTCAGCGCCGCCGCCAGGATCAGAACGGTGGTAAGCGGCTTGAGCAGGTAGAAGGCCGGATGGCGGCGCTCCTCCCACTCGGCGGCGATGGCGAGCAGGGCGGAAACGGCGGCTGCGGCGAAGAGGGCGGCTGTTATCATTTCGCCAGCTTAGCAGCCGTTTCCAGGCTGCTTCGAGGCCGTTTCCTGGCCGCGTAAAAGAAAACGCCCGGATGGTCCGGGCGGGGCGCATGCGCCAAAGGTGAGAAGGGCTGTTCTCGTAACCCGAAACTACGCCCGATTTATGAAGTACAGATGACGGAGCCGGACATGATTGAGAAGATCGTCAAGAGCGATGCCGAATGGCGCGCCCTGCTGACCCCCGAGCAATACCAGGTGACCCGCCACGGCGGCACCGAATGTGCTTTCAGCGGCCAGCTGTGGGACGACCACCGTGACGGCGTGTTCCATTGCGTCTGCTGCGGCGCCGGCCTGTTCGATTCGAACACCAAGTTCGAGTCCGGCACCGGCTGGCCCAGCTTCTTCCGGCCGGTCGATGCCGAGTCGGTGGCGTCGCTGGAGGACCGCAGCCATGGCATGCGCCGCATCGAGGTGCGCTGCGCCCGCTGCGACGCTCACCTGGGGCACGTTTTTCCGGATGGGCCCAAGCCGACGGGAGCGCGTTATTGCATCAATTCGGCGGCGCTGAATTTCGTGGGCAGAGCCAAGGCTTGATGGCACAATCCTGATGTCATTCAGAGCCTAATGTCATCCTGAGTCCCTCGGCTTCGCCCGGGATAAACGCAGCGAAGGATCTGGTCTACCCATTGGCACCAGCCTCGAGGCCAGATCCTTCGCTGCGTTCAGAATGACAGCCAAAGCAACGGATCGTCCCAATGCGCGTTCACTGGCTACAACACGCCGACTTCGAAGACCTCGGCTGCATCACCCCCTGGCTGGCCGCCAACGGCCATCAGGTCTCCGGCACGCGTCTGTACGCCGGCGAAACGCCGCCCGACAGCGCGGCGTTCGACGCCCTCATCGTCATGGGCGGGCCGATGAACATCTACGAATACGAGCGCTATCCCTGGCTTCGCGGCGAGAAGCGGTTGATCCGCGCCGCCGTCGATGCCGGCAAGCGCGTGCTCGGCATCTGCCTCGGCGCGCAACTCCTGGCGGACGTGCTGGGCGGCCCGGTGACGCGCAACGCCGACAGCGAGATCGGCTGGTTTCCCCTGAGCCTCACCGCAGCGGGGCGCGAATCGGCGCTGTTCGCCGATCTGCCGCAAAGCTTCACCGGCTTTCACTGGCATGGCGATACTTACGCCCTGCCGCCGGGCGCCGAATGCCTGGCGACCAGCGAAGGCTGCGCGCAGCAGGCCTTCGCCCTCGGCCGACAGGTGCTGGGCCTGCAATTCCACCTGGAAGTGACGCGCGCCAACGCCGAGGAATGGTTCCGTCACGAGCGGCCGCAGCCGGCGCGCTATGTGCAGACGCCCGAGCACATCCTGGCGCAGCAAGACAGCTTCGAGGAAAACAACCGCTGGATGCGGGCGGTGCTGGGGCGGTTCTTCGGCGGCTAAAAGCTTGCTCGCGCAAAGCCGCAGAGACGCAAAGAAAAATCTTTGTTTCTAATTTCTTTTTCGCGTCTTTGCGTCTTTGCGCGAGAACTGCTCTTTCCTACAGTGCTGAAGGCGCGACCTTGCCTCTTACCCGGACCGGAACACGCTCTTTGGCGGCATCGGTGTTGCGCCGGGCGCGCTGGCGCTTGCTGCGCAGCGGCTGCTTCTGCCCCAGCTCGTTGACGTAGCGGTGCAAGGTCTCGATCGCCTCGGCGCGGCCGTCGCGGGCGTGGTCGCCCATGTTGGAGCGGTAGTAGTCGTAGTTGCCCATGAAGCGGTCAATGTCGCTCGGCGTCAGCCGGTGGCGGTCACCGCGCATGCCCACACCCATGCGCTCGATCATGTAGGCATTGAGGCGTTGCTCGAAGGCTTCCTCCGGCACCGCCAGGATCGGTTTGCCGAAATGGATCGCCTCGCCGATCAGCTGGTTGCCGGCGGTGGACAGCACCGCCTTGCAGCCCGCCAGGTCGCGGATGAAGCCCTCGTTGCTGGGCGCGCGGAAGTCCAGATTCTCCACCTTGCCGCGGAACGGCGTGCCGTAGACCACCACCGGCAGATCGAGCAGGCGCAGGGCGCGGTCGATGTGCGGCAGGTACTGGTGCTCGCCCTTGTTGAAATAGGCCATCAGGAACTCGCCGTCGCTCGGCTGCACCTGCAGCACTTCCGGGCGCAGCATCGGCCCGACGATGTGCATGTTCGGGTAGGCGGCTTCCGCCGGATAGAAGCTGGAGATGAGGATGCGCTCGGGGATGCCCATCAGGGCGCGGTAGCCGATGGCATCGCGCATGCCGAGCAGGCGCAGGTCCGCCGGGAAGTGCGGCTTGCAGTAGGCGATGATGCCGACATGGTCGTAGCTGATGCGCGGGATCTTCAGCTTCTGCGCCGCGCGGTGGGTCCAGGCTTCCGAGTCGGAGATCACCAGGTCGATGCCGCGCTGGCGGAATTCCCGCTCCACCAGGGCCGAGCCCTCGCCGCCGAACAGCAGGTCGGCCATCGGCGAGAAATTGCGTGAAATGGTGCGCTGGAACGAATGGCCGCCGCGCTCGTTGTAGGCGTAGCCGATGATCGGGATGCGCACCGTCGGGAATTTCGGCGCCAGCACCTCGTAGGCGTCGCCGCCGGCGAAGACCGTCACCTCGTGCTCGGCCATCAGCGAAGGCAGCACCGCGCCGCTGCGCATGGCGTGGCCCCGCCCGTAACCCATCACCCCATATGCGATCCGCATGGCTCGCCGCTCCGCGGCGCCTTGGCGCCGTTAGTCCAGGAAACAGTCGCTATTGGGGCAATTATCCGAAGCTAATATGACAAACCGGTGGAATGTCGCCGAATCGTCATATTGGCGAATCCGGCTATGATGGCTTTCAAACCCCTTACGCGCCTTTTTCATGGACTTCCTGCTCAACCCGGATCTCTGGGCGGCATTTTTCACGCTGGCCGGTCTGGAGATCGTGCTGGGCGTGGACAACATCATTTTCCTCTCCATCAGCGCTTCCAAGCTGCCGCTGGAGCAGCAGGCGCGGGCACGCACCATCGGCCTGGCCGGCGCCATGGTCACGCGCATCCTGCTGCTGCTGTCGCTGGCCTTCCTGGCGCGCATGACCGCCCCCTGGCTGACGATTTTCGGCCAGGAACTGTCCGGCCGCGATTTCGTGCTGCTGCTGGGCGGCCTGTTCCTGATGGGCAAGAGCACGCTGGAGATCCATGAACAGCTGGAGGGCGCCGCCGAGGCTGCCGCCGGCGGCCCGCCGCCGCGGCGCGCCAGCTTCTACGGCGTCATCACCCAGATCATGATTCTCGACGTGGTGTTCTCGCTGGATTCGGTCATCACCGCGGTGGGCATGACCAAGAATATTCCGGTGATGGTGGCGGCGATCGTGTCGGCGGTGATCGTGATGATGTTCTTTGCCGGCGCGGTTGCGCGGTTCGTCGACGAGCATCCGACCATCCGCACGCTGGCGCTGGCGTTCCTGATTTTGATCGGCATGTCGCTGGTGGCGGAGAGTTTCGATTTCCATGTGCCGAAGGGATATATCTATTTCGCCATGGCGTTTTCGGCTGCGGTGGAGTTGATCAATTTGCAGATGGTGAAACGGCGCAGGAAGGCGGCCGCGAAGTAGCGCGTTCCTGCTTTTCTTCCCCTCCCCTTGCGGGAGGGGATTGAGGGGAGGGGTGCTTTTCGTCTCCGATAGTACGGACCTTCGTTCGCCCCGAGTGCCCGCACAGTGGGCGTATCGAATGGCCAAGCGCACACTCTTCCCCGTTGTCATCCCCGCGCAGGCGGGGATCCAGTTCTGGCGGTATGCGCCGCAACCACCCCTCCCCCTAGCCCCCTCCCGCAAGGGGAGGGGGATAAAGGCAGGGAAGCGTGACGTTTTTGACTTTGCTTTTGATGTGGCTGCAGATGTTCGCTCCCGTCTGGCTGCGCCGAGCATCACCGCTTGCGGCGATCAGGCCCGCGCGTAGACGCGGGGCGAGGCACGATGCCGACGATTTCACCCACAGGCCATGGATGGCCTGTGGGTGAAACCCGCCGCGAGCGAGAAGCGCAGGGAACCGAATCATCGCTTTGCGATGATTCGGCGCAGACATCGGGTCGCATTTCTCTTGGTTACTTCTCTTTGGACGAGACCAAAGAGAAGTAACCCGCCATCAGGGCGGAACCGCACTTTCAGGCAGCGCGGTCAAATGGCCGCGCGCAAGCGCGTGCGCAAAAGCGTCAGAGCCAGGAAAATGGCCGCAATTGATGCGCTTTGCCGGGCTTAAGCTATTCCTGCGGTGTGTTCTTTCGGGCCGCCAGCCGGTGGCGATCTGGAGGTAAAACCCGCGGGCTTGCCGGTCTTTGCGCGGTACAATGCTTCGATGCAATTCGAAGCTCCGAATCCCGAAGTGGTGTCGCTGGTCGCGGCACTGAATCCCGCGCAGAAAGAAGCGGTCACGGCGCCGCCCGAGCACCGGCTGGTGCTGGCGGGGGCGGGATCGGGCAAGACCCGCGTGCTGACCCATCGCATCGCCTGGCTGATCGCGGTGGAGAATGTGTCGCCGCATTCGATCCTGGCGGTGACCTTCACCAACAAGGCGGCGGCGGAGATGCGCGGGCGCATCGAGCAGCTGATCAATGTGC
>Ga0302311_10008111_pt1 | contig 10609 bp, 8 predicted proteins | sample III_Palsa_N1_3_FD_200449 | JGI IMG/M metagenome (GOLD analysis project Ga0302311, IMG submission 200449) | Peat permafrost microbial communities from Stordalen Mire near Abisko, Sweden - III_Palsa_N1_3 | ecosystem: Environmental > Terrestrial > Soil > Palsa > Peat permafrost | place: Sweden...
CATCGGCGGCGCCTACATCGCCGGCATGGTCACCGGCGGGCGGCCGATCGAGATGATCTACACCCCGACCGGCGTTCCGGCCTGGGGCCTGGAGTGGAAGCACGCGGCGGCGAAGAACTATCTGCGGTCGTTCGCGATCAGCGTGCACGGCTCGTGCATGAGCCACCGCGGCAACTACCTCGACCTCGACCCGACCTACCGCGACATCCACGGCCGGCCGATGCTGCGGATGACGTTCGATCACACCGACAACGAGCACAAGATGTCGGACTATCTGACCGACCGCGCGGCCGAAGTGGCCAAGGCGATGAACCCGCGCGAGATCAAGCTCAACCGCCGCACCGGCTCGTGGAGCGTCGTTCCCTACCAGACCACCCACAACACCGGCGGGGCGATCATGGGCGACAACCCCACGAACAGCGTCGTCAACAAGTACCTGCAGGTCTGGGACGTGCCCAACGTCTTCTCCTTGGGCGCCGGCGCCTTCCCGCAGAACGCCGGCTACAACCCCACCGGAACCGTCGCCGCGCTGACCTATCACGCCGCCGCTATGATCAAGTCGCAGTACCTGAAGGCGCCAGGCGCGCTGGTGCAGGCTTAGGACGGTGGGCCGCCTCGTCCGTCCAACCCTGCTAGGTCTCGGCGCCGCGGCGGCGATGCTGGCCTGCGCGACCCTGGCGGTCAGCCAAGGGCCGGCCTTACCTGCCCACCCGGTCGCGACTGTCACGCCGGTCGGGTTCATCTCCGCGCCGATCCCAGACACCGTCCCGAACGCCGCGCTGCTGCGCCGTGGGCAGGCGCTGGCGATCGCCGGCGACTGCATGTCGTGCCACCTGCGCGATGGCGGGCAGCCGTTCGCCGGGGGGCTGGGGCTGAACACGCCATTCGGGGTGATCTACTCCGCCAACATCACCTCAGACCGGCAGACCGGGATCGGGGCCTGGAGCAACGCTCAGTTCTACCGGGCTATGCACGACGGCATCGATGACCAGGGCCAGAACCTTTACCCGGCGCTGCCCTACCCGTGGTTCAGCCGCATCAGCCGCGCCGACGACGACGCGATCCTGGCCTATCTGAAGACGACGCCGGCGGTGAGCTACACACCGCCCGCCAACCGCCTGCCGTTCCCGCTCAACCTCCGCTTCATGATCGGGGCCTGGAACCTGCTGTTCTTCCGGCCGCACGACTTCCAGCCGGACCCCGGTCAGTCGGCGGAGTGGAACCGCGGCGCCTTTCTGGTCACCGGGCCCGGCCACTGCGGCGCGTGCCACACGCCGAAGAACTTCCTCGGCGCGGACAAGTCGGGCCAGGCGCTGCAGGGCGGCGATCTCGACAACTGGGTGGCGCCGGACCTGACCGCGAACGCCCGCACCGGCCTTGGCGGCTGGAGCGTGGACGACGTCGCCGAGTTCCTGCGCACCGGCCGCAACGCCCACGCCGGGGCCGGCGGATCGATGGCCGAGGTGGTCTCCTATTCGACCTCGCTGATGAGCGACCCCGATCGCCACGCCATCGCCGTCTACCTCAAGAGCCAGAGCGCCAGCCCGGATCGCGGATCGTCGCCGGCGGACACCGGCGCGATGCGGCGCGGCGCTGCGATCTACTCCGACGCCTGCGCCTCGTGCCACCTAGAGAACGGGGTCGGCCAGTCGCGGCTGTTCCCGCCGCTGGGCCACGACGCCATGCTGCAGCAGACCGATCCGACCGGACTGGCGCATCTGATCCTGGCCGGCAGCCGCGTCGGCCCGACCGCCGCCAGCCCCTCGCCGCTGACCATGCCCAGCTTCGCCTGGAAGCTCACCGACGCCGAGATCGCCGACGTTTCCACCTACATCCGCAACAGCTGGGGCAATCAGGCGTCGCCGGCGCCGGCCTCAAAGGTTGGCGACCTGCGCGGCCGCCTGGGCTTGAAGACGGTGCGTTACACGGTCAATTCCGGCGATCAGGTGGCGCCATGATCTCAGCGGGTAAGTTCGGCGTGGCCCTCGCGGCGCTCGCCGCGCTCGCCATCGCTCCGGCGGTCGGCGCGCAGCCGAGCGCGGTGCACAAGACCACACTGCAGGACCAGCCCTTCCCGCCCCCTCACTACCATACGGTCACGGTGAGGACGGTCGTCGACGCCGGCGGCGAGGTCGCGCCGCACACCCACCCGGGCCTCGAGATGGGCTATGTCCTCGAAGGTCAGGCGGTGTTGAAGGTCGCGGGACAGCCGCCGCGAACCCTCTACGGCGGCGACAGCTTCGCCATCCCGGCCCGCACGGTGCATAGCGTCAAGAACGCCGGTCCCGGCGCACTGACGATGCTCTCCACCTACGTGGTCGAGCAGGGCCAGCCGATCGCTTCGCCGGCGACGTGGCGATAGGGCAAGCAGAGATCAGCTGATACCCCTCTTCACGTCCTTCGAACGGCCCCTCGGCGGTCTCGACCCGCACGCCGTCGCCCTACGTGCCAGAAACTAGACCGGACAGTCGGTTTATGCAATACGCTGGCGACCAGCCATGCGGCGTTGGGCTAGGATCGCGCCGACGATGGAATCGAGCCGACGGACCAAGACCGAGCCCGCGCGGAAGGCCCCGCCGCCTTCCTCCGCTGTGGCGTCGCCCCGCAAGCGGCAGGCGCGCAGCAGTGCGCGGCTGCGGCAGATCCTCGATCAGAGCCTGGAGTGCTTCGCCGAGCAGGGCTTCGAGCGGGCGACCTACGACGACCTGATCCGCCGCTCGAACGTCAGCCGCGGCAGCTTCTATTGGTACTTCCCGTCCAAAGAGGCGCTCTACCACGCGGTGCTCGACTGTTGCGTCGACGGCTATGCCCGGCGCGTGGAGCAGGCGTTCGCGGCGACTGATCCTGAGCACCATATCGTCAAACGCCTGCTGGACGCCTGCCTGGCCGACTTCCAGGCCAACCGGTCGCGATACCGCGTGCTGCTGCGCCCGCCGTCGTCGGCCGGCGCGCTGGCCAAGCTGGCGAGGTGGAACGACGACGCGATCGGCTTCATGCGCGGAAAGCTGGAACCGCTGGTCGCCGCTGGCCGGCTCGATGCCGAAACCGCCGAACTGCTGCCGGACGTGCTCTCGGCCTTCCTCGACGGCGTCTGCGTGCGCGCCGTGCTCGAAGTCGACGGCGCGGTTCCGGCGCTGGGTCGCAACATCGAGGCCTTCCTCTGTCGCGTCGTGCCGCAGCCGTGAGCGACGAACCGACGAGCTCAGCGCCCGACTTCCGGGCGGTGTTCGACGCCTCGCCACAGCCGCTGCTGCTGATCGCGGTCGACGCGCCGCGGTTCACGATGTTGGCCGTCAACGCCGCGCACGCCCTGGCGTTCGCGACGACGCCGGAGGCGCTGACGGGCTACGGCGTCCTTGAGGTTTTCGGAGAGTCGCCCGAGCCCGAAGCAGCCGAGTTCCGAGACGCAATCCGAACCTCGTTCGAACGCGTGCTGGCGAGCCGAGCGGCCGATTCGATGGCGATCAGGCCCTACGCGGTGCCCAACGCCGAAGGCGCGAGCGTCGAGCGCTACTGGTCCGCGATCAACTCGCCGATGGTCGATGCCGATGGGACCGTCACGCACATCGTCAGCGCGGTCCAGGACGTGACTGGCGAGGTGATGGAGCGTCGCAGCGAGGACGCCCGAACGCTGCTCATGCGCGAGGTCGACCACCGTGCGCGCAACGCCCTGACCATCGTCCAGTCGATCGTGCGCCTGACCACCGCCAGCTCGCTCGACGATTTCCGCGACGTGGTCGACGGACGCGTCGCGACCCTGGCGCGGGCGCAGACCTCGCTGGCGGCGCGCCGCTGGGAAGGCGCGTGGCTGGGCGATGTGATCGAGGCCGAACTTGGCTCGCTGGCCGAACCCGACCGCTATCGCCTGACGGGACCGCGGGTGCTGCTGCCGGTGGAACACGTGCAAGCAGTCAGCATGGTGGCGCACGAGCTGGCCACCAACGCGGTCAAGTACGGAAGTCTGTCGGCGACGAGTGGGACCTTGAACGTCAACTGGCCGGACAAGCGCGAAGGCCACCTGCGGATCGAGTGGGTGGAAGGCGGCATCGAGGGCGTGAAGCCGCCGCAAAGGCAGGGCTTCGGGTCACACTTGATCGCCCAACTCGCCCGCCAGCTTGGCGGCGAGGTCACCTACGACTGGCAGCCGACTGGGCTGCACGCAGAGTTCAAGTTGAAACTGGGCTAGCGCGGCGCGGCGACCCGCTCGAGCTGGAACACGGCGATGCCGCCGGCGCGCAGGATCGGCAGCGGCAGTCCGACCGCCTCGATCGTTCGCCCGCTCGCCTCGACGGCCGCGCCGGAGGTGATGGCCGGGGCGACCTTCATGCCCGAGTTCGGCGGCCGGGGCGGGTTGAGCAGACGCACGCGGTAGACCGCGTCGGGATCGAGGCCGGCCAGGCGCAGGGGATCGGGCGAGGCCAGGGCGGGCGTCTCCAGCTGGGCCAGGCTGGCGAGCGCGCCCTCATCCGCGACCACCATGGTCGCCACGGCGCCCGGGTCGGCATAGGTCTGGCGCACGACACGACCGCCGTGGATCAGGCCGCGATAGATCTTGTAGGCCTGGGTCCAGCCCTTCAGCGCGGCCAATTCGCGCTCCGAGAAGGCCCGCACGTCGGCCTCGATCCCCATATGGCCGAACAGGGCCGTCAGCGCCCGCAGGTCCAGGCTGGTGCGGCGGCCGGTGGTGTGGTTCACGGCGGCGGCGACGTGCGAGCCCATCACCTCCGGCGGGAAGAAGATCGAAAAGCCGCGCTGGATGGCCTGGCGTTCGATCGGATCGTTGTTGTCTGAGGTCCAGATCCGGTCGGTGCGCTTCAGGATCTCGTAGTCGGCGCGCCCGCCGCCTGAGGCGCAGGACTCGATCTCGACGCCGGGGTGGGCCGCGCGGAGGCGGTCGATCAGGGCGTAGACCGCCAGCGTCTGGCGATGCGCCGCAGGGCGGCCCGCGCTGGCAGCGTGGGTAAGGTCGCGGTTCATGTCCCACTTCAGATAGCCGATCGGGTGGGCGCTGAGCAGGGCGTCCAGCTGGCCGAAGATGTTGTCGGCGACGTCGGGCCGGGTGAGGTCGAGCACGTATTGGCCACGCCCCAGCGGCTGGCGCCGGCCCGCCGCATGCAGCGTCCAGTCGGGATGCGCGCGCAGCAGCTCGGACGCGGCGTTGGCCATCTCCGGCTCGACCCACAGGCCGAACTCGAGCCCGAGGCTGCGGACGTGGTCGATCAGCGGCCCGAGGCCGTCGGGGTACTTGGTCCGGTCCGCGCGCCAGTCGCCGAGGCTGGTGGTGTCGTCGTTTCGCCCCTCGAACCAGCCGTCGTCGAGCACGAACCGCTCCGCCCCGACCTGGGCGGCGAGGTCGGCCAGCGACTTCAGCTCCGCCAGGTCGTGGCGGAAATAAACCGCCTCCCAACTGTTGAAGTTGACCGGGCGCGGCTTGCCCTTCAGCCGCCCGCCCAGGATGCGATCGCGGACGAACGGGTGGAAGCGGGCCGAGAGCCCGTTGAGGCCGGCGTCCGAGCGGGCGGCGTAGAGGATCGGCGTCTCGTAGCTCTCGCCCAGCGCCAGCACCATCTCGCCGGGCAGGAACAGCTCGCCGGCCTGGAACTGCAGCCGGCCATCGCGCAGCCGCTCGATCAGCAGGCGATGATTGCCGCTCCACGCCAGGTGCAGGCCAAAGACCTCGCCGGCGCCTTCGCCGAAGCCGGGTGCGCCGACCACCGCAAACGGCGGCGCATGGTGCGAAGTGCGGCCGGTGCGGTTGTCTTTGACGAAGAGGCCGGTGACGAGCCGCTGACGTACGGTCTGGAACTCGCGCGCCCAGCGGCCGTCGAAGACCATCACCTCGTCGTGGGCCAGCGGCAGCGCGACTGGCGCCAGCCAGTCCACGGACAGCGGATCGTCGCCGGTGTTGCTCAGCCGGCTGCGGAAGGCGACGACGCCGGTGTCGGCGTCGGCGGTGATCGTCTGGACCAGTTCGATCCCGGCCAGTGTATCGGCGCAGCGGATCTCGTGGCCGTCAGGGACCTCACGGCTGTCGATGAACGCCAGTTGGGTCAGGAAGTCGCCGCCGGGTCGGTGCGCCGCGATCGCCGGGTGGCCGCTGAAGCCGCGCGCGGCCTCCGGGAAGAGGTCGAACACCTCTCCGCCGTCCAGCATGCCGTGCGGTGCGGCGCGCTGGGCCAGGAACCCGACCTGGAGCGCGTCACGATCCGCCGGCAGCCGCGGACCCCAATAGATCAGCGACGGCGGGCCTTCCGCCAGCGCGATCAGCAGGGTCTCGTCGCCGCCGTCCAACCGCAACATCGTCCTGGCGCCGCCCCATTCCGCCTGCGCCACATTGACGACAGCCGGGGTACACAGCCAAGTCGCAATCGTCGGGAGGCGAGGTTGAGCGAAGAACGGTCCGTGGCGCAGAGCGATTTCGCCGTCTATCCCAGCCTGCGTGGCCGGGCGGTGTTCGTCACCGGCGGCGCCAGCGGGATCGGCGCGGCGATCGTCGCGGCGTTCCATGGCCAGGGGTCGAAGGTCGCGTTCGTCGACCGCGATCGCGCCGCTGGCGAGACCCTGGCGGCGCGGCTGCCCGGCGTCCGCTTCACGGTTTGCGACGTCACTGAGCCGGGCGCGCTCGAGCATGCCATCGCCGAGACCGCCGCGGGCTTGGGCCCGGTCGGCGTCCTGATCAACAACGTCGCCGACGACACCCGCCACGCCGCCGACGCGACCGACGGGATGGCCTGGCGCGCGGCGCTGGCGGTCAACCTCGATCCGGCGTTCCTGGCCTCGCGGGCGGTGCACGCCGGCATGAAGGCGGCGGGCGGCGGCGCGATCGTCAACCTCAGCTCGATCAACGCCCTGCTGGGTCCGCCGGACATGGCCGCCTATGTCGCCGCCAAGGGCGCGATCAACGCCTTGACCAAGGCGCTGGCCCGCGAGTGGGGCGGCGACGCTGTGCGGGTGAACGCCATCTCCCCCGGCTGGGTGGTCACCGAGCGCCAGCTGGCGCTGTGGCTGTCGCCGCAGGCCGAGGCCGCCTGGATGGAGCAGGTGGCGCTGCAGCGGCGGATCCTGCCCGACGATGTCGCCCGCCTGGCGTTGTTCCTGGCCTCGGACGACGCCGGCGCGATCACCGGGCAGAACTTGGTGATCGACGGCGGCCGCACCTGATGGCCGCCGCGCTGCTGGTCTGCGACTGGGGTTCGACGTCCTTGCGCGCCTGGACGCTCGATCCGGCCGGGGACGTGGTGGCGCGCGCCGTCTTCCCGCTGGGAGTCAATCGTCTGGCCCCCGGAGAAGCCGCCCGCCGCTTCGACGAAGAGGTGCGCCCCAGGCTCGGCGCAGCGGCCCTGCCCGCCCTGCTCTGCGGCGCGATCGGCTCCAACGTCGGCTGGCGCGCGATCCCCTACGTCGACTGTCCCGCCGGGCTGGCCGAGATCGCCGCCGCCGTCGCCGCGGTGCGCGAGGACGTCTGGATCGTCCCCGGGCTGCGCTGCAGGGGCCTCGGCGGCGCCTGCGACGTGCTGCGCGGCGAGGAGACCAAGGCGATCGGCTGGCTATCGCTCAGTCCAGACCACCGGCGCGGCCACCGCCTGGTCTGCCAGCCCGGCACCCATCCGAAATGGCTGGTGATCGAGGACGGCCACGTCGTCCGCTTCCTCAGCGCCTTCACCGGGGAGCTGTTCGCGGTGCTGTCGGCGCACAGTATCCTGCGCAACGACGGCCAGGCGCACGATCCGGCCGCGTTCGAAGCGGGATTGGCCGCCGCCGGGGAGGGCGATGCGCTGCTCAATCGGCTTTACACCGCCCGCTCCCGCGTCGCCGGCGACGGGGCGGCGCCGGAAAGCACCGGCAGCTATCTGTCGGGTCTGCTGGTCGGCGCCGAGGTCGCCGCGACGCCCCGGCTGCTGGGGCTGGTAGGCGAGCGCGTGCTGCTACTGGGCGACAAAGCGGCTTGTGACCGTTACGCCGTGGCCCTGGATCGGCGCGGGGTCGCCTTGGACCTGGCAGATGGCGAAGCCGCGGTGCTGGCCGGCCTCGTCGCCATCGCCCGTCTGCGGGGGCAGCTATGAGGCTCGACGAAGCGCTGAAGCTCTGTCCGGTGATCGCCATCCTGCGCGGCGTGCGGCCGGACGAGGTGCTTGATCACGCCGCGGCCTTGGTCGAGGCCGGCCTGCGCGCGATCGAGATTCCGCTGAACTCGCCGGACGCCTTTGCCAGCGTCGCGCGGCTGGCGGGCGCGTTCGGCGAGGACTGCATCTGCGGCGCGGGGACGGTGCTGACCGCGATGGAAGCGGAACAGGTCGCGGCGGCGGGCGGCCGGCTGATCGTTTCGCCCAACACCTCGCCGGCGGTGATCGCCCGTGCGGTCGAGCTGGGCCTGACGCCCGTGCCCGGCTTCGCCACGGCGACCGAGGCGTTCGCGGCCATCGACGCCGGCGCGCGGCATCTGAAGCTGTTTCCGGCCCGCAGTTACGGTCCCGATCATCTGCGCCAGCTGCGCGCGGTGTTGCCGGCGGACGTCGCTGTGCTGGCCGTTGGCGGTGTCGGGCCGGCGGACATGGCCGCCTGGTGGTCGGCGGGCGTGAGTGGCTTCGGCCTCGGGTCCGAGCTCTATCGGCCGGGACAGACGCCTAAGGAAACCGCCGCCAAAGCCCGCCGCGCGGTCGAGGCGGCGGCAGTCGAGCCAGCGACATGAGCACGGAGCGCGATCTGTTCATTCACGTCGCCACCCGCAGCTGGGAGCACCCGGAAACGATCCAGCTCGGCCGCCTCCCGGCCCGCGCCACCCTGACGCCTTACCCGGACGTCGAGAGCGCCAAGGCGCGCGGGGCCTCGCCCTGGACCATTTCGCTCAACGGCGACTGGCGCTTCACCCTGGCGCCGCGGCCCGAGGCCGTGCCCGACGGTTTCGCCCAGCCCGGCTTCAACGACGGCGATTGGGCCACGCTGCCCGTGCCGTCGAACTGGACCATGCATGGCTTCGACCGGCCGCAGTACACCAACGTGCAGATGCCGTTCGACCTGGCGCCGCCGCACGTGCCGGACAACAACCCGACCGGGCTCTACCGGAGCTCCTTCACTCTGCCGGACGGTTGGGACGGCCGGCGCGTGGTGCTGCACGTCGGGGCGGCCGAGAGCGTGCTCTACGTCTGGCTCAACGGCGCGGCGGTGGGCATGGGCAAGGACTCCCGCCTGCCGCAAGAGTTCGACCTGACGCCGTTCCTGGCGGCAGGCTCCAACTGCCTGGCGCTGGCGGTGGTCAAGTGGTCGGACGCCTCGTTCATCGAAGATCAGGACCAGTGGTGGATGGGGGGCGTCTTCCGCGACGTGTTCCTCTACGCCACAGATAGCACCTACATCGCCGACATCTTCGCCGAGGCCGCGCCAGACGCGGCGTTCGCGGATGGCCGGCTGACTGTCACCACTCGGCTTGGCTTCACCGGCGCGCCGCAGGACGGCTGGACCATCCAGAGCCAGCTGTACGACGCCGCCGGGCAGCCGGTGCTGGACGAGCCGCCGGCCAAGGCCGTGCGCGCCGATAACCGCCGTCACAACCCCTACGGCGGCCCGCTGTCGCGCATCGTCCAGACCGCCGAGGTGGCGAGGCCTAGCCTGTGGTCGCACGAGACGCCCGAGCTCTACACCGTGGTGGTCAGCCTGATCTCGCCGGACGGCAAGCTGGTCGAGGCCACCTCCTGCCGGGTCGGTTTCCGACGGGTGGAGCTCGGCGACCGCGAACTGCTGATCAACGGCCGGCCGGTGATGATCCGCGGCATGAACCGGCACGAGCACGACCCGGTGCGCGGCAAGGCGATCACACCTGAGAGCATGCTCGCCGATGTGCGGCTGATGAAGCAGTTCAACGTCAATGCCGTGCGCGCCTCGCACTATCCCAACGCCGAGGCCTGGTACGATCTTTGCGACGAATATGGGCTCTATGTGATCGACGAGGCCAACCTGGAGGCGCACGCCTTCTTGCACGACCTTTGCCGCGACCCGAGATACGCCGCCCAGTTCGTCGAGCGCGGGCTGCGAATGGTCGAGCGGGACAAGAACCATCCCTGCGTGATCGCCTGGTCGCTCGGCAACGAGAGCGGCTACGGGCCGAACCACGACGCCATGGCCGGGCTGATCCGGGGCCTCGATCCCAGCCGGCCGCTGCACTACGAAGGCGCGAGCTGGGCGTGGGACGAGAGCTACACGCCGATCCGGCCGGGCCTGCTGGCCGATCCGGCCAGCCGCTCCGGCAAGCGGGCCAGCGACCTGATCTGCCCGATGTATCCGCCAATCGACGCCGTCGTGCGCTGGGCCGAGGCTGACGATCCTGGCGACCGGCGGCCGATGATTCTGTGCGAATACTCCCACGCCATGGGCAATTCGAACGGCAGCCTCGGCGACTACTGGGACGCGTTCGAGGCCCATCACGGGCTGCAGGGCGGCTTCATCTGGGAGTGGTGCGACCACGGCCTGACGCGTCACACCGAGGACGGCCGCGCCTATTTCGCCTATGGCGGCGACTTCGGCGACGAGCCGAACGACAAGAACTTCTGCTGCGACGGCATCGTCGGCGCCGACCGGCTGCCACACCCGGCGCTGTGGGAGTTCAAGACCCTGG
>Ga0302311_10008113_pt1 | contig 10608 bp, 9 predicted proteins | sample III_Palsa_N1_3_FD_200449 | JGI IMG/M metagenome (GOLD analysis project Ga0302311, IMG submission 200449) | Peat permafrost microbial communities from Stordalen Mire near Abisko, Sweden - III_Palsa_N1_3 | ecosystem: Environmental > Terrestrial > Soil > Palsa > Peat permafrost | place: Sweden...
CACCGATTGTCCGACGATGCTGTAGGCTTCGACGGCCTTGACCCTGACGTCGTCGGCCAGTTCAAGGCGGACGGTCTCGTCGCCGATCAATTCGCCGAAGCTGACGCTGCGGTTATGGCCACGGACTAGGCCGTCGTCGATCGCGAGGTCTTGGACCGGGAGTTCGAGCCGTTGCGCGGCGCGCGCCAGCAAAAAATGTCGCGCCTGCGCGGCGGCCTTGCGCAGCGGCACCGCCGTGATCTGGATGGTCTCGCTGGCGATGGTCGCGCCCTGATTGGGAACCCGCGAGGTATCGCCGAGCACGACCACGACGCGCGCCAGGGACACGTCGAGTTCTTCGGCGACGATCTGTCCGAGCGCGGTGCGGATGCCGGTGCCGAGGTCGACATGGCCGTTGAAGGCCGTCACCGAACCATCGGCCGTGATGGTGATGAAGGTTTCGAATCCGGCTGCCGCGCCCGAGGCCGCCGGGCGAACCACCGACAAGGATCCGGGCCGAAGCTCACGATTGTCTGCAAGGCCTGGCGCGGTCATCAATCCCGCGCCTCGGCGGCATGGCCCGCCGCCCGCATCACCGCGCGCACGATCTCGATATGCGCGCCGCACCGGCAGAGATTGTAACGCAGCGCCTCGAGGGCTTCGCGCTCGGAAGGCTGCGGGTTGCGCATCAATAGCGCCTTCGTCGTCATGATCATGCCGTTGAGGCAGTAGCCGCATTGCGCGGCCTGTTCCCGGATGAAGGCCTCCTGCACCGGATCGGGATCGCCGCGCGAGCCGAGGCCCTCGAGCGTCAGGATGTCGCGATCGACGCAGCCGCTGATCGGGATCACGCAGGAACGGGCGGCAAGGCCGTCGATCAGCACCGCGCAGGCGCCGCATTCGCCGAGCCCGCAGCCGTATTTCGGCCCGTTCAATTCGAGATCGTTGCGCAGCACATACAGCAGCGCGGTATCGGGAGCCGCATTGACGTCATGGATCCGGCCGTTGACGGTCAGGCGGATCGTGGTCTGCGTCATGCTCATGGGTTCCGGCGAGATGATTGCACTGCAAACATCGTTCAAGCGCTTCCCGAAGATACCGTTTGCATACAAACGTGCAAGCGGGCCATTCTCCTGAGCCAAGCCTGCTGCCCGGTTTATAAACAGCGATGCGGGTTTATTCGGCAATGGTCATTTTCGCCGCGAACGGCGCTTGACAGGTTTTGGTGGCGCGCGCAAGATCATTCGTATACGAACGAACTGCCCGGCGGCGAGCACCGCGTTCTCGGCGCCGGCTGACCGTGTTACCAGCCCACCTTGTTATTGGGCATCGTTACCCGTTTGGCCATTCGACAGTTTGACGCCGGCCCGTGAGCTTGTTCATGCTGACTGAAGCGACCGCTGCCACCGACAAGATCCGCTGCGATGCGTGCCCCGTGATGTGCTACATCAAGCCGGGCGCGGCGGGCGCCTGCGATCGCTATGCCAATCACAATGGCGAGCTGGTGCGCGTCGATCCCCATATCGTTCTGGAGCGCACGGTGTCCCACGGCGGACAGATCGTGCCGTTCCAGGCCGGCGGCGACTGGGACGGCAAGATCGTCCATGAGCCCAGCGTTTTCGTCACCGCCATTGGCGCCGGCACCACCTATCCCGACTACAAGCCGGCGCCGTTCATCGTGTCGTCGCAGATCGACGGCGTCGACATGGTCACCGTGGTGACCGAAGGCATCTTCAGCTATTGCGGCGTCAAGGTGAAGATCGATACCGACCGGTTTCTCGGGCCGGAGACCGCGACGGTCCGGGTGCAGGGCGAGGCGGTCGGTCACGTCACCACCAGCGAATACGGCTCGCAGATGCTGTCGCTCGGCGGCGTCCATCATCTGACCGGCGGCTCGAAGAAGGAAGGCCGCGTCACCTGCGACGCGCTGATGGACCTGAGCAACTGCAAGCCGGTCGAGCTCACGATCGACGGCGGCGCCAGCGTGGTGGTGCAGGCCGGCTATCCGCCCATCGTCAACGGCGTCGCCGAAGAGCGGATGCGGGTCGGCTGCGGTTCGGCCACCATCGGCATGTTCGCCAAGCAATGGCAGGGCAAGGTCGATGAAGTCGTGGTCGTAGACGACCACATCACCGGCGTGCTCAGCGAACACCAGGCCGGCAAACTGCTCGATATTCCCGATACCGGAATCAAGATGAAGGGACGGCGCTCGACGCCGGGCCGTTATTTCCAGGTCGCCGAGCCCGGCACCGGCTGGGGCGGCACGAAAATTTCCGATCCGCTGACGGTATTGGGTCCGTTCGATCCGAAGACGGCCCGGCCCGGCCTGACCATGCTGATGGTCTCCACGACCGGCGAGCACGCGGCCTATTACGAACTCGACGCGGCGCTCAAGCCGGTCGAGAAGCCGATGCCATCGGATCTCAAACTGTCGGTCGAGCGGATCCAGGAGAACTGCGAGCCGGCGCTCTGCACCGTGCTGTTCATGGGCGGGGCGGGCGGATCGCTGCGGGCCGGCGTCACCGACAATCCGGTGCGCCTGACGCGGTCGGTCAAGGACGCGCTGACGCGCGTCACCAGCGGCGGCGCGCCGGTCTATGTCTGGCCCGGCGGCGGCATTACCTTCATGGTCGATGTCACGCGATTGCCGGCCGGCGCGTTCGGCTATGTCCCGACCCCCGCACTGGTGGCACCGATCGAATTCACGCTGCGGCTGTCGGATTACGCGGCGCTGGGCGGCCATATGGACCATGTGCGTCCGCTGGAATCGTTGAAGGACAACACCGAACTCCGCCAGATGAATCCGCCGCAGCCGGGATCGCGCTCATGACGCGGCGGCCGCAGATCGGATGGCTGGCGGACGGCAGGCGGCTGCATCTGCAGGATGGCCCGATCGACCTGATCGTGGAAGCGCGCGGCAGCGAGAGCGATCTGCGCGCGGCCTATGACGCCGCGGCGCGCCGCTTTACCGGTTTGCTCGATCAACTCTGCGACGAGTTGCCGGTGCTGCGCACGGCCGCCGATCCGAGGCAGTGCCTGTTGCAAGGCCGCGTCGCGCGCCGCATGCATGCGGCGGTGGCGCCATTGGCTTTGGATCATTTCATCACCCCGATGGCCGCGGTCGCCGGCGCCGTCGCCGAAGAAATTCTGGACGCCATGGTGGGCGAGGCGCGGCTTGAGCGCGCCTATGTCAACAATGGCGGCGACATCGCGCTCTATCTCGCCGACGGAGCGCATTTTACCGTGGGTCTGGCGGAGCGGCCGGATCGGCCCGGCCTGATCGGAACCACCATCATTGCGGCTGCCGACCCCTCGCGCGGCGTCGCGACCAGCGGACGTCATGGGCGCAGCTTCTCGCTGGGCATCGCCGACGCCGTGACCGTGCTGGCGCGGACCGCGGCCCAGGCCGATGCCGCCGCCACGATCATTGCCAATGCGGTCGATCTGCCCGGACATTCCGGCATTATCCGCTGCCGGGCCGACGAGCTGCAACCCGACAGCGATCTGGGCGCGCGCCTCGTGACGCGGCAGGTGGATGTGCTGGAGAAATTCGAGATCCTTTCGGCGCTGGATGCCGGCGCCGACAAGGCACGCGCGCTGCTTGCGGCGGGATTGATCGATGGCGCGGCATTGAGATTGCAGGGCGAAACACGAATCGTCGCGCTGAAGAAATTCGGCGCCGATATGCCGCCTGCGGTATCGCGCCAGCAAACGGAAAGTGCGATATATGCCTGACGTCGATGTAACGATCCCTGCCATTCGAGAAGGCCGAACGCGATGAGCGCCATCATTCGCAAAATCGTCACGGTGGTCGAAGAGACCCTGCTGGAGATGGGGCAGACCGTCTCGCCGCCGACCCGGCGGGCGGCCGCGATCGCGGTGATCGAGAATCCGTTTGCCGGGAAATATGTCGAAGATCTCACCCCGCTGATCGCGATCGGCGAGGAACTCGGCGAATTGCTCGCGAAAAGGGCAGTGGCGGCGCTGGGAATCGACGGCTCGAAGGCGCAAAGTTACGGCAAGGCGGCGGCGGTCGGCGAAAACGGCGAGCTCGAACACGCGGCCGCGATCTTGCATCCCAAGATGGGCGCGCCGGTGCGCAAGATACTGGGCAAGGGCGCGGCGTTGATTCCGTCCTCGAAGAAGCGCAGCGGGCCGGGCACCACGCTGGATATTCCGCTCGGCCACAAGGACGCAGCGTTCGTGCGCAGTCATTTCGACGGCATGGAAGTGCAGATCAACGACGCGCCGCGCGCCAACGAAATCATGGTCGCGGTCGCGATCACCGACAGCGGCCGCCCGTTGCCGCGTGTCGGCGGCTTGAAGATTACCGAGATAAAGGGTGAAGACGGTCTGCGATAGTTCCAGTTTTCAACATTGGAGATACAGGATGCAACGAAGCAAACGTCTGTTGGCGGCAAATCTGCTGGCGACAAGTCTGGGTGTCATGCTCGCCGGCATCGCCACCGCCGCGATGGCGCAGAGCGAAATCAAGATCGGCGAAATCAACAGCTATTCGCTGCTGCCCGCCTTTACCGAGCCCTATCGCAAGGGCTGGCAGCTCGCGGTCGAGGAGATCAATGCCGCTGGAGGCATCAACGGCAAGAAACTCGTCGTCGTCTCCAAGGATGACGGCGGCAAGCCCGCCGACGCGCAGACCGCCGCCAACGAACTGGTGTCGAGCGACAACGTGGTCATGCTGACCGGAACGTTTCTCTCCAACATCGGTCTTGCGGTCAGCGACTTCGCCAAGCAGAAGAAGGTATTCTTCCTCGCCGCCGAGCCTCTGACCGATGCCATCACCTGGGAAAAGGGCAATCGCTATACCTTCCGCCTGCGGCCTTCCAACTACATGCAGGCGGCGATGCTGGCGGAAGAAGCCGCGAAGCTGCCGGCCAAGCGCTGGGCGACGATTGCGCCGAACTACGAATACGGCCAGTCCGCGGTGGCCGTATTCAAGAAATTGATGTCGGCGAAACGCCCCGATATCCAGTGGGTCGACGAACAGTGGCCTCCATTCGGCAAAATCGACGCCGGTCCTGTCGTGCAGGCGCTCGCCGCCGCCAATCCGGAAGCCATCCTCAACGTCACCTTCGGCGCCGATCTTGTGAAATTCGTGCGCGAAGGCAACACCCGCGGTCTGTTCAAGGATCGCACCGTCGTCAGCTTCCTGACCGGCGAGCCGGAATACCTCGATCCCCTCAAGGACGAAACGCCGGAAGGCTGGATCGTCACGGGTTATCCCTGGTCCAGCATCAAGACCCCGGAGCATGATGCTTTCCTCAAAGCGTATCAGGCCAAGTACAACGACTATCCGAGATTGGGTTCGATCGTCGGTTACGAGACCATCAAATCGGCCGCCGCCATTCTCGCCAAGGCCAACTCCACCGATCCGGAAAAGCTGATCGCGGCGGCGGAAGGATTGGCGGTGCCGTCCCCGTTCGGCGAGATCGTGTTCCGCAAGATCGACCACCAGTCGACGCTGGGCGCGTTCGTCGGCAAGACCGCACTCAAGGACGGCAAGGGCGTGATGGTGGATTCGGTCTATCGCAAGGGTGCCAGCTATATGCCGAGCGACGAGGAAGTCGCAAAATTGCGCCCGAAAGAGTGAGTTAGCCTATTCCGAATGGTTGAACCGTCATTGCGAGCGCAGCGAAGCAATCCAGACTGTCCGAAACAAGAAAGCTGGATTGCTTCGTCGCGGAGCCTGTCATCGGGCGCGCATTCGCGCGACCCGTTGGCTCCTCGCAATGACGACTTAGGGCTACGTTTGAAGCAGTCTCTGAAACGCATCGCCAACCTGTCGCGCGCCCGATGACGGTCCACGATGCGTCTTGAATGATGATCTAATGCACAAAAGAAAGCACTGACGCGGACCTCCTAGATGGCCTTCTACTTCGTCCAGTTCCTGACCGGTCTTGCCAGCGCCGCATCGCTGTTTCTGGTCGCGTCGGGCCTGTCGATCATCTTTGGCGTGACGCGGATCGTCAATTTCGCGCATGGCGCCTTCTACATGCTCGGCGCCTATGTGGCGTTCACGCTGACCGAGCGATTTTCCGGCGCCATCGGGTTCTGGGGCGGGATCGTCGCCGCGGCGCTGATCGTGGCCGTGATCGGCGTGCTGGTCGAGATGGTGTTGCTGCGGCGGATCTATCAGGCGCCTGAATTGTTTCAGCTGCTGGCCACGTTCGGCCTGACCTTGATGGTCGAGGATCTGGTGGTCCTGATCTGGGGGCCGAGCGATCTCCTGGGCCGCCGCGCCCCCGGCTTCAAAGGCGCGGTCGATTTTTTCGGCCAGAACATTCCCTCCTATGACCTGTTGCTGATTGCGCTCGGTCCGGTCGTGCTTGGGCTGCTGTGGCTGTTGTTCCAGCGCACGCGATGGGGCGTGCTGGTCCGCGCCGCGACCCAGGACCGCGACATGGTGGCGGCGCTCGGCGTCAATCAGAAATGGCTGTTCACCAGCGTGTTTGCGGTCGGGGTGTTTCTCGCGGCGCTCGGCGGCGCGCTGCAGATTCCGCGCGACGCGGTGCATCACGCCATGGATCTGCGCATCATCGTCGACGTGTTCGTGGTGGTGGTGATCGGCGGTCTCGGCAGCATCGTCGGCGCTTTCGTGGCGGCGGTGCTGGTGTCCGAACTGAACGCCTTCGGCATCCTGGTTTTTCCGAAGATATCCATCATTCTGGTGTTCCTGGTGATGGCCGCGGTGTTGATCGTGCGGCCCTGGGGCCTGTTCGGAAAGGCCGAGGCGCCCGCGCGCCGCACCCCGGGGCTGACCGTCAATCCCTGGCGGCCGCTGACCTCGAATGAGCGCCTGGCCGCGATCGCCGCACTGGTGCTGGCTGCCACATTGCCGCTGATCGGTGGCAATTACGCGCTCACGGTTGGCTCGGAAATCGCGATATTCGTGATCTTTGCCGCCAGCCTGCATTTCCTGATGTCGGTCGGCGGGCTGGCCTCGTTCGGCCACGCCGCCTATTTCGGGCTCGGCGCCTACGGCGTCGCCTTCCTCGCCAAGCTCGCCGGGCTGCCGATGATGGTGTCGCTGCTGCTTGGCCCGCTGCTTGGACTGGCGGGAGCGGCAGTGTTCGGTTTCTTCGCGGTGCAATTGTCCGGCGTCTATTTCGCGATGCTGACGCTGGCGTTCGCCCAGATTGTCTGGTCGATCGCGTTCCAATGGGTCACGGTGACCGGCGGCGACAACGGCATTCTCGGGGTCTGGCCCGAACCATGGGCGGCGTCGCCATCGCATTTCTACTGGCTGTCGCTCGGCATCGCAGCGCTTTGCGTCGCGGCCCTTCGGGTCATCGTGTTCTCGCCGTTCGGTTTCGCGCTGCGCGCGACGCGCGATTCACCGCTGCGCGGCGAGGCGATCGGGATCGACGGCAAGCGCATCCAGTGGACCGCGTTCGTGATCGCGGGCACCGTCGCCGGAATCGCCGGGGCGCTGTTCGCCTATCTCAAGGGCAGCGTGTTTCCGGATAATCTCGGCATCTCGCTCTCGGTCGATGCGCTGGTCATGGTGCTGCTCGGCGGCGTCGAGACCGTCTCCGGCGCGATCGTCGGCGCCATCGTCTACAAGGCGCTCTCGATCTGGCTGGTCAGCCAGACCGATTTGTCCAAGCTGGTGCTGGGTGGCTTTATTGTCCTGATCGTGGTCGCGTTTCCAAAGGGCATTGTCGGGATATTGGAGACGATCCGGCATCGCCGCCAGTCGTCCTCGCCAAAGCCGGCACTGCTCGGAATCGAGAGCGCCGAATGAGCACCGCGCCAACATTGCTGTCGGTCGAAGGCCTGAGCAAATCCTATGGCGGGGTTCACGCCGTGCGCGGCGTATCGTTCTCGCTGCAATCAGGTGAGATCCTGGCGCTGATCGGCCCCAATGGCGCCGGCAAGAGCACCTGCTTCGACATGCTCAACGGCCAGAATGTCCCCGATGCCGGCCGGATCAATCTGCTGGGACAGGATACCGCCGGCATGAAGCCGCGCGCGATCTGGCGGCTCGGCGTCGGACGCACCTTCCAGATCACGGCGACGTTTCCGACCATGACGGTGCGCCAGAACGTCCAGGTCGCGCTGGTCTCGTATGGACGGCAATTGTTCAACCTGTGGGCCTCGACGCCGAAATATGCGCAAGGGGAAGCCGGCCGCCTGCTCGAACTGGTGGGCATGGGCGGTTACGCGGAACGTCCCTGCGGCGAACTCGCCTATGGCGATCTCAAGCGGCTCGAGCTTGCGATTGCGCTCGCCAATCAGCCGAAGCTCCTGTTGATGGACGAGCCGACCGCCGGCATGGCGCCGCGCGAGCGCATCGAACTGATGCGGCTCACGGCGCAGATCGCACGCGAGAAATCGATCGGCGTTCTCTTCACCGAGCACGATATGGATGTGGTGTTCGAACATGCCGATCGCATCCTGGTGCTCAATCGCGGCACTTTAATTGCCGAGGGCTCGCCGCAGGAGGTCCGGCGCAATCCGCAGGTTCGCGCCATCTATCTCGGCGAAGGTCTGGTCTACGATGCCAGTCATCGCGATGGAGCCCCGGCGTGAAACTCTCGGTGCAGGATCTCAACAGCCATTACGGCCCGGCGCATATCCTGTTCGATATCGCGCTCGAGGTCGGCGAGGGCGAGGTGGTGGCGCTGCTCGGGCGCAACGGCGCCGGCAAGTCCACGACTTTTCGCTCCATCGTCGGTCTGGTCAAGCAGCGCACCGGCCGCATCGTGTTCGAGGGCAACGACGTCTCGGCGGAGCCGACCCATGCGATCGTCAAAAGCGGGCTCGGCTATGTGCCGGAAGAGCGGCGCATCTTCACGGATCTGACGGTCGAGGAAAACCTCGAGGTCGGCCGTCAGCCGGCACGGCCGAACGCGCCGACCTGGACCCGGGAAAAACTGTTTGCACTGTTTCCGAACCTCGCCGAGATGCGCGGCCGCCCGGGCGGGCGCATGAGCGGCGGCGAGCAGCAGATGCTGACGATCGCGCGCACCCTGATGGGCAATCCGTCGCTGGTGCTGCTCGACGAACCGTCGGAAGGGCTGTCGCCAAAGATCGTGGAGCAGATGGTTGAGGCGATCCTGACCATGAAGAAGGAGGGCGTCAGCATGCTGGTCTCCGAGCAAAACCTGCATTTCGCCAAACTGATCTCCGACCGCGCCTACATCATCGAGCGCGGCCGCATCTGCTTCAGCGGCACCATCAGCGAACTTGACGCGCGTCCGGACATCCGCGACGCGCATCTGGCGCTGTGAGGGAAACCACATGACCAGGAGTGTTTCGCCGAAACGAAGCCTGAAACCTTCGCGGCCGGCCTATGTTCTGGAGGAGCAGATCGGCTTCATCCTGCGCCAGGTGTGGCAGCGCCACGCCTCGATCTTCGCCAGGGAATTCGGAATCAATCTCACCTCGGCGCAATGGGCGGCGCTGTCCAAGCTCACCGAAACCGGACCGTGCTCGCAGAATCATTTGGGCCGGCTGACGGCGATGGATGTCGCCACCATCAAGGGCGTGATCGACCGGCTCACCGCCCGCGGCCTGACCGAAACCAGCGCCGATCCGCAGGACGGCCGCCGCCTGCTGGTCAGCCTGACCCGCGCCGGCCAGCAGATGGTCGAGAAAATGGCGCCGAACGCGCTGGCGATCACCCGCGAGACGCTGGCGCCGCTCGACGCCAAAGAGCGCGAGACGCTGGTGGCGCTGCTGAGCCGGCTGCGCTAAGGAAAAACAGTCATCGACGCCAAATCGGCAGGCGCTGTTCCAGACGACATCGAATCGAAATAAATTACGATCAGAACCACGATCGCAAAAGCTGCACAGCAAAGTACGATCGTTATATTGCGACTTCCGGCTTCGCGTTGCACGGATCTGAAAATGGTCTGTTGCGCGCTTCCCATTATCTTGTCTCCATGTGTTCGGCGCCACCGCGCGCCACACACAGAATAAATTATGACACTGCCGGCGCATGTGATTTCGTTCACATCGCCAAATAACAAAGCGAACCGGAAAACGCCCTAGGCGTGCAAACGCGGAATGAGGCGCGTCGCATTCTCGTGGCCGATGGCATCGAGATCGCCGGCCGACAAGCCGAGCTTCTGCAGGTCGGCAAACTGGCCAAAACCGAAATAGGGGTAGTCGCTGCCGTAGGTGATCTGGGAGACCGGCACGAGCTTCATCAGCGCGGCCATCGACGGCGCAAAAGTCGCGTTCGCGGTGTCGTAATGCAGCCGCCGAAGTTCGCCCTCGATCCCCTCCGGCGCGAAGTCCTTCAGGTTCGGCCGCGTGCCGTAGAACGAATTGATCCGCCCGGCCATCATCGGGATCGTGCCGCCGGCGTGCGAGAACAGCCACTGGATGTCGCGGAAGCGGGCCAATGAGCCGCTGAGCAGCAGGCTCGTCACCGTCCGCGTGGTGTCGTGCGGGACTTCGATGACAGCCGGAAAGGTGCCGACGCTGAGCGCGCTGCAGCAGCTCGCGACCAGCGGATGCACATAGACCACAGCCTTTCGCCGGTTGAGTTCCTCGAGCACCGGCGTGTAAGCGGGATTGCCGAGCCATTTGTCGCCGTAACTGCTCTGCAGACCGATGCCGTCGGCTTTCAGGGTGTCGAAGGCGTAGGCGATCTCCTTG
>Ga0302311_10008121_pt1 | contig 10603 bp, 8 predicted proteins | sample III_Palsa_N1_3_FD_200449 | JGI IMG/M metagenome (GOLD analysis project Ga0302311, IMG submission 200449) | Peat permafrost microbial communities from Stordalen Mire near Abisko, Sweden - III_Palsa_N1_3 | ecosystem: Environmental > Terrestrial > Soil > Palsa > Peat permafrost | place: Sweden...
GTGCTCCAGCGCGACCCGGTGAATCTGCTGCGCCTGTTCCGCCTGGCCGACCAGGGCGACTACGACCTGCACCCAGACGCCTTTTCGGAGGTGACCCGGGCCCTGCACCTGATCACGCCCAAGGTACGGCGCGATCCGGAGGCGGTGGAGGCCTTTCTGGACGTGCTGGCCCGCGGCCGCGAGCCTCAGCGCACGCTGGGACTGATGAACGAGTCGGGGGTGCTCGGACGGTTCATCCCCGAGTTCGGGCGCATCGTCGCCCAGATGCAGTTCAACATGTACCACTCCTACACGGTCGACGAGCACACCCTGAGGGCCGTGGGCGTGATCGCCGACATCAAGGCCATGAAGCTGGTGGAGGACCACCCGCTGGCGACGCAGATTTTCCCGCTGATCCAGGACAGCGAGGCCCTGTTCCTGGCCATGCTGCTGCACGACACCGGCAAGGGCGGCGAAGGCGGCCAGGAGCGGGCCGGCGCCCGCGCCGCGCGACTGGCGTGCGAGCGGATGGGCCTGGAGCCGGCGCGGGTCGACCTGATCGGCTGGCTGGTGGAGCACCACCTGCTGATGTCCGACGTGGCGCAGAAGCGCGACATATCGGACGCCCGCACGATTTCGGCCTTCGCCCAGGTGGTGGAGAACCCCGAACGGCTGCGCCTGCTGCTGATCCTGACCGTGGCCGATATCCGGGCCGTGGGACCCGGTGTGTGGAACGGCTGGAAGGGCCAGTTGCTGCGCGACCTCTACGGTTCGACCGAGGCGCTGTTCCGTGGCGGCCGCGGCTCGGATCCGGCCATCCTGTTGCGGCAGGACCAGAAGGCTGCGGCGGACGACGCGCGCGAAAAGCTGTGCTCCGAGACCTATCCCAGCGATCCCTGGGTCGAGGACTGGGCCCGCGAGATGGAGGACGCCTATTTCAACGCCTTCTCGACCGAGGAGCACGCGGCCCATTACCAGCTCGCGCGCCAGTCGACCGGGCCTGCCCGCGCATCGGCCTCGGCGCGGGTCCTGGCGAGCCACAACACCACCGAGGTCGCCGTCGCCGCCCGTGACCGGCGGGGCCTGTTCGCCGACCTGGCCGGCTGTATCGCCGCCGTCGGCGCCAATGTCGTCGGGGCGCGGGTCTACACCTCGACCGCCGGCCAGGCGCTGGACATCTTCCAGCTGCACGCCGCATCGGGGGCGCCGTTCGGGGCGGAGAACCCCTTGGTGCTCGCCCGGCTGACCGAGGCCCTGGAGCGCACGGCGCGCGGCGAGGGCCAGGCCGCGGAGCCGCGCCGGGCGCTCGACCATGGCCGGACCGCCGCCTTCGCCGTACCGGCGGCGGTTTCGGTGGACAACGAGGCGTCGGAAGCGGCGACGGTGGTGGAGGTGTCGGGACGCGACCGGCCCGGCCTGCTCGAAGCCCTGGCGCGGATCCTCGCCGACCGGGAGCTGCAGCTGGTTTCAGCCCACGTCGATGGCTACGGCGAGCGGGCGGTGGACGCGTTCTACGTGACCCGAAACCATCACAAGCTGACCAGTCCGCGAGCCATCAGCGAACTGAAGCAGGCGCTGACCGCCGCGCTGGAGGACGCCGAGGTGGACGTCCCCCGCCGCCGGCTCGAACGCGCCCGGGCCTCGATCGCGCGTTAGAGCGCGTTCCGAAAAGTGGGAACCGGTTTTCGGATCAAACGCGCGTCAGACCAAAAGCCTGGAGCGCCGATCTCATTCCATCAGATCGGAACACGCTCTAGGTGTTCATCGACTGGAAGAAGTCGGCGTTGTTCTTGGACTGGCGCAGCTTGTCGAGCAGGAACTCGATCGCGTCCTGCGCGCCCATCGGGGCCAGGATGCGGCGCAGGATATAGGTCTTCTGCAGGTTGGCCTTGTCGGTGATCAGCTCGTCCTTGCGGGTGCCGGACTTCAAGACGTCGATGGCCGGGAAGATGCGCTTGTCGGCGACCTTGCGGTCGAGCACGATTTCCGAATTGCCGGTGCCCTTGAACTCTTCGAAGATCACCTCGTCCATCCGGCTGCCGGTGTCGATCAGGGCGGTGGCGATGATGGACAGCGAGCCGCCCTCTTCGATGTTCCGCGCCGCGCCGAAGAAGCGCTTGGGCCGCTGCAGGGCGTTGGCGTCGACACCGCCGGTCAGCACCTTGCCCGAGGACGGGACAGTGGTGTTGTAGGCGCGGCCGAGGCGGGTGACCGAATCGAGCAGGATCACCACGTCGCGCTTGTGTTCGACCAGCCGCTTGGCCTTTTCGATCACCATTTCGGCCACCTGCACGTGACGGCTGGCCGGCTCGTCGAAGGTGGAGGCGACCACTTCGCCCTTCACCGTCCGCTGCATGTCGGTCACTTCCTCGGGCCGCTCGTCGATCAGGAGCACAATCAGGAAGCACTCGGGGTGGTTGGCCTCGATCGACTTGGCGATGTTCTGCAGCATCACCGTCTTGCCCACCCGCGGCGGGGCGACGATCAGGCAGCGCTGGCCCTTGCCGATCGGCGAGACGATGTCGATCACCCGGCCCGAGCGATCCTTCAGCGTCGGATCGTCGATCTCCATGGTCAGCCGCTGGTTGGGATAAAGCGGCGTCAGATTGTCGAAGTGGACCTTGTGGCGAATGGTGTCCGGGTTCTCGAAGTTGACCGTGTCGACCTTGACGATGGCGAAATAGCGCTCGCCTTCGCGCGGGCCGCGCACCGGGCCTTCGATGGTGTCGCCGGTCTTCAGACCCATGCGGCGAATCTGTGAGGGCGAGACGTAGATGTCGTCTGGACCCGGCAGATAGTTGGCCTCGGGCGAGCGCAGGAAGCCGAAGCCGTCGGACAGCACCTCGAGCGTGCCGGAGCCGGTGATCTCGACCCCTTCCTCGGCCAGGGTCTTGAGGATGGCGAACATCATGTCCTGCTTGCGCATGGTGTTCGCGTTTTCGATCTCGAGGCTTTCGGCGAAGGCCAGGAGGTCGGTGGGGGATTTGTCCTTCAGTTCCTGAAGGGACAGCCGCGGCAGGGCCGCGGCGATGTTGGAGATGGCGTCTGAGCCGTCGCCGTCTTCGGCCGCGGCGGGGTCGGCTTCCTGGGCCACCGCTTCGGCGACCAGTTCGTCGAGATTGGAATCGTCGGACATGGATAGTCTCTTGGTGAAGGAGGTCCCTCGGGGCGCGGTCTGGCCGCATCGCCCGGGGCTTGAGGATGAAGGCGCGGCCCATGGAGGGCGCGACCGATTGTGAAGTCGAGGGGGGCCGGCGGAGCCGCGCGGCCGAAAAGGCGGGAGCCCGGCTATAGCCTGCCGGACTGGTGGCCTAGGCGAACCACAGATCGGCCCGCTTCGTCAAGCGCGGCTTGAACCGCAATCTGCATGTAGGAAGGGCGCGCGGCGATGTGAAGTCGCCGCTCAGGCCCGGCGCAGCCCTACTGCAGCACCAGCCCGTCGCCGCCGCGCTGCGCCCGCTGGGCCGTATAGGCGGCGGCGAAATCGATCGGCTCCATCTGAAACGGCGGAAAGCCGCCGTCGAGCGTGACGTTGGCGATGATCCGCGCCGCGAACGGAAACAGCAGGCGCGGGCACTCGACCAGCAGCGCAGGCTCCACATGCTCCTCGGGCACGCCCGCGAGCTCGAACAGGCCGCCGTAGACCACCTCGATCTGGAAGGCGACGACTTCGCCGTGCTTCGCCACCAGGTTCACCTTGAGGTCGACCTCGAACAGGCCGTCCGGCCGACCGCGGGCGCCCATTTCGACCGTCATCTCGAGCCCGGGCGGCGAGCCGGTCGGGCGCAACGAATCCGGCGCTCGCGGGTTCTCGAATGAGAAATCGCGCAGGAACTGCGCCAGGATATTGATCCGTGCGCCGTCAGGCGCCGGAGCGGGAGCGTCGGGAGCGACGTCGGTCATGAACACGGTCCTGTGAAGGAAGCGGCGCTGCTAGCATGCGAAGGGGAACGGTTGCAATGTCACGACCCTGCGGCTTCGTGATCAAGGCCCCTGACGCGGCGACAGAACATCTCTATATTGCATGCCTTGACGTCCCGGACGCAGCTCTTGCGGCCACAACGATATGGATGGCGTGACGGTGGACCTTCTGCAGATCGGCGAGTTGGTGGTGTTCGGCATCCTGGCCGTGGCGGTGCTGTATCAGCTCTACGCCGTGCTCGGCCGCCGGGTCGGGCGCCAGCCCACGGACCGGCCGGAAACCGCTCCGAAACTGCGGCCCGGCTTCGCGCGATTGCGCGCCGAGCCGAAGACGGATGTGGTGGTTCCTGAGGGAGTCGGCGCACTGCGCGCCCGTGACCCGAGCTTCGACCCGACGAAGTTCCTGACCAACGCCCGCTCGGCCTACGAGACCATCGTCCGCGCCTTCATCGGCGGCGACCGCAACGCCCTTCGCCCGCTGGTCGACGACGTGGTGTTCGACGCCTTCGACGCCGCCATCAAACAGCGTGAGGACGCCAACCGCACCGAGAGCATGGAATTCCTGCAGCCCGTCCGCGCCGATCTGGAAAGCGCCGGCGTGGAAGGCGACCTGGCCCGGACCAAGGTGCGGTTCCTGGCCGAATTCCGCACCCGCACCAAGGACGCGGCCGGCGAGGCCGTGGACGACCGGCGCACCGCCGAGGTCTGGACGTTCGAACGTATGTTCACCAGCCGCGACCCCAAGTGGCTCCTCACCCGGGTAGACGCCGCGGAGGCTTGATGTCGAGCGTTCCGGCCGCCCCCGCGCGAGCGGTTGCGCCGGCGATCGCGTCCCTGGCGCTGGCCCTGACGCTGAGCGGCTGCGCCGAACGGGCAGCCACGCCTCCTGTCGTTCCCCGGACAGTACAAGCCGCCCGACCGGCGCCTCGGCCGGCGGACCAGCCTGCCCTCCCTCTGCACGGCGCGCTCCCCACCGTGGCCGAGCCTCCGCCCCCAGGTCCGCCGCCCAGCCCCATCGCCGTCCTGCGCCCGCTCTCCAGCCTTGCCGGCTGGTCCGCCGAGGACCACCTGGCCGCGCTGAAAGCGTTCCAGGCCGGATGCGGCGTATCCCGCGACCCGCAATGGAAGACGGTCTGCGGCCGCGCACGCGCGATCGTCCCGACCGACGACGCCGACGCCCGCGGCTTCTTCGAAGCCAACTTCTCGGCCGAAGCGCCCTCGCCCACCGGCCTGCTCACCGCCTATTTCGCCCCGGTGTATCCGGCGCAGGACACGCCGGACGAGATGTTCTCCGCCCCGGTGCGCCCCCGCCCGAGCGATCCGGACGCCTACGCCAGCCGGCCGCGCGCCGACATCGAGACCGATCCCGCCGAGGGCGTGCACGCCTTCATGAAGCCGGAAGACCTGTTCTACCTGCAAATCCAGGGCTCCGGCGTGCTGACCTTTCCGGACGGCCGGCGGATGAAGGCGATCTACACCGGCGACAATGGCCTGCCCTTCACCGCCATCGCCCGGCCGATGCTGCAGGCCGGCCTGCTCAGCGCCGACCATCTGTCCGGGGACGCCATTCGGGGCTGGCTGGCCGATCACCGGGGCGAAGCGGCCGATGCGGTGATGGACAAGGACCAGCGCTACATCTTCTTCGACCTCGTCCCCGACGATGGGCGGGAGCCCGCGGGCGCGGCGGGAACCCCGCTCCCCGCCGGCCGGGCGATCGCGGTCGATCCGGCCTACCACCGTTATGGAGCCCTCTACTGGATCGACGCCGGCGCCCCGACCCTGAGCGGCGCGGCGCAGACCTATCGCCGGCTTGCCCTGGCGCTCGACACCGGCGCCGCGATTCGCGGCGAGCGGCGGGCCGATCTCTATATCGGCCGGGGCGACGCGGCCGGCCATGAAGCCGGGCGCGTGCGTCATGTGCTAAGCTTGGTTCGCCTGATCCCCGTCCCGCCGCCCCCTGATCCCTCCGCCATAAGTCCGCCGCATGAAACGACCGCTCCGGCCGGAGGAGGCTAGGCTCTGGGCCATCATCACCGCGACGGTGCGGCCGGCGCATGGGCGCGGGCCCGCCGCCGCGCGGACCGAGCCCGAGCTCCTGCCGATCGTGAGCCCGCCGGAAGTCAAGCCGCCACCGCGTTTTGCGGGCCGGCCGAAGCCGAAGGGGCCGCCACCGCGCGCCAAGGCCGCGCCCCCGCCCGAGCCGTCGACGCCGGATCGGATCGAGCCGAACCGCCATCGGCGGATCGCCCGCGAACGTGATCCGCTGGACCGCCGGCTCGACCTCCACGGTCTCGACCAGGACGGCGCCCGGGCGATCTTGTTCGACTTCCTCTATCGCGCCCAGCGGGACGGCGTGCGCGCCGTCCTGGTGATCACCGGCAAGGGACTGCAGGGCGACGGCGTGCTTCGGCGGCGCGCGCCGGAGTGGCTGGCCGAGCCTGGCCTGCGCGGCCTGGTGGCGGGCGTATCGCTCGCCGATCGCCGGCACGGCGGCGAAGGGGCGCTCTATGTGGCCCTAAAGCGGAAGGTTTAGAGCGTGTTCCGATCTGATGGGATCAGATCGGCGCGCCGGGTTTTTGGCCAGGTTTTTGGTTTGACGCGCGTTTGATCCGAAAGCCGGTTCCCACTTTTCGGAACGCGCTTTAAGCGGCCTGCCGGCCGAGCCGCGCTTCAGCGTCCAGCGCGGCGGGATGATCGAGCGCCAGGGCCGGCCAATCGAGCACCGGCGATGGCGCCGCGGCGGCGGCGAGAAGGGCGCGGACTTCACCGGCCGATCCCGCCTCGACGATCACACGGGAGGCCTCGGGCCGGTCGAGGGCGAAGGCCAGCGCCGCCTGTAGCGGGTCGGCCCCGGCCTCGGCGATCTGACGGCGGACGCGGGAGACCTGGGGTCCCGCTTCGGCCAACGCGGGCGGCAGGCCCTCGCGCGGCAGGAACAGGAGACCGTGCAGCAGGCTGGTGCGCACGTGCACCTCGGCGCCGAGCGCCGCGATCTCTGACAGGGCGCCCGACAGGATCAGTCGCTGGTCGAGCAGGCCGGCGGAGACCTGGATGAGCGCCGGCTTGAACCGCCGCGCGAGGCCGAGGGCGTCGCCGCCCGGCTCGACCGCGATGCCGATCGACCCGCACATGCCGGTTTCGCCGGCCGCGAGCGCGGCGGCCCACAGGGCGTCGCCATCGGCCGCCAGCAGGCGGCCGCCGTCGATCAGGGCGTCGAAGGCGATCGATGGACGGAGGCGTTCGCGCGCCATGCGGAGTCGGCCGTCGATGTGATCCGGGCCCAGGGCCTCGGGCTTCAGGCGGAGGGTGAACTGGGCGTCGCCGACACTGTCGAGCAGGCTCTCGGCGTCCTCCGGTCCATCGAATTGACCGGCGCCGGCGCGCGCGAACAGGCGCAGGGCCTCGCCCGCCGCCTCGCGGGTCAGACGGCTGCGCAGGCCGGCTCCGTCAATCCCGGCGGCGAAGCCGGCCAGGCAGAGACCGAGCTTGGCCGTTCTTGCGGCGGCCGTCGCCGGAGTATGAACGAAACCAGAACGCATTCGGAGGGGTCACCGACGTGATCGAGCCGGGAAGATGCGCATGCAGAGTTTAAGGAAGCCCAAAGCCAATGTTTACAAGGGGTGAACGCGGAAGGCCCGCTCACCCTGGCCGCCCTCCTGACCAAAGTGCTAGACCTTGCACATGGGCGACCCGAAACCCGCAGCGCCGCGCGTCGGCGCCCTGTCGATCGACCAGGGCGCGGCCCTGACCCGGCGTATCACCACCTTGTCCGTGGGGATGTCGATCGTCCTGACCCTGGCCAAGCTCGCCGCCTGGCTCGGCGGCGGGTCCGTCGCCCTCCTGGCCTCACTCGCCGACAGCGCGCTCGACGTGGTCGCGGCGGTGGCGACTTTCGTGGCCGTCCGTGTCGCGGTCAGCCCGCCGGACGAAGAGCATCGGTTCGGCCATGGCAAGGCCGAGGCCTTCGCCTCGCTGCTGCAGGCGGGCCTGGTGTTCGCCTCCGGCGCCCTGATCGCGCGCGAGGCGGTGGTGCACCTGATCTGGCCGCAGCCGGTGAAGGCGGAGGGGTGGGGCCTCGCGGTGATGCTGCTGTCGCTGGTGCTGACCGGCGCGCTGATCACCCTGCAGGGACGGGTCCTGGCGCAGACCAGCTCGGTGGCTGTGTCGGGCGACCGCCAGCACTATGCGGCCGACCTCGCCTCCAACGTGGCGGCGCTGATCGGCATCGCCATCACCGGCCTGCTGCGCGAGCCGCGGTGGGACGCGATCGCCGGCCTGTTCGTCGCCCTGTGGCTGATCTGGGGCGCGGTCCAGGTGCTGCGCGACGCCGCCGACCATCTGATGGACCACGAACTGGGGACGCCAGAACGCAAGGCCATCGTCGATGCGGTGCTGGCCGATCCACGTATCCGCAATGTGCACGAACTCAGGACCCGCGCCTCGGGCCCGCGCATCCACATCCAGATGCACGTCGATCTCGATCCCGAACAGACATTGGATGAGGCGCACCAGATCGTCGAAGGCGCCGAACAGCGCGTGCTGACCGCCTTCCCCGCAGCCGACCTCCTGATCCATGCCGACCCCGAGGGCCGCGCCGAACCGCACGGGCCGTTCGGGGAGGAGACCGCCTGAGAGGGTGGCTGGTAAGTGCTGGATCCGCTTCCAAGGGCGGAGCCAAGGACTGAAATCGACCCTTGGCGCGGGTCGCCCATAGCGGGCCAAGCAATCAAGTCAGATTTTCACCTTACGTCGCCGGCCGCATTTCTTCAGCCATCGCTAAGGCGGTCAAATGTGCGAGCGTAGTTCAAAATCTGAAGGGCATACGACGACGCTCCCGCGCGGTAGCCTGCCCTTACCCGCATGCATTATTCGGACGGCGTTACCCGCCCTCTGTACGGTGATTTGTGCGCAGAAATATCCACGACTAGCTATTTCATCGGGGTCAGTTCCCGAGTCATCTCGGCTGCGATGACTCAACATTTCATCGTAATCGTCTTGGGTAATGTCAATGTTTGACCAGATCGGCATGGTCTGGATGTTCCAGCTCCTGCCTTTTCCGTGCGTCTGATAAGCCCTCGAAATCTTCAACAGGGCGTTCTTATAGGTGACCGTTTTTGACGGCGGGAAATCGACCCATCCCTCGACAATCTCTGCCGCAGGTATGAGCGCCGTTGAAAGGCTCAGGAAGCTCAGAAAGGCGCAAACGAGCGCGAAGCCGATGCGATTTGCAATCGGCCAGGAAAGAGTCGCCCGCCACAACACGAATATGGCCACGACTGCGGCGAGCCCCCCGAACGCGAAGCTCAGGCCAACGAAATTGCTATGGTCCGGCGTAAGTTCGGTTGCGTCATCGATCCATCCGAGCGGAAAGCTCAGCACGAATATTACGCTGCACCCCACAAGCCACCAGACGCCTGATTTGCTTACCTTTTGCGGCTTTCTTGCAGGTGCGCCCGACATTCTGTGACGTTATCGTGTGCAGCGCACGCCGCAAGGTCTCCTTCCACTCTGAAGCGACTTTGGCGACGTCTGCGCGACGCCCCGCGGCGCGTGGTTCAGCCCGCCGCTTCGCCCGCGACCACGTCCTCGAGCGGGTGGGCCAGGCGGGAGACCATCTCCTTGGGGCAGACCTGCCAGAAGCGTTCGCGCACCAGGTCCCAGTCGTGCAGCAGGGTCTCGGCCAGGGCCGAGCCGGTCTCGACGGCGTGGCGCTCCACCAGGCCGCGCAGCACGTCTTCCCAGTGCTCCGACGCCAGCCGGGTCACCACCACGCTGTCCCCGTTGACCTGGTGTTCGAAGTCGCCGCCCTGGTCGAGGACGAAGGCCATGCCGCCGGTCATGCCGGCGGCGAAGTTCTTGCCGACCGGGCCGAGGATCACCGCCGTACCGCCGGTCATGTATTCGCAGCCATTGGCCCCGCAGCCCTCGACCACCGTGGTGGCCCCGGAGTTGCGCACGGCAAAGCGCTCGCCGGCGCCGCCGGCGGCGAACAGAGCACCGGAGGTGGCCCCGTAGAGGATGGTGTTGCCGATCAGGGCGTTGGCGCGCGGATCGGCGTGCGGCTTCTGCGGCCGGATAGCGATGGTCGCGCCCGACAGGCCCTTGGCGCAGTAGTCGTTGGCCTCGCCCGTCAGCTCGATGCGGAGACCCCTCACGGCGAAGGCGCCCAGCGACTGGCCAGCCGAGCCGCGCAGTTGCACGGTCAGATGACCGTCCTGCAGGCCGTCGAGGCCCCATTTGCGGACGATGTGGCTGGAGACCCGCGTGCCGATGGCGCGCTGGGTGTTCCGCACGGTGTAGGTCAGCTGCATCTTCTCGCCGCGCTCCAGGAAGGGCGAGGCGTCGCGGATGATGTCGGCGTCGAGGGCGTCGGGCACCTCGTTGCGGCCGGTCATGGTGCAGTAGGGCTTGTTCAGCCCGGGATCGGCGCGGACCAGCAGGGGGTTGAGGTCGAGGTCGTCGAGGTGTTCGCCGCCGCGCGACACCTGGGCCAGCAGATCCGTCCGCCCGACGATGTCGAGCAGGTTCTGGAAGCCGAGCTCGGCCAGGATCTCGCGCACCTCCTCGGCGACGTGGGTGAACAGGTTGACCACCTTGTCGGGCGTGCCGGTGAATCTGGCGCGGAGCTTTTCGTCCTGGGTGCACACCCCGACCGGGCAGGTGTTGGAGTGGCACTGGCGCACCATGATGCAGCCCATGGCGA
>Ga0302311_10008127_pt1 | contig 10596 bp, 4 predicted proteins | sample III_Palsa_N1_3_FD_200449 | JGI IMG/M metagenome (GOLD analysis project Ga0302311, IMG submission 200449) | Peat permafrost microbial communities from Stordalen Mire near Abisko, Sweden - III_Palsa_N1_3 | ecosystem: Environmental > Terrestrial > Soil > Palsa > Peat permafrost | place: Sweden...
CGGCGCAGGCCGCGGCGCTGCAGGCGCTGGCGCAGTACCGGAGCACGGTGATCGGGGCCTTCACCCAGGTGGCCGACGTGATGTCGTCGATCACCGAGGACGACGCCGAACTCGTCGCGCTCGGCCACGCCGAGGACGCCGCGGCGGCCGCGCTGAAGGACGACGAGGCCGCGTTCAAGCTCGGCGGCGGCGCGCTGCTGCCGGTGCTGGACGACGAGCGCAACCTGCAACTCGCCCGCCGGGCGCGGGTGATGGAGCAGGGCCAACGCCTGGCCGACATCGCCACCCTCTACGTCGCCACCGCCGCCGACTGGCGCGAGCCGAAGAGCTGAGGGCTCGGCGCCTTACTTCGACTTCAGCTCGGTCTCGTTCCAGCCGCCGCCGAGGGCGACGACGAGGTCGACGGTAGTCGTCAGGCGGCTGGCTTCGATCGTGAGTTCGGCATTGTGGGCGGCGAGCGCCGTCGCCTCGGCGGTGACGACGGTGGTGTAGTCGACCGTGCCGGCCTGGTACTCGTTGTTGGTGATCTTCAGCGCCTGGTCGGCCGCGTTCATCGCCCGCAGCAGGTCGGGTTGCTCGGCGGCGAGCACGCGCTGAGCGACCAAATTGTCCTCCACCTGCTGGAAGGCGCTGAGCGAGGTGGCGCGGTAGGTGGCCACCGCCTCGGCGTAGGCGGCCTTGGAGGCCTGCACCTGGGCGTGGGTCAGGCCGCCGTTGAAGATCGTCTCGGCGGCGCTGGCGCCGGCGTTCCAGAGCATCGATTGCGGGCTGAACAGCTGGCCGATCTGCTGGGCCTCGGTGCCGCCGGTCCCGGTCAACGTGACGCTGGGGAAATAGCCGGAGACCGCCACGCCGATGTTGGCGCTGGCCGCGGCCGCCAGCCGCTCCGAGGCGGCGACGTCGGGCCGGCGCTGCAGCAGGGCGGACGGCACGCCCGGCGGCACGTCGAGCGGCTTCAGCGTCCAGGCGGTGGGCGTGATCGAAAGCTGGTCCGGCGGCACGCCGATCAGGGTGGCGATGGCGTGCTCCATCTGGCCGCGCTGCTGCGCCAGGGCGGTGTCGGTGGCGCGTTCGCTGTAGAGCGTGCTCTCGGCGGTATCGACGTCGCTCTCGGCGGCGTTGCCGGCGTTGTACTTGTTGCGGGTGATGTCGAGCGACAGCTGGTAGGCCTTCACCGTGTCGTCGTCGATGCGCTTCTCTTCGTCGAGCTGGCGCAGGGTGATGTAGTCGGCGGCCAGCTCCATCTGCGCCGAGAGGCGTGCGTTGACCAGGTCGGCGTAGGTCGACTGGGCCGTGCCGTGGGCGTTCTCGATCTCGCGGCGGATCTTGCCCCAGAGGTCGGGCTCCCAGGTCGCGCCGAGCTCCAGGCTGTAGTTGGCGACGGTGGCGGGCGTGCTGCGCGAGACGCTGACGCCGCTGATCTGCGCCGACTCGGCCGCGGAGCCGTTGTGGGAGACGCTGGCCGAGCCGGTGCCGGTGAGCGTCGGCCAGAGCTGCGCCCGCTGTTCAGCGACGACGGCGTGCGCCTCGTCATAGGCCGCCAGGTCGGCGGCGAGGGTGAAGTTGGACTTGGCGACCTTCTCCTCCAGCTCGTTCAGGATCGGATCGCCAAACATCGTCCACCAGTCGGCGCGGTCGGCCGCGTCCGACGGGTTGGCGGGCGTCCAGCCGGCGATCTCCTTGTAGGTCTGCGGCGTCGGCGCGGGCGGGCGGTGATAGTTGGGCCCGACCTCGCAGGCGCAGAGCGCGCTGGCGGCGATGAGGAGCGGGGCGAGGCGAAGGCGGGGCTTTGACATGAGCAACTCTTATTCGGCGGGAAGCGGCTGCGCCGCCGGGCCGGGGCCCGGGCGGGTCGCCGGCTCCGGACGCCGGAAGCGGTCCAGATAGAGGTAGATGACGGGGGTGGTCAAAAGGGTGATCACCTGGCTGACCAGCAGGCCGCCGATGATGGTGACGCCGAGTGGCTGGCGCAGCTCGGCGCCCTCGCCCCAGCCGATGGCCAGCGGCACGGCGCCCAGGATGGCGGCGAAGGTGGTCATCATGATCGGACGGAAGCGGGTCAGCGCGGCGCTGCGGATCGCCTCGCGCGGCGACAGACCCCCTTGGCGTTCGGCGTCGAGGGCGAAGTCGATCATCATGATGGCGTTCTTCTTCACGATCCCGATCAGGAGGATGATCCCGATGAAGGCGATCAGCGAGAACTCGATGTGGAAGATCAAGAGGGCGATGAAGGCGCCCACGCCGGCGGAGGGCAAGGTGGAGAGCACCGTCAGCGGGTGGATGTAGCTCTCGTAGAGGATGCCCAGCACCAGGTAGATCGCCACGATCGCGGCGACGATCAGCGGGATCAGCGTGCCGAGCAGCTGCTGGAAGGCGAGGGCGTTGCCGGCGTAGGCGCCGTGGACCGTCGACGGCAGTCCGACCTGCGCCGAGGCGCGCTGGATCGCCGCGGTGGCGTCGCTCAGCGACTGGCCCTCGGCGAGGTTGAACGAGATGGTGGTCGCCGGCTGGGTGTCCTGGTGGTTGACCGAGGTGGGCGTCGACGAGTCGGCCCAGGTGGCGAAAGCCGACAGCGGGACCTCTGACTCGGAGGTGCTGGAGACCGCCGCGCCGGTGGAGGCGGCCAGCGCCGGGGGCGCGCTCGGCCCGGTGATCGCGGCGCCGGCGGTCGCTTCGCCCGGCGTCGTCACGCCGGAGACGACACCGACCCCGCCGGTGCCGGCGGCGTAGGCCTTGGTCAGCGGCGTCGTGTTCGAGACCGGCGCCGTGTAGAGCCCGCCGCTGGCGGTGGCCAGGGCGGTGGTCAGCGGCGTGACGTTGGACGCCGGGATCGAGATGCCGATCGGCGACTGACCCTGCGCCGCGGCGGAGCCGACGGGCGTCGGCGCGCCGCGGCCGGAGGAGACGTAGACCAGGCGCAGCGTGGTCGGATCCTGGGCGTACTGCGGCGCGACCTCCATCACCACGTGGTACTGGTTGACGTCCTCGTAGATGGTCGAGACGTCGCGCTGACCGAACGCGTCGTAGAGCACATTGTCGATCGAGGTGTTGTTGAGGCCGAGCCCGGCGGCCTTGTCCTCGTCGATGGTGACATAGCTCTGCAGGCCGTGGTCCTGCTGGTCGGTGCTGACGTCCTCCAGCTCCCACTGCGCCTGCATGGCGGTGTTGAGCTTGGTCGCCCACTCGCGCAGGTCGGCGAGGTTCTGGGCTTCCAGCGTGTACTGGTAGGTGGCGTTGGACTGGCGCCCGCCGATGCGCAGGTCCTGCACCGGCGCGAGGAACAGGCTGGCGCCGGTCACCCGGGCGAGCTGCGGCCGCAGCCGCGCCATCACGTCCTCGGTGCTGTCGCCGCGCACGCCCTTTGGCGCCAGCGAGGTGATCATGAAGGCGCTGGCCGCGCCACGCCCGCCGCCGAGGAAGGCGACGACGCTCTGCACGTCCTTGTCCTTGCCGAGGATCTCGACGAACTGGCGCAGCCGCTTCTCGGTGATCTGGAACGAGCTCGACTGGTCGGCCTGCAGGCCGCCGATCATCAGGCCGGTGTCCTCCTCGGGGAAGAAGCCCTTGGGGATGACGGAGAAGAGATAGAAGTTGAGTGCGATGGTGGCGATGAGCACCACCACGATCACCGGGCCGGAATCGAGGGCGAGGTCGAGCGCGCGCTCGTAGACGCGGCGCATTCCATCGACCGAGCGCTCCGACAGGCGGCCGAACCAGCTTTTGTGCTCGTACGCCTTGGGCTTGCCGACCAGATAGGCGGCCATCATCGGCGTGGTGGTCAGCGAGATCACCAGCGAGATCAGCACGGCGGCCGACAGGGTGATGGCGAACTCGCGGAAGATGCGCCCGTAGAGCCCGCCCATCAGCAGGATCGGCAGGAAGACGGCGATCAGCGAGATGCTGATCGAAAGCACGGTGAAGCCCACTTCCTCGGCGCCTTTCAGCGCCGCCTCGAAGCGGCCCATGCCCGCCTCGACGTGGCGGGTGACGTTTTCAAGCACCACGATCGCGTCGTCGACAACGAAGCCGGTGGAGATAGTCAGCGCCATCAGCGACAGGTTGTCGAGCGAGAAGCCGAGCAGCAGCATCACCCCAAGCGTGCCCAAGAGCGAGACCGCCACCGCGACGCTGGGAATCAGCACCGCGTTGCCGTTCATCAGGAACACCGCGACCACGCCCACCACCAGCACCACCGCGATGATCACGGTACGCTCGACGTCCTCGAGCGAGGCGCGGATGGTGGTGGTGCGGTCGACGCCCACGTCAACCTTGATGTCCTGCGGCAGCGCCCCCTCGACCGCGGGCAGCCGCGCCTTCACCGCATCGACGGTGGAGATGATGTTGGCGCCCGGCTGTCGGCTGATCGTCACCACAACCGCCGGAGAGGAGACCGCCTTGCCGTTCACCTTCTTCACGAAGACGCCGAGGTTGTGGATGTCCTCCACCCCATCGACGACCTGGGCGATGTCGGACAGCCGCACCGCCGAGCCGTTGCGGTAGGCGATCAGCAGCGGCGCGTAGTCGGCGGCCTTGGTGGCGTCGTCGTTGGTGTAGACCTGATAACGCAGCGGGCCGTCATCGACGACGCCCTTGGGCCGGTTGGCGTTGGCCGAGGCGAGCGCGGCGCGCACGTCCTCGAGCCCGACGCCGTAATGGGCCAGTTGCAGCGGGTTGAGCTCGACCCGCACGGCCGGCAGCGAGGCGCCGCCCACCTCGACGTCGCCGACGCCCCGCACCTGGCTGAGCTGCTGCTGCACGATGTTGGAGGCGGCGTCGTAGATCTGGCCGGGCGTCTTGGTGGCCGAGGTCAGCGCCAGCACCATGATCGGCGAATCGGCCGGGTTCACCTTGCGGTAGGTCGGATTGGTGCGCAGCGTCTGCGGCAGGTCGATGCGGGCGGCGTTGATGGCCGCCTCGACGTCGCGCGCGGCGCCGTCGATGTTGCGGTCGAGGCCGAACTGCAGGGTGATGTTGGCGAGGCCGACGCGGCTCGACGAGGTCATCTCGGAGACGTCGGAGATGATGCCGAGGTGGCGCTCGAGCGGGGTGGCGACGCTGGTCGCCATGGTCTCGGGGCTGGCGCCGGCGAGCTGGGCCTGGACCGAGATGGTGGGGAAGTCGACCTGCGGCAGCGGCGAGACCGGCAGGTTGAAGTAGGCGCCGATGCCCGCCAGCGCGACGCCGATGGTCAGCAGGATGGTGCCGATCGGCCGGCGGACGAAGGGCTCGGAAAGGTTCATCCCGCCGGCCCCGTCTCGGGCGCCGCCTCATCGAGGCGGGGGTCGTCTTCGCCCTTGCGCTGGTTGAAGCCGCGGCCGAAGCGCCGGCCGAGCCGGTCGAACCACAGGTAGATCACCGGCGTGGTGAACAGCGTCAGCGCCTGGCTGACGATCAGCCCGCCGAAGATGCTGATCCCCAGCGGCCGGCGCAGCTCCGAGCCCTCGCCCCAGCCCAGCATCAGCGGCAGGGCGGCGAAGAGCGCGGCCAGGGTGGTCATGATGATCGGGCGGAAGCGCAACAGCGCGGCCTGGCGGATCGCCTCCAGCGGCGGCTTGCCCTCCACCCGCTCGGCGTCGAGGGCGAAGTCGATCATCATGATGGCGTTCTTCTTCACGATGCCGATCAGGAGGATGATCCCGATGATCCCGATCACGCCCAGGTCGGAGCCGGCGATCATCAGCGCCAGCAGCGCGCCGACGCCCGCCGACGGCAGGGTGGAGAGGATGGTGATCGGGTGGATGTAGCTCTCGTAGAGCACGCCCAGCACGATGTAGACGGTGACGATGGCGGCCAGGATCAGCCACAGCTCGTTGCCCAGCGACGACTGGTAGGCGTCCGCTGCGCCGAGGAAGGTGGTGGTGACCACCGCGGGCACCTTGATCTTCGCTTCCGCCGCCTTGATCGTGTCGACCGCGTCGCCGAGCGAGACGCCGGGCGCGGTGTCGAACGAGATGTCGGCCGCCGGGAACTGGGCGACATGGTTGATCTGCAGCGGCGCGGTCTGCTCGGCGACCTTGGAGATCGCCCCCAGCGGCGTCGGCGCGCCGTTGCTGGCGTTCATGTAGAGGTTGGCGAGGCCAGCCGGCGTGTTGATCTGGTTGGGATCGGCCTCGAGGATCACCCGGTACTGGTTCGACTCGGTGAAGATGGTCGAGATGATCCGCTGGCCGAAGGCGTCATAGAGCGCGTCGTCCACGGTCGAGGGCGTGATCGCCAGCCGCGCGGCGGTGTCGCGGTCGATGCCGACGAAGGCCGAGAGCCCCTGGTCCTGCACGTCGGAGCCGACGTTGCGCAGCTTCGGCTCCTTGGCCAGGGCCTCCACGATCTTGGCCGCCCAGGTGTTGATCGTCGCCTGGTCGGGCCCCTCCAGCGAGAACTCGTACTGAGTGCGGCTGACGTCCGAATCGATGGTCAAGTCCTGCACCGGCTGCAGGTAGAGACTCACGCCCGGCACCGCGTTGGCGCGCTGCTGCAGGCGCACCAGGGCATCGGCCTGGGACGAGGTGCGCTGGCCGAGCGGCACGAGGTTGATCAGGTAGCGGCCGGAGTTGAGCGTGACGTTGGTGCCGTCGACGCCGATGTAGCTGGTCAGGCTGGCGACGTCCGGGTCCTTGATCAGCGCCGCCGCCACCCGCTGCTGCAGCGTGCCCATGTTGGCGTAGGAGACCGACTGGCCGGCGACGGTGACCCCCTGGACGAGGCCGGTGTCCTGGGTCGGGAACAGGCCTTTGGGGATGATCAGGTAGAGCAGCACGGTCACGGCGAGCGTCGCCAGCGCCACCAGCAGGGTCGCCGTCTGGCGCTCCAGCACCCAGTCCAGCGCCACGCCGTAGCGCTCGATGGTCCGGTCGATGGTGTGGCTGGTCCAGCGGGTGAAGCGGTTCTCGCGCGCGTCCTCGACGGGGCGCAGCCAGAGCGCGGACAGGGTCGGCGTCAGGGTCAACGAGATGAAGGCGGAGATGACGATGGTCACCGCCAGGGTGACCGCGAACTGGCGGAACAGCCGCCCCACCACGTCGCCCATGAACAGCAGCGGGATCAGCACCGCGATCAGCGACACGGTCAGCGAAATGATGGTGAAGCCGATCTGCTCGGCGCCTTTCAGCGCCGCCGGCAGCGGCCGCTCGCCCGCCTCGATGTAGCGGGCGATGTTCTCGATCATGACGATGGCGTCGTCGACCACGAAGCCGGTGGCGATGGTCAGCGACATCAGGGTCAGGTTGTTGAGCGAATAGCCCAGCAGGTACATCACCCCGAAGGTGCCCACGATCGAGATCGGGGCGGCGACGCCGGCGATGAAGGTGGCGGGCAGGCTGCGCAGGAAGGCGAAGATCACCGCCACCACCAGCACGATGGCGAGCACCAGCTCGAATTCGACGTCGACCACCGAGGCGCGGATGCCGGTGGTGCGGTCGGTGACCACGGTGGCGTTCAGTCCGGCGGGCAGCGTGGCCAGGAGCTGCGGCAGCGCCTGCTTGATCTTGTCCACCGTGGTGATGACGTTGGCGCCCGGCTGGCGCTGCACGTTGAGCACGATCGCCTGGCCCAGCGACGCGGGCGTGGTCTTGGACCCGCTCTTGGTCGCGGCCACGTCGTAGTAGGCGCCCAGCTTGTCGTTCTCGGGCGCCTGGATGATCTTGGCGACGTCCTTCAGCCGGATGGCGTCGCCGGCATGGTAGGCGACGACGGTGTTGGCGTAGTCCGAGACGTCGAGCAGCTGGTCGTTGCCGTTGATCGCATAGGCGCGGGTCGGACCGTCGAACGACCCCTTGGCCTGGTTGGCGTTGGCGTTGGCGATGTCGGTGCGCAGCTGCTCCAGCGTCATGCCGTAGGAAGCCAGCGCCCGGGTGTCGACCTGGATGCGCACCGCCTGCCGCTCGCCGCCGGCGATGGTGACGAGGCCGACGCCGCCGATCTGCGAGATCTTCTGGCCGAGCTGCTCCTCCGCCAGGCCCTGCACCTGGGTCAGCGGCATGGTGCCCGAGGTCAGCGCCAGGGTCAGGATCGGCGCGTCCGCCGGGTTGACCTTGGCGTAGACGGGCGGGGCCGGGAGGTCGACCGGCAGCAGGTTGCCCGCCGCGTTGATCGCCGCCTGCACCTCCTGCTCGGCGACGTCGAGCGAGAGGTCGAGGTTGAACTGCAGGGTGATCACCGACGAGCCGCCCGAACTCGTCGACGACATCCGGTTCAGGTCGGCCATCTCGCCGAACTGCCGCTCCAGCGGCGCGGTGACCGTCTCGGCCATCACCTCGGGGCTGCCGCCCGGATAGGAGGTCTGCACCTGGATGGTCGGGTAGTCGACCTCCGGCAGGGCCGAGAGCGACAGGAAGTGGAACGCCACCAGGCCCGCCAGCAGGACGGCGGCCATCAGCAGCGAAGTCGCTACCGGTCGCTGGATGAACGGGCGGGACGGGTTCATGCGCTGCGGCTGGCGGCCTGACGTCCTTGCGGGGGCCGGATCGGCATCAGCCGCCGGCTCCGCCGAACACGCCCATCCCCGCGCCCCCGCTGGTGCTGTTGGTGCTGTTCGACGCGCCGGCCGGGCGGGTGCGCGGCAGGGTAACGGGCGCGCCTTCGCGCAGCCGGTCGCCGCCGTCGGTGATGACGATCTCGCCGGCCTTGAGCCCCGAGGTCACCGAGGTGGTCTCGCCAGTCCCTGGCCCGCTCTTGACCGCCCGCTCGGTCACCGTCTTGTCGGACTGCAGCACCCAGACGAAGTCGCCGCTCGGCCCATGGCGGATGGCGGTGGTGGGCACGATCACCTGGCTCTTCAGCGTGTCCACCAGCACGGTCACATTGACGAACTGGTTGGGGAAGAGGGCGCCGGTGGGATTGGGGAAGCGCGCCTTGCCTTTCACCGTGCCGGTGGTGGTGTCGACGACGTTGTCGATCGTCGCCAGACTGCCGCTGGCCAGCGCCGCGCCGCCGGAACGGTCGAACGCCGAGACCGGCAGGCCGGCGCCGAAGTTCGGGTGGCGGACGATGGACGGGATGGCGTCCTCGGGTATGGCGAAGATGACGTCGATCGGATCGAGCTGGGTCACCACCGCGATCGGTGTCGTGCCGTTGGCGGTGATCTGGTTGCCGGCGTCGATCTGGCGCAGGCCGACGCGGCCGCCCACCGGCGAGAGGATCCGCGTCCAGACCAGGTTGAGCCGCGCGGTCGCCACCGTGCCCTTGTCCGAAGCGACCACGCCGGCGTCCTGCTTCACCGTCGCCAGCTGGTCCTCGTAGGTCTGGCGCGCGATCGAGTTCTGGCCGACCAGGGTCTTGTAGCGATCGAGGTCGACCTGGGCGCCGACCAAGTTGGCCTGATCGTGCTGCAGCGTGCCCTCGGCCTGGTCGAGCGCGGCCTGGAACGGGGCCGGGTCGATGATCGCCAGGACGTCGCCCTGACGGACGAGCTGGCCCTCGGTGAACCGCACCGCGTTGAGCTGGCCGGTGACGCGCGAGATCACCGAGACCGTCGCCTCGGGCGTCACCGTGCCCAGCGCCGTGACCGTGATCGGCACATCGCCGACGGTGGCCGTGGCCGTGCCGACAGTGATCGTCGGGCGGTTGCGGCCACCGGCGCCGCCCTGGTCCGAGCCGGCCGCGCAGCGCGCCAGCAGCAGTGCGACGCCGATCGCCACGGCGACCACGATCAGTATGCCGACCAGCGTGCGCCAGGTCCGTCTCGGGCGCGCAGGGCGGGAAGGGGGCTGGATGGTTTGGCTCATCCCGTCTCCGGTTAGGACTGATTGCCTGGGGTCTTGTTTAGAGTCGGTGGCGACAGCGGGCCATCGGTCAAGTCTGACGACCCATTCCAACGGGAAGATGACGGCGCGCTACCAGTTGGAAATACGGCGCGGTGCGGCCGAAACGGGCGCCGAGATGCGGCTTCCCGTCGATTTTGGGAGGGTGAAGGCTCGAAACCGGTCATCCACCCCCCTGGCCATGCGGCGGCCGGCGGCTTAACGTAGATGACCTCATATCCCGCTCCGACGAGTCGACGGCCTGTTGTCGCCGCTGCCCGTGGGACCTATGACGGGAAGGCGGGGGAGGCAACAGAAGGTCTTTCAGGTTGGAGCCCACCAACACCGAGGCGCCAGAGTACTTCCACAAGGTCGTCGATTGTCAGTGGGCGTGCCCGGCGCACACGCCGGTGCCGGAATACATCCGGCTCATCGCCGAAGGGCGATACAGCGACGCTTATATGATCAACTGGAAGTCCAACGTCTTTCCGGGGATTCTCGGACGGACGTGCGACAGGCCGTGCGAGCCGGCGTGCCGACGCGGGCGGGTCGAGGCCGAGCCGGTGGCGATCTGCCGGCTGAAGCGCGTCGCCGCCGACAACAAGAGCGATATCACCGATCGGTTGCCGCCGCCCGCCGGCTCGAGCAACGGCAAGCGCGTCGTGCTGGTCGGCGCCGGTCCCGCCTCGCTGACCGTGGCGCGCGACCTGGCCCCGCTCGGCTATGAGCTGACGCTGATCGACGCCGATCCGGCCCCCGGGGGCATGATCCGCAGCCAGATCCCGCGCTTCCGCCTGCCCGAGAGCGTCATCGACGAGGAGGTCGGCTACATCACCGGCCTCGGCATGACCCTGCGCCAGGG
>Ga0302311_10008129_pt1 | contig 10593 bp, 10 predicted proteins | sample III_Palsa_N1_3_FD_200449 | JGI IMG/M metagenome (GOLD analysis project Ga0302311, IMG submission 200449) | Peat permafrost microbial communities from Stordalen Mire near Abisko, Sweden - III_Palsa_N1_3 | ecosystem: Environmental > Terrestrial > Soil > Palsa > Peat permafrost | place: Sweden...
ACCCAATTCTGGGCCAACGTCGTGATCACCGCGCTGCGAGACCCCGACGGCACGCTGCGCGGCTTTGGCAAGGTCACACGCGACCTGACCGAGCGTCGTGCGCAGGAACAAGCGATCTCTGACCGCGAGCAGCTCGTGACCGGGGTGCTCGCCGCCGCGACCGAGTGCTCGATCATCGCTACCGACCTCGACGGGATCATCACGATCTTCAACACGGGAGCGGAGCGAATGCTGGGCTACGCCGCCGAAGAGATGGTCGGCGCGCACAGCATGGCGTCGGTTCACGATCCCAGCGAGCTTGCCGAACGCGCACAGGAGCTCGGCGTCGACTCCGGCTTTGAAGTACTAGCGGCCCCTGTGCGCCACGGCAACGCCGACACGCGGGAGTGGACCTACATCGGCAAGGACGGCTCGCGTCTGGCGGTGGAGCTCACGGTCACGGCGGTACTGGACGAGAGCTGTCAGCCGCAAGGGTTCATCGGTGTCGCGATCGACATATCAGAGCGTGCCGAGGCGGCCGAGCGTCGCCGGGCGTTCCAGGGCGCGCCGGCGGGCATGGCGATCATCTCGGCGAGTCCTGACGCGCTGGGCCGAATCCTGGATGTGAACGAGACCTTCTGCGACCTGGTGGGATACAGTCGCGATCGTCTGGTGGCGATGACCTTGCAGTCGCTGACAGATCCCGCGTTTGTCGACCGAGAGACCGAGCGGATGACCGGCGTGATCGCGGGACAGAGTGGCGACCACCACGGCGAGACACGCTACATCAACGCTGCTGGCGAGACGATCGACGTCGCGGTCGGATTCAGTTTGATCCGCGACGGCAGCGGCGCCCCAGTGACGTTTGTCGTGTTGGTCGAGGACATCAGCGCCCTCAAAAAGCGGGCGCACGACCTTGCTCGTTCCAATGCCGAGCTGGAGCAGTTCGCCGCGATCGCTTCCCACGATCTGCAGGAGCCTCTGCGTAAGGTGCGGACGTTCACCGAGCGGGTGACCGTGATGGACGCGGACCGTCTGTCAGATCAGGGCCGGGACTATCTCGAGCGCGCCAACGCGGCAGCCGAACGGTTGCAACAGTTGATCGAAGACCTGCTGAAGTTCTCGCGCGTCGCGACGCACGCGCGCGCCTTTGCCCGCGTCGATCTGGCGCAGATCGGGCGCGAGGTGCTCGTCGATCTCGAGACGGCCGTCGAGCGCGCAGAGGCGATCGTGCGAGTCGGTGAGCTGCCGATCATCCAAGCCGACCCGTCGCAGATGCGCCAGTTGATCCAGAACCTCATCTCCAACGCGCTGAAGTTCCGTCGTGAGGGCGTCAAGCCGCAGGTCTGGGTCGACAGCGAGATTCGCGACGAGCTCGCGGAGATCACTTTTCGTGACAACGGAATTGGCTTCGAACCGCAGTACCGCGAGCGTATCTTCCGCGTCTTTGAGCGTCTCAACAGTCGCTCGCAATACCCCGGCACGGGGATCGGTCTTGCCCTGTGCCGCAAGATCGCCGAACGTCATGGCGGGGGCCTTGTCGCCGATGGCGTCCCGGGGGTCGGGTCGGTGTTCACGCTGACGATTCCGATCGGGCAGCGCGAAGAATCCAACTACCAGCCGGACCATGCGCACGACGACGCGGCGCGTTCCGAGAAGGAGATCCATGTCCAGAGGTGAGGTGAGTGACGGGTTCGTCATCCTGATGGCTGACGACGACGAGGAGGATCGTGAGATGACTCGGGACGCGCTTCACGACGCGCGACTGAGCAACATCGTGAAGTTCGCCGTCGATGGCCAGGACCTGATGGAGTACCTGCGTCGCGAGGGAAAATATGCCGGTCCGGGGGTCGATGCGCCGCGACCGGGGATGATTCTGCTCGACCTCAACATGCCTCGCATGGACGGGCGCGAGGCACTGAACGAGATCAAGTCTGACGAGTCTCTGCGCCAGATACCGGTGGTCGTGCTGACGACGTCCCGGGACGAGGAGGACATCTTGCGTAGCTACGACCTGGGCGTCAACTCGTTCATCACCAAGCCGGTCACGTTCGACCGCCTCGTCGACGTGATGCGGGCTTGGACGCGGTACTGGTTCGAGATTGTGGAGCTCCCGCGCGGCGGCTGATGGCGAGCACGGCTGAACCTGCGGAAACTCGTGTTCTGCTGGTCGAGGACGACGAGGACGATTACCTGATCACAAGAGATCTGCTCGCCGGCCAAGATCGGGCGCGCTTCCGTGTCGACTGGTGTACCGAGTACAGCCAGGCGCTGGAGGTGATCGCCGAGCAGCGTCACGACATCTACCTTGTTGATTATCGCCTCGGGGGCCGCACGGGACTCGAACTCGTGCGAGAGGGATTTGCGTCACGCCCATTGGCACCAGTGATTATCCTAACCGGGCAGATCGACTACGAGATCGACCTCGAGGCGACCGAGCTTGGCGTCACCGACTACCTCGTCAAACAGGAACTCAACCCGCTCACGTTGGAACGCTCGATTCGCTACGGTATCAGCCACCAGCGTCTCTTCTCCGGTATGCTCGCGGCACGAGCGGAGGCGCTCGAGGCATCGCGTTTGAAGTCGGAGTTCGTGGCGAGCATGAGTCACGAGCTGCGCACCCCGTTGAACGGGGTGATCGGGATGACTGACCTGTTGCGCCATACGTCGCTTGATCGGGTTCAGGCGGGGTACGTCGAGGCGCTTGGGGCATCGAGTGAAGCATTGCTGGCGGTGATCAGCGACGTGTTGGATTTCGCGAAGATCGAGGCTGGGCATCTCGAGCTCGATCCGACGGACTTTGATCTGCGCCAAGTGGTCGAGGAGGCGACGTTGATGCTCGCCGAGCAAGCCCACGTCAAAGGTCTCAAGCTTGCTCACTGGGTCGACAGCGAGGTGCCGTTCACGGTTACCGGTGATCGGGCGCGGCTGCGCCAGATCCTGCTCAATCTGCTCTCAAACGCCGTCAAGTTCACGGCGTCCGGGGAGGTCACGCTGCGGGTCGTCAGCCGCGACGCGGACGAGCTGTACTTCTCGGTCTTTGACACCGGGATCGGGATCGATCAGCAGCAGGCGAGGACGCTGTTTGACGCTTTTGTGCAGGCCGATCGTTCGACGACCCGGCAATACGGTGGGACCGGGCTTGGTCTGGCGATCTCCCGCCGGCTCGTCGAGCTGATGAACGGTCGCATCGGTGCCGAGCCTCGCGAGAGTGGCGGCAGCGTGTTTTGGTTCTCGGCGGTGATGCCGGCAGCGAGCGCCAGCGCACAGGCCGCTCGCGCTCGCGTTGATCTCCAGGGTCGGCGGATCATAGTTGTCGATGACAACGCGACCAACAGGACGATTCTGGAGCATTACCTGCGAAGTTGGGGGGTTGCCTGCGAGAGCGTCGATCGGCCGAGCGCCGCGATCGATGCGCTGGAGCGAGCCTCTCGAGACGGGCAGCCGTTCGAGCTGGCGGCGCTGGATTTCAACATGCCCGAGACGGACGGGATCGAGCTGATACGGGAGATCCGCAGGCGCCCCGGATTGGGTGCGCTGAGGATTGTGATGCTCAGCTCGGGCTCCTACGATCACAGTGACTTTGAGGGCCTCGGGGTCTCGGCAACCCTGACCAAGCCCGCCGGCCAAGCGGCGATCTACGACGCGATCACGGACGCCCTCGCCGGATCATCTCGTCGCGAGCCCACCGAACGACCGACCAGCGCCAGCTCGCCGGGCCGCGGTCTGACGGTGCTGCTGGCCGAGGACAACGAGATCAACAGCACGCTTGCCAAGATTCACCTGGATCGGTTGGGGTTGCGCACGGAAATCGCCCGCGACGGTCGCGAGGCGATCGATATGGCCGCCGCTCATGACTATGCCGCGATCTTCATGGACTGCCAGATGCCGATCCTGGATGGGTTTGAGGCGACGCGGCGGATCCGTGCGGCCGAGAACGGGCGCCGCGTCCCGATCATCGCGATGACCGCACTGGCGATGCCCGCCGACCGCGATCGCTGCCTCGCGGCCGGCATGGACGACTACCTGAGCAAGCCGATTCGACGCGAACTCCTCGAGACGATCGTCGAACGCTGCCTCCGATCGAGAGAGTCGCGCGCTCAAGCCCAGTCGCCGATGCCGAGCGAAATCACCCCGCAGCTCTGAGGCGTCGGAATCGATGGCGCTGGACGGACGTTGCGCTGTAGCTGGACAGGCTGGAGGTTGGAGCGCTAGCGTGCCGATATGGTCTCGGAGTGGTCGGCGCTGTCCTACGAGGAGTGGAGCGAGACGTGCGATACGTTGCACGCGCACACCCAAGTTCTCGGCAAGCTGGCCGTCGCGCTTGCTCCCCCCGAGCCGCAACTGCAGCACGCGGCGCTGAAGCTGACAGCGCGTGGGTGGGAGACGGGTCTACTGCCCGCGGCTAACGGCTCGGGCGCGCTCGTCGTCGCGCTGGACCTGAGAAGCCATGAAGCCAGCGTCGAGCACAGCGGAGGCCGCGTGCAGCGGGTCGCGCTGACCCCCGACCGATCGGTTGGCGAGGTCACCCGTGAGGTGCCGCGTCAACAAACGTTTGCCGCGTCGATCACGCGTCGTAGTTCGTGGTTGCACGCGTTTCGGTTGCGCCAGCTGATGTAGCGGCGGATCATTCGGCCTTGTTCGGCGTGGGAGCGGTGGTCGGTGCCGTCCAACGCGAAGTAGCGCACGCCGGTGAACTGCGGTTCGATCCGGTTCAGCCAGCTGGCGTTGGTCGGCACGTACGCCAGTTCGATGTTGTTCGCGGCGGCGTACTGGCCGACGCGGTGGTCGACCTTGGTGGTCAGGTGCGGGCTGAAGTTGTCTAGCACGACTGCGATCCGCACGGCGCTTGGGTGCAGGCTGCGGACGTAGCGCAGGAAGGTGAGGAATTCACCGCGGCGCTTTCTGGGCTTGACGTGCCCATAGAGCTTGTTGGCCTTCAGATCAAACGCGGCGAACAGATGGCGGACGCCCTGGGTGCGGTGAAACGTCGCGCGTAGGCGCCGCCGACGCTCGCTGGTGCTCTCGGGCTCGGCGCCGCGTCGACGCGAGCGTTGTGCCCACTGGCGGCCGGGGCGGGGTTGGAGGTTCAGCGGCCCGAACTCATCCAGGCAGGTCACCTCGGTCGGATCCCCGGGGCCGGGATCGCGCTTGCCATCGGCGATCTCATACAACTCAAGCACCCGGTTCTTCTTTGACTCGAACTCAGGGTCGGTGGATTGCTTCCAGGTCTTTATCCGTTGAAAGGAGACGCCGTCCGCGTCGAGCAGCTTGCGCAGGCCCTCGTGGCTGATGTCCTCTACCACCTCCTCTGAGACCAAGTACTCGGCGAGCTTGGTCAGGCTCCACGTCGAGAACGGCAGCTCGTGATCGGTCGGGCGCGACAGCGCGATCCGCTTGATCTCCGCGCGCTCTGACTCGGAATACTTCGGGGGACGCCCACCGCGATAGCGCGGATACAACGAATCAAACCCATCCGCGTTGAAGTTATGGATGACGTCCCGCGCACGATCAGCGCTAGTGAACGCCACCCGCGCGATCTGGGTCGGATCCATCCCCTGCGCCGACAGCAGGACCATTTGGGCACGGCGCCACGTCACCACCGACCCCGTGCTGCGACGAACGATCCGCAGCAGACGACACCCTCATCGTTGGAGATCTCACGCACTCGAACCGGCTCGGCCACAGGCTCCTCCTCTAGCAGGCTCAGGGTCTGCCAGGAGGATTCGTTCTACATAACAACGCTCCTGCTAATCACGAGGCCAACGTTCGGTGGTGCGGTACTAGCTGACTGGTCGCCCCATGGAAGCAGCTCGACCTTGAAGCGCGGGCTCGGCCACTGTGCCGAGGACCAATCGAAGAAGTTGACGTCGTCCGCGAGCGACACGGTGTGGTAGCGGATCTCCCCAACGACGATCCACGGCCGCGCGGCGTCGTGCTCGGAGACTTGGAATCGATACTGACGCATACGAACATACGTTCTATCAGGTGCGCGAAACGTCGCTTCATGGTGCTGTGCAGCGACCCTGAGCGTCGGGCGTACGCGGCTTCCACCGCGCGACCGTCGCGGACGCGCACCGAACTGAGAAGCGATCTAGCGCTCTACGTCGCGTGAGGGAGGCATGCGAAGAGACGTCGGCGAGCGCCTTTGACCGCCGAGCGCAGCGCCAAGTTCGCGCGCCATGCGGTCGACAGTCGGTTCGGGCGTTGAGGTGACGGCGGCGAGGTGGCGGAGGGCGGTCCGCTTGAGTTCGGTCGCGCGCTGGGCGTCGCCCGCGGCGGCGTGCATGTCATGGATGGCTTCTGCTAGAGAGGCGATCTGGGAGAGCAGCACGCCTGTGGGAGGGCCATTCGCGGCCCGGAGCAGCAGCCGCGCGGCGTTCTGCGTCGGTGGGAAGGGGCGGTGTGGCCGGTTGGGCACCTGTGCGGCGCGTAGTTGCGCGGTTCGCGCGATCGCGCGACCGGCTTCGGCGAGCGGACCAGGCTCTGTCTCGGTCCGCAGTGACCAGGCGGCGAGGAGGCCGGCCGCGTCTCGCGCGATGAGCGCCCAGGTCGTCTGGTCCGCGTCGCGAACTGACTGCAACCGCTCGCGGAGCTCCGCGAGCTGCCGCGCGCACTGTTGCGCTTGAAGCTCCGGCGTCGGGGGCGGGGGGGCTGTAGGGAGCACCTCGCCAGGCGATGCGCGCTGCCATGCAGCCGCTCGGCCGGCGTGGTGAACCTCGGGCCACGCTGCTCGGAGTCGGGGGAGCGTCAGCTCCCGGCTGAGGCGCCCGCCGCCGAACCAGACGGGCTTTGCTTGGTCGGTCGGTCGGATAGCGACGGAGTACCCGACGATGTCGTTGATGCCGCCTTGCTCGAATCGCGGTCGCACGAGCAGTCCTTCTGATCGAAGCCGCGAGACGAAGTCATGCTCGTCAGTCGCGGCGGTCGCGCAAGCGCGCACGACACGCTCGAGCCGGCGCCGGGCGGTGTGGCTGGTCGGGAGCTGCTCGGCCAGATCGCGGGTTCGGTTCGGTCGTCTTGCGGCGAGCTCGGCTGGCTTGACGCCCCGCTCGCCGGCGCCGCGGCCGCGGCCCTCGACCTGCCGCAGCCCGAACTCCTGCTCGAGCTTCCGGCACGCCTCCTGCGCGCGGCGCTGGTCCATGTGCACGCTCGCTGCCTTACCGCCCTCGCGCACCAGGTTGACGACCACGTGGACGTGGTCGCTGCCGCCGGCTGAGCGCCCGTGACGAACGGCGACCCCACCGGCAGGCCGGGGTTCCGTCGAGCGGATCGAACCCAAGCAAGGCGACGTATCGCTCGGCGATCCGCCGCCAGGTGTCGTCGTCGAGCTCGGGCTCGTCAGGGTGAAGCGCAAGCGAGCAATGCCACACATGCGCCGCGCGTCGCGAACCCGTTGGCTTCCCCTCGCCATCCCTCTCGGCGATCGTGACCTCGGTTCCAGTGTCGTTCATCGGCTCGTCCAGCAGCGCCGCGATCGGGCCAAGATCACGCGCGGACAGGACACGGCCGCCGTGCTCGACCAGGACCGCGCCCGGCTGCCCGGCGACGAGATGCGGCCGCTGATGCTCTTCTCGACGGCCCATCCCAGCCAGGTAGCGCAGCAACCTGAGGGTGCTGCCTCCACGGGTGATGTTCGGCATCACCAGCGACCCACTCCCCCTCAGCGCAGCTCGTCGACGAGGTCCTGGAGCTGCCCGCGCATCTCCAGCAGCTGATCGAGGTAGCCCGTCACGCGCTCGGCTGCGACCACCTGCCCGGCGATGTTGGCCTGATGCGCGAGCTGGTTGACGTTGTTCGCCAGGTTCCCCAGCAGCCGCTCAAACCGGTACAGCTTGACGAGCACACGCTCGCGCTCGGCCGTCGTCTCGACCTTCGCCAGCGCGGACTCCACCATCAGCCGGGACATCGTCACGCCAACCTCCTGAGCGCGAGCCCGCAGGCGCTCGCGTTCCGCGTCGCTGACCCTGACGGGCAGCATCGCCGAGCGCCGGACCGGCTCGCGGCGGCGGCGCTCGCGCGCGTGACCGCGACGGCCGTCAGGCCCGCTCACGACTGCCTGCCTGTACGCCAGCGCAGCGACCCGCCCCCGGGGCGGGACACATCCGGCGGGCGGTCGCCCGCCGGGCAAGCTGCTAGGGAGATGCCTTTAGGCAGCTACCAAAGTCCTATTAGTAGACGCCACTTGGCGGCTCCTGAGACGGACCCGAGTACTGGGCCTCCATGCGGGAGACCTGGACGACGGCCAGGCCGGTTTGGTGAGCTGTCAATGGCCATCGGTTTCTCCCCACTGGCGGCCACGAAATTCCCCACTGGTGGCCATCATTTCTCCCCGCTGGTGGCCATCAGATCTCCCCACCCGTGGCCATCGAATCTCCCCACCAGGAATTCGGGTCGGGGTCAGGTCAGGGGCCTCACCCCCTTGCCGGCGGTCGCTTGGGCGAGCCGGTAGCTGTCCTGCCCGTCGGTGATCTCAGCTGCTGCTCGTGATACGCGGCAACGAGCTGCCGAGCGGCCCTTCGCCTTGTCTTCTCATCCTGGATGTCGCGGATCCGGATCGGGTCAGTCATGGGCGATAGCAGGCAATGAGGGCGAGAAGGCAGCCATGGCTATGTACGGGACCGGTCGCGCGCGGACACCGGGCCGGCGCGTCCGTGCGCGGCGATCACGTCGCGCGCGACGAGCGGGCCCGCCTGCCGAGAGCGTGGCCAGCGACGCCACGACAAATGCACACGCGTCCGGTGCAGATGGCGGCCTGAACGCACGCCACCTCAGGACCGCGGGCGGGAGCGCAGCGGGGAGGGACGTCCTGATCATGCACATGATCAGCCAACGCTTCAAGAACGTCCTGGGACGTCCCGTGAAGCGTCCCCAAGCGTCCCCTCAACGTCCCGTTGCGTCCCGAGACCTCCCAACCCGTCCCCGGACGTCCCGCCTCCTAACGCGCCCGACTCAACGGCGAACGCCTCCGCAACCAGCTTCGCATCCTCGCTGCGAGGCGCGTAGTGCAGGTAGCGCATCGTCGTCTGGATGTCCGCGTGCCCCATCCACTCCTGTACTCGCCTGATGTCCGCCTTGGCGATCATCCGCGTGCCGAAGGTGTGCCTCAGGTCGTGGAACCGCAGCGGCCGTAGCCCCGCGGCCGCGAGCGCAGCCTTGTAGCGGCGCCGCAGAGCTGAGGCGTCGAGATAGCCGCCAACCTCCCCGACAAACACAAGGTCGTCGCCGCCGACCCAGTGCTCGCGCTGCCCGAGTTGCGCGAGCGCCGTCGCGACGTCCGGCGCCATCGGCACCGCCCGGACCTTGCCCGACTCCGGGGTCGTGAGCACGCCGTTGTAGTAGCTGGACCGAACCCGGACCACCGACCCACCGAAAGCGACGTCGCGCCAGCGCAGCGCCAGGAGCTCACCCATCCGGAGACCGGTGAAGGCCGCCGTCAGGTAGATCGCCGCGTCCTGACCGGACGACGCCGCCCGCACCAGCGCCCAGACCTCCTCCGGCGAGAAGACCTCGATGTCGCCGCTCCTTCGCTGCGGGAACTTCTCAACCTCGGCGGCCGCATTCACGGGCAGCCCATAGACCTTCCGCGCCCGCCGAAGGATCCCGTGGAGTTGGATCAGGAGCTTGTTGCGGGTCCGAACGGATCCGTTGAATCGAGCGACCCGGCGCGCAGGGTCGACGGCTTGCGACCGCGGTCGTGCTCGATGTAGCGCACGTACTCGGCGCACGCGTCGTCGAACGTCGCGCCGGTGCGCACCAGCCCGGGCAGGACTCCTCGGCGGGCCTCATCCAGCACCCGGCGCAGCCAGTCCTCCGCCAACCGCTTGGTGAAGTAGCCGGCCGGCGGCCGGCGCCGCTCGGTCCAGGCGGGCCCGAGCTTCTTCTGAATCTGGCGCTGCAGAACAAAAAAGCCCCCGTGGCGCAGGGCTTTCGAGATGGGCCGTGAAGGGCTCGAACCTTCGACCTTGGGATTAAGAGTCCCCTGCTCTACCAGCTGAGCTAACGGCCCGGGGCGGAATGATGTTAGGGCACGCGGCGCGAGCCCTCAGCCCGGCGGACCGGCGTCAGCACGACTGGGCGTAGGCGGCCCCGTCGGATTTGGCCTGGGTCAGTTCGCTCTTGACGGTGACCTGCTGGATCTTGGGTGTGAGCGCGAGCGCGGAGGCGGCGGCGAGCTCAGCCTTGCGCGTCTGCTTGGCCGCGTAGGCGGAGAAGGCCAGGCACATGAATCCCTTGGGCTCGTTCGGCGCGGCGGCGGCGACGTACTCCCAGGCGGAGGCCTCGCTGGCGTAGTCCGGGATGCCGGCGAAGGCCTCGGCCATCAGCGTCGCGATCGAGATGTCGGGCTTGTCGCCGGTCAACTGCAGGTAGCGGCTCCAGGCCGGCGCCGCAGCCTTGAGCTGCTTCTTGCCGGAGGCCGTGTAGGTCCCCGTCGCGGTGTCGAAGTTGCTTCCCTCGCCCGCGGCGGTGAAGCGAGCCTGAGCCAGCGCCGCCCAGGCGGCCGCGGAGTTGGGGTCCTTCTTGGTCTCCGTCAGGGCGGCCTTGGTCTGCGCGTCGACCGCCGCCTTCTGGCCGCTGTTGGAGCCGTTGTTGGTGAATGCGTTGAGGATGCCG
>Ga0302311_10008134_pt1 | contig 10587 bp, 9 predicted proteins | sample III_Palsa_N1_3_FD_200449 | JGI IMG/M metagenome (GOLD analysis project Ga0302311, IMG submission 200449) | Peat permafrost microbial communities from Stordalen Mire near Abisko, Sweden - III_Palsa_N1_3 | ecosystem: Environmental > Terrestrial > Soil > Palsa > Peat permafrost | place: Sweden...
CCGCATCCTCGATAAGCAGGCCCAGCCGCTCACGCCGGCCGACGCCGAAGCCTTGTTGAGCAAGGCCGGACCCTAGGACTGGGTCTTAACGTCTCGTTGACCATAACCGGCGAGCGTGCGTAGCATTAACCATGTTCGATCTGGCGCGTTGAAGAGGACATGGCAGCTCCCGTCCGCCCCCCCGTCTGGCCGCCCGCCCAAGTCACCGTCCAGGCTGGCAACATCCAGCCCGGCCGCAACGACGTGCGGGCGACCGCGCAGAAGGCGTTCTTCGAGGCCGCGCTGGCCGGCAAGCCAAAGCCGATCACCGCGCAGGCCGCTCAGGTCGACGGCCCGCCCCGGGCCACCGCCGCCCAGGCCGTGCGCAGCGTCGCCGCCACCGAAGCCCGCGCCGCCGACCGCCTCCCGCCCCCCGGCTCGCTGGTCAATATCCTGGTCTAGTAAGGCGGTCCGACGGGCCGCACGGATGCGAAAGAAGCCCGCTTATGGTCGCCGCGATCGAAGGGGGCTGCAGATGCGGCCGGGTCCGCTATCGCATCGCCCTTGCCAAGCTGCCCAACGTCTACGCCTGCCATTGCCGCGACTGCCAGACCTGGTCCGGCAGCGCCTTCAGCCTGCAGTTCATCCTGCCCGAAGATCAGCTCGCGATCACAGGCGAGCCGGCGCTGTTCGAACTGACGTCGCCCGACGGCGCGCGGATCTCGCGCCAGCGCGCCTGTCCGATCTGCTTCACCCGCGTCTACAACACCAACAGCGCGCGGCCCGGTTCGGCCGGCGTGCGCGCCGGGACGCTCGACCGCAGTGACGAACTGCGGATCGTCGCCCACATCTGGACCAAGCGCAAACTGGAGGGGATCGATATCCCGGCCGACGTGCCGTCCTGGGCGGAAGGCGCGCCGCCAGAGGACTTCATGGCGGCTCTCGCGCGCGAGCCCTAAGCGGCTGCCTTCGGCTGCTTCTTGGCCTTCTTGCTCTTCTTCTTCGAGGTCGCGGCCTTGGGCGCCTTGGCCGGTTTCGGGGTCTTGACCTTGGCCGCCTTGGGCTCGGCGGCCTTCGCCGGCGCCGTGGTGGCGTCGGCGGCGCTGGCGAGTGTGGTCAGGGTCTTGACGAACGACTCGCGCTTCTTCGGCGGCAACAGGTCGAGCAGGCGCTCGTCGGAGCGCGCGGCGGGCTTGCCACCCTCGGCCAGCGCCATTTTGCCGGCCTCGCTGACGCGCACGGTGTTGGCCCGCGCGTCGGTGGCGGAGCGTTCGCGCTCCAGCAGCCCCTTGGCGATCATACGCGCGACCAGGTCGGCGAGGGTCGAGCGGTCGATGCCGGTGGCGCGGACCAGGTCGCTCTGCGAGACCCCGTCGGCGGCGCCCGCGGCCGCCAGCACCGTGTATTGGCGCTGGGTCAAACCCGCAGGACCCGAGGCCTCGGCGTGAAAGTCCAAGGCGAGCTGAAGCACCCGATGAAGCAGATGTGTCACCGACTGCGAAAGCCCGCCGTCAGAACTCTTCGGTTTCTTGGCCATGACGCCCCCCTGTCGCGACAGACCGCCTCGGTCTCCGTACCCGACAGTTGCGTCAATTTGACGACAGACCGTCCGTGGACGTCAATGCCGCAGCGTCAGAAACCCGGCTCCGGGGGCTCGGGCGCTTCACCCGAGCCCGGTTCATGCCAATACTTGCGCAGCAGCGGGAACTGGGCGGCCCCGAACAGGACCGAGGCGCCGATCGCCGCTAGCTTGAAGACTGCCCAGACCTGCGGTGTCTGGGTGCGCCGGACGATCTCGTTGGCGATCGCCGAGCAGACGAAGAACAGGCCGTAGCGGATCGTCAGCACGCGCCAAGCTTCGTCGGGAAGGTTCATCGTGCCGCCCAGCAACATCTTCAACGGATTGCGCTTCAGCATGACGCCCGCGAATAGAATTGTGGCGAGCGCGCCGTCCACGACCGTCATCTTCATCTGCAGCAGATCGCCGCGATGAAACACGATCGCCAGCCCGCCGAAGATCAACGCCATGCCGCCGGAGAAGGCCGGGATCGGCCGGATGCGACGTTCCAGCACCAGACCCATGGCCAGGGCGAGCGCCGAGAGCACGATCGTCACCCAGCTCGCCTTCAACAGATCGCCGGTGGCGAAGATGACGACCAGCAGGCCCAGCGTCGGCGCGGCGTCAGCTAGTTGGAGCAGCGGTGAGGAAACCTTGGGCTGCGCCATGCTCACGCGTCCAGCCCGACCAGCGAGCGGGAGAAGGCGCGGGCGTCAAACGGCTGCAGGTCGTCGATCCCCTCGCCGACCCCGATCAGCTTGATCGGCGAGTCGGACGCCTGGGCGACCGGCACCAGCACGCCGCCGCGCGCGGTGCCATCCAGCTTGGTCATGACGATGCCGGTGACCCCGATCATGTTGCCGAAAACGTTCTCCTGGGCCACGGCGTTGCGTCCCACCGTGGCGTCCAGCACCAGGAGCACCTCGTGCGGGGCGTCCGGATCAATCTTGCGCAGCACCCGGACCATCTTGGTGAGTTCCAGCATCAAGTCCTGCTTGTTCTGCAGCCGCCCGGCGGTGTCGATCAAGATCACGTCGAAGGCCTCCGCCTTGGCCCTGGCGTAGGCGTCGAAGGCCAGACCCGCCGCGTCCGCGCCGGTGGGGGCGGAGACGAATGCCGCACCGGCGCGCTCGGCCCAGATCGCCAGTTGCTCCGTGGCCGCCGCGCGGAAGGTGTCGCAGGCGGCGATCAGCACCTTGGCCCCGCGCCCCTTGAGGTCGGCGGCGATCTTGCCGAGCGTGGTGGTCTTGCCCGAGCCGTTGACGCCGACGAACAGCACCACGAACGGCCGCGGTCCGGACAGCGGGTCGAAAACGCCCTGGCGCGGGATCAGCTCGGCGGCGACGGCGGCTGCCAGCGCCTCCCTGATCTCGCGCTCGTCCGATTGGCGGCCGAAGCGCTGCTCGCCGAACGCGGCGGCGATCTTCGCGGCGGCCTGGGGGCCTAGGTCAGCCTCGATCAGCATCTCCTCCAGCTCGTCGAGCTGGGCCTGGTCGAGCGCCCGTCGCGTCAGGACGCCGACCTGCTCGCCCATCTGCCGCGAAGTGCGCGACAGTCCGTCGGAGAGCCGCTGCAGCCAGCCTGTCTTGGGTTCGGTCATACGCACGCTTCTAGCGCGCGTTCAGCGAAGGCGTGACTGGTTTTGCTCAGCCAGTCGCGGAGAGCGGCCGGTCACCCGCACCCGCCCGCGCCAGGGCGAGCGCCTCGGCGATGCCGGCGAATAGGCTTTCCGGCGTGAATGGCTTGGAGATGTGATGATCGGCGCCGGCCTCGAACGCCATCAGGCGATGTTCGTCCATGGCGTTGGCGGTGAGCATGGCGATCGGGGTCGGCGCGGCGCCGGCCTCGCGCTCGAGCCGGCGAATCTCCCGCGTCGCCGCCAGCCCGTCCAGCCGCGGCATCTGCATGTCCATCAGCACGAGATCGAAAGCCCCCGGGCGGAACGCCTCGACCGCCTCCTGGCCGTCGCTGGCCATGGTCAGGCTGACGCCCAGTGGGCCCAGGATCAGCTCGATCACGCGCTGATTGGTCGGATGGTCTTCGGCCACCAGAATGCGAAGCTCGCCCAGCGCCTCGCCCGCATCGGCGTCGGCCTCGGGCTGCGCTTCGGCCTGACCCGCCTTGTAGTCCGCCAAGGCGAATGTCCGCTCGAGGGGCAGCACGACCGTGAACCGGCTGCCGACCCCGAGCTCGGACTCGGCGCCGATCTGGCCGCCCATCCGTTCGGTCAGCGCCTTCGAGATGGCGAGCCCCAGGCCGGTGCCGCCGAAGCGGCGCGAAATCGAGCCATCGGCCTGGACGAAGCGCGCGAACAGGCGCTGCGCCGTCGACTCGTCGAAGCCAATGCCGGTGTCGCCGACGACGATCCTGAGCTCGGTCGGCGCGCCTGGCGCGGCCGGCTCCGTTGCCGTCACGTCGATCCGCACCTCGCCCTGCTCGGTGAATTTGATCGCATTGGCGGCGAGGTTCGACAGCACCTGGCGCAGGCGGACCCCATCGCCGCGGAAGATCCCGTCGGCGGAGGGGTCGAAATTGACCTCGAACGACAGCGCCTTTTCGTCGGCGCGCGCCCGCATCAGCTCCGCTGCGGCCTCGATCGTCTCGCGCAAATCGAAAGGGGCCATCTGCAGCTCGAAGTCGCCGGCCTCCAGCTTGGACTGGTCGAGGATGTCCGACAGCAGCCGCTCGAGCACCTTGGCCGACGACTGCACCAAGCCCACCATGTCGCGTTGCTCGGCGCTCAGCGGCGTGCGCGCCAGCACGCCGGCGACGCCGATGACGCCATTCAACGGCGTGCGGATCTCGTGGCTCATGTTGGCCACGAACATGCTCTTGGCCTCGTTGGCGTGCTCGGCGACGTCGCGTGCGTGCTCCAGCTGGAATTCCAGCGCCTTGCGGGCGGAGACATCGATGGTGGTGCCGATAAACCGCCAGGGCCGGCCGTCCGGTGTGCGCGAGACCAGCCGGGCCCGCGACAGGACCCACTTGTAGCTGCCGTCCTTGCACCGCAAACGCAGCTCCGAGCTGGTCTGCAGGGTCTCGCCGCGGAAGTGGGCCTCGTAGTCCTGTTCGACCATGGCTCGGTCGTCAGGATGGACGAACGACGGCAAGGTTGCGTCGGCGATTTCCGCCACCTCGTAGCCCAGCATTGCAGCCCACCCGACACTCATCTGCCTGGTTCCGGCGATCAGGTCGGCCTCGAACAGGCCGTCACCCGAGGCCTCCACGGCGATCGCGAGCTTGCGCTCGACCTCGGCCAGCGCGGACTGCCGCTCGCCGAGCCGCTGCAGCAACACCTGATGATCGAGCGAGAAACTGCGCGCCGCGACCAGCGCGGTCAGGATGAGGCCGCTGATGCCGAGGGCCGGCCACGTCGGACCATGCAAGAGGAACGGCCCGACGGCAGCGGCGAGGATGGCCGGTCCGATCGAGGACCAGAGGGTGCGCCGGTCGGCGCCGTAGTAGATGAAGCTGTTCATGAACGAGCCGCTCAACCAGGTCGCGCCCATGGCGATCCCGATCGGCGAGCCAACAGCGAGGCCCGCAAGGGCGATGAACGAATACAGGAACGATCCGACGACGTTGGTTGCGGCGAATACGGACAAGGCGTCTTCGTCGTTCAGGGCGCGCATCCACGGTGTGAACACGCGCGGGCTGATCAGCTCCCAGGCGATCAGACCGGCGATCCAGGCCGCCGGCAGCTGCCAGGGCATGACCGCCAGCGCAAGTAGCGCGTAGACGCCGGCGAAGCCGATGCGGCCGATCAGAGACTGCTCGTCGAGCTCGATCGCCCGGCGCAGGTCGAAACCGTCGGGCGCGCCCGCGGCGTCGACACGTGCGTCGAAGGTGTCAGGCCCTGGCGTCGACATAGAGCGAGTCCCGGTGATGGCGCGGTCGCCGGCACACTAGGACTCACTCATTCGCATCAAGTTAAGCGAGCCCGTCAAAACGCCGCAGGCCCTGGCAAATCAGGCTGCTCTACCGCGTGGGCGGCCAGGTCTCGGTTCCGTGGTCGGGGTGCTGGCGGGAGACGACGGTCGGGTATTTCGCGGCGCTTGCAGCCGCTTCCTCGGCCGCACGCTCGGCACGTCGCTCAGGGCATCGATCCACGCGATACGCTCGGCGACCATGATCTGGCGTTGCGCGGCGCGGCGTCGACGCGGAAACGCAACGCACCGCACCGCACTGACAGCCGCCAGTGAAGGGCGGGCCGCTCATGCCAGCTCGCCCAACGCGCGGCGGCCGTCGTGGCCGGTGATGTTCACCTCGACCAGCCGGCCGACCGACGCCTCGGCGGTGAAGGCGATCTCGGTGAAATCCGGCGCGCGAGCCCGGCCGGTCCGCTCGACCAGCGCCTCGGTGTGGCGACCGACCTGGCGTTCGAGATGACGGATCAGCGCGGCGTCGCCAACCGCCCGCAGCCGCGCCGCCCGCTCCTTGACCACATCGCGCGCCACCTGCGGCATCCGCGCGGCCGGCGTGCCGGGGCGGGGGCTGTAGGGAAAGACGTGCAGATAGGCCAGCCCGGCCGTCTCGACGAAGGCCAGGGTGTTTTCGAACGCGGCGTCAGTTTCGGTCGGGAAGCCGGCGATCAGGTCGGCGCCGAACGCCGTGTCCGGCCGCACGCGCCGCACGGCCGCGATCAGCGCCAGGGCGTCGGCGGACAAGTGCCGGCGCTTCATCCGCTTCAGGATCAGGTCGTCGCCGGACTGCAGCGACAGGTGCAGGTGGGGGCAAAGCCGCGGCTGCTCGGCCAGGCCGGCCATCAGCTCGTCATCGATCTCGGCCGCGTCGATCGACGAGAGGCGCAGGCGCGGCAGCTCGGGGATATGGTCGAGGATCCGCGCCACCAGCGCGCCCAGCGTCGGCGCGCCCGCTAGCTCGGCGCCCCAGCTGGTCAGGTCGACCCCGGTCAGCACCACCTCGGCGTAGCCGGCGCGGGCCAGGCTGCGCACCTCGTCCACCACCCGCTGCGCCGGGATCGAGCGCGAGTTGCCGCGGCCGAACGGGATGATGCAGAAGGTGCAGCGGTGATCGCAGCCGTTCTGCACCTCGACATAGGCGCGGGCGCGCTCGGTCAGGGCGCCGACGGGACGGCTGGGGCTCTGGCGCAGCTGCATGATGTCACCGACCTGCACGCGCGCGCCCGCCGACAGCGCGCCGGGCTCCGCCTTCTCCGCATTGCCGAGCACCAGATCGACCTCGGGCATGGCCGCGAACGCGCCCGGATCGATCTGCGCCGCGCAGCCGGTGACCACCAGGCGCGCGCCGGGTCGTTCGCGCCGCGCCTTGCGGATCGCCTGCCGCGCCTGGCGCACCGCCTCGGCGGTCACCGCGCAGGTGTTGAACACCACCGCGTCGGTGATCCCATCCGCCGCCGCCTGGGCCCGAACCTGCTCGGATTCGTAGGCGTTGAGGCGGCAGCCGAAGGTGACGACGTCCAGTCCGCCGTCAGCCACCGCCGGTCTCCTTGGCGAGGAATTCGGCGAAGGCGTGGGCGTAGTCGGGGTGCCAGCGCGACAGCGGCGGGCGGTTCTGCGTGAGGTCCTGCATCGCCCAGGTCATGCGGGCGTTGTCCATCGCCCGGGTGACCTCGTTGTCGGGACAGATGATGTAGAAGTCGCCGGCGTCCATCCGCTCCAGCATGAAGTCGATCACCTGCTCGGGCGTCCAGGCGCCCGGCGGCTTTTCGGTCAGCGCGCGGCGGGTCATGCCGGTGAAGGTCGAGCCGGGCACGAGCAGGTGGGCTGAGACCTCGCAGCCGGCGATGTTGCGCAAGGTATGCTGCAGCCCCTCGGTCAGGGTTTTGATCGCCGCCTTGGAGACGTTGTAGGCGGTGTCGCCGGGCGGGGCGGTGATGCCCTGCTTGGAGCCGGTGTTGATGATCGCCGCGGGCTTGCCGGCGTCGATCATGGCTTGGCCGAACGCCTGGCAGCCGTTGATCACACCGAACAGGTTGGTCTCGAGAACCTTGCGCCAGCGATCTGGATTCTCGATCGCATTGCCGCCGCCTCCAACACCGGCGTTGTTCATCAGGATGGCGACCGGACCGACCTCGGCGGCCGCGGCCTTGGCCCGCTCGAACGTTGCGGCATCGGCTACGTCGCCGGCGACCTGCTTCATCACCAGCGCATGCTCGTGGAATGGCCCGACGCTGTCAGCGATCTCCTTGGCCGCGGCCTCGATGTGGCCGGCGTCGAGATCGACGAGCACCAGGCTCATGCTAAAGCCGGCGAACTTCTTGGCGGCGGCCAGGCCGATGCCGCTGGCGCCGCCGGTAATCACCGCGACGCGGCCGGGCTGGATGGCGGGATGGGTCATGGCAGCTTGCCCGTGAATTCGACCTCGATCGGGCCGGTCATCAGCACGTGGTCGTCCTCACGGCGCCATTCGATGACGAGGTCGCCGCCATCCATCTCCACCGTCACCTTGCGGTCGCAGAGGTTGCGTCGGCTGGCGGCGACCAACGCGGCGCAGGCGCCGGTGCCGCAGGCCCGGGTGACGCCGACGCCGCGCTCCCAGACCCGCACGCGCAGCCGGTCGCGCGCCTTCACCTCGCAGAACTCGACGTTGGTCCGCTGCGGGAACAGGCGGTGATGTTCGATCATCGAGCCCACCTCGCGCACCGGCGCGACCTCGGCGTCCTTGACGAAGAAGATCACGTGCGGATTGCCCATCGAGACCGCGCCCGGCGTGTGCAGGATCGGGTTGTCGATCGGCCCGACCTGCAACTCGATCCCGCGCGTGTCCATCGCTTCCTCGAGCGGGATGTCGCGCCAGTCGAGGCCGGGTTTGCCCATGTCGACGGTGACCGCTTTGGCCCCGGCGCGCTCGACCACCAAGACGCCGGCCGGCGTATCCAGCCGCGCGACATCGCGGCCGGTGGCCTCCATCAGCAGCCAGCCGACGCAGCGGGCGGCGTTGCCGCACTGCTCGACCTCGCCGCCGTCGGCGTTCCAAATGCGCATGAAGGCGTCGGCGTTTGGCGAAGCCTCGATGGCGATCAGCTGGTCGCAGCCGATCCCGTCCGCCCGGTCGGCGATGGCGCGGGTCTCCGCCACCGTCGGCGCGAACGGTCGGGAGCGGGCCTCGACCACGACGAAATCGTTGCCGAGCCCATTCATCTTCAGGAACGGACGGCTCATGGAACCGGCCATATAGCCTCTCGCGGCTGGACTCGCACCCTGCCTCGGGGGCAAGGGGGCGCTATGCGCCTGCTTCTGATCGCGGCCATCGCCGCCCTCGCCCTTCCCAGCCTCGCGGAGACCCCCGCCGTGACCCCTAGTACGACGCCAACTACGGCTTCTGGCGACGACCCCTACCTCTGGCTCGAAGACGTCCATGGCGAACGGGCAATGCAGTGGGTCGAGAAGGAGAACGCCCGCTCGCTGGCGGTGCTGAAGGGCGATCCGCGCTACGAGACCTTCCACCAGGAGGCGCTGAAGATCGTCAACGCCACCGACCGGATACCGGCGCCCGAGCTGATCGGGACCACGGTCTACAACTTCTGGCAGGACCCGACCAACGTGCGCGGCCTGTGGCGGCGGGCGTCGCCGGCCAGCTACGCCACCGCGGCGCCGGCGTGGGAGACGGTGCTCGATCTCGACAAGCTGTCAGCGGATGAAAAGGCCAACTGGGTCTGGCACGGCGCCAACTGTCCGCCGCCGACCTATCGCCGCTGCTTGATCGGCCTCTCGGATGGCGGCGAGGACGCCGACACCCAGCGCGAGTTCGACCTCACCACCAAGTCGTTCGTGGACGGCGGGTTCAACCTGCCGCGCAGCAAGCAGACCGCCGACTGGCTGGACGACGACACCCTGATCGTCGCCCGCGACTGGGGTCCGGGCACGATGACCGCGTCCAGCTATCCGTTCGTGGTCAAGACGCTGAAACGCGGCCAGAGCCTCGATCAGGCGACGGAGGTGTTCCGCGGCAAGTCGGACGATGTCGGCGTCTCACCGACCGTGCTGCACGACGGCGACGGCCACAGGGTGGTGCTGATCGTCCGCAACGTCGATTTCTTCCATCAGGAGACGTATCAGCTGACGTCGAAAGGTGCGGTGCGGCTATATTCGCCAGCGAAAGTCGATCTGCATGGCCTGTTGGACGGGCGTCTGATCTTTACGACGCTGCAGGACTGGCGTGGCCACGCCGCCGGCGAACTGCTCTCATATCGTCCGGAAGAATTGCTGTCCGAGTCGCCGGCCGACTCCAGCGGCGGCCACCTCATCTTCGCGCCGAACCCGCGGCAGTCGATCGAGCAGGCGGCGATCACTGCGCATCGCGTGGTGGCGGCAATCTACGACAACGTGCGCGGCAGACTGGTCAGTTTCACGCCTGACGGCGAGAGCTGGACGCACATCCCGATCCCGACCGAGCCCAATTCGTCCGTCGGCGTCTCTGCGGCGAGCGATGTCAACGATCAGATCTACTATGGCGTGGAAGGCTTCCTCGCGCCCAGCCACCTGTGGCAGGCCGACGTCGCGACTAGCGCACAGGCAGACATCAAGGACCTGCCCGCCCGCTTCGACGCGTCGGGCGACGCCGTCGACCAGTGCGAAGCGACGTCCACGGACGGGACCAAGATCCCCTACTTCGTGGTGCATCCGAAGGGGATGAAGCTGGATGGCTCGAACCCGACCATCCTCTACGCCTACGGCGGTTTTCAGGTTTCGATGCTGCCTTCCTATTCGGGCGCAATCGGCAAGCTGTGGCTGGAGCGGGGCGGCGTGTTCGTGCTGGCCAACATCCGCGGCGGCGGCGAGTTCGGGCCGGCCTGGCACGAGGCCGGGCTGAAGACTAAGCGCCAGGCGATCTACGACGACTTCGCCGCGGTGGGGAAAGACCTGATCGCGCGCGGTATCACCTCGCCCCGGCGGCTCGGCATCCAGGGTGGCTCCAACGGCGGCCTGCTGATGGGCGTCGAGTTCAATCAGCATCCGGAGCTTTGGCATGCGGTGGACATCCAGGTGCCGCTGCTGGACATGCTGCGCTTCGAGCACATCGGCGCCGGCGCCTCGTGGGTCGGCGAATACGGCAGCGTCGGCGTG
>Ga0302311_10008138_pt1 | contig 10586 bp, 7 predicted proteins | sample III_Palsa_N1_3_FD_200449 | JGI IMG/M metagenome (GOLD analysis project Ga0302311, IMG submission 200449) | Peat permafrost microbial communities from Stordalen Mire near Abisko, Sweden - III_Palsa_N1_3 | ecosystem: Environmental > Terrestrial > Soil > Palsa > Peat permafrost | place: Sweden...
GCCGCGAAACGCGGCGGCCGTCGACTCGGCCATGCCGAGCCACAGCTGCGCCCCCTGCTTCGGGGTCGCGGCCAGATGCCATGCGTAGAAGAGCGCGAGACGCGTGAAGGCCGTGACATCGTCCGCGACCGGCACCTCGTCGGCGACGTGCCAGGATTCGCCAAGACGGACGCGCCAGTGCGCATCGTCGTGAAAGCGCAGATCGAACAGGGCGTAAGGACAATCGGCCGCCGCGGAGCGCTCCGGCGCGGACAGGCGCGCGAGGTACGCTGCCGCTTCCGGGGGCAGCTTGAGTTGCTCGTTGTGCACCGCGGCGAGATCCAGGAACCGGTGATTCAGCTCGCGCAAGGAGGCAAGCATCTGTGTCGAGAAGCTCGCCTGGTGCGCCCATGGAAAAGCATCCTGCATGATCCCCTCCCGCGATCCTCCGAAGCCGTCCCGGGCATTTCCGTTGCCTATGGTCGGAAAATCCGGTTGGCAGCCACGCTAACTTTGTGATTAATTTCTGTCAAATTATTTTGGCACGCGTACCCCTGAAATTGCCTGCACCAAGGAGCCGATCATGAGAGTCTCTGATGACCGCTACACCCGCGACCGCGAGCGCTTCGACCTGGCCCTGCGCCTGATTCGTCACGAAGCACGCACTTTCACAATCCGCCAATGGACCGGACTCAGCGACGATCGCATCCGCAAGCTCTATCGCAGTTACGTGATGAGCGCGGATGCCGCGGCGGTACTGCGCCACCGGGGCAAGTCGCCGCGGCAGACGGCCTTCTTCTTCCGCAATCCCGAGGTGAGTTTTCAAGCGGCACAGCTCGCGAGCCTGCTGGTGCTGTACGGCTTGTTGGGCGGGACGGCGCTCGGCATCGAGCCGCGCTACCGGGTCGGATCGCTCGATTCCGGGGCTCTGTTCTGCAAAGCGTATGAGGCCTATACCGAACTGCATACCCCTGCCGCCATCTCGTTCGAGCATGCCTGGTTCCTGCTGCTCGCCCTCGCACGCGGCGACGAGCTCGGCGCGGCGCGCTGCACCGCCTGCGGGGGTGTGCGGCTGCGCGACTTGCTGTCGAGGCACCGCACCGAGTGCGCGAGCTGCAACGCGCCGGGCCTCGCAGCTCCGTTCACGACCGAAGGATCTCCCGGGCCCTGCACGGGATCTTGACATGACTTGACACTTGCGCAGAACCGGTATGAGGTGACGAAAAGGCGGCCTGCACCGTGTACAAGGCGCTCCGAGGGAGAAAGAAATCTCGACTCATTGATCTGATCGCGGGCGCGATCGGCTGCCTCCCCGTGCTCGCCGTGAGCCTCTCGTCACCCGTGTCGGCGCAACCCGCCACCGTGGCGCAGCAGCCCGCGATCGAAGAGATCGTCGTCACGGGCTCGCGCATACCCGTGCCGGCGAACATCACGGCAACAAGCCCGATGCAGGTGGTAACGAGCGAGGATATCGCGCTCGCCGGTCGAACCGATGTCGTGGACGTTCTCAACGCACTTCCTCAGACTACGATCAGCGCGGGAAATGATTTCGGTAATCATTCAAACCCGGGGAATACTGTGGGGGGAATCGCGACGGCTGATTTGCGGGGCCTGGGACCGCAACGCACCATCGTGCTCATCGACGGTCGGCGCTTGGGGCCTGGGGATCCCAACACTGGCAACCTCAGTCCCGCACCGGACCTCGATCAAATCCCCACGGCGCTCATTGAGCGGGTGGAAGTCGTGACCGGCGGTGCGTCGACGACCTATGGATCGGATGCGATCGCGGGCGTCGTCAATTTCATCATGAAAAAGGACTTTCAAGGGATTCAGATCGACGGCCAGTACGGATTCGACCAGCACGAGCAGCACGCCTCCTTCGTGGACGGTCCGGAATCGGCCGCCGGAATCACGCCCCCCACCGGAAGCATTCGGGACGGATACAAGCGTGACCTGTCCGTGCTGATGGGAACCGATCTCGATCAGGGGGCAGCGAATGTCACCGGGTATTTCATCTACCACGACCAGGACGGGGTGCCCGGCTCACACCGCGACTTCTCCGACTGTGACGCCGTGAGCAACAACGCGGTGAGCGGCGTGCCGACGCAGACCGGGTTCAGTTGCCACGGCAGTTTCAACTCCAACCAGTTCGTCCCAAACGACGGCACAGGTACCCCGTATTCGGTCGTCGGTCATCAGTTCCTTCCCTACCCCATCCCGGGATCCGTGCCGCCGCCGCGCTTCAGCTCTGCGCCCTATGACTACGCCCAGCGGCAGGACACCCGCAACCAAGCGGGATTCTCGGCGCATTGGGACATCGATCAGTCGGCGAAGCCCTATCTCGAGCTCGCGTTCATGGACGATCGGACACTCATGCGAATCGCGCCCTCCGGGATCTTCGAGGGTCAGAATCCCTTCACCAGCGACGGCACGTATCTCGTCAACTGCAGCAATCCCTTGTTGAGCGCGCAGGAAGCAGCGACGCTCTGCACGCCCGCGCAGATTGCGGCGGATAGGGCGAATCCCGGCTCAGCCAGCGCGGATCTCGACATCGGGCGCCGCAACGTCGAAGGCGGCGGACGCGAATCGTCCTTCGACCACGAGAACTATCGAGCCGTGGCCGGGATGGACGGCAGCTTGAGCGAGGGATGGACCTACGATGCGTATTTGCTTTACTACTACACCAATCTGTTCCAATCCAACTCGAGCTACTTGAATTATGCCGCCGTCGACAACGCGCTCCAGGTGAAAACGAACGCATCCGGCCAGCCCGTGTGCATCGTCGGCGGGAGCTGCGTGCCGTACGATATCTTTACAACCGGTGCGGTGACGGCCAAGCAGTTGGGCTACCTCTATGAGACCGGGTCCGACCAGGGACATAATTCGGAGCAGATTGCTCACGTGGATTTCACGGGTAAGCTGGGTCCGAACGGAATCACGGTGCCGTGGGCACACGAGGGTGTTGCATTGAATGCCGGCGCGGAGCATCGCTCGGAGACCTTGGATTTCGCACCGGACGCCGCCGAGCTCTCGGGGACTCTCGCGGGCTACGCCGGCGCGTCGGTACCGATCGACCAACGCTATAGCGTGAATGAGGGATTTCTCGAGACGCGCGTGCCGATCGCGCAAGATCGCCGGGCGAGTTACGATCTCACCGTCGACGCGGGATACCGCTACTCGGATTACTCGACGGCGGGCGTGACCAACACTTACAAGTTCGAGCTTCAATACGCCCCGGTTGCGGACGTTCGACTGCGCTATTCTTACGATCGAGTGGTGCGCGCGCCGAACCTCATCGAGCTCTACACCCCATTGGTCTATGCACCATCGAGCTTCGTGGGTAGCGATCCCTGTGCGCCCAGCGGCGCCGCTCACGCCCAGGCGGGCCTCGCGGCCTGCGAGCACACAGGGGTCACCGCCGCGCAGTACGGCAACGGCTTCGGTACCGCGGTCGGCGGCACGGACACGATTCCGCAATGCGTTGCCGGTTCCTGCGGCGAGGTCACCGGCGGTAATCCTCATCTTGCGCCCGAGACCGCCGACACCTGGTCGCTCGGGTTGTCGCTCACGCCGACGGCCTTCCCCGATTTCACGGGGAGTGTGGATTATTACCAGATCCACCTCAAGAAGGAGATCGGCCAGGTTCCCCAAACGATCATTCTGCAGCAATGTCTCGCGACCGGAAATCCGGTGTATTGCAGCGATATCGTGCGCAACGCGCGCGGAGGGCTGAGCGGCGTCACCGTCGCGGGCGGCGGGTATATCTTGCAAAACGATACCAACACGGGTGCGGCGCTCGTGTCGGGGATCGACGTGCAAGCCAATTACCGACGGCCATTGGCAATGGGATGGGGCACGCTCTCGGCGAGCTTCACCGGCACCTGGCTCGAGCACAATTCGGTCGCTCCATACGCGGGCGCCGAGAGCTACGACTGCGCGGGTCTGTTCGGCTACACCTGTCTCAACGGATCGGTCAATCCGAACTGGCGCCACAACCTGCGCGTGAGCTGGGAGACTCCTTGGAAACTGCTCTTGTCGGCACAGTGGCGTTTCATCGGCCGCTCGAGCTTCGACAACAACTCCTCGCAACCGCTGCTGCAAAATGCAGAGGAGGGATTTTACGACCCCTTGGTGACGCGCATTCCCAATTACAGCTACCTCGATGTGGCGGCGATCTGGACCTTCAAACGCATCGAGCTGCGTGCCGGCGTCAATAATCTGCTGGACAAAGATCCGCCGTTCCTCCCGGAGGTCGACATTTCCGGAGAGGCCGGCAGCCTCAATACGTTCCCGACTTATGACCTTTTGGGTCGGGAGATCTTCGCCGCGTTCAAAGCGAAGTTCTGATGAAAGAGTCGGCGCCTGCCCGCATTGCCGGCAGTCCGCAGTACCGCGTCGGCGATCTTGCGATCGACACGGGCCGTCAGCGAGTAACCCGCGGCGACGAGGCGATCGCTCTGCCGAAGCTCTCTTATGACCTCCTGATGGCGCTCGTTCGCGCCGCGCCCAACCTCTCGTCGATCGATGCGTTGATGGCGGAAGTATGGCCGAAACTCATCGTGAGTCCCGAAACCGTGAGCCAGCGCATCAAGCTGCTCCGGGATGCGCTGGGTGATGATCCTAGAAATCCCCGCTATGTGGAGGGCCTGCGCGGGCGCGGCTACCGGCTGATTCCCGCGGTCGAGCCGGTGTCGGTGGCCGAGCCGATACCGGCGGCCGAGCCGGCATCCGCAGAGGAGCCGAGGACGGCGGAGTCGACAGCGTCGGCGGCCGAGTCGATACAGGCGGAGCCTCCGGCCACAAGAGCGCCATCGTCGCCGCGACTCGCCTCCCGCTGGCCCCTCTGGGCGAGCGCCGGCCTCGTCGTCTTGATCCTCGGCGCGTTCGCCATCCGCACGATCATCGAGAGCGAGCGGAACAAGCCCAGGACCAGCGTGGAGGTGGTCGCGGTACAGCCGCGCACCGTGGCTGTGCTGCCGTTCGAAAGCTTGAGTGCCGATGCTGACAACGAGTTCATTGCGGTGGGGATGGCGGACTCGGTACTGCATGAGCTCGCAACTCTTCCCGAGCTCATCGTCGTTGCACGCTCATCCTCGTTCGCGCTCGGCAAGCCCGCGCCGGACGCACGCGAGGCGGGCCGCAAACTGGGTGCGCGTTACCTGGTCGAGGGGAGCGTGCAGCGCGCGGGCAAGGCCTTGCGCGTCAACGCCCAGCTGATTGACGCGACGACGAACCGCGAGCTCTGGTCCGTGAAGATCGACCGCAGCATCGACGAAGTGTTCGCGGTACAGGATCAAATCGCGCAGCACATCGCCCAGCGGCTCGACGTCACCTTGCACGAGCGCCCTGCCGAATACGCAAACTTCGGGACGGACGCGTATCTGGCGTTCCTCAAGGGGCGCGCGCTCATGGGGTCGCGCAAGATCGACGATATCGATGAGGCCATGCGCCAGTTCTCACGGGCGATCGAGCTTGCGCCCTCCTTCGCCGCCGCCTACGCCGAATTGGCGAACGCGAAGTATCTGCGGACAGGTGTGACCGGTACGTTCCACAGGGACATCGGCAAGCTCTCGCCCGAGATCAAGGCGCTCGTCGACCGCGCGATCGAGATGGACCCCGGAGCGGGGGAGTCCTATTTCGTGCGTGCGAGTTACGAGCTCGACATGAACGAGGCGGCCGGTGCGGACGCCGACTTTCGCAAAGGCCTCGAGCTCGCGCCGAATTACGGGGCCGGGCTGCGCATCTACGCCACCCATCTATTCGATCAAGGCCGCATCGACGAGTCGCTCTCCGTGATCGATCGCGCGCGGCTGGTCGATCCCTTGGCGGCCGAGAATCACTACTTCAAGGGCGAGGTGCTGCGTCTGGCGCGGCATGGCGGCGAGGAATCGGCCGCGCTGTACCTGCAGGCGCTTGAAGTGGCACCGGAGTTCTATCCGGCGTACACCCGGCTCGGACAAGTACGCTTCCAGCAGGGCAGGCTCGCCGAGGCAATCAAGTACGGTGAGAAATCGATCGCGATCGAGCCCAAAGTCGGGTGGACACGCGAGCGGCTGGTGTGGTTCTACGTCGACTCGGGCGACCTCGCCGCGACGCGCGAAGTGTCGCGAGGCTTCGGCGCCGGCTCGCCCAATATCTCGATCGGCAATGCGCTGATCTGTTATCGCGCGGGCGATCTCGAGCGCGCGCAACGCTTGCTTCTCAGCGTGCCCGATGATCCTGACGTCAACCGAGACGGCCCTGCCTTTCGCTTCGCGACCGACGCGGTCATCGAGCGCGCCATCGAAACACATGATCCGGCCGCGGCACGCCAACTGATATTGTCGCGGCCGGGAGTCAAAAAGGACCGCGGCACGCTCGCCGTGGTCTCAGACAATTTTCCGATGGTAGCGCAGCTGGCGACCCTCGAGCACTTCGCAGGCGACCGCGAGCTCGGCGACGACCTCGCCAGGCGCATTCTGGACTTCGTCGATCAGGGCGGAGACGTGGGGCTTCCGAGCACCGGCCCGTATATGCTGGCCGCAACCACGGCATTGCTGGGACGCAACGATAAGGCGCTGACCCAGCTCGAGCAGGCGATCGCCTCGGGGAACCGAGTCGGTTGGTGGGCATGGCTCGAGAGAAACCCGAGCTTTGCGGCGCTTCGTGACACTCAAAGGTTCCGGGCGATCTCCACCGATACGCAGGTGTGGCTCACGACCCAGCTCACCCTTTTGGGTCAGATGCGCATGCGGGGCGAGGTGCCGCCTCGCTCAGCGGCTCCAATGCCGGGAGGCTGCTGAGGCAGCCCGGAAACACCGGGCTGCCTGCGGGGAACCTGCGGCATTCGGCCATTGCTTTAGTCCTTCTCCTCCTCCAGCCTTATTCCCTCTCCCGTGACAACCTTGTCCGGCTCAAAGCTGATCGCGGAGAATCTCTTGCCTCCTTCAAGGACGATGATGTTTTCGACTTTTGTACCGGCTGCGTTGAATAACGACCCGGTACAATCCGGATCGACCGTGTAGCTTCCGTTCGGCCACGCGCCATTGGTCCAGTCGTAGGATTCAGGGTAGCTGATTCCGGTCGAGCGAGTGATGCCGCGCTTCCCGTCTCCGTTAAAGACGTCGAGGCCCATCTCGGCAACAGGGCCACCCATGGATTTGTTCACGCCCGTCCTGCGCCAGGCGTAGGTCCCTTTGAGGCTCGCAACGCTACAGCCGCCATCATGGGTGTAAACCGGTGTCGCATGGACCTTTCTTGCCTGATAAAGGGCCGTGATCACGATCACGGCACTAAACATCACCAATGTTAGCTTTAATCGCATATGGAACTCCTTGTGCTGGATTTGCCTGTTCAAGTGCCTATCGTCCCTATGAGAGTCAAGGTTCCGGTGGTGCCGATGCTGTACATCGAGATGTCGTTCGAGCTGGAATTCGTTGCATAGGCGAAATTGCCCGACGGATGGATGGCTATCGAGCTAGGAGACAGCCCCGCCGCTATCATTCCTATGAGTGTTAAGGACCCGGTGGTGCTGTTGATGGTGTACATCGAGACATTGTTCGAGCCGGAATTCGTCACATAGGCGAACTTACCCGCAGGATCCACGGCTACGGAGACAGGGTCTGTTCCCGCGGCGATCGTCCCGATAGATGTCAAGGTCCCGGTCGCGGCGTCGATGGTGTACATCGAGACATCGTTCGAGCCGGAATTCGTCACGTAGGCGAACTTGCCCGCAGGATCCACGGCTACGAAGACAGGGGCTGTTCCCGCGGCGATAGTACCTATGGATGTCAAGGTCCCGGTCGTGGCGTCGATGGTATACATCTCGATGTTGTATGGAAAATTACCGCCACTTCCGACGCCACTCGCCACATAAGCGAACTTGCCGGATGGATCCACGACCACCGACGAGGGAAGGCACAATCCCGGACAATTTCCGTTTATCGTTCCTATGGACGTCAAGGCCCCGGTCGTGGCGCCGATGGTGTACATCGTGACGCTGCCATAATCGGGATCCCAGACATCCCCCGAATTTGTCACGTAGACGAACTTGCCAGAAGGAGCTACGGTCACGGACCCGGGGTATGCACCGTAGTCGTACGTCGTCACCGGTGGTCCTATGGACGCCAGGGCCCCGGTAGTGGGGTTGATCGTGTACATGGACACGTAGCCACCAACGCCGCCATAGCAGCCGCCATTCATTACATAGGCGAACTTTCCGGCGGGGTCCACAGCGATTGATTGCGGATCAACGGCTCCTGTCGTTATGGTGAAGGTCAACGAGTTCGAGCTGCTTCCGCCGGGTGCAGGATTGAATACCGTGACCACGGCTGTCCCGGCGGCGGCGATGTCACTCGCCGAAATCTGAGCAATGAGTCCGTTAACGCTGCCATCGGTAGTGGTCGGCCGGTCGCTGCCGTTCCAGCGCACGACTGAACCCGCCACAAAATCAGTTGACCCAATTACCGACAATTGATCATCTACTCCGTCAATGAACTGTTCTCCTGCGGGAGCGCAGCTCGGAGAGAGAGCACTGATCGTCGGGACGGGATTGGGACTAGATCCGCCCGATGCGGGCTGATTGATCGATGACTCACTCGTGCCGCCACCGCCACCACCGCACGCGGTAAGCGCTATCAGCAAGAGCCCCGGGAAGGTAAAGAGAAAGACGTCGCGCAGAGTTGTTGTCAGCCCCCTGTCGGGTCGGCCGATCTGTTCAACACCCTTGATCTGCACGGCATCAAGGCGCGGTGCATCATCAAGCGCGGCGCGACGGTCTTCGATCTTGTCCATGGCGCTCTCCTTTGGTTGGTAACGCCGCCGGACAATCCGGCGGCGGTTACTTGAGTCCGAGTTGCCTACTGCTTTGCGACCTGGAAGGTACCGGCCGGTTGGCCAGTCTTCCGGGCATAGAAGGCAGTCAGCGCCGGCTGGTTGACCACAGCCACCGCGCGCGCGATCGACTGTTTCTTGCAGATCCCATCCAGCGCTTGGGCCTGGAGCGAGCGGTCCCGTGAATCGCAGACCTGATGCGCCGCAGCAGTGATGCGTCGATAGAGCTCCTCAACACCCCGTGGGTTGACGAGACTCAGGTCAGCGTAGTGCACGACCATCTTCGTGGGCTCGGTAGCGGGCGAGGATTGGTCCTGGGCGTGGACCCCTGTCGCCGCCAAGGCCAGGCCGGCCGCGGTCAGGCCGGTGAGAAAGAAACTACGAGTGTGCTTGCGGGCGGAAATCGTCGTCGGATTCATGGTCGTTTCCTTTTGTCGTGTCTTGGGTTTTGGTCCTATCGCGCGACCCCCGAAGCGGGATGCGTGCGAAGTGGCGACACGATGAAGCGCGGGCTCGCGCGGTGCATGAAAGCTGGCCGAAGATGAGCCAAAGAAATGCCAAAGATCACGCCAATTCGAGTGACACCAGCTGCAATGCGCCGGGCCTCGCGGCGCCGCTCACGGCCGAAGGATCTTCTGCGCCCTGCTAGAATCCCCCGGATGCCGCAGAACAACGTGTTCGCAGGTCCCTATCTCGAAAGGGAGGGGCACTTGCGCGCCGACCCCGCGCGGATCGAGAGTGCGCTCGCCGATCCGCGCAGCCGGGTCGTGCCCGTATGGAAATCGCTCAATCTCGTCGCAGTCGGCCCGTCGGCCGCCGCCGCCTCGAACGGCCCGTCGGCCGCCGCCGCCTCGAACGGCGCGGCGGACGACACGACCTTGCTTGCAGCGCTGCTCGGGATGGACGAGATTGCGCCGCAGCGACCGCCCGGGCTGGTGCTCCTCGGGCGTCACAACGGCACGGATCTATTCGCCTACGAGGTCGAGTCCGACGAGACGCCCGTCACCCCGGAGGGAACGCGTTTCGCGGACCTGCGAACCGTGGCCGCGCTCATGCCCGAGGATCAGGCGGGCCTCCTCGGATACGCCCGAGCGATGGTCAACTGGCAGCGCACGCACCGGCATTGCGGGCGATGCGGCACACCCACCGTACCGGCGAAGGCCGGGCACGTGCTCGTCTGCACGAATCCCATTTGCCGGCACGAGCAGTTTCCGCGCCTCGATCCGGCCATCATCGTGCTGGTGATCGACGGCGATCGAGTTCTGCTCGGACGACAAGCGTCCTGGCCCGCCGGACGCTACTCCACCATCGCGGGCTTCGTCGAGCCGGGCGAATCGCTCGAGGATGCGGTAGCGCGCGAGGTGCAGGAGGAGACCGGCATCCGTGTGGAAGGGATCGAGTACCACTCCTCCCAGCCCTGGCCGTTCCCGAGCTCGCTCATGCTGGGCTTCACGGCGCGCGCAATCTCGCATGACATCCAGCTACGCGATCTGGAGCTCGAGGACGCGCGCTGGTTCACGCGCGAGGATATCGTGGGCGGCACGCCGTTCTTGCCGCCCAACGTCTCCATCTCGTTCCGCTTGATCGAGGATTGGTTCGACGCCGCGGCGGCGGTGCCGCTACGCAAGCTGCACGTGGCGAAGCCTTGGGGCTAGGCCCCCCGGCTAGCGGCGCTCCCAGTGTCCGGGGCGCAGCCGCCAGCCGTCGCCTTGCCGCACCCACTCGTACGCCACCCAGTGATAGCCGGGACGCGGCGCGCTCCAGTGACCAGACACCCACTCGTGCCGCCCGCCGAC
>Ga0302311_10008144_pt1 | contig 10582 bp, 8 predicted proteins | sample III_Palsa_N1_3_FD_200449 | JGI IMG/M metagenome (GOLD analysis project Ga0302311, IMG submission 200449) | Peat permafrost microbial communities from Stordalen Mire near Abisko, Sweden - III_Palsa_N1_3 | ecosystem: Environmental > Terrestrial > Soil > Palsa > Peat permafrost | place: Sweden...
GTCCCGCAGTCCGGTCCGCCTTGTTCATCTCGCTGTAGCCGATCGAGCAGAGCAGCATCGGGATGAACGCCAGCACGGCGACCGAGGGCGCCTTGAGCGCGACGAGGCCGATCACGAAGAACAGGGTGGCGGCCAGGCTGTACGCGGGGGCGGTCGAGGCGACCCCCATCACGACGCTGGAGACCAGGCCGAGCGCGCCGCTCTTCAGGCCTTTGTCTTCGGACTGCTCGGTGGGCTGCGCGGGCGCAGTAGTGGCCATGTCTCACCCTCCTGGCTGTAACCCGGCATAACCGGGTCGGAACGGCGGCCCCCGATCGGCCGGACCGTTGCCGCAAATGTCATCGGCGGGGTGTGACGGCGACGTCAGCACCACTAAACACTACGGTTCTAGCACAAATGATGCGTTCCGGCAACGATATCCGTAGTAACGGCTCGATATCACGGCTGGTCTCGTCTGCGGTTTTGGGAGAAGTCTAGGAGGAGAGGTCTAATATCAGCCCATGCGGATACTGCTGGTAGGCGCGGGCGGCGTTGGCACGGCATTTGCCCGGATCGCGGCCCGCCGCCGGTTCGCCGAGCTGGTGATCGCCGACTACGACCTGGACCGGGCGCAACGCGCCGCGGTGGTCCGGGATGGTTTCCAGGCTGTGCAGCTGGACGCCCGGGATGAACGGGCGACCGCGGAGTTGCTGACCCAGCGCCGCTGCGATGTGCTCATGAACGCGACCGACCCCCGTTTCGTGATGCCGCTGTTCCGTGCCGCGCTCCAGGCCGGTGCCCACTACCTGGACATGGCGATGTCGCTTTCTCATCCGTATCAGGATGACCCCTACCGCCTGACCGGAGTCAAGCTGGGTGACGACCAGTTCGCGATGGCGCCGGCCTGGGAGCGGGCATCCAGGCTCGCGCTGGTGGGAATGGGAGTGGAGCCGGGGCTGTCAGACGTATTCGCCCGCTACGCCGCCGATGAGCTGTTCGGCGAGATCGCCGAGCTCGGCGTGCGGGACGGCGCGAGCCTCGAGGTGGCCGGCTACGACTTCGCCCCCACGTTCTCCATCTGGACCACGATCGAGGAGTGCCTGAACCCGCCGGTGATCTGGGAACGTGACCGGGGCTGGTTCACCACCGAGCCGTTCAGCGAGCCCGAGGTCTTCACCTTCCCGGCCGGCATCGGCCCGGTGGAATGTGTGAACGTCGAGCACGAGGAGGTGCTGCTGATGCCGCGGTGGGTCCAGGCGCGGCGGGTCACCTTCAAGTACGGACTCGGGTCCGAGTTCATTGGCGTCCTGCGCACCCTGCACAAGCTCGGCTTGGACAAGACGAAACCGGTGCGGGTCGGCGCCGCGACCGTGTCGCCTCGCGACGTGGTGGCCGCGTGTTTGCCGGACCCGGCCACGCTCGGGGACGCGATGAGCGGGCTGACCTGTGCCGGCACCTGGGTGACCGGCACCGGCACCGACGGTGCCCCGCGCGAGGTGTACCTGCACCACGTGGTCGACAACGCATGGTCGATGGCCGAGTACGGGTCCCAGGCGGTGGTCTGGCAGACGGCGGTCAACCCGGTGGTCGCGCTTGAGCTCATCGACTCCGGCGTCTGGTCCGGGGTCGGCGTGCTCGGTCCAGAAGCGCTGCCCGCGCGGCCGTTCCTCGACCTGCTGGCCGATTACGGCTCACCGTGGGCGTGCGAGGAACGGACCCCGGCGGGCCGGTGAGACGGCACCCGGATCAGCTGTCGGCGAGGATCTGGCTGAGCACCTTCGTGGTTTGCGCGGCGGGCTCGGCCTGCAGGCAGAGTTGCTCCATGACCTCGAGGTAGCTGTCCACCTCGACGGGCTTGTCCAGGTAGAGCGCGCTGGTCAGCTGCTCGATGTACACGACGTCCTGCAGGTCGGGCTCGGCGAAGCGCAAGATGGTGAACGGACCGCCCATGGCGGAATGCGCGCCCGCCCGGAACGGCAGGATCTGGAGGGTAACCGCCGGGTGCTCCGCTATCTCGATGAGATACTGCAGCTGCTCGCGGGCCACCTCCCTGCTGCCGACGGGGCGGCGCAGCGCGCCCTCGTCGACGACGGCCCACACCTGCGGCGCGTCCGGCCTGCGGAGGATTTCCTGGCGGCTGGTCCTCAGCTCGCCCCGCCGGGCGATCTCGTCTTCGCTGGCCGCCGAACCCTGCCCGATCAGCGCGCGAGCATACCCTTCGGTCTGGAGCAGCCCGGGCACGAGCTGGACTTCGTAGGTCCGGATGACCGATGCCGCCGCCTCCAGGCCGACGTAAGGCTCCAGCCAGTTCGGCAGGATGTCCGAGTAGGCGTGCCACCACCCGGGCGTGTTCGCTTCCCTGGCCAGGTTCAGCAGCGCCGCGCGTTCTTCGCTGTCGGTAACGCCATACAGCGTCAGGAGGTCGCCCACGTCCCGCTCCTTGAAGCCGACCCGGCCGTGTTCCATTCGGCTGATCTTGGAATGAGAACCCCGGATGGCCTCGGCGGCCTTTTCTGCGGAAATCCCGCGAGACTCGCGCAACCGGTGCAGCTGGCCGCCGAGCACGAGGCGCTGAACAGTGGGACCGCCCGCCCGGGTGCCGAAAATGCTGGGAGGCACATCCCAGGCCGAGTCTTCCGACGAGACCATCGGCACTCCTCGCATCGTTGTCACCCTAGATCCAGGCGGGGTGTGGACCAGTCTCCCACGTGATCTCACGCTTGCGAAAGGGGGTTCTGTGACAATTCAATAGAAGTCCTGATCTCTCCGTATTCTCGCAGGTCGGAAGGGTCCAGTTTGCCGATCCGTTACTGTCGTGTCGCCGCGTGCCGGCCGTTAGCGCTGTTATTGGGGGGTTAGCTGGCTGGCTTCGGCGAGTAGATGATCGAATTCCCCATCCTTGGCTCCGGCCAGGAATGCAGTGATCTCTGCCTGAGTGTAGAGCAGGACGGGACCGGCCGGGAACCGCGAGTTGCGCATCGCGATCTCGCCGCTGGGCAGCGCGGCCAGCTCGACGCATGCACCATTCGGGTTGCTGTGCCAGCTCTTCAGCCAGCGGACGTCGCCGAGTTCGGCGGCGAGCATCCCGTTGTAGGTTATGGCCATATTTATCCCCTTCCGACAGATCTAACGCTCCAGGCCCGAAAGGTTCACTCACTGTAATTCTTATGTTGGCAACTGGTGAGTAAGTGCCTGATGCGATTCGCCTGCCTGGTGGTCCCCCGTGCGCCTAGCCGGAGACCGTGTGCACAATACGAATGAACGTGCATCCGGCCTTGCATTTGCACAATATATCAGGCAACATAGCGTTAAGCACGCAGTTAACACCGTGACGGGCGACCGTTTTAGGCCCGATGACATGCAGGAAGCTGTTGCGTTGGTACATCTCAGTGTCGCTACCGGTAGCGGGGATGACGACGAAGAAATCAGCGTCTGGCGGTCTCCAATCACGGGCAGCATGCCGCGGCTGCTGCCCGTGCCCTCCGCCTGGTGGGAGACCCCGGCGGTGACCTCCCGTGCCCTCAGCGCCCGGCCGGAAGAAGCCAGGACCGCCCGCTACTTCGTCCGGGAGCTGCTCACCTGCTGGGGCCTAGAGGCGCTGGCCGATGACGCCGAGATGATCATCGACGAGCTGGTGGTCAACGCCGTTCTGCACGGCACCCGGGGCGGCCTGGTCCGCGCCAATCCGGGTGCTGGCCTGACTGTGCTGCGGTTGTGCATGCTCAGGCGGGCCGGCGAAGTCATGCTGGCGGTCATCGATCCCGGCAATGAGACGCCGATGCCGCGACAGCCCGACTGGGGCCGGGAAAGCGGTCGCGGCCTGCAGATCGTCGCGGCGCTTAGTCACGTGTGGGGCTGGAGCCCGATCGCCGGGCACGGCAAGGCGGTCTGGGCCGTGCTACGCGATCCCTGAGACAGCTTCCCGCGACGCGGTAGCCAGGACGTGCTCGACCAAGGCGATCAGCACCTCCTTGGAGGATTCCCGGCTACGCGCGTCGCACCGGACCATCGGGATACCGGGCTCAAGGTCCAAGGCCGTCCTGACGTCTTCTGTGGCGTACCTCCGGGCGCCGTCAAAGCAGTTCAGCGCGACGATGAACGGTATCTCCCGGCGCTCGAAGTAGTCGATCGCGGGGAAGCTGTCGGCCAGCCGCCGGGTATCGGCGAGGACCACAGCCCCCAGGGCGCCGATCGCAAGCTCATCCCACATGAACCAGAACCGCTGCTGGCCGGGTGTGCCGAAGAGATAGAGCACCAGATCACGGCGCAGGCTGATCCGGCCGAAGTCCATCGCGACCGTGGTAGTCGTCTTGGCCTCGACGCCTTCGGTGCGGTCAGTGCGCAAGCTGCCCTCGGACAGTAGCTCCTCGGTACGCAGCGGCTTGATCTCACTCACCGCACCGACGAGCGTGGTCTTGCCCACCCCGAAGCCGCCGGCCAGGAGGATCTTTATCGCGCGGGGCAGGGATGGACTGCTTGACTGGCCGCCAGCCGGATTATAGGCCCCGTAGTCCATTGAGGACCTCCCTGAGAGTGTGTGTGTCGATCCGCTCGGCCTGCGCGACCGGGGTGCTGATCGAGACCAGGCCGAGTTCCCGCAGATCGGCAAGGATGATGCGGACGACACCAAGCGGAAGATCAACGTCAGAGGCGATGTCTGCGACGGTTGTCGGCGCCCGGGCGAGCTGTAGCACCTTCATGTGCTCGGGCGCCAGCGACGTAGGATCGGCGACCCTGCCGTGCGCGGCCATGACCATCGCGACCAGGTCGAACGATGCACCCGCATGCCTCGTCCGGCCCTGGGTGAGGGCATAAGGCCGGACCACTGGGCCGGCCTCGGCATCCATCCATCGTTCGTCGTCGGACGGCATGGCGTCTCGTTACGCCCAGCCGGTGACGGCGGACGCGCGCGCGTTGACCCGGATATGTTCTCCCGATCTGGAGATCAGGACGGCCATCTCGTAGGCGACCAGGCCGAGGTCGCAGCCCGGCTCGGCGATCGCCGCGAGGCATGTCCCGCTGCCCGCGGCGCTGATGAGCAGGAATCCTGATTCCATCTCGATGATCGTCTGCCGGGCCGAGCCGCCGCCGAAATGCCGTCCGGCGCCGCGGGCCAGCGATTGGAATCCGGCCGCCAGCGCGGCCAGGTGCTCGGCGTCCTCGCGCTCGAGCGTGCTCGATGCGCCAAGCGCGATGCCATCGGCGGACAAGATGACAGCTTTGCCGATCGGGCCGACCCGCCGGACGAGATCATCGAGCAGCCAGTCAAGCTGGCCGATCCGGCCCGGCGTATCGGTGTCAGGTTCCATCGGCTTCCCCACCTGCTTGTTCGTCCGCAGTTGAATCGTGTCCGCCGCCAGCACTGGGGGACAAACCCGGGCCGGGGGGCGGCCCGTGCCGCGACCGCCCCTCCTGCCAGCCGTGCTGAAGAGCCGACACGGTGCGGCGGATCTCCGCGGGCGTGGGCTCGCTCGACGTGCCGCCGCCGGCCGTGGTGACCCGGCGTCGCGGCGGGTCAGTACGAAGCTGGGGAGCCAGGCTCGCCTGCCTGACCCGCCGCGGAAGCTCCTGGATGTGGCCGTTCGCATCCTGCGACCCTGGTCCAGATCCGCCGGGCAGCACCGGGTCCGGCCCGGTCTGGCGGGAAAGCGCCCACGACGGACCCTGGTCCTTACCCGACGGGGCAGAGGCCACCGGCGTCATCGGGGTGGCGGGCGCCCCCAGTATGGCCGGGACGCCCGGAACGCCTGGTGCGGCTCGGGATCCCGGATACGGCGCTGACGCCGGGTCCGGGGCCGGGTACGTAGCTGAATCCTGGCTGCGGCGCAGCGGCGCGAACACGTCGAAGGGCTGCGCCCCTGCCTCCGGCGCCGTTCCCTGCACCGCTTCAGGCTCCAGCACCGCCCCTGGTACCGGCGCCGTTCCCGGCACCGCTTCAGGCTCCAGCACCGCCCCTGGTACCGGCGCCGTTCCCGGCACCGCGTCAGGCTCCTGGACCGGCTGCGTTGCGGGGCTCTGGAAGGCCAGCCCGTGGGATCGCCGCAGCGGCCCGGAGATGCGGATGCCCGGCACCGGGGCGAGCCCGGGCGGGCCGCGGAACTCGGAAAACGCCGAGGCGGAGGTGAGCTCCGCCGCGCCTGGATCGTGCCCGTTGGTCGGGAGCGGCGCCATGGTGATCGCTGCGGGCTCGTCGGCCAGTGCGGGCCGGAACGCGTCCTCGGTCACCACCAGCTGGCGCGGTATCAGAACGATGGCTGCGGTGCCGCCGTACGGTGACGCCTTGAGCGTGACCCGGATGCCGTGCCGCTTGGCGAGCTGGCTGACGACGAACAGGCCGAGCTGGTCGCTGTCGGCCGGGTTGAACTCAGGCGGCTCGGCCAGCCGGGCGTTGAGTTCCGCTATCCGCTCCGGGCCCATGCCGAGCCCGCGATCCTCGACTTCGATCGCGAATCCGCTGGCGACGATATCCCCGGACACCCGAACCGAGGTATAAGGCGGCGAGAGCGTGGTGGCGTTCTCGATGAGCTCGGCCAGCAGGTGTATGACGTCCGCGACGGCCGAGCCAGAGAGCGCGGCCTGGCTCCGGATCGCGACCGCGACCCGGGCGTAGTCCTCGACTTCCGCGATTGCGCCGCGCATGACGTCGATCATCCGCACCGGGTTGCTCCAGGATCGGCCCGGTGGCGCGCCGGCCAGGATGATCAGGCCTTCCGCATGCCGGCGCATCCGGGTGGTGAGGTGATCGAGGCGGAACAGGTCGTCGAGGGCCTCGGGGTCGGTGGCCCGCCGTTCCATCTGGTCGAGCAGGGTCAGCTGGCGGTGCAGCAGCGACTGGCTGCGCCGGGCCAGGCTGCGGTACACGTCGTTGAGCCCTCGCCGGAGCCTGGCCTCCTCCACCGCGGCCCGGATAGCGGTCTGCCGGACCAGGTCGAAGGACTGCCCGACCCGGTCGATCTCGTCTCCATTGATCTTGCCGTGGCTGACCTTGCCAGAGCTGGTCTTGCCGTGGCTGACCTTGCCAGAGCTGGTCTTGCCGGGGCTGGCCTCCAGCGCCGCCGTCTCGTGCTCCACGTCAACGTCCGCGCCTTGCCGCAGCCGGCTGATTACGTCGGGCAGCTGGTGCTGGGCCACGGTGAGGGCGGAGCGTTCGAGCCCGCGCAGGCGCCGGATGATGCCGCGAGCGACCAGGGTGGTCACCACGATGGTGAGGAGCAGCCCGAGCAGGCCGCCGCCGCAGACGGCGGCGACCCGGACCCAGGCCGAGTGGGTGATCCGGTGATCGGCCGTTACGATCTCCTGCGAGACCGCCACGCCGCCGTTGAAGTTGTCCGTCGTCAGCGGGCCGACGATCCCCTGCCACTGTGCCGTCGTGACCGGGAGCTTGCTGACCGGCGTGCCCGCGGCGATCGCCTGCTCGATGTCGGTGAGGTTCTGCTGCATGGCTCCGGATCCAACCTGTGCGGCATTCCAGGCGGCCAGGGCGGGCGGGTCCAGGAGGTTGTCCACGTACTGCAGCTGGCCCTGCCGGGCCGCGGCCAGGTCGGTGAACGCCGCGCGGTCGGCCGCCGTCATCCTCCGGCCGGCCAGCATGCCGGCCAGCAGCGCGTCCTCCTGCGAGAGGTACTCCCTGGTCTGCACGGTGGCGATCAGCCCGATGGCCGGGGCCAGCTGGTCGGTGGGAGCCACGGTTTTGATCTGGATCAGGAACAGCTTGATCGTGTCGGCCATGCCCTGGCCGTAGGCGCCGAGCGCGGTCAGCGGGCTGATCGCCCGCGCCTGGACCGCGGCGCGGAGGGTCGGGAGCTGCTTCAGCCCGCCGATGATCTGCTGGATCTGACTGGCCCCGCTGGGTGACTCGCTGCCGAGGACGGCCGGGGAGGTCATGGCCGTAGTGAAGGCAGGCGTGGCCTTGTCGGTCGCGCTGACCGCCGCCTTGTACGCCTGCAGGTTGGCCGCGGTCGGCTCGAACAGGTAGACCATGGCGGCGACGCGCTCGGCCTGCACGTAGCTGCCGAACTTCACGGCGGGTATCCCGGACGCGTTGATCAGGTTGGGTACCTGGTCCAGGTTGATGGCGTTGTTAATGGAGGTGCCGGCCGCGTAGGTCAGCAACCCGGCCATGGCGATGAGCGGGATCGCCACCAGGAAGTAAATGCGGAGCCGGATGGATCGGCTGCGCGATCCCATGGCACCCCCATGGTCCAGAGGCAAGGAATGCGCGTTCCCCGTCGCATCCAACTATCGGTCAAGACGGCCAGAATAGCCCATAGCGCACATCCCTCGGAGGGAGAAGAACGATATATCTCACGACCTGAGGATCTATAAGCCCAATGTCTCTATTGTTACGTTCTCCCAGCTAGTGACGTGATATGACTCCTGGTGCCGCCGAGGTGGCGGGGTGCGCGCCCTGTTTTTGTCGGTGTGACCGCCTACCCTATGAAGGTGGCCGCCCTCGCAATAGACGCCCTCCTTGACGGACTCAATCCAGAGCAGCGCGCTGCCGTGGTGCACGAGGGCAGCCCGCTGCTGATCGTGGCCGGCGCGGGCTCGGGGAAGACCCGCGTGCTCACGCACCGGATCGCTTACCTGCTGGCCGCGCGGGACGTGGCGCCGTACGAGATCTTGGCCATTACCTTCACCAATAAGGCCGCCGGCGAGATGGCCGGCCGGGTCGCCGCCCTGGTCGGCCCGCGGTCCAGGGCCATGTGGGTGATGACGTTCCACTCGGCCTGCGTGCGCATCCTGCGCCGGGAGGCCAGGCGGTTCGGCTACCCCTCGTCGTTTTCCATCTACGACCAGGGGGACTCCCAGCGCCTGATGGCCCTGGTCTGCCGCGAACTCGAGCTCGACGCCAAGCAGTTCCCGCCGAAGGCGATGGCCGCCCAGGTGTCGAACGCCAAGAACGAGCTGATCGACCACGAGACGTTCGCGGCCGGCGCGCAGACGGCCAGGGACAAGGCGCTGGCCGAGGCGTACAGCGAGTACCAGCGCCGCCTGTTCGCGGCCGGCGCGATGGACTTCGATGACCTGATCATGGTCACGGTCAACCTCTTCCAGGCGATACCCGAAGTCGCGGAGCAATACCGCCGGCGGTTCCGGCACGTGCTGGTGGACGAGTACCAGGACACCAACCACGCCCAGTACGTCCTGATCAGGGAGCTTGTTTCCGGCGCTACTCCGCTTTCTTCCGGCGGAACGGGGCTGGCGCAAGCCCCCGAGCCAGCTCTCCCGCCCGCCGAGCTATGCGTCGTCGGAGACGCGGACCAGTCCATCTATGCCTTCCGCGGCGCGTCGATACGCAACATTGTCGAGTTCGAGCTGGACTACCCGGACGCCACAGTCATTCTCCTCGAACAGAACTACCGTTCCACCCAGAACATCCTGGCTGCCGCCAACGCGGTGGTCTCACTGAACCGGGGCAGGAAACCGAAGAACCTCTGGTCGGAGGCGGGTGCGGGGCCGCCGATCGTTGGTTACGTGGCCGACAACGAGCACGACGAGGCCGCGTTCGTGGCCGAGGAGGTCGACCGGCTGACCGATGCCGGCCAGGCCACGCCGGGCCAGGTGGCGGTCTTCTACCGGACCAACGCACAGTCCCGCGTGTTCGAGGAAGTGTTCATCCGGGTCGGGCTGCCGTACCGGGTGGTCGGCGGGGTCAGGTTCTACGAGCGGCGCGAGGTCCGCGATCTGCTCGCCTACCTGCGGCTGATCGCCAATCCGGCCGATGAGGTGTCGCTGCGGCGGGTGCTGAACGTGCCCAAACGCGGTATCGGCGACCGGGCGGAGGAGTACGTGGCCGCGTTCGCGCAGCGGGAGCGGATCACGTTCGCCCAGGCGCTGGCCCGCCCGTCCGACGTGCCCGGACTGGCGGTCCGGTCCGCCAGCGCCATCGCGGGGTTCAACACGCTCATGGGCGGGCTCGCCGAACTCGCCGACGCGGTTCCTGTGGCCGAGCTCGCCGAGGCGGTCCTGGACCGCACGGGGTACCAGGAGTCACTTGAGTCCTCCACCGACCTGCAGGACGTCAGCCGGGTGGAGAACCTCAAGGAGCTGGTGTCCGTTGCCCGCGAGTTCGACGGCGGGCGCGAGGAGGGGACGCTCGCCGAGTTCCTTGAGCAGGTCTCGCTGGTGGCCGACGCCGACGAGATCCCCGAGGGTGAGGAGCACGGCGGCCTGGTGACGATGATGACGCTGCACACGGCCAAGGGACTGGAGTTCCCCGTCGTGTTCCTGACCGGGATGGAAGAAGAGGTGTTCCCGCATCAGCGCTCGCTGAACAACCCGAAGGAGCTGGAAGAGGAGCGCCGGCTGGCGTATGTCGGCATCACCCGGGCCGAGCAGCGGCTCTACCTGACCCGCGCCGTGGCCAGGAACTGGTGGGGTCGCCCCTCGTTCCACAAGCAGTCGCGGTTCCTCGGCGAGATCCCGGAAGGCCTCATCGAGTGGCGCCGTGACGCGGACGCGGCGATGTCTGCGGTCAGGCCCGCGCAGGAGCGGATGGCGCAGTTGCCGGGGACCCGGTCGCCGGGGAACCGCCCGGCGCCCGCCCTGTCACCCGGGGACATGGTGACCCACGACAAGTTCGGGCTCGGCACCGTGGTGT
>Ga0302311_10008145_pt1 | contig 10582 bp, 5 predicted proteins | sample III_Palsa_N1_3_FD_200449 | JGI IMG/M metagenome (GOLD analysis project Ga0302311, IMG submission 200449) | Peat permafrost microbial communities from Stordalen Mire near Abisko, Sweden - III_Palsa_N1_3 | ecosystem: Environmental > Terrestrial > Soil > Palsa > Peat permafrost | place: Sweden...
GCTCGATACCAGCATCATCCAGAATCCGCGTGTCTGGGAGGCCAGCGGGCATATCGCCGGCTTCAGCGACCCCATGGTGGATTGCCGCGAAACCAAGCAGCGCTATCGGTTCGATCATCTGATGCTGTACGTGCCCGTCAGCGGCGAGCGCAACGGCAAGCCGCTGTTCGCCTTCATGCCTGATACGGACAGCGAGCAGAAACAGAAAAAGAAAGCTGAAAAGGCTTTTGGGGAAGCGCGCGCCGTGCCGCTGTCACAGCTGCCACACGCCGACTGGGGCCATGTGGTGGCGCCGGACGCCGAGAAGGTTGGCACGCTGACCGAGCCGCGCGCCTTCAACCTGATGTTCAAGACCTACGTGGGTGCGACCGCGACCGAGGATGACGTCGCGTACCTGCGGCCCGAGACGGCGCAGGGCATCTTCGTGCAGTTCAAGAACGTCATCGACACCACGCGTGTGAAGGTGCCATTCGGCATCGCTCAGGTGGGCAAGGCGTTCCGCAATGAGGTCACGCCGCGGAATTTCACCTTCCGCAGCCGCGAATTCGAGCAGATGGAAATGGAGTTCTTCTGCCATCCCGACTCGGCCCATGAGTGGTACGCATTCTGGCGCGAGCAACGCATGAAGTGGTGGCGGGGCCTGGGCCTCGCCGGTGAAAATCTGCAGCTGCGAGTGCATGACAGGGACGAGCTGGCGCATTACGCAAAAGAGGGCGCCGGCACTTCGGATGTCGAGTACCGCTTTCCATTCACGGCTCCAGGCTTCGGCGAACTGGAAGGCGTGGCGCATCGCTCGAACTACGATCTCGCGCAGCACCAGAAGCATTCACGCGTTCAGCTTGAATACTTTGACAACGAGCGCGGTGAACTGCTGCCCAACGGCGGGCATAAGGGCGAGCGCTACCTGCCGCATGTGATCGAGCCAGCCGCGGGCCTGGATCGCGGTGTGCTCGCGTTGCTCTGCGAGGCGTACACGGAGGATCCCGCGCGCGCCAGTCCCGAGCTGCTGCTGCTGAACCCGCGGGTCGCGCCGATCAAGGCGGCCGTGTTCCCGCTGGTCAACAAGGATGGCATGCCGGAATTGAGTGAGAGGCTCTACCAGGATCTGCGACGCAGGTTCTGGCGCCGCGGACTCATGGAGCACGACGTGAAGCAGGCCATCGGCAAGCGCTACGCCCGGATGGATGAGGCCGGGTGTCCCTATTGCATCACCATCGACGGGGAGACCGCCGCCAGGCAGTCCGTGACGATCCGCGACCGCAACACCGCCCAGCAGACCCGCGTGGCGCTGGACAAGGTCGCGGAGTTTCTCGAGACGCATCTTTTTGTAAGTTAGTCAGCGGCAGAATTCAGGGTTCCCCTGAAAATTCCTCACCCTCTCGAGGATTTAACAAGAAGCGGTCTGAAGCTTTGGCAGCATCGCCACGCTAGCGCGTGTCACGAGGGTGTTGTGCATTAGCAACTGTAGGACATCGGCCTACAAGCCTTCCGATCAAACGTCCTATATATCGCGCCCTGTGTGTGTTGCTAGCCTGCGACGCACTTAGCTTGAGCCTGAGGCCTGCATAGGGCCGCGGCGTCTTTTTCGGATCCCTAGAGGAGTCTTCATGAAGAACCGAGCATTATTGTTGTGTGCCATGGCGCTGCCCGGCCTGGCCGCTGCAGCTGACGGCGACCAGTGGTACGTAACGCCTTTCGTCGGCGGAGCTGCCGTCGACAACAATAACCGCGATGTCACCAGTGGTGATCTCGCCTACGGCGCAGCGATAGGGCGCGAACTCGGTCCCTTGTTCAACATCGAGTTGAATGGCAACCTGACCGATCCGGCCAACCGCGCTCCGCTGCCCGCGGGCCATCTGAACCTCGACGGGCTGTCGCTGGATGGCCTGATCGTCGGTAACCGGGCGGGTTGGGTCTCGCCCTATTTCGGCGCGGGACTGGGCGCGGTGCGCACCAACTACAGGTACGACGGCGGCTCCAGCTCGGGCTATGACACCCACCTCGGACTCGAGACCGAAGTCGGTCTGATGATCAAACTGTGGGAGAGCACGGAGAAGACCAGCAAAGTGTCGCTGCGTCCGGAGGTGAAGGTGCGCTGGGCTGATCCAGGCGCCGACCGCGCCACCTACCAGGATGTCTTCTACATGGTAGGCGTCCAGTTCTCCTTCGGCGGTAGCCCCGTCGCGCTGCCGGTGGCAGCCGAACCCCCGCCGCCGCCACCCCCGCCGCCGCCACCACCCCCGCCGCCGGCTCCGGCCCCCGCACCGGCTCCTGAGGCGCAGTTCGTTGCCAAGACCTCGATCACCCTCGAGGGCGTGAACTTCGCGTTCAACTCGGCGGATCTGACCGAGGACTCAAAGCCGGTGCTGGATGCCACCGCGGAAGGCTTGAAGAAGCACCCGCACGTGAAAGTCGAAATCCAGGGTCACACCGACAGCGTCGGCAAGGCGGCCTACAACCTCAAGTTGTCGCAGCGTCGTGCGCAGAGCGTCCTCGACTATCTGGTCAAGGACGGCGTGGGTCCGGATCAGATGGTGGCGAAGGGGTATGGCCTGACCCAGCCCATCGCCAGCAACAAGGACGCCGACGGCCGCGCCAAGAACCGTCGGGTAGTGATGTACGTGCTGTCCAACCCCAATGACGTGAACGTCAAAGGTCAGGGCACATCACAGGACGCGCCGCAGCAGTAACGTCTGATCGCGAAAAAGCCTGAAGGCCCCCGGTCTCAAGAACGAGGCCGGGGGCCTTTTCATTGGGGCCAGTCGCGAATATTGCCCTGCCTGAGGCTGGGGTCCGGGTCCCGCTCCTGCATTTCCACCGAAATGCCCAGCGGTGCGCGCGCATGCACCTCGCGCAGCTGCTCGCAGGCGGCGGCGAAGATCTCCTCGCAGGCCTGGCGGCAAGTTGCATGGTCCCGGCCCTGGCCGACGCGGACGCACAGGTGTACGAAGGTGTTGTCCCGGGGGCAGTGCGTGCCGTAGTAGGGCTCGCTTTCGTAGGCACGCGTGCGCATGCCGCCCAGCGGGAAAATGCCGGTGGCCAGAGCGGCCTGGCGGATGGCTTCGACAAATTTGGGGAGATTCAGCTGCCGGCGCAGGTTCGACGAGTGCTCGATGACGATATGGGCGGCCACCGGAAAAGGATCGCACGACCCTTCAGGGTCGGGCAAGCGCGCCTGCTTTCAGCAACCCGTCAGTCCGACAGCGCCTTCAGATCGCGCAACAGTGCATTGCGGCCGCGCTCAACCTGGTCCAGTCGCTGCGCTGCATCGCGCAGGGCGAACAGGTCCTTCACGTGGGAGTCGTGCAGCCGGCGGTAGGCAGCGCGTGCCGCCAGCCATTGGCGGGTGGCGCTTTCGAAGCGTACCGACAGTTCGCGTCGCATATTGATGATGGATATGGAAGTCAGCGGCATAAGTAAGGCCTCACGAGGTCGCCGGCGAGAGACTGCACTTACCTTATTACAGTTACGCGACATATATGGCGCAACCATATGAATTTGCGAGGTACGTCGCAGACGCCAGGCATGGATACAATTGTTGGACCGGCCCGAAGCCCATCGCGGGCGTTACCGAATTGACCAGGAGTGCGCCCATGAGTTCAGTGTTGAAGGTCGCGTTGATCACCGGAGCCGGCAGCGGCATTGGCCGCGCGGTCGCGCTGGCTTTTCTGGCCGAGGGCTTCAAGGTGGTGCTGGCGGGTCGGCGTGCACCGGCCCTCGCCGAGGTGCTGACCGCCGCGGGTGCGGCCGGGCGGCAGGGCCTCGCAGTGGGCTGCGATGTGACCGATCCGACATCGGTACAGGCGCTGTTCGCGAGGACTCGCGACGCATTCGGCAGGCTCGATGTGCTGTTCAACAACGCCGGGATCGCGGCCCCCGCGGTGCCACTGGAAGAGGTACCCGTGGCGACCTGGAATGCGGTGGTTGCCACGAATCTCACCGGCGCCTTCCTGTGTACCCAGGAGGCTTTCCGGATCATGAAGACCCAGACGCCGCGCGGCGGCCGGATCATCAACAATGGATCGATTTCCGCACACGCTCCCCGGGTGCGTTCGGCGCCGTACACGGCGACCAAGCACGCCATGACCGGGCTCACCAAGTCCACCTCGCTGGACGGACGTGAGTACGACATTGCCTGCGGTCAGATCGACATTGGCAACGCACGCACCGAGCTCGCCGACCGGCTGGCCAAGGCGAGCGCCGCCCCCGAGCCGTTGATGGACGTGGAACAGGTGGCGCAGGCCGTACTCAACATGGCGCGGCTGCCGCTGTCGGCCAACGTGCAGTTCATGACCATCATGGCCACGAAAATGCCCTACATCGGGCGCGGCTGAGCGGCCAGGTCAGATCGTGGCGGTGCCGTCAGGGCCCGCCGTACCCCGCAGCTGCTCGTCCTGCTGCTTGCGGGCGCGCCGCTTGGCGCCAATGCGCCGCACGTACAGGTAAACCACCGGCGTTGTGTAGAGCGTCAGCAGCTGGCTGACGATCAGACCACCGACAATGGAGATACCCAGCGGCCGGCGCAGCTCGGTGCCATCGCCCGTCGACAGGGCGAGGGGCAGGGCGCCGGCGATGGCCGCGAAGGTGGTCATCATGATCGGCCGAAAGCGCAGCGAACAGGCACGCGCGATGGCGTCGCGCGAAACCAGCCCCAGGTTGCGCTCCGCATCCAGCGCGAAATCCACCATCATGATGGCGTTCTTCTTCACGATACCGATCAGCAGCATGATCCCCAGGAACGCGACCAGACTCAGTTCGGTGTTCGTGAGCATCAGCGCCAGCAGCGCGCCGAGGCCGGCCGAGGGCAGCGTCGAGATGATGGTCAGGGGCTGGGTGAAGCTCTCGTAGAGCATCCCCAGCACCACGTAGATCGCCAGCAATGCTGCCAGCAGTATCAGCGGCTGGCCCCTGGAACTCTGCTGGAACAGCTGCGCCGTGCCGTAGGGACTGCCGTGGATGCTGATGGGCATGTGGATGCGCGACATCGTCTGTTCGATGGCGCCTTGCCCGATGCTCAGCGCCTCGCCGTCCGGGAGGTTGTAGGAGAAGGAGGTTGAGATTGAGGTGCCGGTGTGGTTGACACTGGTAGGCGTCGTCGAGGTGTTGTAGTGGCTGAAGGCGGAGAACGGCACTACCGTTTCGGCGGCCACGCTGACCGCCGCCCCGGTGGAGGTATTGCCGCGGCCGGCATTGGCCAGCGAGTTGGACGCCAGGTTGCGGGCCGCATCGTTGGCCACGGCGCTGGCCGAGGTAGTGACGCCCTTGAACGTTGTCGTGCCGGCTACCGCCTGCGTGGCCTCGGTGCCGGAGATCGTGCCGCCCGCGGTGCTGATGTACAGCGAGTTCAGAACTTCCGGATACAGCGAAAACTCCGGCGCCACTTCCATGACCACGTGGTACTGCTGCGGGCTGAAGGGGTTGTAAATCGTGGAGGTCAGTGCCTGGGTGAAGGAATTCCCCAGGGCGCTGTCGATGATGCTTTCGTTCAGCCCCAGACTTGCCGCGGCATCCCGGTCCACGATGAGGTCTGTCTCCAGGCCGCCGGGCTGCAGGTCCGTGTCAACGTCAGTCACCTCGGGTACGTCCTGCAGCGCCACTTTGAGCTTCTGCGACCAGTCGCGTAAGTCCTTCAGGTCATCGCCGAGGAGCGTGTACTGGTATTCGGAGTTGGAGGCGCGACCGCCGCCACCGCCGCCGAGGTCCTGCACGGCCTGCAGGAACGTGATGACGCCATCGACCTTGTTGAGCTTGGGACGCAACCGGGCGATCACTTGGTCGGCCGATGCCTGGCGCTCGGAGAGGGGCTTGAGGGTCACGTTGAACTGGGCGCTGGCGTTGCCACCGAAGCCGCCGCCGCCGACCGCACCGGCGACGCTGACCACCGCTGGATCTTGTTGGATGATCTTCGTGACCAGCTGCAGCTTGCTCTTGATGAAGCCGAACGAGGCCGTGGCATCGGCGCGCATGCCGCCTTGCAGCTGGCCGGTGTCCTGCTGCGGGAAGAAGCCCGCCGGTATAGCCGTGTACAGGTAGAAGTTCAGGACGATGGTCGCGAGCAGCGACAGCATCGTCAGCCGCGGATGATTCAGCGCGAACCCCAACGTGCGCTCGTAGCCGTGCCGCATGGTCTCGAAATTCGACTCGAAGCTGCGCGCAAACGCGTTGGGCTTCTTGTGCCCTTTGCGGCCGAGCAATCGGGCGCACATCATCGGCGTCGTGGTCAGCGAGATCACGAGTGAGATCAGGATCGCCACTGAAAGCGTGACGGTGAATTCCTTGAACAACCGGCCGATGATGCCGCCGAGGAACTGGAACGGCAGGAACACCGCGACCAGTGACAGGCTCATGGAGATCACGGTGAAACCCACTTCACGTGCGCCCAGCAGGGCGGCCTGCATCGGCTTGACCCCGTTCTCGACGTGGCGCGTGATGTTCTCCATCACGACGATGGCATCGTCGACGACGAACCCGGTGGCGATGGTCAGGGCCATCAGCGAGAAGTTGTCGAGGCTGAAGCCGGACAGGTACATGATGCTGAAAGTACCCATCAGCGAGACGGGCACTACGACGGCAGGGATGAGCGCCGCGCGGAAGCTGTTCAGGAAGATGTAGACCACCAGGATGACCATCAGGACCGCAATCACCAGGGTCTCCTCCACCTGGTGCAGCGAGCCGCGAATGGTGATGGAACGATCCTGGATGACCTCCATGTCGATCTTCTGATCGATGTCAGCCTTCAGCTCCGGCAGCTCCGCTCTTACCGCATCCACCACCGCGATGATGTTGGCGCCCGGCTGCTGGTATACCTGGACCGTGATGGCCGCTTTGCCGTTGTAAATGCCGTACGTGCGCCGGTTCTGCGTGGCGCCGTCCTGCATGTCGAGCACCTGCGCCACATCACGCAGGCGGATGATGCCGTTGTTGCGCGTGCCGATGATCAGATCCCGGTACTGGTCGGCCTCGCGGGCGTTGTCGTTGGTGTAGATCTGGTAATGCAGACCCTGCGACTCGATGGCGCCCTTGGGAGCATTGGCATTCGCATTGGAAATGGCGGCCGCGACATCCTGCAGGCCGATGCCGTATTTCGACAGGGCCAGGGGATTGATCTCGACGCGCACCGCCGGCAGCGCGCTGCCATTGATGTTGACAACGCCGACATCGTTGATCTGTGACAGCCGCTGCGAGATCACCGCATCGGCCGCATCATAGATCTGGCCTTGGGTGAGGATGTCCGAGGTGAGCGCCAGCGTCAGCACCGGGAACTGGGAGCTGTTGACTTTGCGATAGGACGGATTGCTGGTCAGTGCCGAGGGCAGATCGGCGTGTGCCGCTTCGATCGCGGCCTGCACGTCCCGGGCGGCGCCGTCGATGTCCCGGTCGATACCGAAGGTGAGCTGGATGTTGGTACTGCCGACATTGCTGGTCGAGGTCATGTCATCGACGTCGGCGATGGCGCCGAGGTGCCGCTCCAGCGGCGTGGCCACCGTGGCCGCCATCACTTCCGGGCTCGCCCCCGGTAGGCTCGCCGACACGAAGATGGCCGGAACGTCGATCTTCGGCAGCGGCGCGACGGGCAGGAAATTAAAGGACGCGGCGCCGCCCAGCGCCAGGCCGATGGTCAGCAGGACGGTCGCGACCGGGCGGGCGATGAACGGCGCCGAGATATTCACGTCGTCTGGTCCACCAGTGGCCCATGCGCGGCGGTGGACCCGGATTCGCGTCCGATGCGCTTGGCGATCCGGTCGAACGCCAGATAGATCACCGGGGTCGTGAACAGAGTCAGCACCTGGCTCACCAGCAGGCCGCCAACGATGGTGACGCCCAGCGGATGCCGCAGTTCAGAGCCCGTGCCGGTGCCGAACATCAGCGGCAGCGCGCCGAAGATGGCCGCGACCGTGGTCATCAGGATCGGCCGGAACCGCAACAGGCAGGCCTGGTAGATGGCCTCGCGCGGCGCCATGCCCTGGTTGCGCTCCGCGTCGATCGCGAAGTCGATCATGAGGATGGCGTTCTTCTTGACGATGCCGATCAGCAGGATGATGCCGATCAGCGCGATGATCGTCAGGTCATCCCCGAACACAATAAGTGCCAGCAGCGCCCCGATGCCGGCCGAGGGCAGCGTCGAGAGGATGGTCACGGGATGGATGAAGCTCTCGTACAGCACACCCAGCACGATGTACATCACCGCCACGGCGGCGAGCAGCAGCAGCAATTCGTTGCTCAGGTTGTTGCGGAAGGCGAGTGCGGCACCTTCGAAGGTCGTCGACACGCTGGCCGGCATGTCCTGTGACTGCTCGACCTTCTCGATGGCATCAACCGCCGCGCCGAGCGAGGCACCCGGTCCCAGGTTGAACGAGATGGTGGCCGCCGGAAACTGCGCCAGATGATTGATCAGCAGCGGTTTCGCCTGCATCTCCACCTTGGCGATCGCCGACAGCGGGACCTGGCCGCCGGCGGCGGACGGCACGTACAGGGATTGGATGGAGCTAGTGGAGGCGTAGCTCTTGGGGTCGGCCTCGATGATGACGCGGTACTGGTTGGACTGGGTAAAGATGGTGGAAACGATGCGCTGTCCGAAGGCATCGTAGAGCGCATTGTCCACCGTGCCCACGCTCACCCCCAGGCGGGCGGCGGTATCACGATCGATGTTGATATAGGCCGCCAGGCCGTTGTTCTCGAGATTGCTGACTACGTCGGCCAGCTCCGGCCGTTCGCGCAGCGCGGAGACCAGCTTGGGCGTCCAGTTGGCAAGGGTGTCGGCGCTGGCGCTCTCGAGGAGGAACTGGTACTGGGTGCGGCTGATGGTGTTGTCGAGGGACAGATCCTGCGCCGGCTGCATGTACAGCGTCGCGCCCGCCACGCTTGCGGTTTCCTGCTGCAGGCGGTGGATGACCTCCGTGACCGTGGAGCTGCGTTCGTCGCGCGGCTTGAGGTTGATCAGGAAGCGACCGCTGTTGAGCGTGACGTTGTTGCCGTCCACGCCGATGAAGGAAGACAGGCTCAGGACATCCGGGTCCTTGAGCACTGCATCCGCCAGGGCCTGCTGCCGGTCCGCCATCGCCGCATAGGAGATTGACTCGGTGGCGACCGAGATGCCCTGGATCAGGCCCGTGTCCTGATCGGGGAAGAAGCCTTTCGGGATGACGACGTACAGCCCAGCGGTCACGGCCAGCGTGGCGATCGCGACGATCAGTGTCAGGCCCTGATGGTCCAGCACCCAGGTGAGCTGGCGGCCGTACCAGTCAATGGTCGAGTTCAGCCACTTCGAGTGATCCTCGTGGTGTCCCGCGTGGACTTCGCCAGGATTCCCGGACTGTGCGCGCTGCTTGAGCAGCAGCGCGCACAGCATCGGCACCAGGGTCAGCGACACGACCGCAGAAATGATGATGGTCACGGCGAGGGTGACCGCGAACTCGCGGAACAGCCGGCCGACCACATCCTGCATGAACAGCAGCGGAATCAGCACCGCCAGCAGCGAGACGGTCAGCGAGATGATCGTGAAGCCGATCTGGCCCGCACCCTTGAGTGCGGCATCCAGGGGTGGTTCTCCGGCCTCGATGTAGCGCGAGATGTTCTCGATCATCACGATGGCATCGTCGACGACGAAGCCGGTGGCGATGGTCAGCGCCATCAGCGAGAGGTTGTTGAGACTGTAGCCGGCGAGGTACATCACCGCGAAGGTGCCGATCAGGGACAGCGGCACCGACAGACTCGGGATCAAGGTGGCCCGCAGATCGCGCAGGAACAGAAAGATGACCAGCACCACCAGCAGCACCGCGAGGATCATCTCAAACTGCACGTCCTTGATGGACGCGCGGATCGTGGTGGTACGGTCGGTGAGTACCTGAACATCAACTCCCGCCGGCAGCGTCGACTTCAATGCGGGCAGCATCGCCTTGATCTCATCGACCACATCGACGACGTTGGCGCCGGGCTGACGCTGCACGTTGATGATCAGGGCGGGGGTCCGGTTCATCCATGCGCCGAGCTTGGTGTTCTCGGGCGCCTCGAGCAGGGTGGCGACATCTTTGAGCCGTACCGGCGCGCCATTCTTGTACGCGATGACGATGTCGGCGTACTCCGCGGCGCTGCGCAGCTGGTCATTCGTATTGATGGTGTAGGCGCGCGTGGGCCCGTCGAACGTGCCCTTCGGGCCGTTCTGATTGGCCACGCTGATCGTGGTGCGCAGGTCGTCGATGTTCAGCCCATAGGCAGCCAGTGCACGCGGATTGATCACGGCGCGCACGGCCGGCCGCTGCCCGCCGCTGATGTTGACGACGCCGACGCCCTTGACCTGCGAGAGCTTCTCGGCGATGCGCACGTCGGCCAAGTCTTCCACCTGGGTCAGCGGCATCACCTCGGAGGTCACGCCGAGCGTCAGTACCGGTGCATCAGCCGGGTTGACCTTTGCATAGATGGGAGGCGCGGGCAAATCCTGGGGCAGCAGATTCTGCGCGCCATTGATGGCGGCCTGAACCTCCTGCTCGGCGATATCGATCGCCAGCGACAGGCTGAACGTCATGGTGATGACCGACGCACCCGCGGAGCTGGTGGAGGACATCTGGTTCAGCCCGGGCATCTG
>Ga0302311_10008146_pt1 | contig 10582 bp, 11 predicted proteins | sample III_Palsa_N1_3_FD_200449 | JGI IMG/M metagenome (GOLD analysis project Ga0302311, IMG submission 200449) | Peat permafrost microbial communities from Stordalen Mire near Abisko, Sweden - III_Palsa_N1_3 | ecosystem: Environmental > Terrestrial > Soil > Palsa > Peat permafrost | place: Sweden...
GCTGGCGCTGGTCCAGGCCGCCCTGTTCCTGGGGCGGGCCTGGGGCAAGCTCTGGATCGAATGGTCCACGCGCACGGTGCTGCGTTGAGCGATGGCTGCGCCACGATCTTCCGATTTCCATCATCAGCCTCTGGAGTGAGCAGGTGAAATTGTTGAGTGTTCTTGCCCCGCGCTTCTCCAAGCGCCGGTTGATGTTGTCCATCCTTCGTGAGTTTCGCTACCGTCCCAGGTCGATCGTCGGCCGGCTGGCATCCGTCAATTTCGTGAACCATCGGGTCTGCCAAGCGCTGAGCATGCATTGCAATGTCTGCGGCGCAGATGGTCCGATGTCCTACGATTTCCCCGACGCCGAAATCCGCAAGGCGCATGGCATCGGCCTGTTGCGCGAGACCTTGCGCTGTCGGGCCTGCGCGGCCACGATGCGCGATCGCCAGATCGCCTTCGGACTGCTCCAGGTCGTCGCCGAGCGCTTCGGCCAATTGGTGCCGGACCTGGCGACCTTCCGCCGGCAACCCGCCGGCGTGCTGCGCATCCTGGACTCCGATTCGTTCAGTCCGATCAACCATGTGCTGCGTGGCCTGCCCGGGTATGAGCATTCGCAGTTCGTGCCCGGTCGAACGAACGGCGACAGGTTACCTGATGGCTCGGTGGTGGTCGACCTCGAGAACATCCCGTTTCCGGATGCGTGTTTCGACGTCGTGCTCACTTCGGACGTGATGGAACATGTCGTGGACGACGATGCCGCGCACCGCCAGATCTTCCGCTGTCTCGACCGGCAGGGCGCGTACATCTTCACGATCCCGTACGACCCGAGCATGCAGGGCAACCGGTTGCTGACCGCCGGCACGGGCATGGCAGGAGCCGCGTCGCATCTATTCCTCGAGAAGCATGTGCACGGCGATCCGCACTCCGACGGCGGCATCGTCGCGCATCGTATCTACGGTCGGCAACTGCTGGACGACCTGGCCGCCATCGGCTTCCAGCCGGCCTTCCTCAACATAGCCGAGCCCGCCAACGGCATCTTCGGCGGCGACCTGTTCGTCGCCCGAAAGGGGCACTGAACCGTGCGCGTCCTCATCACCGGCGGAGCCGGCTTCATCGGATCCAATCTCGCCGCGCGACTCGTAGGCGAAGGCCACCAGGTCACGGTCCTCGACAACCTGTCCCGGCAGATCCACGGCGAAGATCCCGAAGCCGGCTCGCCCCTCTACCTAGCCATCCGCGACCAGGTGCGATTCGTGCGTGGCGACGTTTGTGATCCTGACGTCTGGGCGCAGTGCCTGCCCGGCCAGGACGCGGTCGTCAACCTGGCGGCCGAGACCGGCACCGGCCAGTCGATGTACGAGATCCATCGATATGCCGAAGTCAACGTCGGCGGAACCGCGCGCTTGCTCGACTGGCTGGCCAATCACCCGCACGAAGTGAGGCGCATGGTCGTGGCGTCGTCGCGCGCCATCTACGGCGAGGGCAAGTACCGCGACGGGGACGGCAACGTGGTCTACCCGGGCGCGCGCCGCGAGGAGCACATGCGGGCTGGGCGCTTCGACCTGCTCTGCGCGCGCACCGGGCGGCCCCTCACGCTGGAGGCCACCGACGAGGAGTCGAAGATCCATCCCAGTTCCGTCTACGGCATCACCAAGCAGAACCAGGAACAGATGACGCTGACCGTGTGCCCGACGCTGGGCATCGAGCCGGTCGCGCTGCGCTACCAGAACGTCTATGGGCCGGGCCAGTCGCTGAAGAACCCGTACACGGGCATCCTCTCGATCTTCTCGACCCGCATCCTGAACGGCAACCCGATCCAGATCTTCGAGGACGGCCGCGAAAGCCGCGACTTCGTCTACATCGACGACGTGGTCGAGTCGACCTGCCTGGCGCTGTTCCGGCCCGAAGCCGCGGGCGAGGTGTTCGGCATCGGCTCCGGCGTCGCCACCGACGTCCTGACCGTGGCCAGCACGCTCGTGGACTGCTATTCGGCGAAGGTCGACGTGACGGTCACGGGCGCATTCCGCCTGGGCGATATCCGCCACAACTTCGCCGATCTGGGCAAGGCGCGCCGTCTGCTCGGCTTCGAGCCGCGAGTCGACTTCGAGGCCGGCCTGCGTCGCTTTGCTGCATGGGTGATGCAGCAGGAAGTGGCCGAGGACGCCTATGAGCGAAGCATCCGCGAGATGCGCGAGAAGGGCTTGTTCAAATCATGAGTGCCGCCGCGCGCATCGCTCTGGTGACCGTGCTCTTCAATTGCGAGAAGCACCTGCCGCTGTTCTTCGAGTGCCTGGGGCGTCAGAGCGACCGCGACTTCGTCGTGGTGGTCATCGACAACCTGTCGCGCGACGCGTCGCTGGCGCGCGCGCGCGAACTGGCACAGTCGCATGGCGTTCCGTGCGAGTTCATCGCCAACGACGCCAATCTCGGCATCGCGGTGGGCAACAACCAGGGCATCGAGCGCGCGCGGGCGATGGGCCTGCAGCACGTCGTGCTGCTCAACAACGACATCGGTTGCGGCGACGACCTCGTCGCCCGGATTCGCGAACGCGCCATCGTCGGCGGACACCACGCATGGACGTGCCTCGCGTACTACGGGGACTCCCTGCAACGCTGGTACGGCGGAGGGCGCTTGAGCTACTGGCTGGCGCGCGGCATCCACTACGACCAGGCCACCAGCGAAGCCATCGATGCGCCGGTCTCGGTGACCTACGCGCCGACCTGTCTGATGTACCTGCACGCCTCGGTCTTCGATCGCGTCGGCCAGATGGACCCGCGGTACTTCGTATACTACGACGACACCGACTTCTGCTTCCGGATGTGGCAGGCCGGCGTTGCGCTGACCTACGATCCCACGGTGAGCTTCAGACACTACGTCGGCGGGTCGAGTGGTGGCGACCTCAGCGACTTCTTCCTGCGTATCAGCACGCGCAACAAGTTCATCTATATCCGGAAGAACTATCGCTACCCCGGACGTGCGATCGTCACGTTGATTGCAATCGCCTCCAAGCTGGCGCAGTTGCTGTCGAACAAGCGCCGCGGGCCCACGCTGGCCGGCTTGCGCGACGCCTTCACGGCAAATCCTTGAGGGTCACTTCCCGGATGACTCATCAACATTCCTGTACCCCCCGCTCGCACTTGGCGTCAGCGTGCTCGCCACCAGGTACAAGTCACGATACAGAGTAAATCGACATGTCAATCTGCGCCACTGCGAGCGCCGCCTCCGGCTTAATTTCCCGGCTGAGACGCACAAGAGCACGGCTGGCTGCCGCTTGCGTGGGGCGCGGTGTTCGCGCGTTCATCCATGGCCTGCCCCGCGATTCCGGCGTCATGGACGTCGGTTGCGGCAACAACAGTCCCTACAAGACCAAAACCCAGCGACCCGACCTGCGCTACATCGGCATCGATGTCGGTGACTACAACCAGACCGCTCCGATGCTCGCCGACCGCTACATCGTGGCGACGCCGCAAGGCTTCGCCGCGGAGATCGAGGCGCTCGAAGGCTCCGTCGAAGCGGTAGTCTCGGCTCACAACATCGAGCACTGCGACGATCCCGGTCGCGTTCTGCGTGCAATCACTGCTGCGCTGAAGCCGGGTGGTCGGCTGCACCTCACCTTTCCCAGCCAAGCGAGTATCGGATTCCCGCATCGTGAGGGCTGCCTGAACTTCTTCGACGATTCGACGCACCGAGAGGTGCCGGACTTCGATCGAATCGTGCGCCAGCTCGAAGCGAACGGCCGCGCGATCCCGTTCGCCGCCAGGAGATATCGTCCGATCGCGCTGTTGCTCGTCGGCGCTCTGCTGGAACCGCTGTCGCGTAGGCGCGGGCGCACGATGACGGGCACCTGGGCCCTCTATGGCTTCGAGGCAGTCATCTGGGCCGTCAGCAACGGCAGGGCCGCGTCCACGACACAACAAGCGAACTGAGATCCGTGAACCTGCTGCAACTGACCCACAGACTTCCCTGGCCGCCGATCGACGGCGGCAAGAAGGGCACGCTCGGCTTCGTCGACGGCTACCGCCGCCATGCGGACATCGCGCAGCATGCGTTGCTGTCCATGTGCCCGCGCGAGGAGTCCGGTTGGGCCGCCGAGTGGAATCCCGAGCACACACGACTGCGCGTGGATCTCATGGATGCACGCAACAGTGCGCTGCGCGTGCTGTTCAACTCGGCGTTCTCGTCGCAGCCCTTCAACATGGCCAAGTACCAGCGCCCTTCGTTCGAGGCGCTGGTTCGCGATGCGATCGACAGCCGCCGTCCCGATGTCGTCCACTTCGACAGCTTGCACACCGCATGGTACGCCGGGCTAGTCGCGAACAAGGCGCCGAATGCGCTGCGGGTGCTGCGCTGCCACAACGCGGAGCACGTCATTCTCGGGCGCCTGGCCGAATCCGAGCCGCATCCGCTCAAGAAGGCGTTGATTGGGTTGCAGGCGAGACGACTGAATGCCTACGAGGCCGCAGCTCTCGACGCGTTCGACCTGATCCTCGCCATCACCGAGGCGGACGCCGCGCGCTTCCGGGCGATGAATCCTCGGATCGATTCGCGCATGATCGTCGTGCCAGCAGGCGCGGAACTGCCGGACCAACTGGCGCCGGCGCCCCCGTCCGCGGTCGGGCCGATTCGCCTGCTGCACATCGCGGCGATGGACTGGCTGCCCAACCAAGCCGGGCTGAAGTGGTTTCTCGAGGGCGTGCTGCCGCGCCTGGATGCGGCGGGGCTCGACTACCAGCTCGACGTCGTCGGCAAGAACATGCCCGACGACTTCAAGCGCTACCAGAGCGCACGCGTGCACGTGCACGGATTCGTGCAGGATCTCGCACCCATCACGTCGCGGGCGCAGATCGCCGTCGTCCCGCTGCAGGTCGGCGGCGGGATGCGGGTGAAGATCCTCGACTACTGGGCGATGGGCATCCCCGTCGTGGCCACCGGCATCGGCGCGGAGGGACTTTCGTCCGGCGACGAACCGACGGTCGCGCTGGCGGACACCGAAGCGGATTTCGCCCGCGTGTTGATCGACCTCGCCGGCTCGGCTCAGGCGCGCGAGACCTTGCGCGCCGCTGCGTTTCGCAAGGTCTCGGCGAGCTTCGGCTGGACGGGGATCGTGGATGGCTTGATGGCACGCTATCGCGACATGCTGGCCGCCAGGGCAGGGCACCGCGCATGAGCGAAGATCCGCGCCGCCCCAGCGTGCTGATGGTGTGCACGCGCGACATCCCTGCGCAGTCGGAAAGCGGGCGTGAACGCACGATGGCGTTCATCCGCCGCAGCCTTGAAGAGCAGGGCGACGTGCGCTTCATGCGACTGCATTCGCTGCTGGAGCGGCGATCCGGGCGTCGCCTGCTGTCCGTCGCCTTGGCGCTGGTCGGTGGCATGCTGCGCGGACGACCATTGCCGCTGCAGGCGCTGCTGTTCCTTGATCCTCGCGCGGCACGCGAACTGGAGGCTGAGGTGCGCCGGACGCGCCCCGATGCCGTCTACTTCGACGGGGTTCGTTCCGGCCGCCTGGCGACGAGCCTGAGGGCCCGTTGTCCGCAGCTCACCATCGTGTGCGACTTCGATGACCTGATGTCGCGCCGCATGCAGGTGTTGGCGGCTTCGAGGCAGCCGATCTCGATGGGCTACCTGAGGAAGCTGGTGCCGGCGTGGGTGCAGCGGCATGTGCTCGACGGCCTCGTCGCGCGCGGCATCCAGGCCTACGAATGGCGGGCGCTGCGCAGCCTCGAGCGACGCATCGCGGCGGCTTGCGACGCGGTCGTGCTTGTGTCATCCGTCGATGCGTCCCACGCGCGCGAGGAGATGCCTGCTGCGTCCGTGGCAGTGATCCCGCCCTACATGGCGGCCCCGCGTTCGACCGGGCCGCTCGGCTCGGTCGAACGTTTCGTGTTCATCGGCTCCGACAGCCTGCTGCAGAATCGCCAGGCGATCGACTACCTCGTCGGTTTGTGGGCGCGCGTGCGGCCGGCGACTCCGTTGCATGTCTACGGCAAGCAGTCGACTACCCGTGTCGAAACACCCGGCGTGGAGTTCAGGGGCTTCATCGAGGATGTCGCGCAGGCCTACCAGCCCGGCAGCGTGCTGCTGGCGCCGTCGTTCCTGAGCGGTGGCGTCAAGACCAAGGTGCTCGAGGCTATGTCCTTCGGCGTCGTCCCGCTCGGGACGGAGATCACCTTCGAGGGCATCGATGCAGATTGCCGCGCGCTGACGGCCACGCCCGAACAGCTCGCGGACTGGGTCGCCGATCCCGCGCGCTGGTGCGCGAGGTGGGGCGAGCAGGGCAGCGCCGTCATCGCGCAGGTCGCGATCAGCCACTCGGAACGGTTGCTCGGCCAACGCTGGCGCGAGACCGTCTGGCCACCCGCCTGATAGCTGCGTTCAGGCCGGCATGCTCCAGCTCTGCGCACCGATTCCCGTGAAGTGGAAATTCATCACGGTGCCCGGGAAGCGCCCGAGTTCGCGCAGCACGCGCATGCGCTTTTCCGGCTGCACGAAGAACATCATGAAGCCGCCGCCGCCAGCGCCCGAGATCTTGCCGGCCAGCGCGCCGGCTGCGATCGCGCTGTCGAACACGGCGTCGATCTGGGCATTCGTGATGCCCTGGGCCATCTGCTTCTTGGCGATCCACGAGCGGCCGAGGATCGAAGCGTACCGAGCGAGGTCGCCGCGCAGGATCGCCTCCTTCATCGCGTAGGCATCCTGCTTGAGCGCCAGCATCGCATCCACCGAGGTGACCTTCTTGGCCTTGGTGTTGTCGATCTGTTCCTGGATGATGTGTGCCGACTCGCGCGACTGGCCCGTGTAGTACAGGATCGTCGAGGCCTCCAGCTCGTTGATCACCCAGTCCTTCACGCGCAGCGGATTGACCAGGACCCGATCCGCGGCGCCGAATTCGATGAAGTTGAAACCGCCGAAGGCCGCCGCATATTGATCCTGCTTGCCGCCGGCCAGTCCGAGTTCGAGGCGCTCGATTTCGAACGCGAGGTGGGCGATGTCGTATTCGCCCAGGCCCAACTGGAGCCATTCGGAATAGGCCTGCAGGATGCAGACAACCATCGTCGACGACGTGCCCAGGCCCGAGCCCGCAGGTGCGTCGGCGAACGTGGTCAGCTTGAGGGACAGCGGCTTGCCGCCGTTGAACTCGCGCACGATGCGGCGGTAGATGCCTCGATGCAGGCGCAGCGGCTCGGCGTCGGTCAGGTCGGCGTCTGCGGCGACTTCGACCTCCTCCTCGCGATCCTGCGCGGAGAAGATGACGCGACCGTCGTCGCGCGGCTCGAGGATGGCTTGTGCATAGAGGTCGATGGTGGCGTTCAGCACGCAGCCGCCATGCTCGTCGCTGAAAGGACTGACGTCAGTGCCGCCGCCGGCCAGGCCGAGGCGCAGCGGAGCGCGGGCGCGAATGATTTTGCGAGTCATGGGAATTGCCGGAGCCAGGGTTGCGAGCGCAGCCAGCGGGCTGCGGCCAGAAGGTCGGTGGCGACATGGTCGGCATGCGTCGCGGCGCCTGCTTCGAGCGCGTGTCCGGACTCGACCAGGATCGTCGCCGCCACATGAGCGGCGCGTCCGGCATCGGCGTCGGAGGTCTTGTCGCCGACCATCACCGAGCGGCCGAGATCCAGGCCATGTTCGCGCGCCGCCCGCAGCAGCATGCCAGGCGCGGGCTTGCGACAGTCGCACTCGCGCGCGTATGCAGGGACCTTGCCCGCAGGATGATGGGGGCAATGGTAAATCGCCGCGACGTCGATGCCTTCGGCGTCGAACAGGCCCAGCATGTATTGCGTCAGCACCTGGAAGTCCTCTTCGGAATACAGGCCCTTGGCGATGCCCGCCTGGTTCGTCACGACCACGAGTGCGAAGCCCGCCTCGGCCAGCAGCTTCAGGCCTTCGAAGACGCCCGGCAGGACGTGGAAGTCCTCGACGCGGTGCACGTAGTGGTGCTCCGCATTGATGACCCCGTCGCGATCGATGAATGCGGCCGGCCGGAGTTCAGGACTGGCCATGTGTCTCGCAGAACAACCTGTAGTCTTCCGGCACGCCGATGTCGATGAAGCTGCCCGGGATCACACAGGACTTCACGTGCTGCTCGCGCACCAGTTCGGGCAGAACGTCCACTTCGAGCGAGTAGGCGCCCGAGCGGCCGCGTGGCAACGCGGAGCGGCACAGGCGATAGAGGCCGGCATTGATGAAGCCGCCGCCCGTCTGGCCCTTCTCGAGGAAGCGCGTGACGTGTCCGGCTTCGCCCAGTTCTACGCCGCCGAAGCGGGCGCGCGACGGCACCTCGACCACGGCCATCCGGAACAGCTCGCCCCGCGCGCGATCGAGCGGGGCCAGCATCGCGGTGAGGTCGCCGTCGAGATAGGTGTCGCCGTTGGCGACGATGACTTCGTCCAGTTGCAGCGTGCCGAGGACATGGGCGATGGCGCCGCCCGTTCCGAGCAATTCGCGCTCGACGACGTGGCGCACGTCGATGCCGGCCAGGCGCTCGTCGATGGCCGCGATGACCTGCCCGGACATGTGGCCCAGCGACAGCACGACGTCGTTCACGCCCGCGGCCGCGAGCGAGCGGATCTGGATCTCGAGGAAGGGTCGCGACCCCACCGGCGCCAGGCACTTGGGGACGTCGCTCACGACGCTGCGCAGGCGCGTGCCCAGGCCACCGGCCAGGATGACGCAGGTCTGGAGCGCGGAGGCGGTCATTGCGGCGCGAGGTGTCCGAAGAGGTCCAGTTCGACCTGGGCGCACAGCATGTGGCCGATCAGGATGTGGCACTCCTGGATGCGCGGCGTGTGCGACGACGGCGCACGCACGACGTGGTCGACGCCGACCAGTTCGCCGCCCAGGCCGCACAGCGCGACGGAAGTGACTTGGTGCTGCTTGCACACTTCGAACGCGGCCAGGATGTTCTTCGAGCGCCCCGACGTGGTGATGCCGACGAACATGTCGCCCGGACGTGCCTGGGCTTCCAGTTGGCGACGGAACAGCTTCTCGTAGCCGTAATCGTTGCCGATCGCCGTCAGCATCGACGTGTCCGTGGACAGCGCGATCGACGGCAGCCCGGGGCGGTCGAATTCGAAGCGGCTCACGAATTCCGCGGCCAGGTGTTGTGCGTCGGCTGCGCTGCCGCCGTTGCCGGCGAACAGCACGCGGTTGCCACGCCTGAAGGTCTGGATCATCAACTCGCCGACTTCGACGATCTTGGCGAGCGTGGCTTCGTCATTGGCCAGCAGCGCCTTGACGGCCATGGAGTCGGCGATGCCTTGCTTGAGGGCGGCGAGGGGCGAGCGGTGAGCGTTCATGCGGGGTCGATATCCAGGGTCAAAGGGCCTGCGGGCGTGGAACTGCCGAGGGCGGCTGGCGTCGCCAGAAAAGGGCGGCAAGTGCAGCGCAAGCGATCAGGCCACCCAGCGCCGCGAACAGGCTGCGCCGGGGGAAGTGCTTGCGTTCTGCGGGCTGTGCTTCGTCGACGACCTGGATCAGCGCGCCTTCGCGGGCTTCGTCCAGGCGTGCGAGTTCGTATTGCTTCGAGTAGAGATCGAACAGCGTCTCCTGGTATTTGAAGTCGCGGTACTTGCCCACGTAGTCGGGCGAGCCCGCATCGCTGGCCTGCGTCGCCTCGAGGCGGTCGATCTGTTGGGACAGCGCCTGCACGGTCGACTGCTGCTGGACGACCTCGGGGGCGCTGTCGGCGAGCGAAGAGCGCGCCACCTGGAGCTTGACCTGAGCGGCCGTCAGGTCCGCGCGCAGCTTCGCATAGGTCTCGGCGGCGCTGCGCGGTTCCGCTTTCAGCGCGCCGGCGGTGAATCCGCTGCCCTCGAGCGCCACCTGGGCGTCGACGAGCTTGCCCTTGGTCTCGTTGAGCAGACGTTCGAAGAACATGCGGCGTTGCTGGGCCTCGGTGACCGCGAGGCGCGACGTCATCGTTCGCAGCTCGTCGACGTAGTCGTTGGCCATCGCGGCGGCCCGCTTGGGATCGGTATCCTCGACTTCCACACGGATCAGGCCGTCCTTCTTGCCCGCGAGCACCTGCACCCGCTTGGCGAGGATCTTGCGGGTTTCGTCCTTGAATTCCGTCTCGTAGACCTTGGCCAGATCGAAGCGCTTGATGACGCTGTCGCTGACGGTGACGCTCTGCAGCATCGAGATGTACTGGTCGGTCGAGCTCTTGATGCCGGCCCCGCCGACCAGGCTGGACAGCGCACCGAGCGACGCCAGGGCGGTCGTCGCGCTGCCCTGTTGCTGTTGGGGCGGAATGAACAGCGTCGCGGACTGGAAGGTGGGCGCGAAGGCGTAGCTGAAGCCATATCCGACGGCGCCTCCCGCGAGCAGCGCGATGGCCAGCGCCGGCCAATGTCGCGCCAACGCGAGAAATCTCGGCACCAGCGGCTCGCCGACGACGTCGTCCAAGTCCGCCAGGTCATGCGGAACCCTCTGATATTCGGTCATGTCAGAGCCCCAGCGACTTGATGCCAGCCAGGCCGAGACCGAACTGATAGAGGATCTGCGTCCAGTCCTTCGCATCCTGGATGAACGTGGCCTTGTTGAGTTCCTCGGGGACGAAGATCGTGTCGCCCGGCTCGACCATGGCATCCTTGAAGT
>Ga0302311_10008152_pt1 | contig 10578 bp, 12 predicted proteins | sample III_Palsa_N1_3_FD_200449 | JGI IMG/M metagenome (GOLD analysis project Ga0302311, IMG submission 200449) | Peat permafrost microbial communities from Stordalen Mire near Abisko, Sweden - III_Palsa_N1_3 | ecosystem: Environmental > Terrestrial > Soil > Palsa > Peat permafrost | place: Sweden...
TGCGCATGCGCTCGCGCCGCCCGGTGAGGATCTTGTGCGGATAGGTCTGGTGGCTCACATCCCAGATCAGCCGGTCGGCCGGGGTGTTGTAGACATGGTGCAGCGCCACCGTCAGCTCGACAACGCCCAGGGCTGATCCCAGATGCCCACCCGTCACCGACGTGACCTCGATCAGCTCCTGGCGAACCTCGTCAGCCAGCTGGCGGAGATCCTCCGCCCCCAGGCCGCGCATGTCCGCGGGGCTCTTGATCCGATCCAATAGCGGCTTGTTGGTCATACTTATTCTCACGCTTTTCTTTCGACGACGAATTGAGCCGCCTGCCGGAGCAAATCGGCACGCTCGTCGAAACAATCAAGATGGCTGACCGCTTGACGCCACAACATATCGGCCTGGGTCTTGGCCCGATCCAAGCCCAACAGCGAGACGAAAGTGGCTTTTCCGGCGTCGGCGTCCTTGCCCACGCCCTTGCCGACCGTGGCCTCGTCACCCTCGACATCGAGAATGTCATCGGCGATCTGGAAGGCCAGGCCGAGATCATGGGCATAGGCCTTCAACGCCAGGCGCTGGTTCGGCGCCGCCTTGCCCAGCACGCCGCCGGCTTCGACGGCGAAGCTGATCAGACGGCCGGTCTTGAGCTGCTGCATGCGGGTCACCGCCGCCACATCCATGCCGATGCCGCCGGCCATCAGATCGAACATCTGGCCGCCGACCATGCCGCGATCGCCCGAGGCCAGGGCCAGGTCGGCCACCAGCTCGCAGCGCACCTGCGGGTCGGAGTGGGTCTCGATGCCGGCGAGCACCTCGAAAGCCTTGGTCAGCAAGGCATCGCCGGCCAGAATCGCGGTGGCCTCATCGAAGGCCTTGTGGCAGGTCGGACGGCCGCGGCGCAGATCGTCATCGTCCATCGCCGGCAGATCGTCATGCACCAGCGAATAGCAATGCACCATCTCGATGGCCGCGGCGACGCGCAACGCGCCTTCCTGCGTACAATTGAACAACCCCGCCGACTGCAGCACCAGAAACGGGCGCAGGCGCTTGCCGCCATCCAAGGACGAATAGCGCATGGCTTCCTGCACGCGCCGCTCGGGCCCGGGGCTCAGCGGCAGCAGGCGATCCAATTCTTCGTTCATCTGGCGGCCGACGACCACCAGGCTCTGTTCAAAAGACTCCATGTGCCCCTCTGGCATTCGGTATCAGGAGAAATCGGCCGGCTGGGTGGAAGGCGCGCCATCCGGACCGAGCACGATGCGGTCCACCCGGGCTTGCGCTTCGGCCAGCTTGGCCTCGCAATGACGTTTCAGCAGACTGCCGCGGCTATAGGCGTCGATCGCCGCATCCAGGGGGCCTTTCCCCTCTTCCAGCTGGCGCACGATACGCTCCAGCTCGGCCAGCGCCTCCTCGAAGGAGAGGCTAGCGATGTCGGCAGGCAGTTCCGCCAAGGCGGGATCCTTTCATTACTGGCGGGACGGTTCATCTGTCTGATTTCTCTAACAAAAATGGCCTTTTCAGGCCATTTCAGGATGAGCTTCCGTCCCAAAGCGCGGCAGTTTACGCAAAGCTTCCGCCCTCTGCAACGCTAGACCACTTTGCGACCTTATTGGGTCGCCGCCAAAATCGATCAAGAATCGGCCATCAGGGCCCGCACATGCGCCGCCGCCGAACTGGCCAGCGCGTCGAGATCGTAGCCGCCCTCCAGCGTCGAGACGACCCGGCCGCCGCAGCTTTCCCGCGCCACGTGGCAAATGGCCTCGGTGCCCCAGCCGAAATCCTCGGCCGTGAGACGCATGCTGGCCAGCGGATCGTCGAAATGGGCGTCGAACCCGGCCGAAATCAGGATCAGATCGGGAGAGAAGGCTTTCAGGGCCGGCAGCAGGCTGCCGCTCATGGCGGCGCGCCAAGCTTCGCTGCCGGTGCCGGCCGGCAAGGGCACATTGACCACATTATTGGCGATCCCGTGCTCGGCGGCCATGCCGGTGCCGGGATAGGCGCCGGCCTGGTGGGTCGAAGCGAAGAACAGGTCGGGATCGTTTTCGAATATATCCTGCGTGCCGTTGCCGTGATGGACGTCGAAATCGACGACAGCAATACGCCGCACCTGATGGACCTGGCGGGCATGTAGGGCGCCGATGGCGATATTGTTGAAAAGACAGAAGCCCATCGCGCCTGTCCGTTCCGCATGATGGCCCGGCGGACGCACCGCGCAGAAAGCATTGGCGGCGCGCTTGGCCATCACCAGATCGACGGCCGCAACCACCGCGCCGGCGGCGCGGCCCGCAGCTTCCCACGAGCCGGGACTGAGAATGGTATCGGGATCCATCGCCGATAGTCCGAACTCCGGTATGCGTTGTCGCACCCCGTCGACATGGCGGACGGTATGGGCGAGCAGAAGCTGGGCTTCCGTAGCGAGCGGCGCTTCCTCGCGCCGCAGGGTATTGAATTCCTCGGCCTCGAGGGCGGCGAGCACGGCGCGCAGACGGTCGGGACACTCCGGATGGCCGGGGCCGGTGTCATGCTCCAGACAGGCGGGGTGAGTAAACAGAACCGTCATCCGCACTCACCCCTTCCTGTCTCAGACGTCGGTGCCGTAATCACCACCGTCATCGAATGAACTGCTGTCGTCGACCGACCCGCTATCGTCATAGGACGCGTCCTGGACGCCGGAGTCACGGCCGCCGGAGTCACGGCCACCAGAGTCACGGTCATCAAAGTAATTGTTATTGACCACGGTGCGTTCCTCGATGATCTCGGGAGCTCCTCCGAAGCCGCCACCACCATACCCGCCCTGATGGCCGAACATGCTCGACAGGCCTTCGGCGATCAAAGTGCCGCCGGCGACGCCGGCCGCCATGGTGGCCGCGTTACGCAGGAAGCTGCTGCCGCCGCTCGGTTGAGGCTGCGCCCAGGGACCGCTGGAAGGCGGCGCCTGGTTCCAGGTCTGCTGCGGTTGGGGTTGGTAATAGGAAGGCTGCGGCTGAGGCTGAGGTTGCGGCGCGGGGCCTGAGCGCGGCACCGAGGAATTGCCCCACGGGCTGATACCGCCGAGAAAACCACCGCCGGCGCTGCTGCCGGAACCGGCGCGCGCTTCGTCGAGCTGGCGCTGCAGCTCGGAAATCTTCGTCTGAGCCTGGTTGAGGCCGGCCTCGAGCACGATCACCGCCTGGGTCAGCCCATAGGCCGCGTCCGGCTGGCGGCGCACCTGCTCCTGGATGAAACTCTCGGCCTCGGCGTCCTTGGCGCCGCCGCCGGCTTTAGCCAGACGGTCGAACACGGTCTGGACGAGGTCTTTTTCCTGAGGCGTCATCACATTCTCTCCATGGGCGCTAAGCCCGATGTGAAAGATGTAACCGGCGAGAATGGCAATTCAAGGGCGGCTGAAAATCCCTATCCGTTGATGAAATCCTTGAGGCGGGACAGATGCCGCCCCCAATTTTGCGAGGTCCTCGACCTGTCGCTCGGCGTATAGGGCTTCGGCGTGTAAGGCTTGCCCGAATTATAGGGAGTCTGGCCCGACTGATTATTGGTGATATTGACAGTGCCGCCATGCACCTCGACATGCAGGCCGCGCTGGGTGATGCCCTGATCGACCTTGTTCCAGGCGGCGCGCCCTTCCTCCTTGCCGGCCTTGGCGATGGCTGTGAGCCTGGCCAGCTTGGCGAGATGCTCGGCCGACATCTTGTCGAGCCAGTCGGTAATGGCCTTTTCATCGAAGGTGGTGGGCGGCGGCCCCATCATGCCGGCGGCGGCCTGTTCGGCGCGGGTCGAGCGCTTGCGCGCCCGCAGCTGCGGGCTTGGCTCCGGCGCCGGCCGGGCCTCGGGCTTGCCGGAGAAACGCCGAACCGCGCTGCGCATCCGTCCCCCCTCCTGCGCCGCTGTCTCGGGATCGCCAACCCAGCGCCCCGCCACGCCCTTGGCGCCATCCTCCACCAGTTTGCGCTGCCGCGCCGAAGGCGTGCTCGCCATGATCTGCCCCTTCACCCTTTAGTTTCCATTTTGGATACAGTATAACGGCGAAGCCCTAGCCGCGAAGGATAAAGATGCCCCACTCGCTTCCCACGCCGATGGCCCTCCTCCGAACCATGATGCAGTCTTTCGATGCCGGAATCGAAGACGCCATCGACGCCCATGGTTTCTCCCTTTCGGCGCTAACGGCGGATGACAAGGGCGCGGTGCTGCATTTCACCACCGCCGAGTCCGAGCACGGTGCCGCCTGGCATCTCACGCTCAACCTGCCGCCCGACGGCCACTCGCGCGTTGCCCTGCGCCGGGGCGAGGCCAACTCGCCCAGCGTGGCCCTGACCGTGTCGGTGGCCGAAGGGGTGTGCCCCGACCTGCCGGCGGCGCTGAGCGTCGCCATGGAGCTATTCACCCACATCGTCCAACCCTAACGGCGCCGGCCTCGGGCCCGTCCCGGTGCGTGGATTGAAGGCGCGCCGGCGCAGGGCGGATTCGGCGTAATAGGCCGGACTCCGCAGCCGCACCGGGCGGTTCGAGAAGGATTGGTAAATCAGGATCTGGCTGCCGGCCGGCATCGACATCAGATCGGCCGGCTGGATCAGCGCCACCCCGGCCAGGCTCCTCGTGATGTTGGTGGCGAAGGGATTGGCCTGTTTCGAGAAACCATAGGTGCGGCTCTTCGACTCGCCCTCATGGGTGAACTGGCCGACCATGTCCGAGAAGCGCTTGGCCACCAGCTCGTTATTCAAGGGCAGCACGATCTTGGCGGCGGTGGTCGACATCAGGGTCTCGAGGCCGGGCTTGCCGTACTTCTCTTCGATCTGGGCGAAGTCCTGCCCTATCAAAAGGTACGAAACCCTCTGCCCACGCCCCACCGCCGGCCCGTCGATCAGCGCCTGCAGCTTCGGCATCTGCGGGAATTCGTCGAGCACGAACAGGGCCGGAAAGGGCCCCAGGCCGCCGCCCGGCGGATGCGAGATCAGCCAGGCCGACAAGGCCTCGACGAACAGGCCGGTGACCACGCCCAGCGCCCTGGAATCCTGCTGGGTGACGCAGAGATAGACGGTGACCGGGCTCATCCGACCAGTCCGCGGATCGCGCATCCCGCGCAGATCGGCGAAGGCGAAATCCGAGCTGGTGGTGCGCTGGCGCACCGCCTCATTCTTGAACACGGCGAGCCCAGCATCCATCGTCGACAGCACCGAGCCTCGCTCGCGGTCGGGCGTGTTGGCAAGCTGGGCCAGCTCCAGCACGGCGCGGTGCGCGTAATTGCCCTGACGCGCCTCCATCACGGCGCCCATCAGCATGTCGCGCACCGGATCGGCGCCGAAAGCGGCGTTGGGGTCGTTCTGCTTCAGCGCTTCGATCGCCTCGCCCGCCGCGAGCGTCGCCTCGGTCAACCAGTCGAGCAGCATCGGGAAGCAGGGCTCGGCCCCCTGCCAGCGCGCCGGCAGGCCGGCGGCGTTGCCTGCCTCCGCCTTGCAGGCGATATAGTGGGTCAGGCCGGCCAGCGCCGCCCGCCCTTTGCGACTCCAATGCGGATCGGCACCGCCCTGCGGATCGGCCACCAGGATCGAGCAGAGCCGGTCGATATAGAGATCGCGTTCCGGGCCGGGCCCTGGCAAGGATTTCGGCGAGAGCGGATTCCAGCGCGGATGGATCAGCCCCTGCGCGGGATCGTCGATGGCCGCCCAGTCGAGCTTGAACACCGGCCCCAGCGTGCGGCGATGGCCCGACGTGATGGCATGCAGCTCCGGTTTCACGTCGTTGATCACCATCGACACCCCGTCGCCATCCAGGATGGTCGGCACCACCACCGATACCGTCTTGCCGGTGCCGGGCGGGGCGATGCACAGCGCCGACAGGGTCTCCGGCAGCTTGAGGCGCCGATGGCGCCAGCGCCCCAGCACCACGACGAAGCCGTGGAACAGTTTCATCCGCCGCACATCGCGCGCGTCGGCCCAACGCGCCGACCCATGGATAGCGTCGATCGGCTTGTGCGGGTTGAGCGCCGCGGCGACGGCGAGACAGGCCAAAGCCAGCGCCGGCGGCAGCAGAAGCGAGGTCGGCAGTTGGCCCCGCGCGAAACCGCCGCCGACCCATTGGCGATAGGCGTCGAGCCAATAGGCCGGATGCCGCGGCAGGCTGGTGAAATAGCGCCCGACCCAGTCGAGGCTGGCGAGGCTGACGCCGTGATCGGACAGATAGGCCAACGGAATCGCCAGCGGCAGGGCGGCCAGCAGCAGCGCCACCGACAGAAGAAACGCGCTGACCTGCCAGCGCCGGTGACGCGCCGCCCCGTCATGCATCGGCCAGCGCCCGGGCGGTGAGCGTGGGAATGTCGATGGCGGTCACCAGGCGCTGCCCGCCCTGACGGTCGATCTGCACGATACGGCCGAAGGAAGAGCCGATGATCTCGATGGCGGCGTCGGCGTCGATGCCGGGATTGGCCTGGGCCAGATTCTGATAGAAGGCGCGCAGCGCGGACTCCGGACTATGGGCGTGGATGGTGGCCATGAAATTGGTGTGGCCGGTGGTCATCAGACGAAACACCGCCGGCGCGTTGCCGATGCCGATCTCGCCGCAGATGATGACGTCCGGCGTCAGGCGCACCGCGGCATCCACCACCGCCATGAAATCGACGCCATGCGCCGCCTCGGTACGCGACACCAGCAGATGGACGCGGTTGGGGTGGGGCAGCATCACTTCGCGCGTATCCTCGACGGTGAGGATGCGGCTTTCCTCCGGCAGATGGGTGACCATGGCGTTGAGGAAGGAGGTCTTGCCGGTCGAGGTGGCGCCCGAGATCAGGATCGCCTCGCGATGGCCGAGCGCCGCCAGCAGATCCTCGAGCGGCGATTCATGATAGCGCTGCTGCCCGTGGCGGATCGGTTCGGCCGGCAGAGGCGTCAGTTCGTGCAGGCCATAGCGGTCGAAGGTGATACGCCGGGTCGGGTCGTAAATGCGCACCGTGATCGCGACGCCGCGCACGTCGCCCATGCCGTAGCGTACCGTGCTGCCGACCACGGCGGTGAACCGATGCCCCTCGGGCAGGGTGGTGTAGAGGATCGGCTTTTGCGACGGGTGAAAGACCTGGCCGCTGACATTGGCCAACTGACGGCAGAGATTGACCAGATACCCTTCGGTGAGCCGCGGGTCCGTCTCCGTTACCCAGGCGCCGCCATTGGGTTTGACCCACACCTCGCCCGGACGGTTGAGGGCAATCTCCTCGATGCCGGGCCGGCTGTAATGCGAGGACAGCACCCTCAGCGTGTCGGCCAGCAGTGGGTTCATTGTTTCGCCGCCGGCGCCGCGAGGGCCCCATTAAGAGTTGGATCGGCGCGCAATTGCTGCAGCAGGCTCGATTGCATCAATTGCTGCGCGGTCTGCGGCATGGCTTTTTGCACCGCCGGGTTCTGCGCCATCGTATCGACCAGCGCGGGCAGCAATTCCATCAGGGCGCCGGTCCCGCCCGGCTTGATCTGGTTGCGCGCCTCCTTGGGCGGCGTGACCGGCTGCAGATGGTTGGGATCGCGCAACCAGATATCCTCGGAGGGGACGATCAGCAGACGGGTGCCGGCCGGCACGGTCAGCACCGGTCGGATGTCGACATTGTCCTGCACCATGCGCTGGGCCAGATTGTCGGTGTCGTTGCCGAGCCGATTGGCGGCCTGGGCGCGAGGGCTGAGGGTCTCGGTGGCGCCGAGCGCGCTGGTCGAGACGGTACTGGTGCCCGCCAGGGCCCAGGTGCCGGCGGCGGAAATGACGCTGGTCAGGAACGAGCTGCCATATTTCTCGAGCAGACGGCTATCCAGGTCGCCCGGCACGCCGGCGCGGCCCATCACGTCGGCGGCGCCCGACTCGATATTGATGGTGACGCCGTCGGGACGCAGAATCCGGCTCCAGCTGATATCGAGGCGGGCCTGGCCATATTTGGCGCCGCTCTTATAGCTGCCGATCACCCGCGAGCCGGCCGGAATCAACACCAGGCGCTCATCCTCGCCGAACACCGGACGTTCGACCACCGCGACGGCGCGGCCCGGCAACTCGCTGTTCAGCGTATTTTCCAGCACCGCCGGGATATAGCGGTCGGCGGTCAGCACCCGCGACCGCTCGACCGGAAAGCCCGACACAATGCCGGGCATGCCGGCATCGGCATAGTCGGGGGAGGAAGGCGGCTCGTCGGACTGGTCGGACGGCGCCGAGATGGTCAGCGAAGCGGCCTGGCGGGTACTGGCATAGATCAGCGAGGCGCGCGCATCGATAGCGCCGCGCTGCTGCTCGACGGAACGGACCTCCATCGCCTCGCCGCTGACCGGCACGAACAGGCTGGGCCCGGCCGCCCCCTGATCCACCACCAGCTCAGCCAGGCTCTCGCCGCCCTGGCGCGGATGATAATCGATGTCGGCGACGCAGGTCCCCCCCGGCGCCAGCACCAGCCCGGCGCGGCATTCGCCCGCCAGGGTAAAGTCCGAAGTCTGGCCGGCGATGCGCAAGCCACCCAGCGTGACCGGACCGCCGCCGCTGTTGGACAGGCGGATCCGGCCATGCGCAGCACTGTCCGTGGCCTGTGGCGTAAAGGCGTAGGAAGAGGGCTCGGCCTCCAGATGGGCCGGCGCTGGCGGCGTCGGCGGCGGCTTCTTCAGCATCGAATCGAGCGTGCTCTCGCCCTGCGGCAGGGCCAGCTTCTTCTGCGACTGACGGGCATGGGGCTTGTCGTCGCAGGCGGCGACGGCGAGCAGGCAGAGGCAGAACAGGGCCAATCTGGGCAGGGATCTCGTCACGCGCACCGGCCGGTCGGGGGAAAGTTGAGTCTATATTTCCATATGGGAAATTTTTGTCAACGATCCGCCTGACGCAAGAGGTTGCCAAGCCTTGGCCCCTGCCTGATAATGCGCGCTCTCAAGAGTGTTTTTTTCAGCGGAGCCCTCTCCCATGTTTTTCAAGTCCCTCATGGTCGGCGCGACCGCCGCCGCCCTGTGCGCGGGCATGGCAAATGCTGCCGACTGCGGCCTGTCGCCCGAGGCGCAGTCCGGCCAGGCGGTGTCCAAGCAGTGCATGAGCTGCCATGTGATCGAGGCCGACAAGCCGTCGCGCCCGACCGCCCCCAACATCCATGAGGTGTTCGGCGCGCTGCCGGCCGGCCGCAAGGATTTCCCCTATTCCGATGGCATGCTGGGCGCCTCGGCCAAGGGCGCGACCTGGACCGAGGATGCGTTGTTCGAATATCTGGCCGATCCCAAGGCCTATCTCAACCGGATCAATGGCGCCGAGGTGAAGCACAAGATGTTCTTCCAGCTCAAGGATGAGCAGAAGCGCCGCGACGTCATCGCCTTCCTGAAGGCGATCAAGGGAAAGCCCGAGTGTAACTGATGGATCTCAAGGCTCATATCCGCCAGGTCCCGGACTTCCCGAAGCCCGGCATCCAGTTCTACGACGTCTCCACCCTGCTGGCCCATGCCGACGCCTGGCAGGTGACGATGGGACGCCTGGCAAACGCCGTGCGCGCGCAGCAGCCCGACCTGCTGGTCGGCATCGAATCGCGCGGCTTCCTAGTGGCGGCGCCGCTGGCGCTGAAATTGGGCTGCGGCTTCGCGATGGTCAGAAAGCGCGGCAAACTGCCGGGCCCGACCATCCGTCACGAATATGATCTGGAATATGGCACCGACGTGATCGAGATCCAGAAGGACGCGATCACCCCCGGCCAGCGCGTCGTGGTGCTCGACGATCTGCTGGCCACCGGCGGCACAATGGCCGCGGCGATCGCTCTGCTGCGCGAAGTCGGCGCCGATGTGCGCGGCGCCGCCTTCATCATCGAACTGGCGTTCCTGCAGGGCCGCCGGAAGATCGACGCCCCCGTGACGACCCTCGTCTCTTACGACGAGTGACGCAGCCGATAGGCCTGGGAGGCGTCGGTGCCGGTTTCCGGCTGCGGCGCCGCCCAGGACAGGCTGACCGGCCAGCCCTGCAGCGAGGCCACGTCCACGGCGTCCGCCCGTTGCTTTTTCTTGATCTTGGCGATAAGGGCGGCAGCCAGCGGCTCCTTCCGCGCCTTCTTCTGCTTCACCTTACGGCGCTGCAGGCCCAGCAGCTTCTTGCGGGCTTTCTTGTCGGAGGCGGTAAACAACAGGTCGAGGGCAGCGAAATCGTCACGCATGGCAATCACCTCTCCAATTTCACGCACTTTAACGCTCAACCGGCTCAAGTTTTGTGGCGGATCGGTGAAGGTTTGGTGACGAGAGATTCCTGCGTTGGTCAGCGCCGTGCCGTAATTCCAGGCCGCTCTGGATTGCGTTGAAACTAAGAAGTTTCGACATGAGCCGAAGCGGAACACTCACGCTGTGTTGGTGTGGACGGCCCCCTTACGGCATCGATGTGCCAAGATGAGGCTGTTGAACGTCATCACAGGAGACCGTCCATGGACAAGATTATCCGCATAGGTATGGATACGTCGAAGACTGTTTTTCAGCTGCACGGCGTGAATGCCGCGGAACATCCCGTGTTACGCAAGAAGCTGCCCCGCAAAGCAATGATTGATTTTTTCCGCCATCTGGAGCCGACAGTTGTTGGCATTGAGGCGTGTGGGGGTTCGCACCATTGGGCGCGTCTACTGGGAAGCTTCG
>Ga0302311_10008153_pt1 | contig 10577 bp, 7 predicted proteins | sample III_Palsa_N1_3_FD_200449 | JGI IMG/M metagenome (GOLD analysis project Ga0302311, IMG submission 200449) | Peat permafrost microbial communities from Stordalen Mire near Abisko, Sweden - III_Palsa_N1_3 | ecosystem: Environmental > Terrestrial > Soil > Palsa > Peat permafrost | place: Sweden...
GCCGGCCACCAGCCTCGGCGGCGGCACGGGCGCAGGCCATCGAGACACCGAGGATGGCGTTTGCCCCGAGGCGGCCCTTGTTCTCGGTTCCGTCCAGCGCAATCATCCTGGCATCGAGCTCGGCTTGGGCGCCGGCGTCCATGCCGATCAGATTCGGGGCAATGGTCTCCTCGATCCCGGCCACGGCGCGCAGGACCCCTTTGCCGCCGAAGCGATGCGCGTCGCCATCGCGCAACTCCACCGCCTCACGACTGCCGGTTGAAGCCCCAGACGGGACACCGGCTCGAGCCGTGACTCCGCATGCGAGACGCACCTCCACTTCGACCGTGGGGTTGCCACGGGAATCAAGAATCTCGCGCCCGTGGATTCGAGTGATGGTGGTCTCCACTTCGCTCCTTGCGCACCATGAGGGAGGTGCGGTGGTATCGGTACGAGTCCGTATGGTGCGGAACGACGATCCCGCACACATCCGATGCGCGCATCCTACGCCGCCGCGGCGATGGAGCCGTCATGGGTTCGCCTCGTCGACTGACAGGGTGGGCTAAGGTTCGGGTTCTCGTGGTGCGCCAGCAGCACCGGCAGCCATACGCGTGTCGGGAAACGGTGATCCTGCGGATTCACGCAGCATGCATGCTAAAATTGCGTTGGCGATGGAGCTCGCCTAGTTCGCCACATTGGCTAATGGCTCCTGCTGATCCCGTCAGTAGGAGTCGAACATGAACGCTCCGGCCTAGCGCGCGGCTGCTGCCGCATTCTGCGATTGAGTCGGCAACGACTCCTCGATGCCGATCGCTAATTCGACACTTGTGCGACCGCGCATCAGTTCAGACATACCCGTATGGAGATTGACATGGAAACAAGAAACGAAGATCTACGAAGCCGGAGTTCGTCGGCGGTTGCTTCACGCAGTCCAGAGGACACCACCACCGCAGAACCCGTGACGGCGGTGACCGCTTGGGACATCCGCCCGGCGGATGCTGGGTCTACGGTTGCTCCGGACCATCGGCGTGGAGTTGACGGCGCAGCCGGGGACGGCCCCGGCTACGTGCACGAGGGAAGCTTTGCTGCCGGGCAAGAGACCTACCCCCATCAGCCCGAGCTGCTCGCGCATAGGGGCACGTTCGCGGAAGGCCGGCAGGCGGAGAAGCCCGCATGCGAGGGTGGGTTCGCAGACGGCCAGCGCGCCGTCGCACGCCATCCCGAGACCGCATATCGGGGCGACTTCGCAGCTGGCCAACGAAGGAACGTGCGCGCGAGCGCGTGATTCGCGGGCGTCGGCAGTAGCGCGCGATTGGGCTCGCGGTGCGGGCACAGTCTCGGGCTGTTGCGCACATACGTTGGCACTCGCGCCGGTCGGCGGCGACCGCACAGAGCGGTCGCCGCGCAGAGCGGTCGCCGCGCGGCCACGCCATGGCAAGGTCGAGTAAGAGGAAAGAGGACGTTTGCGCGTACGACGTTGCGCGAGGCTTTCTTGGGCCCGGTGACCGAAACGCCGGACGCGGTGGTCCGTGATAAAGTCTCGGCTGGCGATGGGGCTCGCCGCGGCACCGTCGGTGCCGGAAGCGCGCTGAGCTAATGGCCCCTGACCACCATTCGCGTGGAGGTTAGGGTGCCACCCACCATCGCTGCAGGACGGCGCGTCGGATGCTAGCGGCCGCTATTGGCCAGTGCGTCGCAGTGGCTACTGTCCTGCTGCTCGCCCCACTCCTCAAGGGCATCATCGACAACCTCAAGGCGAAGGTTCAGTCGCGGCGGGGGCCATCCCCGCTCCAGCCGTACTTCGACCTGCGCAAGCTCTTTCGCAAGGAGCGTTCGGCGAGCGGCGACGCGTCGTGGGTCTTTCGCATCGCGCCCTACGTGGCGTTCGCGGCACCGATCGCGTTCGCGATGTTGATTCCGGTGCTCACGGCAGCGCCTCTCAGCTGGGCGTTCATGGCCGACATGGTCGGCAGTGGGTTCGTGATCGGCATCGGCGGATACTTCACCAACCTCGCCGCGATGGACAGCGCCAGCCCATATGGTGGACTCGGTGCGAGTCGCTCCAGGCTCGTGTCGTCCCTCGCCGAACCCACGCTCATCCTCATCTTCTTCGCGATCGGGTTCATCTCGGGTGGGACTGTGCCATTCGTCGCCAACAACATCCTGTACACCACATCAGCGCTGATCTCCCCAAGCCACGCGTTGATCGCGGTCGCGTTCTTCATGGTTGTGCTGGCAGAGGCGGGGCGCCTCCCCATCGACAATCCGACCACGTCGCAGGAGTTGTCGATGATCGAGGGCTCGCGGCTGTTTGAATACTCGGGTCCCGATCAGGCGTTGATGGAGTGGGGAGGGTGGATGAAACTCTTCGTGCTGCTGATCGTCTGGCTCAATGTCCTGATCGCTCCGGACGGCCTGGCCACACAGTTGACCGTCTCCGCATTCGCGATAGCGATCGCGAGTCTCGCGGTCAAGATGCTCTGCGCCGCGCTGCTCATTGTCGGCGTTGAGTCGGCGCTCGCCAAGATCCGCATCCTGCGAGTGCCGGAGTATCTGGGCGGCACATTCGTGCTCTCGTTTCTCGCCGTCGTGCTCTACAGCCTGGGACGCTGATGGCACTCGCATAGGCCGTGCTCGCCACGCTCATCCTGATCGCCACGTTTGGCCTCCTGATTGCGCGCCAGGTCCGTGGCGCAATCAACTGTTACGCCGCTCAGTCGATCCTCCTCGGCGGACTCGCGATCGCGATGTTCGCCGGCTCACGTCTGCCGCACCTTCTGGCGCTGGGTCTTCTGACGATCGGGATCAAGGGCATTGCCATACCGGCGGTCGTGCGGTTCCAGGTTCGGGGATCGACATACCAGCGTCGTGAGATTGCGTACTACGTCGGCTTCCCGACCGCATTGCTGCTCGGTGCCGGCCTGTCCTTGGTGGGTCTCGTCGCCGCGTCGCGCCTCCCGTTCCACCCCTACCTGCTGTCAGAGCCCGTGCTCGGGCTCGCCATCGCCGTGATCCTCCTGGGGCTGTTCACAACGATGGCCCGGAGGGACGCGGTGTTGCAACTCGCAGGTCTCCTCGCATCGGAGAACGGTGTGCTGCTGGTCGGCTTGGTCGTCAGCCCCGAGTTGGGGCTGCTCATCGAGTTCGCGCTGGTGCTCGATGTCGTCATCGGCGTGGCCGTGATGGGCTTTCTCATCGCGCGCATGCACGAGACAGTCGCGAGCACCGACACCTCTGAACTCACGAGGCTGCGCGGATGACCGACACCATCCTGCTCGTCGCCGTCGTGGCATTCCCACTCCTCGCAGCGATCGTCAGCCTCGTGTGCCCGGATCGATATCAGATCGCACTCGCTCTCGTGTTTCAGGTCGTCACGTTCGGCCTGGCCGTGACGCTGATTGCGCGCGTCCTTCAGGTGGGGCACATCGACGCGCTTGCGCACTGGCTGTACCTCGACAGCCTCTCGAGTGTCGTGATGCTGGTCGTGGCGATCGTGTCGGTCCTGGCAACGGTCTACTCGGCGGGGTATCTGCGCCACGAGCTCCTGGAGCGGGTCATCAAGGCCGATGAGTTGCGCAAGTACTTCGTCCTGTTTCATCTGTTCGTCTTCGCCATGCTGCTGGTCACCATCTCGGGAAACCTCGGGCTCCTCTGGACGGCGATCAGTGCCACGACGTTGGCATCGGCGCCGCTGGTCGACTTCTACGGTTCGCATGAGCCATTGGAGGCCGCGTGGAAGTACATCGTGCTCACCGTCGCCGGCAGTCTGCTTGCCCTGCTCGGACTCCTGTTGCTGTATCAGTCCGGCGTCGGACCGCTCGGCAACTCGTACGACTTCTCCATCCCCGTGCTCGCCGGTGCCGCATCGCATCTCTCGCCCACGCTCGCGGCGACAGCCTTCCTCTTGGTCCTGGTCGGCTTCGGTACCAAGGCCGGGCTGGCGCCGATGCACACATGGCTTCCGGACGCCCATAGCCAGGCGCCATCACCGATCTGCGCGATGCTGTCGGGTGCGGAGTTGAACTGCGCGATGCTCGGTATCTTTCGCGTGTACACGCTCACCGCACCGGCTGCGGGCGCTGCAACGCTCCGCACCGGCTTGCTCGTGTTCGGCCTCGTGTCCATGATCGTTGCCGTCGTGTTCCTGATCAGTCAGCGCAACTTCAAGCGCCTGCTCGCGTACTCCTCCGTCGAACAGATGGGGCTGATCTCAGTTGGCGTCGGCTTGGGGACTCCACTTGCGCTGATCGGTGCGCTGCTCCTGATGGTCACCCACGGCTTCACCAAGTGCTTGATGTTCTTTGCCACCGGAAACCTGCTCCTGCGTTTCAGGACCACGACGATCCCGGAGATACAAGGAGTGGTCCGGGCGATGCCGTGGACGGCATTGCTCCTGGTTGGCGGCGCATTGGCGATCGCGGGCGCACCGCCATTCGGTGTCTTCATCTCCGAGTTCTCCATCATCTCAGGCGCCTTTGCCGGCCATCTCTGGGTGCTCCTCCTGCTCGGATTCATCCCTCTGGTCGCACCGTTCCACAGGATGACGTTCAGCAACGCGGAGACCGGAGGCGAGGTGGCACAGGCCGAGCTGAGCGCGGTCACGCTCCTGCCTGCGCTTGCGCTGCTCGGTGCAGTTCTGGTCATCGGCGTCTGGATCCCGGGACCCCTCGATCAGTTGCTCCACCACGCTGCTGCGGTGCTGACCAGATGATCACGCTGCGAGATCTGGCCGACCGACTCGGGCTTGCGATCGACGGGAGCTCGTCGCAAGAGCTGCGGGCCCGGTGCGCACCGGAGGCGTTCCTGGGCGCCGCCACAGCGCTCGCGGCCGAGGCTGTGCTGGCGGACCTTTTTGCCACCACTGGCAGCGGCCAACCCTGGCTGACGGCCGTGTTCGAGGCAGCGGGCGACCCTGAGTGGCTCCTGCTCCGGACACAGCTGACCGGCGATTCCTTTCCATCGCTGACACCCGCCACCCATGTTGCGAGCTGGTATGAGCGCGAGATCCACGAGATGCACGGCGTGCAGCCGGTCGGGCATCCGGCTCTGGCTCGACTGCGCCTCCACGACTGGCCTGTGGGTCAGCCGCCGATGCGCGCGACTCTGGATCGGCGCCTCGACATCGGGCCCGGCGTGCCGAGTCTGGTACCGATCGTCCACGGTCAGGGCGTGTTCCAGCTCCCGCTGGGGCCGGTGCGCAGCGGTCCGCAGGAGTCCGGTGAATTTCTGTTCAACAGCGGCGGCGAGGATCTCGTCGCGGTCAGTCAGTTGCTCGGATTCAAGCTCCGTGTCGTGGAGCGTCTGGCGGAGGGGCGCACCGTCGATCAGGCGCTGATGCTGGCGGAGCGCCTGGCGGGTGTCTCCACGTTCTCCAACGCACTCGCGTTCGTTCAGGCGGTGGAGCGGGCGAGCGCAATCACTGTCGGAGAGCGGTCTCGGGCGGCGCGCACGCTGATGAACGAGTTGGAACGCCTCCACAATCACTTCGGCGACATCTCGCGCCTTGCCGACGCCACCGGGCTGATGGTCGCGGGTGCTCAGTACGCGTCCCTCAAGGAGGACGTGTTGCGGCGCTGCGCCGAGTTGACGCAGCACCGGTACCTGCGCGGAATCCTCGCAGTGGGCGGCCTGCAGGCGCCGCTCCCCGATGCAGCGTTGGAGTCCTTGCGGCAACGGCTGCCGGAGTGGCTCCGGCGGAGCGCGCGGCTGGAGCGACTCCTGGAGGAGACGGCGATCTTCATCGATCGCGTGGAGACCACCGGGGTGCTCACTCCGGAGTACGCGGCGCCACACAACCTCGTCGGTCCGATCGGACGCTCAACCGGGGCCGATAGGGATTGTCGGCGCGACCATCCCTACGCGTGGTACGACCAGGTCACCTTTGAGGTACTCGTCAAGTCACAGGGCGACGCGCTGGCGCGACTGAGCATCCGCCTCTTCGAGATCCGACAATCGATCCGGATCATCGAGCAGGTGCTTGAGGCCTGGCCGGTCTCCGACGTGGCGGCGCCGAGTGATTCGCCCGCGACCGGGGAGGCGCTCGGATGGACTGAGGGCGCGGGCGGCGAGACCCTGCACTGGGTGGAGTTGACCGGCGACGGGCGATTGGCGCGCTGGCGCGCCCGTCCGCCTGCCTTCGTCAACTGGCATCCCTACGCCGAGGCATGTGCGAGCGGCAACAACCTCACGGACTACCCGGTGATCGAAGCGAGTTTCGGACTTTCTCATGCGGAGTTCGACCGGTGAGCCGCTGGATTGCGCTCGGACTTCGCAGCGGCGTTCGCACGACCGGGTACCCCTCGCGTCCCGATCCCGACGCGGAGGTCGCTCCATCCGCGGTGATCGCGGATCTGGCTGCGCTGACCGCCGCGCAAGCCGTGGAAGCAGCCGGGCTCTGCCCCACGACTGCGATCACTCTCGAGGGCGATCGGGACCAGGGCGGCATCAAGTTCGACGCCGGGCAGTGCGTGATGTGCGGCCGGTGCGTGCGCGCGTTCCCCGGCGCCTTCTCGTTCAGTCAAAGTCCCGACGTCGCCGTGCGCTCGCGCGAGCGACTGCAGGTCGGCGCGCACTGGGCCGGCGGCTCGGCTCCGGCGGCGGACGCGGCGGTACTGGCAACGGAGTTGGAGCAGCGCTCTCAACGATTGTTCAGGCGGTCGCTGCACATCCGGCACGTCGACGCGGGCTCGTGCAACGGCTGCGAGTCCGAACTGCAGTTGCTGGGCAGCCCCGAGTACGACCTGCACCGGTTGGGGCTGTTCTTCACCCCGACACCGCGCCACGCCGACGCGTTGCTGGTGACGGGCGTGGTGACGCGCCAGATGGAACAGCCGCTGCGGGACACGTACGACGCGATGCCGGATCCGAAGATCGTCGTGGCTGCAGGAGTCTGCGCGATTGGCGGGGGAGTCTTCGAGGGTGGCTTCATGGTCAACGGACCACTCGATCGGATCCTCCCCGTTGACGTCTACGTGCCCGGCTGTCCGCCAACGCCGCTCGCGCTGCTCCACGGGCTGCTGGTCGCGGTCGGTCGCGGAGCCGAGCGGTATCGCGCCGGCGGAGGTCCTGATGGCGCTTAGCCTGCTGTGGTACGGACTTGGCTGCCTCGGGATCGGCGTCGTCAGCGCGCTCGCCGTCCTCCGGGTGCCGTGGTGCATCTACGTTTCCACCGCCGCCGGTGCGGTTGGGTGCGCGGTGCTCGCCTCCGCGGCAGGAGTGTGGCTCACCGGTGCGAGCGTCACCGCACGGCTGCCGGCGAGCACGCCGATCGGAGCGTTCGAGATCCGTTCCACAACTCTCGGTGGCCTGTTTCTCCTCCTGATCGGGTTGGTTGGCATTGGCATTTTCGTGTACGCCGCTGCATACACGGCACGACTCGGCGGGTACCCGCGGCAAGCCGCGAGTCTCGCGCTCCTCACGCTGACGTTCGCCGCGATGACGATCGTGGTGGCGGCCGGCACCGCGCTTACGTTGTTGCTCGCGTGGGAGGCGATGTCGATCCTCACCTACGTGCTGGTCACGGTGGAGTTCGATCACCCGGGGCGACCACAGGCCGCCTTTCTCATGCTCGCGCTCAGCGAGGTGGGGTTCGTGCTCATGGCAGTCGCCTTTGCGCTCATCGGCGCACTCACTCCGGGAGCCGACTTCGCCTCGCTCTCGACACACCACCTCGCCGCAGCAACCGCAGGCACAGCCTTTGTCCTCTTCTTTTTCGGCTTCGGGGCGAAGGCGGGGCTCGTGCCGCTGCAGGGCTGGCTACCCGAGGCGCATCCCGCGGCGCCCGCTCACGTCTCAGCGCTGCTCTCTGCGGTGGTCGTGAAGATGGCGATCTACGGCCTCGTGCTCTCGGCCACGGTGCTGCTCGGCCCTCCGCCCGCCTGGTGGGGATACCTGGCCATTGCGGCGGGGGTGGTCACGGCCGCCTACGGGATTCTGTATTCACTGTTGGCGTCGGACATCAAGCGCGCGCTGGCGTACAGCACGATCGAGAACCTCGGTTTCATGATCGCGATGCTCGGGGTCGCGCTCGTCTTCGCTGCCGCCGGACAGACCCTGCTCGCCGGCATGGCCCTGCTCGTTGTCTGCCTGCACGCTCTCTATCACTCGCTGCTCAAAGGGGCGCTGTTCCTCGGTGCGGGGTCGGTCGATGTCGCCACCGGAACCCGCGACATGGATCAGCTCGGCGGCCTCGCGAAACGCATGCGATACACGACGCCGCTCTTTTTCATCGGTGCCATGGGCCTTGCCGGGATCCCGCCCATGAACGGTTTCCAGACTGAGTGGCTCGGCCTGCAGACGCTGATCCGCGCGCACGATCTCGTCAACCCTGGAGACCGCGTTTACCTGGCGGCGGCCGGCACGCTCTTGACGCTCACCTTTGCGCTTGCGGTCACCACGTATATCCGCATCGTTGGCGGCGCGTTCCTCGGAGCGCCGCGGACCCATTTCGCCAGGGACGCGCGAGAGGTGCCGCGAGCCATGGTGCTCGGGATGGCCATACCCATCGTGGCTGCGGTTGCGATGGCGCTGGTGCCGCCGCTCGGGATCGGTGCGGCGGCCTCGGCGGCGCAGAGCGCCAGTGGTGCACACGGGCTTCTGAACGCGGTGCTACCGCCGATCTTCACCCACCCGGGCCAATTTGCGCCGGTGGTGCAGCTCGGCGGGTCATTCCTCAGCCAGATCATTCCGGCGAACGGTCTGGTCATTGTCCCGACCAGCCTCAACTTCGCCTTCATATCGCCGACCTACATCTTCCTGACATTCGTCGTCGTGATCCTGCTCACGGCCGTGGTACTGCGCGTGCTGTGCAAGCCGGGCCGACGCGAGTCCCCGGTATGGGTGGGGGCGGTTGCCCAGCGGACACCCACGATGCAGTACACCGCGACGGCGTTCACCAACCCATTCCGGTCGATCTTCGGAGGCGTGTACCGATCGCAGCGCGAGGTCGAGGCGGATTACCAGCAGGCGCCGTTCTTCATCCGCGGCATTCGCTACACACATCGATTCGTCGAACCAGTTGACACCTATCTCTACCAGCCCGTGCTACGCGCTGCCCGCTGGACGTCGGAGCGGTTCGCACTGGTGCAGGGCGGCAGCCTCAGCGTTTACGTGCTCTATCTCTTCGTGGTGTTTCTGATCGTCCTGCTGCTCCGGTAAGCCCCGTGCCCAAGGCGATCCAATCGATCGAACGAGCGTCAGCAATCCTCCGGCTGCTGTCCGGCCGCACGCGCCGCATGAGCCTCACCGAGCTGGCGGGAGAGTTGCGGCTTCCCAAAGGAACGGTCTACGGCATCGTGCGGACGCTCGTCTCAGTGGGTTTCGTCGAACAGGAGCCCGAGTCGGGGAGATACCAGATGGGCGCTGCGCTCCTGCACCTCGGCAGCACGTACCTTGACGGCAACGAGTTGCGCGCCAGGGCGTTGAACTGGTCGGACTGGCTGGCCGGGCGCACCAATGAGAGCGTCCGTCTCGGCACTATGCACGACGGCCAAGTGCTGGTCGTGCATCACGTCTTTCGTCCCGACAATAGCCCGCAGGCACTCGAGGTTGGCGCCCTGCTTCCGGTCCACGCGACGGCAATGGGCAAGGTACTGCTCGCACACCACTCCTACCTGTTGGCTGGATTTGGCTCCAATGGCGGACTCCCTCGTTTCACCGACTCGACGATCACCGACCTCGGGAAACTCGACACCGAGCTCGAACGCATTCGCCAGCAGGGCTGGGCGGCAGATGTGGAAGAGCTCGTCCGCGGGGAGGCATCCTGCGCCGCCGTGATTCACGATCGACGTGGCGTCGCGGTCGGATCGATCGCTATATCGGGGCCGGTTGAAAGGATCTGCGCGGGCTCCGAGCCGCGCAGCGATTTGGTCTCCTACGTCTGCGAGGGTGCGCGGACGATCTCACGTGACCTTGGCGCGGTTCCGTGGTAGCGCGTGGCTCGCGCGAAGTCCCTCAGGTGAGCACCTCAGAATCGCCACTTGGCATCCACCCACCGCTGGAATCCGGGGTGCAACGCTAGGCTCCACATCTCGGCTGGATTGAACCAACCCAGGGCGTCCGTTTCGCGATGGCAGGACGCGTCGAAGAGTTGATCAACGTCGACGCTAAGAGCGCCTCCCGCTGCTTCGTCAGATGTCGTATCAGGAGACCCGCGCCTCCGTATACCCCCCAATGAGTGTGACCCAGCGTGCACGTCGTCCACTGATCACGAGGGGTACCTTCTCGAGCAGTCATGTCACCCGACGTCGGCGAGCCGAAGGTGCATCGCGACGCGGTCGGACCTTCGCCGATGGTTGTTCCTCGCCTGCCACCTCGGCTCGCCATCTCTTGAGAAATGGGGACCGACCACCCTTCGGGCGCAGCCAAACGCCGATGTCTCGAAGCCGCAACCCGACAGTGTCGGATGGCTGGCCCGTCAACAACTCGATCTGGCGAGTCGAGAGACCACAGGTAACGTACAACTCTTGAACCATCGCGGCCGTGATACTCACCGGTGACGGGAACCGCTGCCAAATCGGGCCGCCCGGTGCGACTCTTGGAATTCCATGGCGAAGAAGTGCGGCTGCTACCAGCTTGTCGTTGTACAGCGCACAGATCAA
>Ga0302311_10008156_pt1 | contig 10571 bp, 7 predicted proteins | sample III_Palsa_N1_3_FD_200449 | JGI IMG/M metagenome (GOLD analysis project Ga0302311, IMG submission 200449) | Peat permafrost microbial communities from Stordalen Mire near Abisko, Sweden - III_Palsa_N1_3 | ecosystem: Environmental > Terrestrial > Soil > Palsa > Peat permafrost | place: Sweden...
GCCGTCCACACGTACGCGCTACGGAGAACGGTCGTCACGGGGACATCCGACTGCGGGCGGGTAAGAGTGCTGGTCGTGATGCCCAGCCAGTAGTCCCGGCCGCCCGCTACGACGGCTGCGACGACCAGGGTGAGCCAGGCGGAGAAAATGGTGAGCAACGCCGCCAGCCAGGTGCTGCCTCCGTGCTGACGCCAGATAACCAAGGCGACGACCGCGAGTACCACGGGGGTAAACAGGGCAGTGGCGTACTTGACGGTGTCCGCTGCGGCCAGGGTGACCCCGGCGGTAATGAGAAGAGCTGTCCGCGTCCAGGGCCGACAGTCCGCAGACCGGACACCCAGCCAGGCCGCCAGGGCAAGCAGGAACAACGCCATTGCGTCAAAGGTCGCGAACGCTCCCAGGAACTGCGTCCCGGCGAGAGTGGCGAACAGCCCCGCCGCCAGGAGGGCCGCCCGCCGCCCGTACAGGCGGGACGTCGTGGCCCACAGCAGGCTCGTGACGCCCAGCATGAAACACAGGGAAAGCATGCGCGCGGCAGCGAGGCCTCCGACGCTGTCCGCGAGAGCGCCTAGTGGCGGGTAGATCACGGGCGCCCCGGAGAAGTATGCAGGAAAGTTCGGGATCGGCGCCTGGTGCAGCCACCGAGCCCATTCCAGATGCCCAGCCCGCAGGTAGAGAGCTTCGTCCTGAAAGGCCGTGTTAGACCAGATGAGCCGAAGTGACAGGACGGCCTGGACGGCCAAGACCGTGAGCAGCGGCCACCGCGCCGCCGCCAGGCTGCGCAAACCAGGCCCCTCGGAGTGACGTGAGACCGACGCCTGGCCGTCATGACCTCGGGTGAGAGCATCACGGGCAGGCAGAGTTCGTGGCAGCCCGAGGTCGGCCAGATGTCCGGCTGCTTCGAAGTGCCCGGCATTCCTCGGCGAACGCTGGCTGCCGAGCAGCTTCTGGCTCAAGCTGCCAGCGCTTCGGACTGCCATTTTGAGTGAATGCTCTCAGTCGGTCGCGGTGATGGAGGATCCACCAATTTCGACCTCTGCCGAAGGTCTATCGATCCCATCTGTCTGCGGTCATGTGATGCCAGAGGCACTTTGACCGCCCCCCAACTCGCGCACTGTACGGATGATGTCACGCGTCGTAGCCGAAGCCCTACCAGAGACAGCCACGCTGTCTACGAAAAGGTACTGTTCATGGCCGATAGAAGAGTGCTGTTTCAGAATTTTGGCGATAAGCAGGGAAAAGAGGGCATGGTTCTGACCGATGGGGAATGTACGGCCTGGAGTATCGTGAATACAATGCCGCGTGTGCGCCAGGATCCGAGGTAGGCCCGACGTGGTTCCCTTCACTCATAGTGTCGGAGTCCTTGCCTAGCCGGTCGGCGGGTTCGGCGTCAGGTACTGGTGCGCGCCCAGCTTGAACGCGATCCTGGCCTCCAGGCTGTCTTCGATCCGCCAGTCCTGGAAGTCGATGCCGGTGCCGTCGCCCTGCAGGTCCTTGTCGAACCACACCAGCCCGAGTGTGTTGTAGTTCGACATGCCCTGGAACAGGTTCGGGATCTTGACGAACTGGTCGGCAGCAGGTCCCACGGCGGTCTCCGATAGCAGGACAGGTGCATCGGTGAACGTCCGGACCTGATTAATGGTCTTGCCGAACACACTGGCGAAGGTGTCGGAGGCGCGGGTGTAGTAGCCGTCGATGCCGACCCACTTGACGTACTTCGCACCGGGCCACCAGGAAGCGACCGGGCCGGTTCCGCTCTCATCGGCCTGAACCGTCCATAGCCAGGTCACGTTGTCGGCGCCCTCCTGGCGGAATACCGTCCAGATGTGCCGCCATGCCGCCACGAACGTCGACGCCGGGACACGCCCGTACCCCCACGAGTACCAGGACGCATTCATCTCGTGGCCGAAGCCGATGACCACGGCGTGGCCGAAATCCCGGACGCTGTCGGCATAGGAGCTGAGGTAGTCATCGTAGGTACCGGCGGCGATCGCTGCGACGGAGGCATCGGTCGGATCGATCTGTACGAAGGGGATAACGCCATGCTCGTGGATCATCTCCGCGAACGAGGTGTCGAACGGCTCCGCCCAGCCGCTGTAATACCCGACGAGGTTCGGCTGTCTGCCCGTCGCCTGCGCGAATTGGGAAACCGCACCGTAACCGGGGGGCGCCCCTGGCTCGAAGACACCCAAGTAGGAGGCCAGTGTGGGCGCTAGAGAGGCATGCACCGCCGCCGGGTGCTGCGGGGACGAGCGTGCCAGCCGGGTGACCGATACGGCGACGGCGGCCGCAGCGAGCACGACAGCCAAGATCATCACAAGGCGGGATCTCATGCTGCGTTGCCCCCGGGAAAGATAACGCGGCTCACGACCGCGAGATTAAGCAAGGCGAAGAACAACAGGACCGCGAACTGCAAGGAACCGAGGGTGACCGTTCGCCAGAGGGCCAGCGCCAGCCAAACGATTGCCGCGGTACCGCTCCACCACGTGACACCGACACGGAACCGCGGCAGCGAGCTTCCCGGCGTTCGGGTCGGATGCCAGCTCATCGACTTGCCCCAGGCGCCATCCCAGATGGCGAACACATGCGCCCAGCCGCGGGCGATGCCCAGCGGCCAGATCCCTGGTCCGTAGCGCGACCGATGCCATAGGGGATACAGCACGAACCCGGTGAGCATCGCCGGGAGCAGGGCGATGAAGTTCCGCAGCCTGATCTGGTCGGGAAGAAAAGCCAGCATGACGATGGGGATGATGGGCCCGAAGAACGTCAGCATGGCGGTGTAGGCGTAGTAAAGAAACCCCGAGATATAGGTCAGCCGGGCTGGCAGCCGCATGGGTATCGTCCACAGCCGCCAGGAGAAGACGATACCGACGTTCCCTGAGCACCAGCGGTACTGCTGACGGACGAATGCGTCGAGATTGTCGGGGCAGATCCCGGTCGAGAGCAGGATCGGGATGTAGGTCAAGGACCAGCCGGCCCGGCGCACATCAAGCCCGGTATGCACGTCCTCGGCGTAGGGGATGAGGGTGGGACCGCCGTAAGGCTCCAGCGCGGCCCGCCGGTAGACGGCGGAGGTCCCGCAGCAGACGGCCGCGTCCAGCCGGTTGCGGGCCACCTGGACCGTCCGGTAGAACACCTCCTGGATGGGGCCCGCGGCCCGCTCGATCCATGTCTGCGCGGGGCTGCTCCTGAAGTACTGGGGGGTCTGCACGATCGCCATCGTGGGATCGTCCATGTAGGGAAGCGTCTCGGCGAGGAAGTCCCGGCGCGGTGCGAAGTCCGCGTCCAGGATGACCAGGTATTCGGCGCTGGTCTGGGAGAACGCGTAGCGCAGGTTGCCGGCCTTCTTCCAGGCGGGCCAGTCGGGCCGGTGGATGTAGCAGAAGCCGAAGGACTCGGCCATCGAGCGGGCTTCGCTGGACGGCCCGTCGTCCAGGACGTAGGCCCTCGCCTGGCCCGCATAGTCCTCGATGAGACCTAGCACGGCGGTCCAGGTGTTGCGGAGCAGCTCGATCGGCTCACCGCAGATGGGCAGGTAGAGATCCACATCCGGATAGGAGGTCGGGTGCCATGCCCGGATCCGCGCCTGGTGTGCGGCGAGGTCGAACCCGGCTCCGGCGAAGTTAACTGGCAGGCTGGTCGCCTGGTAGATGACGTAGGTGGCGGTGAAGAGCAGGAATGGCGACAGCGCGAGGTCATGTGCCTCGAACCTGAGCTGGCTGAAGATAAGACAGCTCGAACCAATGAGGATTACCGTTGTCAGGTACGGCAGGTTCCGCTGGATATAGGAGTATTTCTCAACGTCATCCGGGGGGGGCGGCGGGACTAGGCGGTAACGCTTGTGCTGTTTGCCTGCGAGGCCAACCGGTCTCGCGATCGTCCTGTTAGGAGCCTGCGGGCTGCTCACGACGGTGGCTCGTATCGCCAGATGACGTACGTGCCTGGCGTCGGCCCACTCGGGCCAGAGCCGTAGGGAACGATCTGGATGACGTGGTAATAGCGGTTGCGACGTAGGTCGGCGGCGATGCTCTTGTCCAGGGATACCGTGTCGGAGAAGCTCAGCGCGACCAGGGAAAAGTAGCCTTCCTTGATGTACATGGCGAAGGTCCCCGCGTTGCCGGCTCCGACAATCCCCGCTTTATCGCTTGGGCCTCCGGTAGGAGTTCCCAGCCGCGAGATGATGTTCCGCGTGCTGGACCATCGCTGCCACTGGCTTCCCTCGACATGCAGGTAGTACTCCGCGATAGTTGGGTCCTCGACGAGCAGGCGGCCGGTACCGTGATCCGCCAGCGGACCGAGGATCGTTATAAAGGCGGAGGAGTTCGGCCAGCTGGTGGAGAACGCATGTGACTGGTCGGCGCCGAGCGAGATCGGGAAGGAAAGCGCGACGACGCAGGCCCCGCCCGTGATGGCCCGCATGTTGCCCACGGGCGCCACCGCGATGAACTTGTCTATCGTGTAGCCTGCGGCGATAGCAGCGAACCAGGCACCCAGATCTACGTGCTTGTTCAGCGACGCGGTGGTGTGCATGCTCGCTTGCTCGATAGGCACGAGCAGGGCAGCCGCGGCCAAGAGCGTCAGCCGCCATGTCTGCGCGCCTCGCGGCTGGATAACCCAGCTGGCGATAACGCCGCCGACAGCGGCAACCACGATAACGGCGGTCCAGGACCAGGAACTGGCGAGAACGGATTGCATGGTGTCTGTACCGCCGACCCGGGCCAGCGTCGTCTTTTCTACCCCGTTTAGGTAGCTGCTTCCGCCGATCAGCAATCCCAGCGTGACCAGCAGGGTCACAACGGCCAAGAGGGCCACGGCCCGGCCAGCGGCGAGCTTGCCACCTGGCTTCGGAAAAGCGACGGCCAGGGCGAGCAGGATCACGATGGGGTCGAACAGTGCGGATGAGTACGCCGTCGCATTGGCGACCGCCAGCGTGACTCCGGCCGCCAGCATCCAGACGGTCGCGTCCTCCCGATCGCCCGCCCGGACAACGAGCCAGGCCGCGAGAGCGACCAGGAACATCGACATGGCGTCATAGGTAGCGAACGCGCCCAGATGCAGCGTCGGGCCGAGGAGGGCGAACAACGCGGTCGCAAAGAATGCGGCTCGCTGCCCGTGCAGCCGCTTAGTCGTGGACCAAAGCGCGACACTTGCTCCCAGCATGAACACCAAGGACAAGATCCGCGCCGCGGTCAGGCCTCCGACACTATCTGCCAGGGCACCAAGGGGCGGATAGATGAGAGGCGATCCGGAGAAGTATGAAGAGAACGGAGGGAGTGGGGTGCCATGCAGCAGGTGCGCCCACTCCAGATGTCCGGCCCACAGGTACGCCGATTCGTCCTCGAATGCCGTGTCGGCCCGAACCAGCCGGAGCGAAAGGAGCGCCTGAACAGCAAGTACCGCTGCCAGCGGCCAACTGCCGCCGAAGCGCAGTCGGGCAGGGCGGGTCGCCCGGTGCGAGGCGGCAGTCGTCTCTGCTGGGAGCCGTGGGGTAACAGCACCTGGTTCAGAGATCTCCGTAGCCGACGTAGAAGGCTCCGCCGACTGCCGAGTCGCTGGGCCAAGCTCCATAGATGGCACCTGCCTGGGATCAGGGGCGTGCCAAGGGGCGCACCGTAAAACCCCCCTCGCAGCTCACTTAATGTCCTGAAAGTGTCACTTAACGCAACGCTGCTGTACGAATAGAGACACCGCAAACCAGACGGTAACGGTAGGTCCCTGCGGACGAGGGGTGTTCCGTGAAATTTTCGGCCAGAAAGTAGCCCCGATCGCCCACGGCCGCAAGGAGGCGGTGCCGTCCTGGGTCGATAGAGCATATTCACTATCACGATTCGCAATCCCGCTTGAATAGCTGTTGATCCTGTGCTGCGCTATACCGTGCGGTTCGCAACGTCCCGGTGTGCGTGCCGAGCAGGGGGTTTGGACGGTATGGGAGATGAAGACCGCAGTCGGCACCTGCCTCAGCGTGTGCGAGGTCCGGCCCCAGGCGGGTCAGCGCCCTCAGCAGCACCTGTGTTGTCAGAGGAAATGCGGCAGCGTATACAGGCAGCGGTAAGGGCTGAGCGGGCGGGGACGACCGTGGCGGACAAGGAGCCTTCGACCGAGCCGCCGCGGCGCGGTACCGCAGCAGAGTCGGCAGGCGGCGTCATGAGTCCCGTCGGCGAAAAAATCAAAAAGGCGAATGGCACCCAGAAACGCCGTGTTAAGCCTGAGCACGCCGGTAAGAATGAGCTCGACGTTAAGCCTGAGCCGGTAGTTGAGCCAGAGCGTAATGTTAAGGATGGGCATGCGGTAAGGACTGAGAGCGTCGGTAGGCCGAGGTCAGTTGTCAAGCCTGGGCATGCGGCAAAGCCGGAGCCCGCCTCCAAGTCCCGGTCCAACGGGAAGGTGTCAGCCCACCATAAGCCGGCTGTGACCGTGCAGGCTAGGCCAGTGCCGCCGGAGGAGAGCGCGCGGGCGGTACCGAGCGATCGGCGTTTCGGCTGGGTTCGCGCCGCCGCCTTCTTCCTCGTCCTTATCGCGGTCGGGTCCCTGGCCGCCGCGGTGTCCGTGCATATCGCGAACTCCTCAAGCGGGAACGGCGCGGCTGATGCCGCCGCCCTGCAGCGCCTGGAGATCCAGACGCGTGCTGAGGCGGCAAGCTGGGTCGCACAGCAAGTTAACCGGGGCGAGGTCGTGTCATGCGACCAGGCGATGTGCACTGCACTCAGGGCAGACGGATTCCCGGCCGGCCAGCTGCTGGTGCTCGAGCCGACGTCGAATCCTCCCGTCACCTCGGCCGTGGTCGTCGTGACGGCGGCCGTCCGTGGCATGTTCGGCAGCAGCATCGACGCCGCCTGGGCACCAGATGTCCTCGCGACCATCGGCTCCGGGGCTGCGCAGATCACCATCCGCCTGATAGCACCCCACGGCTCCCTGGCGTACCAGTCCGCGCTCAGCGCAGGCGTGGCATTTCGCATCCAGTACGGAAGCGCGTTGCTGAAATACCCCCAGATCGTGCTTTCCCAGGCGGCCCAGAATCAGCTAGCCGCCGGACAGGTGGACCCACGGCTGGTGCTAGCGATCGCGTCTTTGGCCAGCGACCAGCCGGTCGATGTCGCGCGGTTCGAGAACATTGGTCCAGGCGTCAGCAGCGACCTCCCGCTCCGGTTCGCCGATCTGACCGTGAACGGTAACGCCGCGCATATGAGCAGCTCGGCGTACGTGAGAGCCATGCATTCCTATCTGAGCAGCCAGAGTAGCCAGCTTGGGCCGGTCAGCGGCCAGATGGCCCTTTCGGGCGGCCAGGATGTCTTCCGCGTCGAATTCGCCGCGCCGAGCCCGCTCGGCTCAATCAGCACTCCGGTATCCCCGTGACGGCGGGGCCTCCAGTCGTTCCTTGAGCCCGGCTGCCATCCCGGCGACGGTCAGGAAGTCGACGAGTTCGCCTGCGGTACCCGCGAGCCATTTGCGCCGCACCGGCCCCAGGCGCAGCCGCAGGTGGACGCGGGTGTGTTCCCCAGCCACCGCACCCGGCACCGGTAGCGGGAGCAGCGTGAGGGACCAGGTCAGGCTGATCCGGCCGCGGACGGAGCGGTAGACCAGCGCGGACGGCGGTTTCACGGTCGCCACCTCGAAGGTCGCATTCGGGCCGCCGTAGTCGGGAATGACGTCACCAGCTTGCAGATGCTGCCAGGCCGGCTGGATGTCACGCGCCGCCCGGCCCTTTCGCGGCAGGAAGCGCTCCACGACGCCGGGAAGGTACCAACCTGCCCGTTTCTTGCCGAGCTGGATGATCCACGGCCATACCGCCGCGGGTCCGGCGGCCACCGTGAAGGCACGGTCCATCACGACGTCAGGCCGGGCGATGATGTTATCGCCCGCCCGGACCGCTCGCCGTTCGGCCGGCGTGGCCGCTACGGAAGGGAATGTCCTGGTCAAGGTCTAGGAGTCGTAGCCCATTCCGGCCGCGTCCAGGGCCCGCAGCCACAGGTTCCGGCGGCCGGACCGGCGGTCGGCCTGGGCCAGGGACCAGCGGGTGGCCTGAACGCCCAGGTAGGCGAAGGGCTCGGGCGGGAATGGAATCGGCTTGCTGCGGACGAGTTCCAGCTCGGTCAGCTCCGTCCGCTCGCCGGCCAGCAGGTCGAGCATGACCCGCGCGCCGAACCTGCTCGCGCCCACGCCGAGCCCGGTGTACCCGAGCGCGTAGGCGACGCGGCCGTGGTGCGCGGTTCCGAAGAACGCGCAGAACCGGCTGCAGGTGTCGATCGCGCCGCCCCAGCGGTGGCTGAACCCGATGCCTTCCAGCTGCGGGAACGTGGTGAAGAAGTGCTCGGCGAGCTTGACGAAGGTGGCGGGCCGCTGATCGTAGGCCATCCGGACATGGTGACCGAAATGGTAGATGGCGTCGTAACCGCCCCACAGGATCCTGTTGTCCTGCGTGAGGCGATAGTAGTGGAACTGGTTTCCCACGTCACCGATGCCCTGCCGGTTCCGCCATCCGACCTCGGCGAGCTGAACCGTCGTGAGGGGCTCGGTCACCAGCACGTAGTCGTAGACCGGCACGATGTAGGGGCGCAGCCGGCGCACCAGGGAGGGGAACGCGTTGGTGCCGAGCGCCACCTTCTTGGCCCGTACCACGCCATCGGAGGTCCGCACCGTCACGCCGTCCGCGTCGCCGGCCAGGCCGGTGGCGGGCGTGCGCTCGGCGATGCGGACGCCGATCCGCTCGCAGGCCGCGGCCAGCCCCCAGGCGAGCCTGGCCGGTGAGACCATCGCGGCTCCGTCCTTATCCCACCTGCCCGCCAGGTAGGTGGGAGAGTTCACCTCGGCCCGCATCGCGCCGGCGTCGAGGAAGACGCCGCCGTCGCTTTCCGCGGTCTCGCGGAGTTCGTCTACCTGGTGATCGGAGGTGGCGACCTCGATGGAGCCGGTCCGCTCGAAGCCGCAGTCGATGCCGTGCCGACCGAGCGCGGCCTCGATCGCGTTCAGGTTCTCCCTGCCCAGACGCTGCAGCGTGGTGAATTCGGCCGGGAACCTCTCCCGCCCGTTGGCGGCGCCGTGGGTCAGGCTCGCGTCACAGAAGCCGCCGTTGCGGCCGCTGGCGGCCCAGCCGACGCGATTGCCCTCGATCACCAGCACGGAACGGCCCGGATTGGCCTCCTTGGCCAGCAGGGCCGTCCACAGCCCAGTGAACCCGCCGCCGATCACCGCCAGGTCGCACGCCCGGTCGCCGTGGACCGGCTCGCGGACTTGGGGGGCGTCGGGCTGGTCGAGCCAGAACGGCTTCGCCTTGGCCGCCGTGACCAGCCGGCCAAGCTCCTCCTGCCGGCTCGTCATCTTTCCCGGTGCCAGTCTTCGCTGGGCTAGTTTTCGCTGGGCCGCCGCTGAATGGGCCATCGCCGTCAGACCGCCGCGAAGGCGTCTTCGAGGATGGACAGTCCCTCGTCCAGCAGGTCCTCGCCGATCACGAGCGGCGGCAGGAAACGGATCACGTTGCCGAAGGTCCCGCAGGTCAGCGTCACGAGCCCGGCCCGGTGGCAGGCGCGGGAGACCGCCGCGGTGGTGGCCGGGTCGGGGTCGAGCGTTCCCGGGCTGGTCAGCTCGATCGCGAGCATCGCGCCGCGGCCCCGTACCTCGGCGATCACCGGATAGGTCTCCGCCAGCTTGTGCAGCCGGGGCAGCATCACCTCGCCGATCCGGCGCGCCCGCCCGGCGAGATCCTCCTCCACCATGGTCTCGATCGCGCCGAGCGCCGCCGCGCAGGCCACCGGGTTACCGCCGTACGTACCGCCCAGGCCGCCCGCGTGCACGGAGTCCATGATCTCGGCGCGCCCGGTGACCGCGCCCAGCGGCAGCCCGCCCGCGATGCCCTTGGCCGTGGTGACCAGATCCGGGACGACGGCCTCGTGCTCGCAGGCGAACCAGTCGCCGGTCCGGCAGAACCCGGTCTGGATCTCGTCCGCGATGAAGACGATCCCGTGCTCGCGGCAGAACTCGGCCAGCCCGGGCAGGAACCCGTCGGGCGGCACGACGAAGCCGCCCTCGCCCTGGATCGGCTCGATGATCACGGCAGCGACGTTGTCCTCGCCCACCTGGGTATGGATCAGGCTCTTCACCGTGTCGAGCGCGTCCGCCTCGCAGGCCTCGCGGCCGCCTGGCCAGCGCAGCGGGTAGGCCATCGGCATCCGGTAGATCTCACCCGCGAAGGGGCCGAACTTATCCTTGTAGGGCATGTTCTTCGCGGTCAGTGCCATGGTGAGGTTGGTCCGCCCGTGATAGGCGTGGTCGAATGCGACCACGGCCTGCCGCCCGGTGGCGTGCCGGGCGATCTTCACCGCGTTCTCGACGGCCTCCGCGCCGGAGTTGAACAGCCCGGATCGCTTCGCATGCGTCCCCGGTGTCAGGCGGGCCAGCTCTTCGCAGACCTCGACGTAGCCTTCGTACGGCGTCACCATGAAGCAGGTGTGGGTGAACCTGGCCGCCTGCTCGGCTACCCGCGCGGCTACCCGGGGCGCCGCGTTCCCCACCGAGACCACCGCGATCCCGGCGCCGAAGTCGATCAGCGTGTTGCCGTCGGCATCCACGATCACGCC
>Ga0302311_10008160_pt1 | contig 10570 bp, 9 predicted proteins | sample III_Palsa_N1_3_FD_200449 | JGI IMG/M metagenome (GOLD analysis project Ga0302311, IMG submission 200449) | Peat permafrost microbial communities from Stordalen Mire near Abisko, Sweden - III_Palsa_N1_3 | ecosystem: Environmental > Terrestrial > Soil > Palsa > Peat permafrost | place: Sweden...
CAGCTGGTCCTGCTGCCGCCCGACCAGCAGCCGGCGGTCTCGCCGCCGCCGCCTCCACCCCCGCCACCACCTCCTCCCCCACCGCCGCCCCCGCCACCGGCGAAATCGCCGCCTCCGCCCCCGCCACCGCCGCCGCCCCCGCCGGCAAGCGGACGGCTGGCGTCGGCCGACCTCGGCCAAACCAAGGGCGACGATCAGGCCAAGGCCAAGTCAGACGACGTGGCTGCCGGCGAGCGAAAGCAGAAGCAGGGCGCGTCCGGTCCCGAGGCGGGCCAGACCGAGCCCGACAAGCAGCAGAGCGAGGCCGGCCAGACCAAGCCGCAGGAGACCGAGCAGAAACAGAGCGAGGCGCCGGACCAGGAGCCGCCGAAGGAGACGCGCGACCAGATGGCCGCCGCCGGTGCCGTGCCGCCGCCGCCGCCCAAGCCGGCACCGCCGACCGACAAGCTGAAGGGGCCGGAACCCAAGCCCTCGCCGCATCCGCAGCTGAAGATCGGCGGCAGCCTTTCGGCCACCCTGCGGCCGGACGCGCCGGCCCATGTCGAATCCAAATCCGCCAAGGTGCCGGGACCGGACGCGACCGAGGACGAATATATCAAGTATCTCGATATGCTGATGAACGAGCATGCCTATGCCGTGCCGGGCCTGACGCAGCCCGGCAATCCGGGCTTCATGCTGCTGGAAGTGCTGATCCGCAAGAATGGCGTCATCGTTTGGGCCACCATCCGCCAATCTTCGGGCAACCCGTCGCTGGATGCCCGGGTGATCGCGGCGATCGAAGGGATCGGTCGCTTCGCCCCGGTGCCGAACTATATCCAGCGGGATACGATCCAGGTCACCAAGGGGCTGCCCTTCGATCCCCAGCGCGTGCCGGGATAAGGCGGGGCTCGCAACGAATTGAGCTTGGCAATCGTTCATTAGGGGCTTTGGGTCTATCATCGTTCGCCCGCACCATTCAGGGACGAAGCCATGACCAAGGACGCGTCCCTTACCGGGGTTTCCGGCAGCGGGGTCAGCATTCCCGATCAGTTCGCCGCCGTGGCCCGCACGCCCGGCGCCACCGGAGGACACGACTTCGCAGCCTTGCTGGCCCAAGTGGCCGGCGAAAGCGCCTTCAAGCCGCACGCCGTCAACAAGCAGACCGGTGCCGCCGGCCCGTTCCAATTCGTCAAGAACACCTGGCTGTCGCTGCTGAAGGACCATGGCGCGGCCCTGGGCGTGAAGCCGGAACTGCTGGCCCAGATCAAGACCGACGCCCATGGCCGCATGAGCATCGCCGACCCTGCGGCGCTCAAGGAAGTGCTGGATCTGCGCCACGACATCAGCCTGTCGGCCAAGATGGCGGCGAAATATCTCGACGAGAACAAGACTCACCTGACCCACATGCTGCACCGGGAACCGAGCGAGGCCGAGGTGCAGATCTCGTTCATCCTGGGCCCGACCGGCGCCGCCCACCTGATCACCGCCGCGAAAAGCAATCCAGACACGCCGGTCGACGCGATCGTGCCCAAGGCGGTTGCTGCCAACCGCACGCTGTTCCACGACCACCAGGGCAAGATTCTGAGCGCTGGCGAGGCCGTCGCCCATCTGGCCGCGCGCTATCGCGCCGACAAGGCCAAATTCGCCGCCTATTCGACCCCAACGGTCCAGCCGAAAAGCCGGATCGAGGCGTAGCGAACCGTTCTCCCCCGTCATTTCCGCGCAGGCGGGAATCCAGCAAGAGCCGCGTCTGCAGCGACATAGACTCTTCGTTTCCGCGCTACCGCGCGTAACGCTGGATTCCCGCCTGCGCGGGAATGACGGAAGTGTCCATGTGCCATGCAGTCCAAAAAATTAGAAACAATTTTATCAAAATCCCGAATATCTACAGGAAAAGACGCTGGCCAAGCGACAATAGCCGGGTCGCTTCTGCTGGATTGGCCGATCGGCAAAGAAAACATCGTCTCGGAGCATCAACAGATGCACTTGACTTCGCTTTCGCAGATTGTGAAAACCACTTCTAAATGATTTGACCGCTAAAATGAGGTCGAACCAGCCTTCCCTGAAACCAAAATCAGAGGGATCGCGGCGGGCTCCCGTTGGTCGGGGGCATGTGGCCGCTCTTTCTCATGGAAACCGATACGCCATGCACATGAAGGCCAATGCGCTCCGCGCCTCGCTTCTGGCACTTGCTCTCGCCGCCGTCGCCGGCTCCGCCGTAGCGCAGGAAGCCCCGGCGGACTATGTCAGCAAGGTCAACGAGATGATCCATAAGGCGGTGGTCTATCCCCGTCTCGCCAAGATGCGCGAGCAGGAAGGCACCGTCGGCTTCACGGTCAAGATCGACGGCACTGGTGCGGTCGCCGATACGGCGGTCGAAGCCTCGTCGGGCAATACCACGCTCGACAATGCCGCGATCGAGGCCGCCAAGAACGCCGCTCCGTTCCCGGCCCCGCCGGGCGGCGGCGCGCTCGTCCACCTGAAGGTTGCCTTCGCCCTCAAGTAACGAGGCAACCTCCCAAAACAAACGGCGCGGAAGATTGCTCTTCCGCGCCGTTGTCGTTTGGGTCGCTTTTTCGCGGCTTAAGCAGCGCGGATCTGATCCAGGAAGCGGGTGATTTCCGTCCGCAGGATCTCCGACTGGCGGCCAAGTTCGCCGGCCGCATTCAGCACCTCGCCCGCCGCCGCCCCGGTCTCGCCGGCACCGGCGCTGACGCGGCTGATGTTGGCGGATACGTTGCTGGTACCGCTCGCCGCCTCGACCGTGTTCTGCTTGATGCCCTGGGTCGTGGCGCCCTGCTGCTCGACGGCCGCCGAGATCATCGTCGAAATATCGCTGATCTCGGTGATGGTGCCGCCGATATGGCTGATGGCGCCGACGGCCTCCTGCGTCGCCTTCTGGATCTCGCCGATCTGCTGGGCGATATCGTCGGTGGCGCTGGCGGTCTGGGCCGCCAGGTTGCGCACTTCGGACGCCACTACGGCGAAGCCCTTGCCGGCCTCGCCGGCACGGGCCGCCTCGATCGTGGCGTTCAAGGCCAACAGCTTGGTCTGGGCCGCGATATGGCCGATCAGCTGCATGACGTCGCCGATCTTCTGGGCGGCGCCGACCAGGCCTTGGATGGTCTGGTTGGTGCGGTTCGCCTCGTCGACCGCCTTGCGGGCGATCTGGCTCGACAGATCGACCTGACGGCTGATCTCGCTGACCGACGAGGCGAGCTCGCCGGTGGCGCTCGCCACGCTTTCGACATTGGCCGAAGCCTGCTGTGCTGCCTGGTCGACCGCGTCGGCCTGGTTGCTGGTCTCGGTCGCGGTCTGCGACATGGTCTGGGACGCGGTCCGCATACGGCCGGCCGCATCGGACAGCGCCGTAATCTCGCGCTCGATCGCCTTGGCGAACGCGGCGATATGGGCCTCCATCTGGATCTGGCGCTGTTCTTTGGCGGCCTTTTCCGTGCTCTGCTCGGTCGACAGCGCCTCGGCCTTTTCCATATTGTCGCGGAACACGCCGATGGCACGCACCATCATGCCGATTTCGTCGGCGCGCTCGGCGCCGTCGAGCGTCACGGTCAGATCATGCTGCGACAGGCGCCCCATGATGCCGACGATCTTCAGGATCGGCCGCAAGACCGAGCTGTCGAAGAAATAGGTGCCGAAGACACACAGCAGCAACGCCACGGCGACGGCCGTACCCAACACCCACTCCGTCGAGGTCGCGGTGTTTTCCGCGGCGGAGGCGCCCTCGTCACCGTAGCGCACGTTAAGGTCGACCAGTCCGGCCAACGCCTTGCGCACGGCATCGAACGCCTTGCCGCCGTGATCGCGATAGGCGGCCACGGTCTTTTCGTCGTCGTTCTTGCGCGAGGCAGTATTCAGCTCGGCGTTGGCGGCGAGATAATCGTCCCAAGCTGTCGAAAATTGCTGGTAGGAGGCCTTCGCATCCGGCGTGGTCAGCAGGGATTCGATAGAGCTGCGCAGCTGCTTCATATCGGCGAGCGCGGCATTCTCGGTCGTTTCGATCCCATCCATCGCCTTGGCATCGACCGCCAGCACATGTTCCGCCTCAAGAATACGGTGGCGCTGGAATGTATCGGTCATCTTCCCCAGAAGCTGGGTCGTCGGCAGAACATTGACACGAACATTGGATGTCGCGGCGGCGATATCGCCCAACCGAAGCACCGCGAGGATTGCCATGACCGTCAGAACGACGAACAAAGACCCAAACACCAATCTGACTTTGTACTTAATCGTCAGGCTGGAAATGACACTGCTCATGCCGCTTTCCTTGAAGTTGCTGCAATTTCAGGGATTTATCGTTTAAGAAAACCTACAGGCACAGTCTAATCCCGTGACATTGCCCGTAATATACACAGCGCCTAAGAATTCGCCATACGTTTCGCTTGAAACTAGTCGTCTGACAATGGCGTACCAGCGACAGAATCTTGCGAATTTGCCGCATATTTGATCAGAGTCTTAGTCTTACTGTGTCATAAATTGCGCACTCGGTATCGAGCGTGCTATGGATGGAGATTCTTACTCGTGGAGGGCGAGTCGTGGATCTCTCAACCGAGGTCGGGGCTAGTGAATCGCGGTTTGGCGGTTATGTCGAGGCGCTTTCGACGGCGCTCGGGCATGTCGATCGGGCGATGCCGTTCAGAGCATACTGCACCGGGCTGATTCTGCCCGGCGCACGCAAGAGCGTGGAGCCGATGGCGGCGCGGGTCGATCCGAGCCGGGTGCAGGCGGCGCACCAGTCGTTGCATCATCTCGTCGCCAAGGCCGATTGGTCGGATGAGGCTGTCCTGGCGGCGGTGCGCCGCGAGGTCCTGCCGGCGATCGAGCGGCAGGGTGCCATCCGCGCCTGGATCATCGACGATACCGGCTTCCCCAAGAAGGGGACGCACTCCGTCGGCGTGGCCCGGCAATATTGCGGTCAGCTCGGCAAGCAGGACAATTGCCAGATCGCCGTCAGCCTGTCGGTCGCCAACGACCTTGCCAGCCTGCCGATCGGCTATCGGCTCTATCTGCCGGAGCCATGGGCCGAAGATGTGCTGCGGCGGGCCAAGGCCGGCGTGCCGGAGGACGTCGTCTTTCGGACCAAGCCGGAGATTGCGCTCGAGCAGATCGACTCGGCGCTCGCGGCCGGTGTAGCGCCGGGCGTCGTGCTGGCGGATGCCGGCTATGGCATCCACACCGCATTCCGCACGGGCATTACCGTGCTTGGGCTGAGCTATGTCGTCGGCGTGCAGTCCTCGACCAGCCTCTGGCCGCCGGGCACCGGTCCGCTGCCGGCAAAGCCCTGGAGCGGACGTGGCCGGCCGCCGTCGCGCGTGCAGCGCCAGCCGGATCATCAGCCGCTTTCGGCCAAGACACTGGCGGCAGCGCTACCCGAAGCGGCTTGGCAGCGCGTCACTTGGCGCGAGGGGACTTCGGCACCGCTCAGCGGGCGGTTCGCCGCCGTCCGCGTCCGACCGGCCCATCGCGATACGCTGCGCTCCAAGCCGCGCGCGGAGGAGTGGTTCATGGTCGAGTGGCCCGAGGGGGACGCCGAACCGTCCAAGTATTGGCTCGCCACCCTGCCGCCCGAGACCCCGCTCGCCGAACTGGTCGACATCGCCAAGCTCAGATGGCGCATCGAGCGCGATTACCAGGAACTCAAGCAGGAGATCGGTCTCGGCCATTACGAGGGCCGAGGCTGGCGTGGCTTTCACCACCACGCAACGCTCGCCATCGCTGCCTACGGATTCCTCATCAAGGAGAGGAGTCTGATTCCCCCCTCAGCCTACCGATCCCAGCCGATCCTCTCAGCGCCTGCGCTACCCGACGGTTACCGACCCCGGGGCACCCCCGGTCCGGCCTGAACGCCACGTCGCCAACTCGATTACGACCATCCGCATCGTGCTCGCCCGCCGCCTCGCGCAAAGCCTCCCCAGATGCCCATGTTGTCAAAGATCCGGAAAATCACTCTTATGACATAGTAAGATTAGCCACTTGCCGTATCGGATGGCACCCGTCCGGACTTGAAAGATAGTTCCCTATACCTAACTATGTCGACACCACCTATCCGATTGGTAAAATCCTTTGGCCGCAACGCTCCCGACTCCCGAAACCCCGACCGAGCTGGCCGAAGCCCTGGGGCCAGCCCTACTGCGCCTCGTGCGACAATTCCGCGCAGGAATCCTGGCCGCGGGCCTGTCGCCGGCCCAGGCCATGCTGCTGAAGCGGCTGCAGGAGCATCCGGGCTTGGGCGTCAGCGAACTGGCCGAGGCCGAACGCATCCGCCGGCCGACGATCAGCGCCCACTTGAAGCAGCTGGAGTGGGAAGGCCTGATCGAACGGATGCCGCGCGATACGCAGGATCGCCGCCGCATCGGCTTTCGCATGACGCCGCTCGGCACCACCCAATTCGAAACCGTTCGTCGGCACTGGACCGACTGGCTGGCGAGCCGGCTCGACGAGCTGCCACTGGCCGGTCGCGACGCCCTGACCGCTGCCCTGCCCTATCTACGCGCCATGAGCGCCTTTCCGGACCCGACCCCATGAAGCCCGACAGCACGACCGAACAAACTACGGAGCGGCCGGACAAGGCGCAGCTCCGCACCATCCTCATCGGCCTGATGCTGGTGCTGACGCTGGCGGCCCTCGACCAGAATATCGTCGCGACCGCGCTCCCCCGCATCGTCAGCGACCTGGGCGACGCCTCGCACCTGTCCTGGATCGTCACCTCCTATGTTCTCAGCTCGACCATCACCATGCCGCTCTATGGCAAGCTCAGCGATCAATATGGCCGCAAGCCGCTGATCTATGCGGCCGTCGGCATCTTTCTCGCCGGCTCGGTGCTGGCGGCACTCGCTCAGACCATGACCCAGCTGATTCTATTCCGTGCCGTTCAGGGGCTGGGCGCCGGCGGCCTATTGCCGCTGGTACAGATCACGATCGGCGACGTGGTCAGCCCGCGCGAGCGCGGCCGCTATCAGGGCCTGTTCGGCGCCGTCTTCACCGGCTGCAGCGTCGCCGGCCCGGTGCTGGGCGGCATCATCACCGACGCGCTGTCGTGGCACTGGATCTTCTACGTCAACCTGCCGTTCGGCGCCGCCGCGCTGGCGTTCATCGCCGTCGGCCTGCGCCGCCCGCCGGCCCCGATCCATCACCGGATCGATTACGGCGGGGCCGCCCTCATCGCGCTCGGCACCACCGGGCTGCTGCTGGTGATGAGCCTAGGCGGCACCACGTACGACTGGAACTCGCCCTTCATCATCGGTTGCGCGCTGACGGCTTTGTTCAGCGTGCCCCTGTTCATCTGGCAGGAACGGCGCGTGTCAGAGCCGGTCATGCCGCTGCACCTGTTCGGCAATCCGACCGTCGCGATCTGCTGGGCGGTGCTGGCGCTGGCCTTTACCGGCATGAGTGCGGCGACCGTATTCTTCCCGCTGTTCTTTCAGCTGGTGCTGGGCGTGGCGCCGGCAAATTCCGGCCTGCTGACCGGCCCGCTGATGGTGGGCATCGTCACCTCGTCCGTCCTCGGCGGCCGCCTGGTATCCCGGACCGGGCGTTACAAGCCACTGCCGGTCGTGGGCCTGGCGGCGGCGAGCCTCGCCTTTGCCGGCCTCGGCTGGAGCGCGTTCGCCGGCCACGGCATCTGGGTGATGGAGCCGATGCTGATGGTTCTGGGCCTGGGCCTCGGGCTGGTGATGCCGACCATGACCGTAGCGCTCCAGAATGCGGCCAACCCGCGCGACATGGGCGTCGCGACCGCGACCTCGGCATTCTTCCGGTCGCTGGGCGCGGTCGTCGGCGTCGCCATGTCCGGCGGCATCCTGGCGATCCGGCTGAAATCACTGTTGGCGACGAGCGCGCTCGCCCATCAACTCGATGCGCCGACGCTGTTGTCGGCGGGCGTGCAGCAGATCGCCCACATGCCGGCATCTCTGGCGCAGGGCGTCACCGGATTTTACCGGGCGGCGATCGGCACGACCTTCCTGTTCGGCGGCGCCATCATCGCCATCGCCTTCGTCGTGGTGCTGTTCCTGCCCGAACTGCCGCTCAAATCCGCGGCCGCCAGGCCGGCCGCGCAGGGCGACTAATCAGACCTCGTCGCCGTCGCCTGGGCCCAGATTGACGCGCATCTGGCCCAGCACCCTGCGGAAGCAGGCGACGTCGGCGGGGCTGACCCCGGCGAGTGCCGTCTCGTTGACCTGGCGCGCATAGGGCAACAACACCTCGCGCAGCGCCCGCCCCTCGTCGGTCAGGTAGATATTGACCTTGCGCTTGTCGGTCACGTTGCGGACGCGGCGCACCAGATTGCGCTCTTCCATATTGCGCAGCGCCGTAGCCGTGGTCGGTTCCATCATCTCTATGCGCTGGCTGAGCTCGCGCTGGGTCAGCCCATCCTCTTCCCACAGGATGCGCAGGAAATACCACATGCCTATGGTGACGCCGCGTGGCGCGATCTCCGCCTGAACCGCGCGGGCGAACGACCGATGGGTCATGCGCAGCAGATAGCCGGCGCTATCTTCCAACGGAAACGAAATGCCAGGCGCTTGCTCGTCCATACAGGTTCCATACAGAAGCGTCATAATTCCCGCCGATGCGATACCCGAATGCGGGCCCGGATACCAGAGCGATATCCGGGCCGGACGGGTTGCGAAGCCCCCTCGAAGGGTCCACATTCCACTCCTTGTTGCCGCAACATGGGTTCGATACGTCGATGGTCGCCCCTTTCGAAATCCGTCCGTTCAACGAAGTACTTGGTGCCGAGGTCGTGGGCTTCGACATGCGTGCCCCGCTCGCCGATGCCGAGTTCGACAAGATCTCCAAGGCGTTCGACCGGCATTCAGTGCTGGTGTTCCGCGATCAGCAGCAGCTCGATCCCGCCGCCCATATCGCCTTCAGCCGCCGCTTCGGCCCGCTCGAGATCCACGTGCAGAAGAAATTTCTGCTGGAGGGCCATCCGGAGTTGCTGATCGTCTCCAACGAATTCCGCAATGGCGAGCCGATCGGCCTGGTCGATGCCGGCAAATACTGGCATTCGGACCTGTCCTATAAGCCGGAACCCAGCATGGGCTCGCTGCTGCATTCGCGCACGCTGCCGGCTGCCGGCGGCGACACCTTGTTCGCAACCCAGCACGCCGCCTATGACGCGCTGCCGGCGGCGATGCAGAAGCGACTGAACCCGCTGACCGCCGAGCATAGCTATCTCGCCCGCAACGCCGCCCAGCGCGCCAAAAGCACGTTGCGCCCCGACCTGACCGAGGCCGAGAAGCAGACGGTGCTGCCGACGGTGCATCCGGTCGTGCGCGTCCATCCGGGCACTGGCCGCAACGCGCTGTTCGTCAGCGAGGGCTTCACCACCCAGATCCAGGAACTGCCCGAGGACGAGAGCCGCGATCTGCTGGCCGAGATCTATGCCCACCAGACCCAGGACCAGTTCATCTACCGGCACCATTGGATCGATGGCGATCTGGTGATGTGGGACAATCGCGCGGTCATGCATCTGGCAACCGGTTGCCCGCCCGAGATGGCGCGCACGCTCTATCGCACGACGATCCGCGGCCCCGTGCCGGTCGGGCCGATGTACTGATGGCGACCGCTCTCGTCGTCATCGACGTGCAGGAAGCGATGTTCCTGCAGCCGACCCCGCCCCATGACGGCGCCAGCGTGGTCGCCCGCATCGCCGGATTGCTCGACCGGGCGCGCGCCGACCGCGTGCCGCTCTATTACGTCCAGCACGACGGCGGCGCTGGCGACGATTTCGAGCACGGCACCGCCGGCTGGCAGATCCATGCTCCGATCGCGCCGAAGCCGGGCGAGCCGATCGTCGAAAAGCGCCACCCGAGCGCCTTCCAGGACACCGGCTTCGATGCGTTGTTGAAGGCCGCCGGCATCGACCGGCTGGTGATCTGCGGCATGCAGTCGGAATATTGCGTCGACAGCACGACCCGCGCCGCCTACAGCCTGGGCTATAAGGTCGTGCTGGTGTCGGACGCGCACACGACTTTCGACAGTCCCGTGCTGACCGGCGCCCAGATCCAGGCGCACCACAACCAGACGCTGGGCGGCGGTTTTGCGAAGGCGGTGCCGTCGGCCGAGGTGGCGTTCTAGCGAACAAAAGAGTGCCGAGATTTCCGTCGAAGCCTCGGCACTAAGTTGAACGACAGGGAATCGCACCCATTCGATCGGAACTTGGGGGCAGCCCGATCCCGCTGGATGGTGCGGTTTTCCTCGATCCGTTAGAAACGGATCGATGTTTCGAAGATCAGCGCGGTCGAATTCGAATCCTTGGCGAAGACGTTGTTGTTCGCGGCGACACCGGTTGCGGCCGAGGAGTAGCTGCCGGCCAGCGGAACGTATTTGCCGTTGGCGTCGTAGATCGCCTCCTGCAGCAAGCCCGTCAGGGCCACGCCCGGTCCGACCGTGTAGGTGGCGCCGGCCTGGATCTCGTTCTGGATCGCCGCACGCTTCACATTGGCGTCGCCGGTGATCCCTTCGAACGCGCCGCGCGAATATTCGGCACCCAGACGCAGCGCGCCCAGGACGTAGGACAGGTTCATGTCGACCTGCTTGTTGATCATCTCGTTGGTGCGGGAGATCG
>Ga0302311_10008161_pt1 | contig 10569 bp, 10 predicted proteins | sample III_Palsa_N1_3_FD_200449 | JGI IMG/M metagenome (GOLD analysis project Ga0302311, IMG submission 200449) | Peat permafrost microbial communities from Stordalen Mire near Abisko, Sweden - III_Palsa_N1_3 | ecosystem: Environmental > Terrestrial > Soil > Palsa > Peat permafrost | place: Sweden...
CACCACGAACATGTGCTTGCCGCGACCGCCCTGCTTGACCTGGCGTTCGGAGATCACCTGACCGTCGCCGGCATCATTTACAGGCGGGACATTTCGGATAGGCGTAGGCGTGACATTGGACATGACTCGTCTCCTTTGGGAGTCGAACCCGCCAACGTGCCGCAATGTTCCCTATACGCGGGAGATCACCCTGTGCATGCGGCGCTGGGGCTGGGCCGCGGCGTTGCGCAGGCGGAAGTCCGTGGGCGTGGCGTAGAGGTCGAAGGCGTCGGTTCGCTCCACCCTCACCTTGACCAGATCGCCGGGGCGCAGGGCGTGGCCGGGGGAGACGAACACCTTGCCGTCGATCTCCGGCGCGTCGGCCCTGGAGCGGCAGATGGCGAGACCGTCGCCGCGCACCTGATCCACCAGCACCTCGATGGTCTTGCCAACCTTCTTGCGCAGCTTGGCGCGGCTGATCCGCTCGGCGGCGGCCATGAAGCGCTTGCGGCGGTCCTGCTTTATGTCCTCAGGCACGTGATCGGGCAGGGCTTTTGCCGCGGCGCCGTCCACGTTCTCGTAGGCGAAACAGCCGACGCGATCGAGCTGCGCCTCCTCGAGCCATGCCAGCAGATACTCGAAGTCTTCCTCGGTCTCGCCGGGGAAGCCGACGACGAAGGTGGAGCGGATGATGATGTCGGGGCAGATCGCCCGCCATTTGGCGAGGCGCTCCAGCACCTTGGCGTCATTGGCCGGGCGCTTCATGGCCTTCAGCACCCGCGGGCTGGCGTGCTGGAAGGGGATGTCGAGATAGGGCAGGATCTTGCCCTCCGCCATCAGGGGGATCACGGCGTCCACGTGCGGATAGGGATAGACGTAGTGCAGCCGCACCCAAATCCCGAGCTGGCCCAGACCCCGGCAAAGGTCCTCCAGATTGGCCTTCCACGTCTCGCCGCGCCAGTCGCTCTGTGCGTAACGGATGTCGAGACCGTAGGCGGAGGTGTCCTGCGCCACCACCAGAAGCTCCCTTACCCCGGCGCCGGCCAGCGCCTCGGCCTCGGCCAGCACCTCTCCGATGGGGCGGGAAGCCAGATCGCCCCGCAGGCTCGGGATGATGCAGAAGGAGCAGCGGTGGTCGCACCCCTCCGAAATCTTCAGATAGGCGTAGTGGCGCGGCGTCAGCTTGATCCCGCCCGCGGGCTGGGGGACCAGTTCGGCGAAGGGCGAGCGGGGCGCGGCGATATGCACCGCGTCCATCACCTCGTCGTATCGGTGCGCGCCGGTGACGGCGGCGAGGGTGGGAAAGCGCGCCTTCAGAAGCTCGGTCTCGCCGCCGAGGCACCCTGTGACGATGACGGGCCGGCCCGACGCCTGCGCCTCGGCGATGGCCTCAAGGCTCTCCTCGCGCGCCGAGTCGATGAAGGCGCATGTGTTGACGATCACCGCGTCGGAGCCCGCGTAGTCGGGCGAGGTTTCGTAGCCCTCCGACTTCAGCCGCGTCAGCAGCCGCTCGGAATCCACCAGCGCCTTGGGACAGCCGAGGCTGACCATGCCGATCTTCTTGGGGGCGTCTCTGGGGGGCGCGGTGACGATATCGCTCACGGTGATCCTGAAATCCGTTCATCCCCGCGACGGCGGAGACCTTATCCTGTCGGCGGCGCGCGGCGGCGCTCTCCGAGCCCCGGCGTCCGCCGGATGAGCGGCTATAGAGGATAACCGGCCCAAGGTCATCCGTGGCGCTTCACCCGTAGTGATCCAGCCCGATCTTTCATTTCCTCAAGCCCGTCATCCTAGGCCTTGTACCTAGGACCCATGAACTCGACTCTTGATCGCTTAGGTGCACGCCAGCCCATGCTTGAAGTCGCCGCGGGTATGGGTCCTAGGCACAAGGCCTAGGATGACGAACGTTGGGGTGGGGTTTGGGCGGCGATTAACTCATCCGCGCGCCACCCCCCTACCTGTGCTTCACCTTGGCCAGGGTGTCGGCCTTCATAACGTCGAACACCTGGGTGGCGGCGACGAAAATCTCCTGTTCGGGATCGGCGCGGCAGCGCGAGTGCATTAGCGTCCAGGAGGCCTTGTCATCGAGGGCCTTCAGGACGTCCGGCGTGTCCGTGGTCGCCATCGCCTCGGCGCCCATGCCCGAAAGGTAGCCCTGGAGCCAGTGGAGGTAGGCGGCCTTGGACCCGGCGTCGCCGCCCTCGGCCACCGCCGTCCACTCCTTGCACTGCCGGGAGCCGATCCCCTTGATCGTCAGTTCCTGAGCCTCGGCCGCCATCGGCAGCATCGCCAGCCCGAACACCAGAACCAACGCCTTGAACATCACACCACCCCGTTGAGCCGCGCTCAGACTGGGCGCGCCGGAGCGTATAATCCGTAAAGATGTCCGCAAGGCGCCTATCGCGCTTTGCCGCCCCGGGCGCAGGGCCGTGTAGACACGTCGGGTCGCGGCCTCCACGATGCCCTAGTCGTCAGGAGCCACAATGCCCGCAACAACGCCGCCGCTTCGGATCGCCATCCTCGGCGCGGGCAAGATCGGCAGCGCCTTCGCCTTCCAGCTGGCGCGCACGGGCGGCCACGACGTCACCGTGATCGCGCGTCCGGGCTCCGTGCGGCTGGCGCAGCTCGAGCGGGACCAGGCGATCGTCGACGTCAAGGGCGAGCGAGCTTCGGTGCGCGTCGCCGGCCTGCTCGATGAGGAGGCGCCCTACGACCTCCTGATCGTCACCCTGCTGGCGCACCAGACCGTCCCACTCCTGCCGGCGCTTCAGGCAAGCGCGGCGCGCTGCATCCAGTTCATGTTCAACACCTTCGAGCCGGAGCGCCTGCAGGCGGCGGTCGGGGCCGAGCGGTGCGCTTTCGGCATGCCCTTCGTGCAGGCGACGCTGGACGGCGAGGGCCGGCTGAAGGTCGCCATCGGCGCCGGCGGCCAGAAATCCATCATGGACCGCCAGAGTTCGGTCGATCTGTTCAATGCGGCCGGTCTGCCCGCCGCCCTGGAGCCCGACATGCCGCTCTGGCTTCGCTGCCACACGCCGTTCTGCGTGGCGTTCGAAAGCATATCGGTGGCGGGCGAGCGACGCGGCGGCGGCGCATCGTGGGGCGAGGCCTTGGTCCTGTCGCGCGGCGTTCACGCCAGCTTCGCCCTCATCAAGGGGCTTGGCTACAAGGTCTATCCGCAGGCGAAGGCGCGCATAGACCGCAGTCCGGTCTGGGTGATGGCGGCGATGCTCTGGGTCATGTCGCGCATCCGCGCCTTCCGCCAGCTGCTGGCGAGCGGGGAGGCCGAATGCCGGGTGCTCGTTGACGTCATGACCTCGGCGGCGCCGCCCGGCACGTCGGCGGCGGTCGTGTCCGCCATCGCGGCGATGAAGCCCGACTAGCGGCTAGTCTCCGGCTTCGGCCAGGGCCGGCAAGTGCGGCGTCAACGCCTCCAGCAGGGAGCCGTCCTCGAACAGAACGCCCGCGATCCCCGCCGCCTTGGCCGCCGCCATGTCGCTGGCCTTGTCGCCGATCATCAGGGCGCGGGCGGGATCGACGGGGAAGCGGTCCATGAGGTCGAGGATCATGCCGGGGCCGGGCTTGCGGCGGTCGCAGGCGCGGGCGTAGCGCTTCACCGTCCCGTCCACGTGGTGGGGGCAGTAGGCGAAGGCGTCGATGCGCGCGCCGTGTTTCGCAAGCTCGCCGTTCATCCACAGGTGCAGGGCCTCGACGTCGCGCTCTGAGTAGTAGCCCCGCGCCACGCCGGACTGGTTGGTGGCCACGAAGGCGAACAGGCCCGCGTCGTTCACCGCCTTCACCGCCTCCATGGCGCCCTCGACCCACGCGATCTGGTCGGGGCGACAGGCATAGCCCACATCCCGGTTCAGCACCCCGTCGCGGTCGAAGATCACCGCGCCGCGCAGGATGTTCGGGTCGTCAGAGGCGTCGCCAGAGCTCACGGCAGGCGACGGAAGCCGTACTTCTCGAAGATGGCCTTGCCGTCCGGCCCTTCGGCGAAGCGCAGGAAGGCTTCGGCGGCGGGCGTCGCGCCCTTCAGGAGCGCTGCGGGGTAGAGGATCGGCGGGTGGCTGTCGTCGGGGAATAGGCCGACGATACGCACGGCGGGCTCCACCATGGCGTCGGTGTCGTAGACGATGCCCAGCGGCGCCTCGCCCCGGGCCACGAAGTTCAGGGCGCCGCGGACGTTCTCGGCCCGCGCCACCTGCCCCTGCACCTGGGACCAGACATGCAGGTTGGTCAGCGACGCCTGCCCATAGATGCCCGCCGGCACCGTCACGTCGGCCATGGCCAGTTTGCCGCCGCCGAGCGCCTGCAGCAGCGGAAACCACGGGGCGATCGAGAGATGCACGGCGGAGGTCTTGGGCGCCACCAACGCGAGGTGGTTGGTCAGGATGTCCTTGCGGGCGCCGGGCTGGACTAGGCCGTGCTTCTCCACATCGTTCATCCAGTCGGGATCGGCGGAGACGAACACCTCGGCGGGGGCGCCCTGCTCGATCTGGCGGGCGAGGACCGATGAGCCGGCGAAGCTGAACACCACGGGGGCGCCGCCGGCTTTTGTGAAGGCGGCGCCGACCTCCTTCATGGCGTTCTGCAGCGAGGCGGCGGCGAAGACGGTGACGGGAGCCTCTGGACGGGGCGCTTCCGCGGCGTGGGCCGCCGAATAAGTCGCCAACCCGGCGATAAGGCTCAGCAAAACTCTCCTGATGGTCATAGATCGTTCCCTGAGGCCCAAATTTGTGCAGTATTATCGGCGTATCACGAGGGTGCGGCCGGCAGCAGCGACGTCAAGTCGCGTGCGGACGTGTGTAGCAAAGGACCGAGAAACATGAAACCGGCGGCGATTTCAGAACTGTGGAGCTCGATGTGGCGCGCATAACCTTGAGGCAGCTTCTCGATCACGCAGCCGAACACGACTACGGCCTGCCTGCGTTCAACATCAACAACATGGAGCAGGGCCTCGCCATCATGGAGGGCGCGGACGAGCTCGACGCCCCCGTGATCATCCAGGCCTCGCGCGGCGCCCGCTCCTACGCCAACGACATCATGCTGGCCCGGCTGATCGACGCCCTGGTGGAGATCTATCCCCACATCCCGGTCTGCATGCACCAGGACCACGGCAACGGCCCGGCCACCTGCGCCACCGCCATCCAGTACGGCTTCACCTCGGTGATGATGGACGGCTCGCTCACCGAAGACGGCAAGACCCCCGCCAGCTACGACTACAATGTGGACGTCACCCGCAAGGTGGTGGACATGGCCCACGCTTGCGGCGTCTCGGTCGAGGGCGAGCTCGGCGTGCTCGGCTCGCTGGAGACCGGCATGGGCGAGAAGGAGGACGGTCACGGCTTCGAAGGCAAGCTCGACCACTCCCAGCTCCTCACCGATCCCGATCAGGCGGTGGATTTCGTGGAGCGGACGCAAGTCGATGCGCTCGCCATCGCCATGGGCACCTCGCACGGCGCCTACAAGTTCACCAAGAAGCCCACCGGCGACATCCTCGCCATGCATGTGATCGAGGCGATCCACCACCGCCTGCCCAACACCCACCTGGTGATGCACGGCTCCTCCTCGGTGCCGCAGGATCTGCAGGACATCATCAACCAGTACGGCGGCGAGATGCCCCAGACCTGGGGCGTGCCGGTCGAGGAGATCCAGCGCGGCATCAAGCATGGCGTCCGCAAGATCAACATCGACACCGACAACCGCATGGCCATCACCGGCGCGATCCGCAAAGTGTTCGCCGAGAAGCCGGGCGAGTTCGATCCCCGCGCCTATCTGAAGCCTGCCAAGGAAGCCATGAAGGCGGTTGTGAAGCAGCGCTTCGTCGAGTTCGGCGCCGCCGGCATGGCTTCGAAGATCCGCCCGGTCCACACCTCTATCATGGCCAAGCGCTACGCCGCCGGGACGCTCACGCCGAAGTTCGGCGCCGAGCAGGCCAAGGCGGCGGAGTAGGTTCCGCCAACCAACGATGCGTCCCGCGCGGCGGAGTCTCCTGAAGACCTCGCCGCGCGAACCGTCTAGGCAGGAGCGATGACCCATACCGTATCGCTCTGGATCGGCTGCACCTACCAGCCCGCCTTCCGCACGGGAGGTTGGGCGCACATCTGCATCGCGGATGGCAAGGTGACGGGCTCGGCAGGCGGGGATCGCCGGATCTCGACCCTGCGGACCTCGCTGGCGGCTCTGACGGCGGCCCTGCGCTCGGCTGGAGCCGCCAAGCCCGGCGACAGCATCGTCATCCACACGACTGACGTCGAGGTGGCGGGCTTCGTCCAGCACCTCTCGACCCTTGCGACCGGAGCCGCTTCACCGCCGACAGAGGACCTCGACCTCTGGGCCCAGCTGCAGACGGCGACCGCGGGGCGGCGGCTGAAGGTGGTGAAGCTTCGCCCCGAACCGCAGTCGCCGCAGGCCTTCGTCGCCGCCTGGGCGGAACTCGGTCGCGACAAGGCCAAGGCGGCGGGGCCCTTCACCGCCGCCATCCCCAAGACCAATCTCGCCAAGATCGCGGGCCTTCCCCTCGATCTGGTGTAGGCTGGCCGCAGTTCGGCGGAGGTGGTCATGTCCAGACGCGATGTCATCGGGGTCACGCTTGCATGCGGCCTCGCCGCTGGCGCGGTCGTCGGCCCGGCCCTCGCCCAAGGCGCCACCCAGTGGGGCTGCGACGCGCCGTTCGGTCGGACCTGCTACTTCAGCATCCAGTTCGCCGGCGGCGGGGTGAAGAACTTCAGCCTGATCAGCGGGCGCAAGATCGTGATGGCCGGGGTGGTCGCGGGGCGGGATGAATACCTGATCTCCGTCGATGCGCCCAACCTCGGCGACGCCAGCCGCTGCAAGCAGCTGACGGCGGTGGGCCACCTCTGCCAGCGTAAGGTGGTCGACCCCAGCTACAACGACTGAGGAGGGAGGCGGCGACATGAACGGACCGGCGCAGGGCCTCTCCAAGCTGAAGGTGGGGATCGACGTCCCCTGGGTGACGAGCTGGACGGCCGAGGCGGTGCAGGGCGTCGCGCCCTGTCCCACCGTCGATGGGCGCGTGGCCATCTGGCAGCAGGAGCGCGCCGGGTTCGGCAAGCCGCAGTATTCCATGAACCACTATCGCCGCCAGCGCGCCTCGATCCGGGGCCTGCTCTGCCCCATGTGCGGCGATCCCGCCCCCGAAGGCGACCGCTGGATGCTGACCGGCAAGCTCGGCACCGCGGGGGTCGCCCGCAGGCTCGGCGTCGGCCACACCGTGCCGCCCGATATCGCCGACGACCGCGTTGTGCTGAACGCCGGCTCGGTGTCGCCGGGGCATCTCGACTGCATGACCCGCTCTCAGGAGCAATGTCCGCACCTCAGCAGCGACGCTGAGGCGGAGCTTCGACCCTTTCCGGCCCTCTGGTACGTCTCCCTCTTACAGGTCCCCGCCAGCGTCGGCCTGAAGGGGCAGGGGATGCTCGCCTTGGCGTCCGCGCCGCCGCCCGACATGCCCGTCGTCGCCTTCCTGCAGCTCTGCGGCGTCACCGACGAAGTGGACCGCAAGTGGCGGCTCCGCCTGCGCCAGCCTAATCCCCTCGGCCTTCCCGTCGCCCCCGGCCTCCCCATCCCCCAAAGCCTTCCCATCGTCTAGGTTATCGCGCATCATCTATCCACGCCCCGCCAGAGGGCGACGGAGGATGCGATGCTCGATCTGAAGATCACGGGCGCGAGCTTGATCGACGGCACAGGCGCAGAGGCGCGCACCGCCGATGTCGGCGTGAAGGACGGCAGGATCGTCGAGGTCGGCAAGGTGACGTCCCCCGCCGCCCGCGCCATCGACGCCGACGGCCTCCTCCTCACCCCCGGCTGGGTCGACATTCACACCCATTATGATGGGCAGGTCTGCTGGGACCGCGAGCTGGCGCCCTCGTCCTGGCAGGGGGTCACCACCGTCGTCATGGGCAACTGCGGCGTCGGCTTCGCCCCGGTGCGCAAGGGCTCCGAAGCCTTCCTGATCAACCTGATGGAGGGGGTGGAGGACATTCCCGGCACGGCCCTGCACGAAGGGGTCGGATTCGAGTGGGAGAGCTTTCCCCAGTATCTCGACGCCATCGACCGGGAATACGCCTGCGACGTGGGGGCGCAGGCCGCGCACGGGGCCTTCCGCGCCTACGTCATGGGCGAGCGGGCGCAGACGCTGGACGCCGCCACCGAGGACGAGGCCCGCCTGCAGGGCCAGTTGACCGAAGAGGCGATCCGGGCCGGGGCGCTCGGCTTCACCACCTCCCGCACCATGCTGCACCGGGCCAAGAGCGGCGACCATATCCCGAGCTACCACGCCAACAGGATGGAACTTTCCGAGATCGCATCCGGCATGGCGCGGGCGGGCGCCGGGGTGTTCGAGTGGATCAGCGACTTCGCCGACATCGACGAGGAGTTCGGCCTGATCGAGACCGTGGCCCGCGTCTCCGGCCGCCCGCTCACCTTCTCCCTGATGCAGGCGGACCAGAAGCCGGACATGTGGAAGGACATGCTGGGCCGCATCGACGCCGCACAGGCCGCGGGCCTGAACGTGCGGGCGCAAGTGGCGGGGCGGCCCGTGGGCATCCTCCTCGGTCTCGAAGGGTCGATCCACCCCTTCGTGGCGCACCCAAGCTATCAGGCGATCGCCGAGCTGCCCCTGGCCGAGCGCGTGCGGCGGCTGAAGGACCCTGCGTTCCGGGCGCGCCTGTTCGCAGAGCAGCCGGGCACCCGCAACGATCTCGCCCGCTTCATCTTCGCGGCCTTCCACAAGATGTTCCCGCTGGGCGATCCGCCGGTCTACGAGCCCCTGCCGGAGAGCTCCATCGCCGCCCATGCGAAGCGCTCGGGCCTGGCGCCGGAGGAGATCGCCCTCGATTTCATGCTGGAGAACGAGGGCCGCGCCTTCCTCTATTTCCCGCTGTTCAACTACACCGAGGGCGACCTCGACAACGCCCGCGCCATGATGACTCATCCGCACACGGTGTTCGGCCTCGGCGACGGCGGGGCGCATGTGGGCACCATCTGCGACGGCTCCTTCCCGACCTTCATGGCCTCGTGGTGGGGGCGGGACCGGCCGCACGGGCGCCTGCCGCTGGAATGGCTGGTGATGAAGCAGACCCGCCACACCGCCCGCGCCGTGGGCCTGAACGACCGGGGCGTGGTGGCGCCGGGCTACCGCGCCGACTTCAACCTGATCGATTTCCCCCGGCTGGGCGCCCGCGCGCCCGAGATCGCCTACGACCTTCCCGCCGGCGGCAAGCGGCTGGTGCAGCGCGCCGACGGCTATGTCGCCACGATCTGCGCCGGGGAGGTGACCTTCCAGAACGGCGTCTCCACCGGCGCCCTGCCGGGGCGCCTCGTCAGGGGCGCGCAAGGCCTGAACTGACACGTCTTCTCTCCTGCAAGGCGGGCAGGGGACCATGCGCAGCATGGGGGAGGGGCGCGGCTGGCGCGCCGCCACGAAACTTATCCCCGCCCTCCCGGACGGGGTTATACTCACCCGTCAGCGCTGTTCAGCCCTCCAAGCGACGGGAGATTGCACACATTGCACCAGGGGATGACGGTGCAATCTGGGGGCCGTCGGATTGCACCAATTGCACTCGGCAAGCCCGCTTTGCCCGCCCGCGCAAATCACCCTAGCGTCGCCTGCCGTGAGCACGCCCTTCACCTTCTACGAATTCTTCGCCGGCGGGGGCATGGCGCGCGCAGGGCTGGGCGGCGGCTGGACCGGCCTGTTCGCCAACGACTTCGATCCGGTGAAGGCGCAGACCTATCGCGCCAACTGGGGCGAGGATCACCTGCATGTGGGCGACGTCTGGGCCATCTCGCCGGACGGGCTGCCCGGGCGCGCCGATCTCGCCTGGGCCTCGTCCCCCTGCCAGGACCTCAGCCTCGCCGGCAAGCGGGCGGGGCTGGACGGATCGCGCTCCTCCGCCTTCTGGGGGTTCTGGCGGCTGATGCAGGCCCTGGGCGCCGAGGGCCGCGCGCCCCGGGTGATCGTGGTGGAGAACGTCACCGGCCTTCTCTCCTCCAACGGCGGGGCGGACTTCACCGCCCTCTGCCAGGCGCTGGCGGACGAGGGCTACCGCTTCGGCGCGATCGAGCTGGACGCGGCGGCCTTCCTGCCGCAGTCCCGTCCGCGCATGTTCATGATCGCGACCCGCGCCGACGCGCCCGTCGGCCAGCCGGGAGCAGGGCTGCACGGCCTCCGGGTCAGGGACGCCTTCGCCCGCCTGCCGGGCGCCCTGCAGGCCCGCTGGATCTGGTGGGGCGCGCCGGCGCCGCCGGCCCGCAACGCCGACCTCGCCAGCGTGCTGGAGCCGGACGACGCGGTGATCTGGCACGACGCCGCCCGGACCGCCGCCCTGACGGCGCTGGTCTCGCCGCTGCATCTCACGAGGCTTCGCCAGATGCAGGCCAGGCCTCGGACCGTCGGCGCCGTCTACCGCCGCACGCGGGTGGAGGAGGGCGTGAAGGTGCAGCGGGCCGAGGTGCGCTTCGACGGCCTGGCCGGGTGCCTGCGCACGCCGGGCGGCGGCTCGTCCCGCCAGTTCGTCATGGTGCTGGAGCGGGGCGCGGTGCGGACCCGCCCGCTCACCGCGC
>Ga0302311_10008162_pt1 | contig 10569 bp, 8 predicted proteins | sample III_Palsa_N1_3_FD_200449 | JGI IMG/M metagenome (GOLD analysis project Ga0302311, IMG submission 200449) | Peat permafrost microbial communities from Stordalen Mire near Abisko, Sweden - III_Palsa_N1_3 | ecosystem: Environmental > Terrestrial > Soil > Palsa > Peat permafrost | place: Sweden...
CACCTGCGGTTCGACCCTCTACCCGCTGTATGGCGGGGTCAATGCCCGCACCGGCCGGCGCACGATCCTGGAGGTCAATTCGATAGTCGCGACCGTCGGTCACACCGGCAACCCCGGGAACTGCCGTCACGACTACATTCCGCCGCTGAACAACCAGACGCTGTTCCGCCGCGATGCCTATCTGTGTCTGTACTGCGCGCAGCGCTTCTCCACCCGCGAGCTCTCGCGTGATCACGTGCGGCCCTTCAGCCAGGGCGGCCAGGACACCTGGATGAACGTGGTGACGGCCTGCCGTCGCTGCAACAACCACAAGGCCTCGCGCACCCCCGAGCAGGCGAAGATGCAGCTGATCGCGGTGCCGTTCACGCCGACCTATGCCGAATACATCTTTCTGAAGGGGCGTCGGGTGTTGGCCGATCAGATGGAATATCTGCTGGCCCATTTCCCGCGCAGCAGTCCGCTGCACGATCGCATTCAGCGCTGGCTCGCCTGATTGTTTGAATCAGTGCTGGGCCATTTGCCATGCCCACGAGCCCAGCAGATACCCCGCGATCACCAGCAGCACCGCAAGGATCAGCCATGTCCACAGAGGCTGTCCCGATCTGCGCAGGGTCGTTGCGGGAGGCTTGGGTTTGAGCGCAGCGGCCGTTGCGGCAGCGGCGGTCGGCTGCTTTGCCTGGGCGCGGCGGAAGGCCGCGACTTCCGCCTGGCAATCGCTGCAGGTGGCGAGGTGCGCTTCGAATTCCAGCCGCTCGGTCTCACTCATCCCGCCCTGGATCCAGGCGGCGATCGCGGCATGGTTTCCCCCGGGTGAGACTGGCATGATCTTAGATTGACATGAAAAACGACGGGAAAAACCTGAATTCAGTGCTGCATGAGCGGCGGCGCTTCCCGCCCGCTGCGCAGTTCGTTGCCCAGGCGCAACTCAAGCCGGATGAACTGCAGCGCTTGCGTCAGAAGGCCGCGACCGACCCGCAGGGTTTCTGGGCGGAGCACGCGCGTGAACAGTTGACCTGGCACCGACCGTTCACGAAGGTGCTGGACGAGTCACGCGCGCCGAACTACGAATGGTTCGCTGACGGCGAGTTGAACGTCGCCTACAACTGTCTCGACGTGCACCTGCGCGACCGGGGTCACAAGACGGCGCTGGTGTTTGAAGGCGAGCCCGGCGATTCGCGGCGCCTCTCCTATCAGCAGCTGCATGCGGAAGTGTGTCGCGCGGGCAATGCGCTGCGCGCGCTCGGTGTGCGCGCCGGTGATCGCGTCGTCATCTACATGCCACTGGTCCCCGAAATCATCGTCGCGATGCTCGCCTGCGCACGCATCGGTGCGGTGCACTCGGTGGTCTTCGGCGGCTTCTCGGCATTGTCACTGCGCGAGCGCATCGAGGATGCCGGCGCGCGCGTGCTGTTGACGGCCGACGGCGGCCATCGCGGCGGCAGCGTCGTGGAGTTGAAGGCCGCGGCCGACGAGGCACTCGCGGAAGGCTGCGCGAGCATCGAGAAGGTGGTGGTGCTCAGGCGCACGGGTTCGCGGGTGTCGATGAAAGCGAACCGCGACATCTGGTGGCACGAGGCCCTCGAGGGTCGTGCCCCGGTGTGCGCGCCCGAGTGGGTCGCGGCCGAGCATCCGCTGTACCTGCTCTACACTTCCGGCTCGACCGGACGGCCCAAGGGCATCCAGCACTCGAGCGCCGGCTACCTGCTGGGCGTGAAGCTGACGACCCGCTGGGTGCTGGACGTGCGCGAGGACGATGTCTACTGGTGTACCGCCGATGTCGGCTGGGTCACCGGCCACAGCTACGTCGCCTATGGTCCGCTGGCCTTGGGCGCCACCGTGGTCATGTATGAAGGCGCGCCGACCTGGCCGAACGGCGGTCGCTGGTGGCATATCTGCCAGAAGCATGGGGTCACGATCTTCTACACCGCGCCCACCGCCATCCGTGCGCTGATGAAACTGGGCGACGACATCCCGAACAGCCATGACCTGTCGCGCCTGCGGCTGCTCGGCAGTGTCGGTGAGCCGATCAACCCGGAGGCCTGGATCTGGTACCACACCGTGGTCGGTCGCGAGCGCTGCCCGATCGTCGACACCTGGTGGCAGACCGAGACCGGGGCGTTCATGATCGCGCCGATCCCCGGGGTCACCGAGACCAAGCCCGGTTCGTGCACGCAGGCGCTGCCCGGGATCGAGGCGGACATCGTCAACGAGGACGGTGAGTCGGTGACCGAGCCCGATGCGGGCGGCTACCTGGTGATCCGCCGGCCCTGGCCCGCGATGCTGCGCACGATCTGGAACGACAACCCGCGCTACATCGAGACCTACTGGGCGAAATTCCAGAACCGCTTCTATGTGGCGGGCGATGGAGCGCATCGTGATGCCGACGGGTACTTCTGGATCATGGGGCGCATCGATGATGTGCTGAAGGTGTCCGGCCACCGGCTCGGCACCATGGAGGTCGAATCGGCGCTGGTGGCGCATCCGCGCATCGCCGAGGCCGCCGTGGTCGGCAGGCCCCATGACGTCAAGGGCGAGTCCATCTTCGCCTTCGTCGTGTGTCGCGGCGAGCGTCCCACCGGTGAGGAGGCGACGAAGCTCGCCGCCGAGCTGCGCGAATGGGTGGGCAAGCAGCTCGGTGCCATCGCCAAGCCCGATGACCTGCGGTTCGCCGAGGTCCTGCCGAAGACCCGCTCCGGCAAGATCATGCGCCGGCTGCTGCGCGCGGTGGCGCGCGGTGAGGAGATCACGCAGGACGTTTCGACGCTCGAAAACCCCGCCATCATCGCCCAGCTACGCGGCGAGTAGCCGCAACGCCGGCGTGCACGAATCCCAGGCGATCATCCTGCGTGAGGCCGGCGGCCCGGAGCAGCTGCGGCTCGAGACCGTCACCGTGAACGATCCGGGCGCAGGTCAGCTGCTGATCCGGCACACCGCGATCGGCGTGAACTACCACGACACGTACGTGCGCTCGGGGCTCTACCAGACCTTGAAACTGCCCGGCATTCCGGGGCTCGAGGCCGCCGGTGTCGTCGCGGCGGTCGGCCCCGGCGTCAGCAGCTTTCGGGTCGGGGACCGCATCTGCTACGTCGAGCGCGAGTACGGCGCGTATGCGCAGCTGCGCACGCTCGCCGCGGCGCGCGCCATGCGCGTGCCCGAGGACATCAGCGATACGCTTGCCGCGAGCCTGTGCGTGAAGGGCCTGACCGCCTGCGTGCTGCTGCGGCGGGTGCACGCCGTGCGCGCCGGCGAGCGGGTGCTGATTCACGCCGGTGCGGGCGGTGTGGGCCAGTTGCTGGTGCGCTGGGCGCGGCACCTGGGTGCCACCGTGATCACCACGGTCGGCTCCTCGCAGAAAGCCGCGATCGCCCGCGAGTGCGGCGCGCATCACGTCATCGAATATCGTGAGGAGAACTTCGTCGATCGCGTGCGTCAGATCACCGACGGGCAGGGAGTCGCGGTGGTGTACGACGGGGTCGGCCTGGACACCTTTTCCGGCTCACTCGATTGTCTGGGAATTCTCGGCACCCTGGTGAACTTCGGCCAGGCCTCCGGGCCGGTGCCGCCGCTGACGGTATCGCGATTATCGGCCGGCTCGAATGGCGTGGTGCGCCCGATGCTGTTCCACTATATCCGTGAGCGCGCCGCCCTGGATGCCATTGCCGCGGAGACCTTTGCGGCCGTCGCCTCGGGCATCATCCGCGTCGAGACCCGTCTGCAATTGCCGCTGGCGCGCGCCGCGGACGCGCATCGGGCGCTCGAGTCCCGCGCGACCACCGGCAGCGTGATCCTGACGCCCTAATTCCCGGGTGCGCCGAGTTCGGCGAGCAGTGCGTGCGCGCCATAGACCACGCGCAGTGCCTCGAGCAGCGCTGCCGTGTCGACCGCCACCGCGCGGTTGTTCGCCGGATTGAACCAGAAGGAGCCGGCGATGGAGTCGATGTTGCCATCGAAGATCACACCGACGATGTTGGCATCGGCATCCAGCAGTGCGCTGCCTGAATTGCCGCCGACGATGTCGTTGTTGGTGCTCAGATTCAGCGGCGTGTCCAGATTGAGATTGCCGCGCGCGTTGAGCCAGCGCGACGGCAGCGCGAACGGCTCGTAACCGCTGGCGCGCGCATACATGTCGCGCAACTGCGTGAAGGGCGGAACCAGCTGGTCGTTTTCCTTCCAGCCCTGCACCGTGCCGACATTCAATCGCAGCGTGAAATTGGCATCCGGGTATTCGGTCGTTCCGGATTCGGCGAAGCGCACCCGGGCGATCTGTTCGGAAGCCTGCTGCACCGGGGCCTCGACCTCGTCCTCGAAACGCTTGCGCAGCGCCCGGGCCGCAGGATCGATGCTGCGCGCCAGTTCGATCATCGGATCCTTCGAGGCATCGACCGCGGCCTTGCCGCCATTCCACAGCTGCAGCCGATAGGCCACATCGTTCAGACGGGTGTTGGCGATGAGCCGGTCACTGAGACTGTCCGGCGAGTCCTTCGCGAACAGCCGGTGCACCAGCGGATAGTCGGGGCCCAGGAACTCGCGCATGTTCGAAAGGCCGAACGACAGTGTCAGCTGCTCGAGGTCCGTGTAGATCGGCACGTCGGCGCGCAGCGTCTGCAGCAGCCGCGGCAGCGCGCCGTCGGTGTATTCGCGCAGCCTTTCATCGTTCGGCCGGGTGCGCTCATCGGCCGCGCGCACCAGGATCCGGGCGTAGCTGAAGAGCAGTGAGTCGAAGCCGGTACCACCTTCAATATAGGAGTAAGGCGTCGAGAGGATCCGGCGGCTTTCCTCGGCACGGGCGACCTGCTCCCACGGATCGGTCAGATCGTGACCGGCGCGCGACAGCGAGGCAAAGCGCGCCCGCAGATCGCCTTCTTCGCGCCGCAGACGGTTGAGCTGCTCCGACTCGTGCAGGGCATCGAGCTGACGGCGGCGCACCTTGAGCGTGTTCTCCAGCGCCATCAGGGCCATCTGCGCGATGCGCTGATTGGCCGGGCGGATGTGTCCGAACTCGATCAGCCGCCCCCGCAGTTCCGATTCGCGCAGGATCGCACGCGGCAGCTCGACATCGCGCAACTCCAGCAGCTGTGCGATGGTCAGGTTGCGATAGGTCGAGCCGGGATTGCCGATCACGAATACCGGCTGACCGCTGCGGGGTCCCTTGAAATCCAGGTGCAGGAAGGCCGGCGTGTGCGCCGGTGTGCCGTTGCGCTCATAGGCGCGCAGCAGTGCCACATCCAGATCCCAGCGCGGGTACTGGAAGTTATCCGGATCGCCGCCGAAGGCCGCGATGGACAGTTCCGGTGCGAACACCATCCGCAGGTCGGTATAACGCCGGTACCGATAGATGTAGTACTGGCCGCCGGCGTAGAGCGCCACCCCCTCGCAGCGGATCTGGCCGTCCGGATCGGTGATCCGCGACTGTTCCTCGCAGGCCTGCTCCAGGCGCGTCAGGGTTTTCTTGCGGGCGGCATTTGCCGCGCGCGCCTCGAGATTGCGCGTCGCGGTGGTGATCACCGCGGTCACATCCTCGGTATCCAGCAGCACATCGGCCACCTGCGAACTGCATTGAACCTCGTGCTCCCTTCCGGCCGCGAGAAAGCCGTCACTGATCAGATCCTGGCGGCGCGTCGAGCGCTCGGCCAGGCAGTTGCGCATGCAGTGCTGGTTGGTCAGCAGCAGGCCATCCGCCGACACGAAGGTCGCGCTGCAATTGGCGAGCCGGACGCTCGCATCGCGGACCCGCGCCAGCCACTCGGGCGTGAGATCAATCCCATACTGCTGATGCACTGTTGCCGTGGGCAGCAGCTGCAGCGGCCACATGCCCTCATCGGCGCGCCCGGTGGCGGCGGCCAACGCGGCGCCGACGAGCAGCACGCCTGAGCACCAGACCCTCGCCACCTCAGATGGTTCCGGTCAACAACAGCAGCAAGGTGCCCTCGGGTGCCTCGAGCAATGCATTGCCCTGCGCAGCGATGCCGCGCGGCAGCGCGCTCTCGCTGACCCCGCTGTCGCGCAGGCGGCCGATCCGCACGGCCATCGCTTCCTCGCAGAACACCAGCGCCGGCACCGGCAGCAGCCGCGGCGAATGCAGTGCCAGATCGATGCCGTCACTGGTGAGGCTGCGATGCGGGTAGGGACCATCGACTTCGGGCATCGCGACGAACCCCAGCGGCTCCCAGAAAGCCGCCGCGACTTCCGGATCGCGCGCCGGCATGCTGTAGTGAGCGAAGTAGCCGCAGGCCGAGTCCTGGGCCTGGGGCCGCTCGGCCGGTGAGAAAGTGCGCGCCGCGACCATCCGGATCTTCTGCCCCGCCGGATCGGCGAACTCGATCTGGTTGAAGACCTCCGGGTGGATCTGGCGCAGCGCCAGCTGCACCCCGGTGTCGTCCAGATCGTGGGCGACTTCCGCCACGTCCTGGTGGATGAAGGTCAGCGCGTCGAAATCAGGCGCCTGGTGCAGGCCCAGCACCATGCGGCCATCGGTCACCACGCCGTAGGGATGCGGCCAGGCGTCCCCGGTGATGGCCTGCCAGAAGCCCAGGCTTTCGTAGAAATCGATGGAAGCGCGGATGTCTGCGGTGGCGACGCTGATCTCGTGGAATCGTCCGGGCATCAGGCGGTCGCGCCGCGCGTCAGCGAGGCATTCCCGAGGCCGAAGCCGGCATCGGCCCAGCCCTGGGCGTGCTGGCAGACCAGATCGGCGAGGAAGCGGACGTGGCCGGGCGTGGCATTGAGCGCGGGCACGTACGAGAAGCGGCGGCCGCCCGACTGCATGAAGCGCTGGCGGTTCTCCATGTCGATCTCCTCGAGGGTCTCCAGGCAATCGACCGGGAAGCCGGCGCAGACGACCGTGACATCATCGGTGCCGCGTGCCGGCAGGCGCGTGACCTCATCGAAGGTATACGGCTGCAGCCACTTCGAAGGTCCGAGCCGTGACTGGAAGCTCACGCTCCACTCGCCCTCCTTCAGCAGCAGTTCGTCGGCCAGCAGGCGCGCGGTGCGGTGGCATTTGAAGAAGTACGGGTCGCCCTTGTCGAAGTAGGCCTCGGGGATGCCGTGGAAGGACATCAGCAGATGACTGCGGCCCTGGCTTTGCCAGTGCGCCTGGATCGACTCGCGCAGCGCGCCGGTGTAGCCGGGATGGTCATGGTAGTCGCTGATGAAACGCAGTTCGGGGAGCCAGCGCCAGCGCGCGAGCTCGGCGGAAACCTGGTCATAGACCGCGCCGGTGGTGGCGCCGCAGTACTGCGGGAACAGCGGCAGCACCAGGACACGCTGCGCGCCCGATTGCTGCAGTTTCAAAAGCCCATCGGCCACGCTCGGCGTCGAATAGAGCATGCCCAGCTCCACCGAGAACGGCGCGAGCGCCCGCTGCGCGAGGGCACTGGCGAGCTGCGTGCGCAGCTCGCGCGAGATGGTGAGCAGCGGTGAGCCCTCGGGGGTCCAGATGCGACGGTACTTGGCCTGCGAGCTGCGCGGCCGGGTGCGCAGCAGGAAGCCGTGCAGGAACGGCTGCCACAGCCAGCGCGGCAGCTCGATCACCCGCGGGTCCGAAAGGAACTTCGCCAGGTAGCGGCGGATCTCGGGCACTTCGAGGCTGTCCGGCGTGCCGGTATTGACCAGCAGGATGCCGATCCGCTCGGCGTTCTGCCTGAAATCCGGTGAACTGATGTAGCGCAAGGCGGCGCCCGCCCGCTACTGCGGCTTGGCGGCTTCGCCGCGCAGATACTGGGCGAAGAACGCGCTGGTGCGTTGCCGGGCGAGCTGCGCGGCGGCCGCGTTGTAGCTGGCGCGCTGGTCGCAGTTAAAGCCGTGATCGGCCTCCGGATAGATGTAAAAGGTACCGCGCGTGTCCACCGCCCGGACCTTGTCGATTTCGACTTCGGGGATATGGGTGTCCTTGCCGCCGAAGTGATAAAGCATCGGGCACTTCGGGGTCTGGGCCAGCTCCTGGCCGATTCCACCGCCGTAGTAGCAGACGCCGCAGGCGACCGGCAGCTCGCAGGCGGTGACGTAGGCCATCGTGCCGCCCCAGCAGTAGCCCACGACGCCGACCCGGCCGGCGTGTTTGACCACCGCGATGCTCGCCGCGAGGTCGAGCATCACCTTCTCGCGTTTCAGCTGCTGCTTGTAGCCGAAGCCTTCCTTCACGGTCTCGCCGTCGTAGCCCAGTTCGATGCCCTTGCGGACCCGGTCGAAGAGCGCCGGGGCAATGGCGACGTAGCCCTCGGCCGCGTAGCTGTCGGCCACGGCACGGATGTGGCCGTTGACGCCGAAGATTTCCTGGATCACGAGGACGGCGCCGCGCGGACGGCCTTCAGGCGCCGCCAGCCAGGCACTGAATTCGTGGCCGTCGCGGGCCATCAGAGTGGTGAATTCGCTCATTCGATATCTCCGCAGCCTGCCATGGCCCGGAAGGATACCGCTGCGCTCCGTTCAGCGCACCACGCAACGATTACGGCCGCCGTCCTTGGCCTCGTAGAGTGCGCTGTCGGCCCGTTCGAAGGCCGATTCGGGCAAGTCGCCCATGCGGAAGGTCGTGATGCCGCAGGAGGCCGTCACCGTGACCGGCTTGTCGCGGAAGTGGAAGGCGATGCCCTGGATGCCGGTACGGACCTTGTTGCAGGCCTTCAGCGCCTGGTCCGAATCCATGCCGATCATGATCATCACGAACTCCTCGCCGCCGTAGCGGGCCAGGAAGTCGGTGCCGCGCACGCTGCGGGCCATGTGCTGGCCGATGATCCGCAGCACCTTGTCGCCGGCCATGTGGCCGAATTCGTCGTTGATGCTCTTGAAGTTGTCCACGTCCCAGGCGGCGATCGTGATCGTGCCGCCATGGCGCTGCCAGCGGCCGAATTCGTGGGCCATGCGATCGTCGTAGGCCGCGCGGTTCGGCACGCCGGTCAGGGCATCGATCATTGCCGCGCGCTGTTCCTCCTGCAGACTGCGCTGCAGGACCCGGCTTTCCTTCTCGAGCTCCTCGACGCGTGCGCGCAGGCTCGTGGTGCGGTCGACCTGCGCGCTCAGTCGCTCCTCTTCACGGCTGCGGAAGTCCGACAGGTGCGTGTTGATGGCTTCGAGCCGGTTGCCGACGCGGCCGCGCAGTTCGTTGAGGGAGCTCACCTCGGTCATGTCGCTGGAGATCTCGTTGACCTCACCCATCACCAGCATGTTCAGCGCGTTGCTGTTGTCGCGGGTGTTCGAGCGCTCCTTCTCCTCGAAGGCGAAGAATGCCGAGATCGCCTCCAGGCGCGAGTCGATCTGCCGCAGCATGTCCTCGATCTCGCGCTTCTCGCGCAACAGCGAGGTGCGCTGTTCGCCGATCAGATTCGTGACCCGCTCCAGCCGTTCGGCCAGTTCATCGGAGCTCAGATCATTGAAGGTGCGGTCATGCAGTGCCGAGATCGCCGGGCGCAGCTCCGGCAGCGCCGAGAGTCGGTCCAGCATCAGTGCCAGGGCCGTATGGATGCGCGTCTCACGTTCCGCGCTGCTCGTCGCCGGTGCCGGGGAGGCAGCGGCCACGCGCGCGGCGGGGGGTGTCGCGCTGGCCGGCACGGCGGCGGGCGGCACGCGCTGGGTCTGGGTCGCCGACAGCGGCAGGCCGACGCTCTTCGTCGCTTGCGGCGCGGCAATGCCGGGGCGATTCGCGGTGGCGTCGGGGCGCGGTTCGGCGAGCGCCTGGGTGCGGGTCGTGGTGGCCGCGGCCTGCGGCTCCGCGCCGCGCAGCATGCTCACGGTTTCCGAGCCGATCTGATCGAGGCCTGCGACGGCCCGGGAGAGCGGCTCGAGGGCAGCATTGATCTGCGCGATTTCCAACCGGTTGCGCGACAGGGAGCCGATCTTCTTCAGCTCCTCGTCGAGACGCGCATCACGGCCGCGACCGGCGAGACAGAGGCGGCCTATGAGGAGGCGAAGGACGCTCTCGAGCTGTCCGGACTGCGCTTCTTGCGCCTCAAGCTGTGCCACTACCTCTCGATATTTCTGGCGCAGTTCTTGTTCGGATGCCATCTGTGAGTTGATGCGGGCCGTGAGTCCAGAATTCGATCGTATTATGCCCGCTCGAGAATTGCTGTGACGCCCATACCGCCTGCGGTACAAACCGACACAAGCCCGCGCCGCGCCGTGCGATCCGCGGCCAATAACTTGCCCAGGCTGGCAACTATCCGGGTCCCGGTTGCGGCAAACGGATGGCCCACCGCGACACTGCCGCCCTTCACATTGAGCCGGCCGCGGTCGATGGTCCCCAGGGCCTTGGGCAACTTGAGGGCCGTGCGGCAGAACTCATCGGACTCCCACGCGGCGAGGGTCGCCAGTACCTGGGCCGCGAAGGCCTCGTGCAGCTCGTAGTAGTCGAAGTCGCCGAGCCCGAGGCCGGCATCCTTCAACATCGCCGCCACGGCATAGGCCGGCGCCATCAGCAGGCCCTCGGCACCGGAGACGAAGTCCACCGCCCAGACCTTGCCGTAGGACAGATAGGCCTGGATCGGCAGGTCATGCTGCTTCGCCCAGTCCTCGGATGCCAGCAGCACCGAACTCGCGCCATCGGTGAGCGGGGTGCTGTTGCCCGCGGTCAGGGTG
>Ga0302311_10008171_pt1 | contig 10559 bp, 10 predicted proteins | sample III_Palsa_N1_3_FD_200449 | JGI IMG/M metagenome (GOLD analysis project Ga0302311, IMG submission 200449) | Peat permafrost microbial communities from Stordalen Mire near Abisko, Sweden - III_Palsa_N1_3 | ecosystem: Environmental > Terrestrial > Soil > Palsa > Peat permafrost | place: Sweden...
GCTCGGCGATCAGCCAGCCCACGACGTGACGGCTGAAGATATCGAGGATCACGTAGAGGTGGAAGCACGTCCACTTGGCCGGACCCTTGAGCTTGGTGATGTCCCACGACCAGACCTGGTTGGGCGCAATCGCGAGCAGCTCGGGCTTGGTGTAGGCCGGGTGGGTGAGCTGGTTGCGCCGCTCGCGACAGCCGCCGTTGGCCGCCAGCAGCCGGTACATCGTGCGCACCGAGCCGAGGTAGCGGCCCTCGTCAAGCAGCGTCGCATGCACGGCCGCCGGCGCCGTGTCGACAAAGCGGTCGCTGTTGAGGGTGTCGAGCAATGCCTGGTTCTCGACGGCGTCGAGTGCGAGCGGTGGGCGCGTGCGCGGGGTACGGGGCACAGGAGGCCCCATCAGCGTTGCGCGGTGCGCTCGTGTGCGCTGACGCGACGGTGCGCCGCGCCACAGGCCCAGGGCGCGACAGGCCGCGCCGGCGCCGAGCGCCGGGGTGAGTTCGTTCACGGCGGCCATCAAATCCTCTCGCCGTTCTCGTCGAGCGTGAAGCCCATCAAGGAGGCCAGTTTTTTTGGACTTCGATGACGAGCATGGCGTTGTCGAGCCGGCGCTTGAGCCGCTCGACCTCGCGCGTGAGCTGGGCGATGTGCAGGGTTTCGGCTCGGTTCGGGTCAACCTTGGGGCCGCGCTTTTGAGGGGTCAGCGCGGCGGTCTCGGCGGCATCGCGCTGACGCCGCCAAGTGCTCAGCGACGACGAATAGACGCCCTCACGGCGCAGCAGCGCGTTACGGCGGCTTTCGCTAAGCACCAAGCATCACTCTCTGATCTTCCGGTGGCGGTCATCGAAGCGGCAAACGCATTTGCGATACGCTCGCCGGCAAACGTTCATGCTCCCAAACGCCCATGCATGGCCTACAAATAGCCCACTGTAACTTCGACCCCATCGCCGTTTCGCTCGGGCCAGTACAGATTCACTGGTACGGCATCTGTTGGGGGATCGCCTTCTTCGGCGCTGAATTCAGCGTGCGCCACCGGCTGGCCTCAATCGGCCGACGCGACGTTGACGTCTCAGGGCTGATCGTCTGCGCCCTCTTGGGCACCATCGTCGGTGCTCGACTTGGGCATTGCTTGTTCTATGACCCTTCGTTCTACCTCTCGCACCCGCTCAAGATCCTCGCGATCTGGGAGGGCGGTATGGCGAGCCATGGCGGCGCTGTCGGTTTGATTGCCGCTCTCGCCTGGGGCGCGCCCCGTTACGCGCCTGGCTTGGCGCCGCTAACCTTGCTCGACGCAGCGACGATTTCTGCTGCGTTTGGAGCAGCTATCATCCGCATCGCCAACTTCCTGAACTCTGAAATCATCGGCAACCCAACCTCCGGGCGCTGGGGTGTGGTGTTCGACCGCGTCGATGCCATCCCCCGTCATCCAGTGCAACTGTACGAGGCGGTAGCCTATCTGCTTGTGCTCGTCGTGCTGCGGGTGGCGGCTCGTCAGGATGCCGCGCTAGCGCGGCCGGGGTACCTCACCGGACTGTTTCTTTCACTGGTTTTTGGTGCGCGCGCCGTGATTGAGACGTGGAAGACCCCGCAGGCAGCCTACGAGACGGGGTACGCCATCACAGTTGGCCAGTGGCTCAGCATCCCCTTTGTTCTGCTAGGCGCCGCGCTAGTGATCCGCGCGCGCTTGAGAGCTCAGCCGTCGGTAGCCGACTCAAATATCCGAGCCGTCCGTATCCGGGACGCCGTGTCGTCAGATGTAGTCCCGCCAGAAGCTTGAACAGCACATGCTTCGTATCGGCGATCGCGTGGTGCGAACGCCTGTCTACAGACCATCGATCCCCAATGACGCACGGGCGGGCAGTTCGCTCCGGTGATCAGTGCGCGTGCACAGACGACAGCGGAAATTTTCGGCGGTTTGGGCGTACACCCCCAGAGATGTGACATGACGAATCCGATGCGTCTTCGCCGACCGTTTGCCTTCGAGGCTTTAGCGCCCGAGGCGCAAGCCACGGCGCTCGCGCAATTCAGTGACGCACACGCCGGCGATGGAATGCTGTACGTCGTCGTTGGTCAAGTTGTGACGTCGAGGTTCTCGCCATGGCCGCAGGAGACGCAGGACCAGCGAACGCTTGCGCCGGCGCCTCGCAACTTCCACGAGGCTCCACGGCGCTGGTGGGGCGACGTGACCAAGTTCGATCACTTCGGCGGAGGCTCGGCGATCTATTACGAGGCGCTCGTGGACGAAGTGCCTGGCTCCGAACCCGCCCGCTGGTTTGCCAAGTGGGTCGTCGACGAGTTCGGCAGCCTGGTCGAGGTACCCAACTGGCGCGGGCATCTCGGGGACACCTCCGAATACTTGCTGCTCGGAGCCAAGCGCATTGCGCGGGCTCGGCGCCTGATGGATTACTGGTGCCGGCGCCAGGCACTCGCGGAGCTCCAGGAGCATTTCGCGCCAGCCACAGTGACGGTGCAGCCCGATGGGTGGCTGTTCATCGTCGCGGGGCTGGAGAGCGCAACGTCTGTCGAGATCTCACCAGCGTGGCTTAGAAACCGCTACCGTTGTTCAATAGACCGAGTGCTGGGTCCGGGCTGGACGGGCCACGGTCGCATCGACGGGAGTGGTCATCGACACAGGACGTGACGCGCTCGGGCCTTAGCACGCCGACCGTGCGGCTCCGTCTGACGACGCAGAGTTCAATTCTCAACAGCGCTCAGAGCGATCAGCTCTCAAGTCCATCGATTGCCCGATGAATCTCGCTGACTACTCGCTGCTCGAACGTCTCGCTCGGGCCCATCGTGGAGACCTTGAACGTCCCCTCGAGATCCGTCTGCGCTGATCCATCGTTCACGCGGGCCTGCCACTTGGCTTGGCCTCCCAGGACCTTGTACTCGAACCCATACGAGTAGTGCCGGCGGCTCTTTTGGTGTCGATGGGCAGTCATGGTGGGTCATCCAGAAATCCCGGAGTTCCAGTATGAACTGCGCGGCGCCGCGCGGTACCTGGATTGGTGGGCAGGGCGTTCGGCCCGCCGCCGAGCGTGCTCCTGCGTGCTCCTGCGCGAGGGTTGCCGCTAATCGAATCGACAGTGACGCGCAACAACGCGCACCGCCGGTGACGGCTCGCGCTACTGGCGACCGCCAAGTCGAATGACGCACGACCAGCCGCGATAGGGCATGGACACCCACCCAATAATGAACTAACCGCGAAGCGACCCCTCTTGGCAATGTGTTTTTTGTTGAGGGGTTTCATTGAGAGGATGCGGTGGTGTGACATAGAATCTAACTGCGTCATGCCGTTAGTTCATTTATGGATCAATCTGCTACCACCCTCGACCTATTCGCACAAACGCCAGGCTCGACCTTGTCCGCCTATCACGAGGCCATGGATGGATGGCTCGCGGAAGCCGGGCGGGCAGGGCGGCTGCAGCGCGAGTCCTCCGTCGACGTGTACGAGCACATGTGGTCGGCGATGGCCGCCTGGGCAGTCGGCAACGGCCTCGCAATCGACGCCCTCACGGCCGACGACCTCGACACCTATCTGGCGACCCGTGGTGGCGCAGACGACCTCTCAGATCGCTACGCCTGGCGCTTGTTGCGGCTCGTCGACCGCGTCCTGCAGCACCGGGCTCGACACCACGGCACCGCGCCGAACCATGCCGCGGCACAGGCGCTGGCCAGACGCCCTGAGCTGCGTTTCGCGAACGCTCACGACAAGGATCCGCTTCCGGCATTCCTGCCCGCCGCCGAAGCCAAAATGCTGGTCACCTACCTCTCGGCCGTGCGACCAGGCCGCACGTCCACGAAGCAGCCCTGGCAGGAGGTTCGAAACCGCGCCGCCGTCGGCCTCATGCTCGGCGCCGGCGTCACCCCCGGCGAGGTACGTGCCTTGGCGCTCGAGGACGTCGTCATCAACGGCGGCCGCGGCAAGAACATCCCGTGGAAGCTCCAGGTCAAGGGCAATGGGAACGCACCGGCGCGCGAAACGCCCCTCGCGCCGTGGGCTGGCCAGCTGCTCCGCTACTGGCTTGATATCCGCGCTGAGCAGCAGGTTCCGGGCAGCATGCTGTTCCCGTCCACCCGCAGCACGGGTAAGCCGTGGGGCAAGGTCGCGCAGTACAACGCGGCCAAGGAAGTGCTCTCAGCCGCCGGCCTCGAGGATGTCGAGGGCGGGAGCTTTCGCCTTCGTCACACGTTCGCGTTGCGACAACTTCGCAAGGGCAAGAAGCCAGAGGAAGTCGCCAAGTGGCTCGGCGTCACAGATCCATCCGTCATGGCGCGGTACCGACGCGTCATCGTCGCGCCCATCGACATAGTCTGAACGCCTTGCCACCTGGATTTGAAGGCGTCCGGCGGCCCGCTCGCTGGGTATGATCATTCACCCTGAGACGCACGCCCCAAGGCCGTATCCTAACGATGCCCTCCATTGCCTACGACGAACAACAGGTCACGCGTTGGATGGGCCGCGACGTCGTGGCTCGCGCTCGCGGGTACGCCAACGCCGTGTCCGACTTGCGCTGGGGCGAGAATTCGCTCGAAGCCAATGTGCAGGGCACGCAGCGCCGCCCCTACGAGGTGTACGTGCAGTTCACCTGGCACAGGAGCAATCTGCAGGCTCAAGGCGATTGCTCATGCCCGGTCGGCTTCGATTGCAAGCATGCGGCGGCGGTTCTCTTGGCGGGCCTCAACCACCCGCACGTTGCGCGCACGGGAACGCGCGAGGAACTCGTGCGTTGGCTGGAGGACTTTCGCGCGCAAGCCGATGCTTCCCGTGGCGACGGCAAGACCAGCAAGTCTCCACATGCGGTTGCCTACGTCCTGACGCGGTCGCTCTACGACGGTCACGCCGAGGTGCAGCTCTACAAAGCACGCGTCAACACTGACCGAAGCATCCGAGCCCTTGACCAGCCGTGGGGCAACGTCGACGCCGCCTTGCTCAAGCCCCCGAAGTTCGTGGCGGAATCGGATCTTCCCGTCCTGCGCGCCTTGTGGCTCGGCCAGAGGCAGACCTCCTCGGGCCGGTACACGTTGCAGGGTGCCACGGGAGCTGCGATCTTGCCGCAAATCATTGAGACCGGACGTGCGTTCGCTGCGAAAGAGGCACTGCTCGCACGCTCAACACTTCCCGTCGCACTGCGTACCGGCGACGCGCGCAGCGCGCAGATTGAATGGCAAACGCAGCCCGATGAACGGCTTCGGCCTGTCCTCGTGACCGAGCCAACAGCCACCGCGACGCTCTTGACAGACCCGCCCTGGTACGTCGATGAGGCCATCGGCCAAGCGGGCCCGATCGACGTGCCCTGGCAATCGAATCAGTTGGCACAGTACCTGTCAATGCCACCCATCGCGCCGCACGAGGCCGCCTTGGTGGAAGCCGTCCTGCGCGATGTGGCACCGCAACTGCCCTCGCCACCCGTGCGCGGTGCCACGCCCGCTCGCGCGATCGACGTCGAGCCCATGCCGGTGTTGTGGCTCGACACGTTGCCGACCTACTCCTGGGCATGGGGCGCCACGGGTTCGCAGGACCAAGCGGCGGACTTTGCGACCGTCAGCTTCGACTACGCGCAGGTCAATGTCCCCGCCAACAGCAGCGCGACGCTCCACCGCGACTCCAACGGCGACGTCGTTCAGCTCAAACGACGCACCGATCGTGAGCAGCAGCGCCTGCGCGAGCTCGGCAAGTTCGGCCTGGCCAAGATACCCTCGAACCGATTCAACGGCCCCAAGTCGTTTCCGATCGGCATGCTGGTGCCGAAGTCGGTCACTGACTGGACGAGTTTCATGAGCGGCGCGGTGCCGCAGCTGCGTGCGAGCGGCTGGCGCGTGAACATGAGCCCGGAGTTTCGCTTCAACGTGGTCGAGATCGATGGGATCGACGGCGTCGTTCGACCCGGCAGCGACGGCTGGTTCGACCTCGAATTGGGCATCGCTGTCGGTGATCGCACGCTGCGGCTGGAGCCGCTGCTGGCAGAGCTCTTCCGGCGCGACGCACGTTGGCTCGGTGGCCAGCTCGACACGATTGCCGACAACGAAGCCATCGAGCTCAAGACGGATGCCGGCGAGCGGCTGCGCGTGCAGGCTGGCCGACTGAAACCGGTGGTGCGCGTCCTGATCGACCTGTTCGATACGTTCGGCCAGGGGACGCTGAGAGTCAACGCCTGGGACGCCGGCCGCCTGCAGGCGCTCGAGAACCTGGGCCGCTGGCAATTCCACGGCGACACGTCGATCCGTCAATTGGCGCAGCGCCTCCAAGGCGGACCCGGCGTGCGCGAAGTGCCGGTGCCCAAGGGTCTGCAGGCCAAACTGCGGACCTACCAGCGCCAGGGTTTAAGCTGGATGCAGTTCCTGCGAGAACACGGGCTGTGTGGCGTGCTGGCCGACGACATGGGTCTGGGAAAGACCGTGCAGACCCTCGCGCATGTCCTCGCGGAAAAAGAGGCCGGCCGACTCGACCGGCCGGCGCTGATCGTGGTGCCCACGACGCTCGTGCACAACTGGCGCGAGGAGGCTCAGCGGTTCGCGCCGACTCTGGAGGTTCTCGACTTGCAAGGGCCGCAGCGCAAGGAGCGCTTCGACCGGATCGGGCAGGCAGACTTGGTGCTGACCACGTATCCGCTGCTCTGGCGCGACCAGGCGGCGCTTGCCGAGCACGAATATCACCTGCTGATTCTGGACGAGGCCCAGAACGTCAAGAATGCGGCCACGAAGGCCGCCACAACCATCCGCGAGCTGCGTGCACGCCACCGGCTGTGCCTGACCGGGACGCCGCTGGAAAACCACCTGGGCGAGCTCTGGGCACAGTTCGACTTCCTGCTGCCCGGTTTCCTGGGCACGCAAAAGGACTTCACGCAGCGCTGGCGCACCCCCATCGAAATGGGCGGCGACGTTGTCCGCCGCGAGCTGCTCGCGCGCCGCATCCGTCCGTTCATGCTGCGTCGTCGCAAGGACGAAGTGGCCAAGGAACTGCCGCCCAAGACGATCATCGTGCGAACGGTCGATCTGGAGGGCGGCCAGCGCGATCTGTACGAGACGGTGCGTGCCGCGATGCAGGAGAAGGTGCGCGAGGCCATCAGCGCCCGGGGGCTCGCCCGCAGCCACCTGATCGTGCTCGACGCGCTGCTCAAGCTGCGCCAGGTCTGCTGTGACCCGCGGCTGGTCAAGCTGGACCGGGCCCAGCGCATCAAGGAGTCGGCCAAACTCGAGCTGCTGATGGACACGGTGCCCGAGCTCCTCGAGGAGGGCCGGCGCATCCTGCTGTTCTCGCAGTTCACTGGCATGTTGTCCTTGATCGCCGCGGCTTTCGACAGCGCCGGCATCGTCTACGAGACGTTGACTGGCGACACCACCGATCGCGTGACACCGGTCAAACGCTTCACCAAGGGCGAAGTTCCTCTGATGCTGATCAGCCTGAAGGCGGGCGGCGTCGGGCTCAACCTGACCGCAGCCGACACGGTGATTCACTACGACCCGTGGTGGAACCCCGCCGCCGAGAACCAGGCGACCGATCGCGCCCACCGCATCGGCCAGGACAAGCCGGTGTTCGTCTACAAGCTGATTGCCGCCGGCAGCATCGAGGAGAAGATCGTCGTCATGCAGCAGCACAAGGCCGCGCTCGCCGACGCGATCCTGAGCGAGGATGTTGCCGGTGCCGTCAAGTTCTCGCCCGACGATCTGCAGGCACTGTTCGAGCCAATGCCGGACGCGGCGTCAACACGTGCCGCCCAAGACAGGCCTGCGGCGAGTGCCAAGACGCGGAAGACGCCGCGCACGGTGGCAGAGTTGAGGTAGGACTTCGAGAAACGTTCGCCCTGCGACAGCTTCGAAAGGACATTGGTCCTCGAGCTGTAAGAGCCGTCAGCTTTACGGCCGAAGCAGTCGTACGGGCGTATCTGCGTGGCGAGGGCCAGGCGCTGCACCCGGACGGCCAGCCGCTCATCCCGAAGTCCGCTTTCGGAGCGCTGCGGTCATGATCGGTCGAAACGGGCCGCAGACGATCATTCCGAAGCCCTCTGGGCTGCGTTCCAGAGTCACCCCGCCTTGCGCCCCCAGCGAACGACCGCTCCCGGGGAGCGCGACCGGCTCCTGTCGACCCCTAGCAGTCCTCCGCGTAGCCGGATTCGTCGCCTGAAAGCAGGCGTTCAGTCACCAGCCTCGGACGTGCGGCATGCATGCATTCAGAAGGCGCGTCCAAACTTCTCGATGTTTGCTGCGACGGACGCCTCTAGTCCTGGTACCGCGTCGTACGCTGGCTTAAGAAGCGCCTCATGGATCTGTTCTATGCACGAACCGATGGCGAGCAGGTATCGCTTGTATTCAGCTTCAGTCAGGCCTTCTTTGAGAGACGGAACAAGACCCCCGAGCGCATCACCCGCCCGGTATGCTTCGATCACTACGAGGCGGGCAAGATCTGGATTCATGGAATTCACTTTCAATCGACTCGCTGCCCGAGATCGGACTCACGCCAATGACCGCTGCTGGCCGGGTGCCGGCGTACGCCTACGTTGAGGCCGGTTCCATGTCGAGACTCCACCGACTCACCCAAGCACTGTCGCTGTGAGCTGATAGTGCGAACACGATGCGCCCGAGAACTCGGTCGAATAGGTTGCCGCGACCTTCGCCGACAACCAGGACATGCGCTGCGTCTTCGCCAGTAGCCGGCCTGAGGGAGACCGATACACGCTCTTCCGAACTTCTCAGTTCCGCGGCGTAGCCGGCCCCTTCAACGAATTCACGCCAGGAGCGAAGCTCTGCAGCCAGATCTGTCGGGAGCGAGAAATATGAGTCGACGCGCGAGATGCGCCGCACCGGCGACACCGTTGATTCAGTCATCGTCGAAGTCTACCTCTGCGCCCTCGGATGGCGAACCGACATCAGCACAACTAGGCTGCCCGTTAGCTGACGGTGGCCATCGGCTGCTGTTGGCCGGTGCCGCCAGGCGCGACCCGCGTTGGACTCCTCCGAAGCGGATATCTGTAACCGTCGGCTGTTGGCCGCGTACGGCCCGAAAGCGTCAAGTCGATCGTAATGCTGCCGACTCTGGCCGCACGCCGTTGGAGTCGTCGAGCAGCCGCTGTGCCTCTTCTCTCGACGCCTCGCAGACGTTCGAACTCTGTACCGCGGCAAGCAGATACGACCTGATCCGCTCCTCCTCGAGGTCGCTGATCATGTACATCTTCGCCAGTTCGAGCGACGCATCGCCGTCTCCAGCCGCATGTAGAGCTTCAAACCAGCGCCTGGCCTCACGGGCATCCCCGGAATTCCTGTAGGTGATGCCAAGATTGAACATCGATGTCGTGCTGCCCAATGCTGCAGCCTTCAGGTCCCACTCCACCGATTTGTCGCGACTGCGCGAAGTGCCCTCACCATCGCCGTACATGCACGCCACGCGCTCCATACCACTGAGGTCGCCGCTTTCAGCGAGCTTGAGGAACTTGGTAAATGCGTCTTCGAAGTCGCCGCGCTCATACGCGGTGTCCGCAGACAAGAATAGCTCGTTCATGGAGGCTAGCCTACCCCAAAGCTGCCCTTGGCGACCGGCAGCTAGCGGCCGGCTGGAGCCACACGTACCAGCTGCTGCTCAGGTCTCGCCACCAGGCGATGTCCGGCGAGTCAGGGCGGGCAGCCGGCGCCAAGCATACCAAGCCACGAGGGCACCGGCCAGAGGTGCGCCCAAGCAGGCCAGGCCGAAGGCCGCCATGTCGGGCAAATCACACACTGGGTGCTCCGGCGGGCAACGGAACGCGTACGACAGGACCACGAAGATTGCCACCCCGAAAATCGGGACACAAAGGATGCCTGCCAGCCCGGTGAAGAGGAGTCGCTTCCAAAACGACATTGCCATCTACGTTGGCTCCCTTGTTCCAATCACCGTAGCGGTCTGAATGAGCTGCCGGGAAGCTGCCCTTCGCGACGGGCAGCTTGTGGCCGCGTGCAGCCGGAAAGCGGCCGCGCCGATCGTAACGCTACCGACCCGTTGCGGACGTTGATCCCTGCAATCGCGCACCTCCAAAGCGGTCGTCGAAGCCGTCAACACAAGCTTGCTATGCTGCAACACATGCGCACTGACAAAGACGACCGTTTGCAAAGCGTCACGACGAAACGATATGCGCCGCCAAAAGCCGCTGTGTCCCCGGAGCGACCACCAAGGACAGTAAGCCTCGGCGGACACGTCTTGTATTTCGTCTTTGCGGTCATGACCACTGCCTCGGCCGTTGAAGCTTCCTGGTTGGCCAGCAAATTGTCAGAGTACACAATCATGCTGGGTGGAATCGCGGGAGCCTACACATCGGGCCGCTACCAGCGTAGTCGCTGGCTTGGCTTCGGCATCGGGCTGGTGGTTACGTTTCTCGTGATTGGGCTCGCGATCGCGGTGCGCCAATCGATTGACGGCCCCTACCAGAGGCGCTTCTAGCGGCATCTCGCGAGACCAGTCATGTAAGGGCTGTTGGCGCCGACCGAAATTTGACCCGCTTGTGAGGCTTGTGCCGACTGAAATTTGACCCGGGTGTTTCACCTACCCTGCTTCTTTTTCGAGCAGCGGGGTTCGAGGAGTGATCACCATGGCCATG
>Ga0302311_10008177_pt1 | contig 10557 bp, 7 predicted proteins | sample III_Palsa_N1_3_FD_200449 | JGI IMG/M metagenome (GOLD analysis project Ga0302311, IMG submission 200449) | Peat permafrost microbial communities from Stordalen Mire near Abisko, Sweden - III_Palsa_N1_3 | ecosystem: Environmental > Terrestrial > Soil > Palsa > Peat permafrost | place: Sweden...
CCCTCACCCAGCACGCGGTACCGACGACCTTCGGTCTCAAGGCGGCGGGCTGGCGCAGCCTCGCCCTGGACGCCCGCGACCGGCTGGCCGCCGCCGGTGACCGGCTGCCCGCCCAACTGGGCGGCGCGGCCGGGACGCTGGCCGCCTTCCAGGCCATCGGCCCGGTCGACCCACTGGCCCTGGCCGACGCCTTCGCGGCCGAGACCGGCCTGGCCGCGCCCGACCTGCCCTGGCATGTGCTGCGCACCCCCGTCGCCGACCTCGGCAGCGCGCTGGCGGTCACCGCCGGGGCGCTCGGCAAGCTCGCCGCCGACGTACTGCAGCTGACCCGCACCGAGACCGGCGAACTGGCGGAGGGCAGCGGCGGCGGCTCCTCGGCCATGCCGCACAAGGCCAACCCGGTCCGGGCCACGCTGATCGCGGCCACCGCCCGGCAGCTCCCGGCGCTGGCAGCGGTGCTGTTCGGCTCGCTGGCCGCCGAGGACGAGCGTCCGGCCGGGGCCTGGCACGCGGAGTGGCAGACGCTGCGCGAGGCACTGCGGCTCACCGGCGGAGCGGCCCGCGCGGCCGCCGAACTCGCCGAGGGGCTGCGGGTGTTCCCCGAGCGGATGCGATCAGATCTGGATCTGACGGACGGTCTGATCGTCTCGGAGCAGCTGCTCTCCGGCCTGACGGTTCATCTGGACCGCTCCCGCGCGGGGGAGTTGCTGAGCGAGGCGATCGGTGCCCGCACGGCGCACGGCACCCCGCTGCGCCGGACTCTGTCCGAACGGTCACCGTTGACAGCCGATGAGCTGGATGAACTCATGGACCCGGCCGCCTGCCCGGGTTCGGCCCCCGCCCTCGTCGACCGTGCCCTGAAGCGCACCGCGGCCCCCAGCAGCCCCCGGCATTCAAGCCCTCCGGCATCCAAGGACAGCCCATGAACACCCGTACCCCGTACCACCGCGCCGAGGGACCGGCGGACGCCCCCGCGCTGCTGCTCGGCCCCTCCCTCGGCACCGCCGGCACGCTGTGGGCGGCCCAGGCGCCCGCGCTCTCCCGCAGCCGCCGGGTGATCAGCTGGGACCTCCCGGGACACGGCGGCACCCCCAGCTCGGTGCTGCCCGACCCCGCTCCCGGCCGGACCACCGTCGCCGACCTGGCCGGGCTGGTCCTGGCGCTGGCCGACGACCTCGGCCTGGAACGCTTCGACTACGCCGGGGTCTCCCTGGGCGGTGCCGTCGGCGCCTGGCTGGCGGTGCACCACCCCGAGCGGATCTCCTCGCTCGCCCTGCTCTGCTCCTCGGCCCGCTTCGGCGAACCCGGCGGCTGGCACGAGCGGGCCGCACTCGTCCGCGAGCAGGGAACCGGGGTCCTCACCGGGACCGCCCTGCAGCGCTGGTTCACCCCCGCCGGAGCCGGTTCGGAGGTCGCGAAGCGGCTGCTGGCGGGGCTGCCGGAGGTCGACGACACCGGCTACGCCGCCTGCTGCGACGCGCTGGCCGGCTACGACCTGCGGGCCGACCTGCACCGGATCAGCGTGCCCACCCTGATCCTCGCCGGACGCGAGGACCAGGGCACGCCGGTCGCCCACGCCCGCGAACTCGCCGACGGCATCCCCGGCGCGAGCCTGGTGGAGATCGCCGCCGCCGCCCACCTGGCCCTCGCCGAGCAGCCGCAGGCGGTGCTCGGCGCGCTGCTGGGCCACCTCGGCGACCGGGCCGGGCAAGAGCGGACGGCCGGGGACCGGCGGACGGATGTGGAGCGCGGTGAGGCCATGCGCCGGGCCGTGCTCGGCGACGCCCACGTCGACCGGGCCGCCGCCCGCACCACCGGCTTCACCGCTGACTTCCAGGACCTGATCACCCGCTACGCCTGGGGCGAGATCTGGACCCGCCCGGGCCTGGACCGGCGCACCCGCAGCGTGGTCACGCTCACCGCGCTGGTCGCGCTCGGCCACCACGAGGAACTCGCCCTGCACGTCAGGGCCGCACTCGGCAACGGACTGAGCCGCGACGAGATCGGCGAGGTGCTGCTGCAGTGCGCTGTCTACTGCGGCGTCCCGGCCGCCAACTCGGCCTTCGCCGTCGCCCAGCGGGTCCTCGCCGGGATCGACTCCACCAGTACCGAACCCTGCTGAAGGAACGTCATATGCACACCACCGTCGGCATCATCGGCGCCGGACCGGCCGGGCTGCTGCTCTCGCAGCTGCTGCACCGGCAGGGCGTCGACAACGTCGTGCTGGAGTCCCACAGCCGCGAGTACGTCGAGAACCGGCAGCGCGCGGGCATCCTGGAGCAGGGCACCGTGGACGTGCTGCGCGCCGCCGGGGCGTCCGCGCGGATGGACCGCGAGGGGCTGCCGCACGCGGGCATCGAGCTGCGCTTCGACCGTACCGCGCACCGGATCGACTTCCCCTCGCTGACCGGCGGGCGGCAGGTGATGGTGTACGCGCAGACCGAGGTGGTCAAGGACCTGATCGCGCTGCGCGAGGCCGCGGGCGGGACAGTGCTGTTCGAGGCCGAGGCCAGCACGCTCACCGGGACCGACGGCGGGCGCCCCCGGATCGGCTACCGCCATCAGGGCGCCGAGCACACCCTGGACTGCGACCTGGTCGTCGCCTGCGACGGCTTCCACGGCCTCGGCCGCCGCTCCATGCCCCCGGGCCTGTTGCGGACCACCGGGCGCGACTACCCCTTCGCCTGGCTCGGCATCCTGGCCGACGTCCCGCCGTCCTGCGACGAACTGATCTACGCCCACCACGAACGCGGCTTCGCGCTGCACAGCATGCGCTCGCCCCAGGTCAGTCGGCTCTACCTGCAGGTCGATCCGCAGGACCGGATCGAGGACTGGCCGGACGACCGGATCTGGGACGAGCTGGACACCCGCTTCGCCACCGACGACGGCTGGACCCTGCGACGCGGACCCATCACCAGCAGGAGCATCACCCCGATGCGCAGCTTCGTCGCCGAACCCATGCGCCACGGACGGCTGTTCCTCGCCGGGGACGCCGCCCACATCGTGCCGCCGACCGGGGCCAAGGGGCTCAACCTGGCCGTCGCCGACGTCACCCTGCTCGCCGCCGCCGTCAGCGCCTGGCGGCACGACGGCGACGAGAGCCTGCTGGACGCCTACTCGGAGACGGCGCTGCGCCGGGTGTGGCGGGCCGAGCACTTCTCCTGGACCATGACCACGCTGCTGCACGGCGACCCGGGCGAGGACGAGTTCGACCGCCAACTGCGGCTCTCGCACTTGCGCTACCTGACCTCCTCGCCCTCGGCGGCGGCCTCGATCGCCGAGAACTACGTCGGCCTGCCGCTGGCGTAGCGTCAGACACCTTCGCCGGTACGGTCGGTGACGAAGGCCAGGTCCGCCTCCAGGGCGGCGGCGGCCTCCAGCAGCGGCGGCAGCAGGCGCTCCCTGGCCTGCTCCGCCCCGCCGGTGCCCGCGTGGGTGGACACATTGACGGCGGCCACCACCCGTCCCCGCCGGTCCCGGACCGGTACCGCCAGCGAACGCAGCCCCTCCGCCAGCTCCTGGTCCACCAGCGCCCAGCCGTCGGCCGCCACCGAGTCCAGCAGCCGCTCCAGGTCGGCGACCGAGCCGACGGTGTACCGGGTGAGCGGCTCCAGCCGTAGCCGCCCCAGCTCGGCCCGGCGCTCGGCGGGCGGCAGCGCGGCCAGCAGCACCCGGCCCAGCGCCGTCGCGTACGCCGGGAAGCGGGTGCCGACGGCGATGTCGATGCTCATGATCCGTGCCGTGGCCACCCGGGCCAGATAGCGGACGTCAGTGCCGTCCAGCACCGCCACCGAGGCCGACTCGTGCACCCGCCCGGTCAGTCGGGCCAGGTGGTACTGCGCCAGCTCCGGCAGCTTCAGCGCGGACAGCGCGGCGTACCCGAGCTCCAGCACCCGGGGCAGCAGCCGGAACCCGCCGCCCCCGGCGGCGGCGTAGCCCAGGTGCGTCAGGGTGATCAGGCTGCGCCGGGCGGTGGCCCGGGACAGGCCGGTGACCTGGGCGACCTCGGTCAGCGCCAGTCCGTCGCGGCGGCTGCCCAGGGCGGTCAGCACGGCCAGCCCGCGCGCCAGCGACTGGAGGAAGTCCGGGCCCGGGCCGGTGACCGGCGGTGCCGGCGCGGGCAGCGGGCGCCGGTCCGGGGGCGTGTCGCGCAGCACGGCCTCCATCGCGGCGGCGGTGCCGCGCAGCCGGTCCAGGGCCAGCTCGCGCAGTGAACCGGCGCTGTGGCGGCTGGTGTGGCTGACCACGCTGAGCGCGCACAGCACCCGCCCGTCCCGGTCCCGGACCGGTACCGCGAGCGCGACCAGGCCCGGTTCGATCAGCTGGTCGTCGACCGCCCAGCCGTGTTCCCCGGCGAAGGCGGTCGCGGTGGCGAAGGCCGCCGGATCCCCGCCGCCCGCCCGGCCGGTGGCCGGGAGCGCGGGGAACAGCCCCTCGGTCAGGCCCTGCTGATATCCAGTCAGCCACTCGTGCCGCTGTTCCTCGGTCCACTCGGTGGCGAACAGGGCCCCGGGGGCGCAGCGTTCGGCCGGAAGCAGGTCGCCGACCCGGAACGCCACCGACATGGTCCGCCGCCGTACGGTCTGGCTGACGAACCGGACGGCGGTCCGGTCGGGGACCGCCAGCGACACCGACTCGTCCAGCTCGTCCGCGAGCTGACGGACCATCGGATCGAGCAGCCCCGGCAGCCCGGAGCAGTCCAGATAGGCGCCGCCGAGCTCCATCAGCCGGGGCGCGGTGGACAGCTCCCGGCCGTCGCCGCGCAGATGGCCGAGCTGGATCAGGGTGCTGACGATCCGGTCCACGGTGGAGCGGGCCAGCCCGGTCTCCCGGACCAGGTCGCTCGCGCGGGTCCGCCCGGCCGGGGCGGTGCCGAGCGCGCGCAGGACCGCAAGACCGCGCTCCAGCGGTCCGACCGCCTCCTCGGGCGGAGCGCCGGTGGCCCCGGACTGCGGTGGCATGGGGTCCCTCCTCGGCTGCGGCCGCCTGTTCGGCCAGCCAACCGTACCTGGTCAGCGCGGTTCGGGCGGCCGCGGGCCGGGGAGGGGACCCGGTGCCGGGGTCAGACGCTCCGGGGGCACTGGTAGAGCTGCTGCCCCTGCACCCCGCCGCCGTAGGCGCGGGCCGGGACCTGCAGGCAGCGGTGCGACACCCAGGCCGTGGCGCGGGCGGCGACGGTGTCCGCCGGGAGCGGCCCGCTCATCGGGGACAGCCCCCCGAGCAGCACGTAGCGCAGCCGCCCGGCGGCGATGCTCCGCTCCAGCGCGGGCAGGGTGGGGGAGGGCACCCGGTCGGTGAAGCCGCCCATCGGCAGCACCTCGGCGCCGGTCGCCAGGATGTACGGCGAGGCCACCGACCAGTCGGTGGTGGCGAACAGGTACCGCGTGCCGTGCTGGTGCGTGCGCAGGTAGGAGAGCAGCCCGCGCTGGCCGTGGCTGAGCTGCTGCGCGTGGCGTCCCCAGATCTGGGCCATGGCGGCCTGGGCGGCCTCGGCCGTGGCCCCGCCCCGGTCCGCCGCCGGGGGCTGGTGCCGTACCGACACCGGCCCCACCGCCCCCATCCCGGAGTGGCCGTAGGCCGGGTCGAACACCGAGGCGCTCCACGCGGCCGGGGCCAGCAGCACCGCCGCCAGCCCGGCGGCCAGCCCGAACGCGGCCAGGCCGCCCCTGGCGCCGAGGGCCGCGCGCGGTCCGGTCCGCAGCAGCGGCAGGACCAGCAGCAGCGCCGACGCCAGCGCCAGCCCCAGCACGGCCGGGGCCAGCCAGGGCAGGAACTTCGGGTAGTCGCGGGCCACCAGCGCGCCCCAGACCGCCGTGGCCGCGACGGTCGCGGGCAGCGCCCAGGCGGCCGACCCCCCGGCCCGGTAGGCGCGCCACAGCTGGACCAGGCCCGCCCCGGTCAGCGCGGCCAGCGGCGCGGCGACCACGCCCATGTAGTACGTGTGGCCCGCGACGCTGCCGGCGCTGAACACCAGCAGATAGGTCGCCAGCCAGCCGCCCCAGAGCAGGAACCCGGCGCGGCGGACGTCGGTGCGCGGGGCCCGGCGCCGCTGGTACAGGCCGAAGCCGAGGGCGAGCGCGCCCAGCGGGTAGAGCCAGCCGGTCTGTGTGGCGAGCGGCCCGGCCAGCATCTTGTCCCAGCCGCCCTCCGGCTGCGCGCCGCCGGGACCGGCCCCGGTGTCCACCCTGGCGTGCGGCGTCTTCGCCGTCTGGGCGGGCATGTTGCCGGTGCGCACGGCCGAGACGCTGCCGGTGTCCCCGGCGTTCAGGCCCACGGCGGAGAACCGGTTCAGGAAGTTGTAGCCGACCACCATGCTGACGGCCGAGTTGTCGGTGGTCCCGTCCACGTACGGGCGGTCGTGCGCCGGGGTCAGCGTCACCAGCAGCACCCAGGACGCGGACACGGCCAGCGTCACCACCCCGGCCAGCGCCAGCTGCCCCAGCCGCCGGCGCAGCGCGGGCGGCGCCGACAGCAGGTACACCGCCGCCAGTACCGGCAGCACGGCGAACGCCTCCAGCATCTTCGCCTGGAAGGCGAGCCCGACCCACAGCCCGGCCAGCAGCAGCGTCCGGGTCCGGCCGTCGCGGGCCGCGCGCTGGGTGGCCCCGGCGGCCAGCAGCAGCAGCAGGGTGAACGCCGGGTCCTCGACGGAGGTGCGGAACAGCCCGGCGACGACCGGGGTGAGCGTGAACGCGGCGGCAGCCAGCAGCCCGGCGTCGGCGCCCGCCCAGGTGCGGACGGCCCGGTACAGCACCAGCACGCTGAGCACGCCCTCGACGGCCTGCGGCAGCGCCAGCGCCCAGGGGTGGAAGCCCAGCAACCGGGCGGACAGTGCCTGCGGCCACAGGAACCCCGGCAGCTTGTCCAGGGTGATGGTGTTGCCCGGGTCGAAGGAGCCGTACAGGAAGGCCTTCCAGCTCTCGGTCATGCTGCGGACCGAGTCCGCGTAGAAGGGGTGGTACTGGCTGTGGCCGATGTCCCAGGTGAAGAGCAGGGCGGCGAGCGCGGCGATCAGTATCAGCGCGGGCCGCGCGTACCTGGGGCCGGGCTGCTGCTGGGGGGTGCTGAGCTGGTCCGGACGGACCACAGTCGTTGCCATGGGCGCCAGCCTGGGGCCCGCCCGGCGTGGCGGACGGCCTGAAACGCCCGGTGCCCGGAAGATTTGAACAAATCAGAGGTTTTCTTGATTGTTCCGAAACCTGAGCTTTGCCCGTTTCACAGGTGTTTGCGCTCGGTTGTTCGTCGTCCGACCATCAGTCAGGTGGCGGCCGGTGAACCGGTGGCGGCGACCTGCGGGATGTCCCGCATCCCGCGCAGCGGTGAGGCCACCAGCCAGACCCCGGTCAGCGCCATCACCGAGGCGCCCACCCACAGCGCGCTGCGCAGCCCGAACCAGGTGCCCAGGGCGCCGCCGAGCAGGCCGCCGACCGGGGTGGTGCTGTAGATCAGCCAGCGGATCGACGCGTTCATCCGGCCGCGCAGTTCCGGCGGGCAGACGGTCTGCCGGTAGGAGACCTGGGCGGTGTTGTAGACCGCGCCGGAGGCGTTGAAGGCCGCCCACCCGGCCGCGTAGGTCAGCACGCCCCAGCCCGACTGGGCCAGCGGCATCAGGAAGACCAGCGGCGCGGGCACCACCAGCGCCACCCACATGATCCGGGCGGTGCCGACCCCGTCCGCCAGCCGCCGGGCGATCAGGCTGCCGCCGACGCCGCCGATCGTACCGAGGCCGAGCACCAGGCCTATCTGGGTGGGCGAGGAGTGCACCGAGCGGACCAGGAAGACCACCTCGATCGCGGTGACCAGGCTGATCCCGAGGTTGGCGGTGGCGGTGGACACGGCTATCCGGCGCAGGATCGCGTCGCCGAGCACAAAGCGCAGGCCCTCGGTCATCGCGGCGCGGAAGGTGACCCGGGGCGCGCTGGTCCCCTGGCCGCCCTTGGGCTCCCGGGTGCGGATCAGCAGCAGCGAGGCCACACTGGCGGCGTAGGAGAGCGAGTCGGCCGCGATGGCGCGGGCGGCGGCACCGAACAGCGCGGTCAGTCCCGCGCCCAGGGTCGGCCCGACCGAGTCGGCGAAGGTCTCGGTGGCCCGCAGCTTGCCATTGGCGTCCACCAGGCTCTCCACCGGCAGCAGCACCGGCAGGTAACTCTGGTCGGCGACGTCGAAGACCACCCGCAGCGCGCCCACCGCCAGCGCGGCGATGACCAGTTGCCACATCGAGACCTTGCCGCCCAGCAGTGAGACCAGCGGGATGCTGCCGATCGCCAGCATCCGGCCCGCGTCGCACCACAGCATCAGCGAACGCCGGTCCATCCGGTCCACCAGCACCCCGGCCGGCAGCGACAGCAGCAGGAACGGCAGCCTGCCCATCACCCCGAGCAGCGCCACCTGGAAGGTGCCGGCATGCAGCTGGACGGCGATCAGTGGCAGCACCAGGGTGGAGACCGCGGATCCGAGGTCGCTCACGGCACCGCCGGACCACAGCAGCGCGAAATCCCGATGGCGCCAGAGCGAGGCAGTCGGCGAGGGTTCCGACGTCTTCTTTGGCATGGTCTGTTCAGGCACAAACACATGACTACACCAGGAGCGGGCCAGAGCCAACCCGTTCCAGGATCTTCACAACTCCGAGTGGTGTCACATCCGCCCCAGCCTGCCAGGACTGCCCGGAAGGCCCTCCGGTTCCATACCGGCGCGCTCCGCGCGGCGGTCGTCGGCCGGGACCCGGATACCCCAGGGGGTACGATCGGGTCAGGTATCCGCGAGGAGGGACGCAGCCATGGCCATGACCGTCGACGGAGAGGCCGGAACGGCCGTCCTCAACCGGCTGCGCCGGGCCCAGGGGCAGCTCGCCGGGGTGATCGCGATGATCGAGGCGGGCCGCGACTGCAAGGACGTGGTCACCCAACTCGCCGCCGTCTCCCGCGCGCTGGACCGGGCCGGCTTCAAGATCGTGGCCAGCGGCATGCGCCAGTGCCTGACCACCGCCGACGGCGACACGCCCCCGATGTCCGAGGCCGAGCTGGAAAAGCTCTTCCTCACCCTCGCCTGACCGGCCGGCTGTCCGTCATGGACGGAACACGACCGTGGCCCCCCGATCAGTGATCAGGGGGCCACGGGGACCGCTCTCAGTAGCGACACGATACGTGTTGGGTCGTTCACGGGTTCCCCCTGACCAGGGACGACGCAGGAAGTTGATCAAGAACTTCCCGGCGACTCCAACATCACTCCCCGGAAACTTGAACACGCCAAGCGAACCGCGAATGCCCGGTGATCGCCCTGTGGCACCTGTACGCGGTGCCCGAACCCGCCGACACCGGATCCGCTGACAGCGTGTCGCCGACTCCGGCGGACGGGGCCGGGATCGTGTACGGGACCGAAGGGGGCGCCTGATAATTATGGGGGCATGACAGAAATGATGGCGGTGCTCTTCGTGGTGCTGTGCGCAGGGGCCGGCTTCGTGGTCGCGGCTGTGCGCCGCCGCAATGCCCGGAAGGGCCAGGCGGACCTGGCGGCAAGGTGGGAGCGGATATCGCAGCAGCGTGAGGCCCTGCGCTCCCAGGGGTTCTACCTGGTCCAGGCGGTGCATGTGTACCAGCGTGCCCGCGCGGGCGGCTCCAAGGCATGGGTCACCTGGTGCGATACCGGGGCCCGCCAGGACACCTGGTTCGATGACTGGTACGCGCCTCAGGGAGCGTTCATCCTCATGAAGGGCCGCGGCGGCTACGGACCCCACAACCGCAACCCGCAGGTCCTCTACGTGAACCAGGTGGCCGACTGGGTACCCGCCCACGCGCCGCAGGCCTGGCAGAAGCACCAGGACAACCTCCGAAAGGGCAAGTGAGAGCGGATCGACAATCCGGCGCATCCGCGACCGCGCCATACCGCTGACGGACATCCATGCGGCGGCCAGGACCTGCTCGGTGACGAAGGCGTCGATGCCGCGGCCGGCCATTATCCGGCAGATCGGACCGCCGTGGTCGGTGAGTGCGGGCACAGGCGTAGTCGGGGGTGCTACGCCTTGGCGGACGTGGTAGCGCACTGTCATGCGGGTTCCGCAGCGACCACAGTGGACCGGGCCGGAGAGCATGGCGGTGCCCCGGCGGACCGGGCCAGGGGTGTCGGCCTTCGCTGCATTGGCGGCGAGCCGGGCGAGGTTGCGCCGCCAGTCCTGCTCGCTGATGTAGGCGGGGAGGATCCCCGGGATCATCACCAGCCACTGGTCCTCGTCGGCGACGACCTTGCCGGTGGCCAGCCGGCCTGGAATCTTCCGCAGCGCATCGACCCGGCGACGTCCGTAGGCGTAATTCCCGCGTAGATCGGGCTGTGCAGCATCCACTGCAGGGTGGGACGGCTCGGGCGGTGCCGGACAAGATCGCCCTGTCCGCACCCGACCGGGCGCGGACAGGCAGGTCGATGCCGCTGTCGACCAGGTAGCGCAGGACCCCGTAGAGCGTGCCGAGTTCAGGGAATCACCCCCAGTCCCAGTGCCCGGCTGGTCAGCACGAACAGCCAGGGCACCGGGACCTGCCGGTTCACTTCCGGCGGGTGCGTCCACAC
>Ga0302311_10008178_pt1 | contig 10556 bp, 11 predicted proteins | sample III_Palsa_N1_3_FD_200449 | JGI IMG/M metagenome (GOLD analysis project Ga0302311, IMG submission 200449) | Peat permafrost microbial communities from Stordalen Mire near Abisko, Sweden - III_Palsa_N1_3 | ecosystem: Environmental > Terrestrial > Soil > Palsa > Peat permafrost | place: Sweden...
ATCTGCTGCTGCTCACCGTCAGCGACATCCGCGCCACCAACCCGGCGCTGTGGAATTCCTGGCGCGACAGCCTGCTGCGCGAGCTGTACCACGGCGCCGGGCGGGCACTGGAACGCGGCCTCGACAACCCGGAAAGCGAGGCGGAGCGCGTCTCCGAACAGCGCCGCTCGGCCCTGGCCCTGCTCGGCAGCCGCGGCGTCGATCCGCACAAGGCCGACGCCGTGTGGGCGCGCTTCGAAAGCGATTATTTCCTGCGCCACTCGCCCGCCGAACTGGCCTGGCACCTGCCGGCGATCTGCGCCGTCGGCGAGTCCAGCCTGCCGCTGGTGCTGGTGGACACGGTCGACGGCCAGGGCACCACGGTGTTCGTCTACACCCGCGACCGCGACCACCTGTTCGGCCTGTCCACCGGCGTGCTGGCGCGGATGGGGCTGAACATCCTCGACGCCCGCATCAACACCACCGCCGACGGCTATGTGCTCGACTCCTATGCCGTGGTGGAAAGCGATGGCCGGCCGATCGAGAATCCGCACCGCTACGAGGAAATCAAGGAGGGGCTGCGCAAGGTGCTGGGCGATCCGGACATTTCCGTGGTGGACGTGAGCCGCCGCCGCCCGCAGCGCCTCAAGCACTTCGACACCCCGACCACGGTCAGCTTCAGCCAGGACCTGCCGCGCAAGCGCACCCTGCTGGAACTGGTCACCGCCGACCAGCCCGGCCTGCTGTCGATGATCGGCCGCGTCTTCCACAAGCGCGGCATCCTGCTCGACGCCGCCAAGATCAACACCATCGGCGAGCGCGCCGAGGACGTGTTCTTCATCACCACGCGCGAACACCTGCCGATCACCGACGAAGAGCTGCTCGACGAACTGCGCGAAGTGCTGATCCGCACCCTCAGCGACGCCGAACCCACCAAGCCGCCCTCCAAGAAAAATGAACGCGACTGAACTGAAAGTCATCATCGAACACGCCTGGGAAAAGCGTGCCTCGCTCGATCCCAAGGAAACCCATGTGCGCAGCGCCGTCGAGGGCGCTATCGCCCTGCTCGACGCCGGCCAGGCGCGCGTCGCCGAGCCCGCCGCCGCCGGCTGGGTGGTGAACGAGTGGCTGAAAAAGGCGGTGCTGCTGTATTTCCGCCTGCATGACAACGAGCCGATCGAAATGGGCCGGCTCTCCGGCTACGACAAGGTGCCGCTCAAGTTCGACGGCTGGAGCGAGGCCCAGTTCAAGCAGCTCGGCGCCCGTGTGGTGCCGCCGGCGGCGGTGCGCCGCGGCGCCTACATCGCGCCGGGCGCGATCCTGATGCCCAGCTACGTCAACATCGGCGCCCATGTCGGCAAGGGCACCATGGTCGATACCTGGGCCACGGTCGGCTCCTGCGCGCAGATCGGCGCCAATGTGCACCTGTCCGGCGGCGTCGGCATCGGCGGCGTGCTGGAGCCGCTGCAGGCCAGCCCTACCATCATCGAGGACGACTGCTTCATCGGCGCGCGCTCGGAAGTGGTGGAAGGCGTGGTGGTGGAGAAGGGCGCGGTGCTGTCGATGGGCGTATTCATCGGCCAGAGCACGCCGATCTACGACCGCGAGAGCGGGCAGATCAGCTACGGCCGCGTGCCGGCCGGCGCGGTGGTGGTGCCCGGCTCGCTGCCGAAAGACGGCGGCCGCTACAACCTCACCTGCGCCGTGATCGTCAAGCGCGTCGACGCCCAGACCCGCTCCAAGATCGGCATCAACGAACTGCTGCGCGATCTTTGAAGCAGTGGTTAGTGACTAGTGATTAGTGGTTAGCAAGGCCGCTTTTGCTTCTGCCTTTACTAATCACTAACCACTAATCACCAGTTATTAGTCTCCCGCTGATCGCTCCCCACCACCTGCACCACCGCCACCGGGGTCGAATGTTCCGGCTCCGGTTCGCCGATACGCAGATGCCGCGTTGCCAGCGAGATTTCGCGCAGGAAGCAGACCAGGCCCAGCGTCAATGCCGCCATCGCCACGATGAACAGCAGGGCGATGATCGCACTGAAGTTGGTGCCGGTGAGCGAATCGATGAACAGCACCACCACCACGATACTGATCAGGATGGCGCTGCTGGTGCACAGGCTGATGCCCCAGCTCACCAGCCGCGCGCGCCGCGCCAACCGTCCCAGGCTGGCGCGCAAGGTCTCGATGCGGCCGGGCGCGGCGGCGGCAAACTCCGTCTCGAGATGCCGGGCGCGATCGACAATGCGCGTCAGGCGGTTGGTCAGCACATTGAGCATGGCGGCGATGCCGGACAGCAGGAACACCGGCGCCACCGCCAGCCTGATCACATCCGCAATCGATACGATGTGGTCCATCTCCGGCACAGCCATCAGCTCCTCCCGTATTGCCCACCGTTTCGCGCTTCCATTCGCGGCGCAAGGCATGCCTTGCTAGTCTAAGAGCTAAGCCCTGCCAAACACACCATGCCTTCGATGCAAGCCGACTCCCCTACCCTGCGCCTGACCCAGGAACTGATCGCCCGCCGTTCGCTGACCCCGGACGATGCCGGCTGCTGCGCCCTGATCGGCGAGCGTCTGGCCAAACTCGGCTTCGCGCTGGAATGGCTCAACCAGGAAGGCGTCACCAACCTGTGGGCGAGACTCGGCCAGGGCAGCCCTCTGGCGGTGCTGGCCGGCCACACCGACGTGGTGCCCACCGGTCCGCTGGAGAACTGGTCCAGTGATCCTTTTCTGCCGCAGGTCCGCGACGGCGCGCTCTACGGCCGCGGCGCGGCGGACATGAAAAGTGGCCTGGCCGCGATGGTCTGCGCCGTCGAGCGCCTGCTGGCGCGTGCGCCGATCAAGGGCAGCCTGGCCTTTCTGGTCACCAGCGACGAGGAAGGGATGGCGCGGCACGGCACCAAATACGTCGCCGAGGTCCTACGCGGCCGCGGCATCCGGCCGGACTATGCCATCGTCGGCGAAGCCTCCAGCAACCTGCAACTGGGCGACCGCATCGTCGTCGGCCGGCGCGGCTCGCTCGGCTGCAACCTGCGCGTCCACGGCAGGCAGGGCCATGTCGCCTATCCGCACAAGGCCGACAACCCCATTCACCGCCTGGCCCCGGCCCTGGCCGAACTGGTCGGCACCGAATGGGATCGCGGCAATGCCCACTTCCCGCCGACCTCGTTCCAGATTTCCAATGTGCATGGCGGCACCGGCGCCAACAACGTCATCCCCGGCGAGGCCGAGGTGATCTTCAATTTCCGCTATTGCACCGAGTCCACCGCGGAAAGCCTCAAGGCGCGCGTGCATGCCGTGCTCGACCGCCACCTGCCGCGCTACGAAGCGGACTGGTGGCATACCGGCGAGCCCTTCCTCACCCGCCAGGGCCCGCTGATCAAGGCGGCGCAGGCGGCGATCGGCGAGATCACCGGCCTGCGCGCCGAGCAGTTCACCGGCGGCGGCACCTCGGATGCGCGCTTCATCGCCCCGCTGGGCACCGAGGTGGTGGAGATCGGGCCGATCAACGACAGCATCCACAAGATCGACGAGCATGTGAAGGTCGACGATCTCGACCGGCTCAGCCGGATCTACGAAAACACCCTGGCCCGGTTGCTGCAATGAGCGCCGCAAGCGTCACCGGGCTCGCGGACTTCCGCCCGTCCTGGCTGGTCGCGCATCCGCAGCTGCAATCGATCCTTGCCACCAAGGGGCCGCGGCGGCGCCTATGGCTGAAGCGCGGCAGCCGCATGGACGCCGTGGCCCAGCGTCACCTGCTCGACTGTGGCGAAGGCGTACGCCTGGTCGGTTACCACTCGCGCCAGCCCGCCGGAGTGACCCCGCGTGGCCTGGCGGTGCTGATCCACGGCTGGGAAGGCCATCACGATTCGGCCTACGTCTATTCGATGGCCTGCCAGCTGTATGCCCTGGGCTGGAACACCTTCCGTCTCAATCTGCGCGATCACGGCGGCACCCACGGGCTCAATGAGGAGCCGTTCCACTCGGCGCGCATGGCCGAGGTGCTGGGCGCGATCCGTGCCGTGCAGCAGTTCGACCCGGCGCAGGCGCTGGTGGTGATCGGCTTTTCGCTGGGCGGCAATTTCGCCCTGCGGGTGGGCATGCAAGGGCCGGCGGCGGGTGTGACGCCGCGGCTGTCCATCGGCATCTCGCCGGCGATCGATCCCGGCGCCACCCTGCACGCCATCGACCAGGGGCCGCTCCTGTTCCGCCGCTATTTCATCGGCAAGTGGCGCAAGACCCTGCGCGCCAAGGACCAGGCCTGGCCCGGGCGCTACGACTTCAGCCCCTATGCCGGCATCAAGACCTTTGTCGAGACGACGCGGCGCTTCGTCGCCGACTTCACCGATTTCCCCAGCAGCGAAGATTACCTCGGCACCTACACGCTGAGCCCGGCCATGCTGATGAACTCGGCCTCGCCGCTGGCGCTGATCACCGCGCAGGACGATCCGGTGATCCCGTTCCGCGATTTCGCCGGGCTCGAAGCGCGCGGCTCGGTGATCCACTACGACGCCCCGGCACGCGGCGGCCATTGCGGCTTCATCGAGAACCTGGCGCTGGAATGCTGGGCCGAGCGGCGGGTGGTGCAATTGCTGGACGCAATCCGCTAAGGACCTAGACGGCTTCAATAAAAAAACCCTCTCGCGGATTATCCGCGAGAGGGCTGGTTTGCGGCTGTCGGCTCCGCCTTCGGCTTGAGCCGACCTACGTCAGTCTCAGGCAGCCTTTTCCAGCTTGGCGTCCCACTGACCCAGCGCGGCGAGGCCGTTCATCTTGGCGCGGTGCAGGTGGGCCAGCTTGCCGGCGTCCACGTTCTTGCCGCTCCAAGCCTTGAGCGCGGCAGCCTGCAGGGCGCGGCCGTAGGAGAAGGTCAGCTTCCACGGCAGGTTGCCGATCTTGTTCATGGCGTCGAGATGGGCCGTCGCCAGTTCATCGGCCTGGCCTCCGGAGAGGAAGGCGATGCCCGGCACGGCGCCCGGCACGCGGCGCTTCAGCACATTGAGGGTGCGTTCGGCCACTTCCTGCACGCCGGCCTGGGTCGGGCACTTGGCGCCGGATACCACCATGTTCGGCTTGAGCACGATGCCTTCCAGCAGCACCTTCTGGTAATACAACTCCTGGAATACCTCGGACAGCACCCAGTCCGTCACCTTTTCGCAGGTTTCGACCGTGTTGTCGGCATCCATGAGGACTTCCGGCTCGACGATCGGCACGATGCCGGCTTCCTGGCACAGCGCGGCATAACGGGCCAGGGCGTGGGCATTGGTGTGGATGGCGTTGTAGCTCGGCGTGCCGTTGCCGATGGTGATGACAGCGCGCCACTTGGCGAAACGGGCGCCGGCGGCGAAATATTTCTCCAGGCGCTCGCGCAGGCCGTCGAGGCCCTCGGTAACGGTTTCCTCGGGGCCGCCGGCGGCGAGCGGCTTGGCGCCCTTGTCCACCTTGATGCCCGGAATCACGCCCTTGGCAGCCAGTAGCTGCGAGAACGGCTGGCCGGCCAAGCTCTTCTGGAACAGGGTTTCCTCGAACAGGATCACGCCGCTGGTGTGCTGCTCGAAGCCCGGGGTGGTGAACAGCATGTCGCGGTAAGCCTGGCGATTCGGCTCGATGTTTTCGACGCCGATCTTCTCGAATCGCTTGCCGATGGTGGCAGTGGACTCGTCGGCGGCCAGCAGGCCTTTGCCGGGGGCGACCATCGCCAAAGCGGTTTCGCGGAGAATCTTTTCGTTCACAGGGGGTAGCCTCTAGCAGGAAATATGGTTCGATCGACTCGAACTGACGATTTTATCGGCAGGCAGGGGGGCGAGCCAAGCAGAATGTGGCTGTTGCGTCACGTTGCGAGGCATGGAAAAGCAGGATGCGTGCCTATTGGCCTCGCTTGACTCCCGATAATTAGTTACTAAACTAGTCACGCAATGAATACGCGCTTCGCAGTCGCCACCTATGCCCTGACTTTCATGAGTCTGGCGCAGGAGCGCATGGTGACTTCGGACGAACTGGCGGCCAGCATCGGCACCCACCCCGCCCTGGTGCGCCGCATGCTGTCGATGCTGCGCGAATCCGGCCTGGTGGAGACCCAGCTTGGCCCCGGCGGCGGCGCGCGCCTGGCGCGCTCGCCGGATGAGATCAGCCTGCTCCAGGTGTACGACGCCATCCGCGCTGCCGAGGATCTGTTTTCCATCGGCCGCATCAACCCCAATCCGGATTGCCCGATGAGCGCAGGCATCCAGTCCACCCTGGGATGCATGCTGTCCCAACCCGAGCAGGCCCTGCGCCTGGCCCTGGACCGGGTCTCCATCCGCAACCTGCTGACCGAGGCCACGGCGCGGGTACCACAGGCCGCGGCGGCGCATAGCGCCTGAAATAGAACCGCAACCGACCGAACCGACACTCACGGATGAGTCCCACTTCCAAGCCACTGCCCTTGGCCGCAACCCATTACACACGCACCGCCGTGGCCCTGCACTGGGTGGTGGCCGGCATCATCATCTGCGCCTTCAGCCTGGGGCTGGTGGTATCGGATATGCACTTCAGTCCGCAGAAGCTGAAGCTGGTGGCCTATCACAAGTGGCTGGGCATCACCGTGCTGGCCCTGGTCGCCCTGCGCGGCATCTGGCGGCTGACACATCAGGCGCCGCCCCTGCCGCCGATGCCGGCATGGCAGCAGATCGGCGCCAAATTCACCCATGCCCTGATGTACACGCTGATGTTCGCCATCCCGTTCAGCGGCTGGCTGTTCAGCTCCGCCACCGGCTACCAGGTGGTGTATCTCGGCATCCTGCCCCTGCCCAACCTGCTGGCCAAGAACAAGCTGCTGGCGGACGCCCTCGGCGACATCCATGCGACCTTCGCCTGGCTGATGTTCTACGTCCTGCTGCTGCACGTAGCGGCGGCGCTGAAACACCATTTCCTCGATCGCGATGAAACACTGCGCCGCATGCTGCGCTGGCGCCCCAGCTAGTCAAACCAAGGAGCCCCCATGACTGGGAAAACCCTGCACCGCACGGCTGCCCTCGCCGCCCTGCTGCTGACCCTCGGCGCCGCCGCGGCGGACACGCCGGTCAACGCGGCGAAGAGCAGCGTCAGCGCCACCTTTACCCAGATGAAAGTGGCGGTGGACGCGCCCTTCAAGCAATTCCGGGGCAGCGTCGATTTCGATCCCGCCAAGCCGGCGCAGGCCAAGGCGCATATCGAGATCGACACCGCCAGCTTCGATCTCGGCGACGAGGACTACAACAGCGAAGTGCGCAAGCCCGCCTGGTTCGACACCGCGCACTTTCCCAAGGCGAGCTTCGACGCCACCGGGGTGAAACCCCTGGGCGGCGCGCGTTACGAGGCCAGCGGCACGCTCAGCCTCAAGGGCAAGACGCAGACCCTGACCGTGCCCGTCACCTTCAAGACCGATGGCGATGGCAGCAGCTTCGACGGCGCCGTCACCATCTCGCGCGCGTATTTCAACATCGGCGACGACGAATGGAAGGACACTGTCGCCGATCCCGTCACCGTCAAGTTTCACATCGTCGTTTCCCCCAAGCACTAATACAGGAGCGTTTTCCATGAAACTCAACCGCATCGCTGCCGCAGCCCTGCTGGCGGCGCTGAGCGCCCCCGCTTTCGCCGACGTCGAGCACTACACCGTCGATCCGGACCACACCTACGCCAGCTTCGAGGCGCCGCACATCCAGGCCATTTCCTACTGGCGCGGCAAGTTCGATCACACCCAGTCCGGCACCGTCACCCTGGACCGCAAGGCCCACACCGGCACCGTCGACATCGTCATCGACACGACTTCGATCGATTTCGGCATGGAGAAGATGAACAAGCATGCCAAGAGCGCCGACTTCTTCGACGTCGAGAAATATCCGACCGCGGAGTACAAGGCGGACACCATCAAGTTCGACGGTGATACGCCGGTGGAAGTGGATGGCCAGCTGACCCTGCACGGCGTGACCAAGCCGGTGGCGCTGAAGATCAATTCCTTCAAGTGCATCATCCACCCGATGCTCAAGGTGCAGGTCTGCGGCGCCGATGCATCCGCGCAATTCGACCGCAGCGACTTCGGCATCGCCTACGCAGTGCCGATGACCGGTGGCCAGGTCAAGCTGCAGATCCAGGTGGAAGCCAAGCTCGACGACAAGCCGGGCCCGACTCATTAAGGACATCCCTGTCCAGAATTCCGGTCGTCCCTGACCGGACAGTTCAAAGGGGGCCGCTTCGCGGCCCCCTTTTTTTATTGATTTTCTTCGTGGATTTGGGCGGCTTGTCCCGCTTCTCTAACCCGAATGCGGATGAAAATGGCCGCAGTACAACCCTTCGATTTCCACTGAGGGCCGGTCGTTGAAGCCCTGGCCGGAGACGAAGGCCAGCGGCTCCAGTTCCTCATTGACGGATAGCAGGACAATCGCATCGCCGCTGCGCCTCAGACGCCGGACGGTGAGTTCGATGCCAGCGTGCGAGAACAGCTTGGCGACGATGATCTGGTCGTTGATCTGATCGTTTTCGGCCATCGCCGTCTGCTTGACGCCGATCAGGTCGCCGTTCTGGATGCCCATATCGACCATCGAGCTGCCGACGACCCGGCGCAGATAGTCCGCCGGCGGCCTGAACATGGCCGGCGAGATCGGCAGCAACTCGTCGAATTTCTCGATGGCGAGCATCGGCGGCCCCGCGCTGACGCGGCCCAGCAGCGGCAGGAACGCCCGATCGCTACCCGCCGGCCAGGCGCGATCGCGCAGGCGGATGCCGCGCGGGATATCGCGGCGCAGCTCGATCACCCCCTTGGCCGCGATCAGCTTCAGATGATCGCCCGCCGCCTTCTGCGTGAAGCCGAACCGCGCGGCAATTTCCGCCTGGGTTGGCGGCATCCCCTCCCGCGCCAGGTATTCGCGCAGGAAGTCGAGGATTTGTTGCTGGCGGCCGGTCAGGGACATGGACAGATACTACTTATATAAGTAGTATCTGTCCATGTCATCACAGCGGGGATCAGGCATGACCAAGTCGATCGGATTGAATGCGTCGGAAAACCGCCCGTTGCAGCCGCCGCGTCGCGGCAAGCTGCGTAGGGTCTCCAGGCTGGTGGTCGAGCGTCGCGCACAGTTCATGCGCTCGGACGTGCGTCGCGGCACGTCGGCAAGGCCGGACATGGTGTCGATGGAAAGCCCGGGCGAGGCGTCTGCCCGCACTCAGGAAAAAATCGCGACCCTGCGGGTGCAGGCGTCGATCGTCGCCGCCATGGCCGGCATGCTGGCGTTTTTTCACGCACCGCTGGGCGCGGCACTGGCTTCGCTGTTTGGCTGAGGCGCGGTAACGGTCGCTGCGCCGGGCAAGAAGGCCCGGATCGCATTCGGTCGGACCGGGACCAGGGATGAATGCCGACCGCGGAAAGGTTCGCATGAGCCGGGGTGTTTGGGCTCGCGCTCAAACGGCCAAACGTATTGCCGCTAGCGGACGGAGCGCGGCTTCAGGCGCTCACCCCAGGGGACGTCACCCTGATCGCCGCTTGCCGCGGCCTTGACCGATCAAGCCAAGGCGCGCGGATTCATTTGCTTATTCGCCCGCTGCCGGGCTCTCTGCAACCGGACTGCTGTCCGCCACCACGACCGCTACGACCGGCTCAGGCGACGCTATCGCCGGGCTGGCCGGCACCGGCGCCTTGAACATGTCCGGCTGAACCGTCGCCGCAGCCGCGACTGGAACTCCTTCAGAGGCGGTGGATTCAGGAATGGATCCGGGGCTCGATTCCACAACCGGCGCCGCCGGCGGAACCGAGTTTGAATCGTTCGGCCGCGGCCGGGGGCCTTGGCCACCCTGGCCCTTGCGCTGAACATTGCCGAACTTGGAACGGGGATGCTGCGCTTGCTGCGGGTGCCGCGCGGGCTGCTGCTGCCGCGGCTGCTGTTCCTGCTGGCGTGGCTGCTGCTCCTGCTGCCTCGACGGCTGTTCCTGCTGCCGCGGCTGCGCTTCAACGCGCGGCGCCAGCAGCGCTGCCGCGGCCATGCGGGCTTCCCAGTCGCAGGCGCCGGAATTGGACAGCTTGTCCCGCAGGGAGCAGCCGGAAGCGCAGTAGGTGCGGCGCCGGTCGCACCACGGAATCGGCGGCCGCTGGTCCGCTGCACTGGCCTTGGTGTCGCCCGAATGGCGTTCGTTTGCTCGAGTCATTGACAGATGTCCATACATCAACAGAGGCCGGATTGCGCACGCCACGCGCCCCTGTTCAAGAGATGCCCGGTTCGGGCATCCACAGAGCGCCAGCGACGAATCCGGCACAGCCCCGGTATTTTGGCGAGGCGAGGATTGGCAAGAAAAACCCCAAGACAAACCGCTTGATGAATCGTGCCTGCGTTACTCCGGTGACGCTGGAGTAACCCAGGACCACGCCGATCGCTCGACGTTGATCCAACAGCCGTTTGATTGTTCGCTACCTTTGACCGGGGCGCCTTGCCGCGCCCGGATCAAAAATGGCGGAGAGAGCGGGATTCGAACCCGCGATACGGGGTTTAGCCGTATACACGCTTTCCAGGCGTGCTCCTTCAACCGCTCGGACACCTCTCCGGATTTACCGCATTCCGGGGGCCG
>Ga0302311_10008180_pt1 | contig 10556 bp, 8 predicted proteins | sample III_Palsa_N1_3_FD_200449 | JGI IMG/M metagenome (GOLD analysis project Ga0302311, IMG submission 200449) | Peat permafrost microbial communities from Stordalen Mire near Abisko, Sweden - III_Palsa_N1_3 | ecosystem: Environmental > Terrestrial > Soil > Palsa > Peat permafrost | place: Sweden...
AAAACAATATCCAGGGGAGGACACCATGACCAAAAACACCACTAAATCCGGATCGATTTCCCGCCGCCGTCTGCTGACGACGGTGAGCGCTGGCGCTGCCCTGGCCGCGTCGCCATTCCGCATCAATCTGCTGCAGGCGCAGGAAGCCACCATCAAGATCGGGTTTCCGGTGCCGCTGACCGGGCCTTACGGCGCCGAGGCGCAGGATCAGGTGCGGGCTGCGCAGGTCGCGATCGCCCAATTCAACGACGCCGGCGGTCTCGGTGGGCGCAAGGCCGAGCTTTTGGTGCGCGACGACAAGCTCAATCCCGGCGAGGCCGCGACCCGGACCCTGGAACTGGTCGAGAAGGAAAAGGTCAACTTTGTGGTCGGCAGTCTTTCCGCCGCCGTTCAGCTCGCGATCAACAACGTCACCAAGGAACGCGGCATCATCTTCAATTCGATCAGCCAGTCGGATGCCATCAACGAAGCCGCGGATTTCAGCAAATACACCTTCCATGAGGCGCTCAACCCGCATATGACCGCGGGCGCGGTCGGCCGTTACGCTTTTGGAAAATTTGGCAAGAAGGTCGCGTTCCTCACCGCCGATTATGCCTATGGCCAAGAGATGGTTCGCGGCTTCCTCGAAGTCGGCAAGGCCTTCAACATCGAGAACCTCGGCGATATCAGGCATCCGTTAGGCACATCCGATTTCTCGACGCTATTGCCGCGGATCCAGGCGCTGAAGCCGGATATTCTGTGCATCAGCAATTTCGGCCGCGACCAGCAGATAGCGCTGAGACAGGCGACCGATTTCGGCGTCAAGAAGACCACCCAAATCATCGCACCCTTGCTGTCGCATGCCAGCCGGATCGCGGCAGGGCCGCAGGCGTTCGATGGCGTGATCGGCGGTTGCTCGTTCTATTGGGGCATCGAGGATAAATTCGCTTCCACCAAGGCGTTCAACGATGCCTTCCGCAAGATGTATGATGGCAAGGTGCCGACCGATTACGGCGCGCTTGGCTATGGCGGCGTGCGGACGGTCCTGACCGCCGTCAAGAATGCCGGCAGCGTCGACACCGACAAGGTGATCGCAGCCCTCGAAGCGCTCAAATATGATTTCTACAAGGGGCCGCAATATTATCGCAAATGCGATCATCAGTCGGTGCAGTCGGTGCTGGTGATCCAGTCGAAATCGAAAGACATGAAGAACGAATCCGACGTCTTCAGTGTCATCAGCACCGAGGAGCCCAACGAGGCGAATTTGCGGTCCTGCGAAGCGCTTGGACACAAGGCCTGATGTCCTTTGGTTTAAGCATGATCTGCGGGCAAACGCATTTGCGTTTGCCCGGATGCGTTAGAGGAAACACATGGCCGGTCTGAGCCTCGATCTCATCGCGCTGCAATTGTTTGCTGGTCTCGCGCTGGGCGCGATCTACGTGCTGTTTGCGATTGGTCTTTCGCTTATCTTCGGCATGCTGACCGTGGTGAACTTCGCGCACGGCGCCTTCTATATGGTGGGCGCCTATGTCGGGGTTTACATCCTGATGTTAGGCGGCAATTTCTGGATCTGCCTGGTCGCGGTGCCGCTGGCGGTGGGCCTGTTCGGTCTTCTCGTCGAACGCTTCCTGATCCGTCCGCTCTATGGACGGGGGATCGATTATCCGCTGCTGCTGACGTTTGGACTGAGCTACGTGATGGTCGAACTGGTTCGCATTGCCTTCGGCAAGACCGGATATCCGTTCGACACGCCGGAGATCCTGCAGGGCGCCGTCAATATCGGGGTCGGATATTTTCCGCTCTATCGCTTGTTCGTGATCGGCGCGACCGCGGCCGTGCTGCTGGCGCTGTGGCTGTTTCTGGAGAAGACCAGCTTTGGCCTGATCATCCGGGCGGGCGCGCGCGATCCGCAGATCGTGCGCGTGCTGGGCGTCGATGTCGCGCGGGTCTGGCTGATTGTGTTCGGCATAGGAACCGCGATCGCGGGTTTTGCGGGCTTGCTGGCCGCGCCGCTTCAGGGTGTCATCCCCGAAATGGGCGGGACCATTCTGGCCGAGGCTTTCGTCGTCACGGTGGTGGGCGGCATGGGCTCGATCGGGGGGGCAGTGCTGGCGGGTCTTCTGGTCGGCGTGGTGGTCAGCATGACCTCGCTGTTTGCGCCTGAAATGGCCAAGGTGTCGATCTTCGCACTGATGGCAGTGGTTCTGATCGTCCGGCCGCAAGGGTTCTTCGGCCGCGCCGGGTTGATGAGTTGAGGGTGAAATTAAGGGCATGAACGAGATCACCCAGCCCATCCTGCGGGCGCAGGCGCCACCTGTGAGCTGGTTTCAGTTCGCGACCGCGCATCGCGCCAGCCTTGCCAGCCTCGTTGTGCTGGTGTTTCCGCTGGTGATGCCGTTCACCGCGCTGGCGGTGAACATCCTGATCTACGGCCTGTTCGCGCTCGGCTTCAATCTGGTCTACGGCTATCTCGGCCTGTTGTCCTTTGGCCACGCCGCGCTGTTTGGAACCGGCGCCTATTTCTGCGGCATCGCGATTGCGCATTTCGGCCTGCCCTGGTTCGCGGCGATCGCGCTCGGGGTTCTCGGCGGCCTGCTGATGGCGGCGCTGATCGGCGTGCTGGCGATCCGCACCCGGGGCATTTACTTCGCGATGGTGACGATGGCGCTGTCGCAATGCGTCTATTACCTGTTTTACCAGGCCGTCGACTGGACCGGCGGCGAGAACGGCCTGCGTGGCATCAATGTCCGCGTCATCGATATTTTCGGCCTCAAGCTGGATTTCATCCATCCGCTGACCCGCTATTACGTGATCGCGGCCTTCGTGATCGCGGCCTTCTTCGTGCTGTCGCGCATCCTCGCATCGCCTTTCGGGGCCGTGATCGAAGCGGTGCGAGAAAACGAGACCCGTGCCAAGGCTTCCGGCTACGACGTGACGCTGACGCGCTGGATGACGTTCGTACTGTCAGGCGGATTTTGCGGGCTCGCCGGCGCGCTGCAGGCCCTGCACCTCTCGATCGTGCCGATCGAAATCCTGCATTACGACACCTCGGGTGTTGTCGTGATGGTCGCGCTGCTCGGCGGAATGGGAACCTTCTTCGGGCCGATGGTCGGTGCGGCGGCATTTCTGCTGCTGGAAAATCTGGTCTCGCTCTGGACCGTGCATTGGCAGCTGATCGTCGGCGCCGTCTTCATGGTGTGCGTGCTGTTCTTCCCGGCCGGCATCTGGGGAACGATCATTTCACGGGGCAAGCCATGACGGCAGCCGCCGCGCCATCACAAGAAGTTATCCTGCGCACCAGGGGGGTGGGCAAGATGTTCGGCAAGTTCGTGGCGCTGAACAACATCTCGGCCGAATTCACCAAGGGTGCGATCACCTCGATCATCGGCCCCAATGGGGCAGGCAAGAGCACCTATTTCAATCTGCTGTCGGGGGCGCTGGTGCCGTCGAGCGGCAGCGTCGAGTTCGAGGGCCGCGACGTCACCGGATTGCCGCAGCATCGCTTTGCCCATATGGGCGTCGCGAAGTCGTTCCAGATCACCAATGTGTTTCCGCAGCTGTCGACGCGCGAGAACATCCGCGTCGGGCTGCAGGCGCTGGTGTCGCGCTACGACATGTGGCGGCCGCGCGCCAGGCTTCGCGAACTGACAGAACAGGCCGATGAATTGCTGGCGCTGGTCGGATTGTGGGAATCCCGTGAGCGAACCGCGAAGACGCTGGCGCATGGCGAGCAGCGCGCGCTGGAAATCGGCATGGCGCTGGCGAGCCGGCCGCGGCTGTTGCTGCTGGACGAGCCGACCGCCGGCATGAGCCCGGAGGAAACCCGCATCATGATGGATCTGATCGTGAAGCTGGCGGGCGAACGCACCGTCATCCTGGTCGAGCACAAGATGAAACTGGTGCTGGGGATCAGCAACCGCATTCTGGTACTGCATCACGGTGAATTGCTGGCGGAAGGCACGCCGCTGGAGGTTCGCCGCAACGAGGCGGTGAAGCGGGTCTATCTTGGCCAGCGGGAGCACTGAGCCGATGTTGCAGATCAGCCATCTCAACGCCTGGTACGGCGCCAGCCACGTGCTGCAGGACATCAATATCGAGGTCGCCAAGGGCGAGATCGTTTGCCTGATCGGCCGCAACGGCGCCGGCAAGACCACGACCCTGAAGTCGATCATGGGCCTGATGGAAAAAACCAGGGGGTCGGCGATCTTCAAGGGCAGGGAGTTGCTGAGCGAGCCGGCGCATCTGCGTTTCGCGCTCGGGCTCGCCTATGTGCCGGAAGAGCGGCGTATCGTGCAGGGGCTTTCGGTGCGGGAGAATCTGCGGCTGGGTCTCGTGGCATCGCCCGAAAAGAAGCGGGAAGTCGAACTGATCGAGGGCATCGCCGAGATTTTCCCGCGGCTCGCCGAGCGTCTGGACCAGGAAGCCGTCACCATGTCTGGCGGCGAACAGCAGATGCTGGCGATCGCGCGCGCGATGATCGCCAAGCCAGATCTGATCATGCTCGATGAACCCTCGGAAGGCATCATGCCGGTGCTGGTCGACGAAATGTTCGAGCTGTTCCGCGCCATGAAGGCGCAGGGCACCACCGTGTTGCTGGTCGAGCAGAATGTGGAACTGGCGCTCGACATCGCCGACCGTGCCTATGTGCTGGATCAGGGCGCAGTGGTTCATCAGGCCGCCGCGAGCGAATTGTTGGCCGATAACGAGATCAAGGAGCGTTATTGCTCGGTGTGACCCAGGGTTTGCCGGTCCACATCGACCCAGGAGATTCCCTTCGACGAGTTCAGCCAGACCGTCGCATTTTTTGAATCGATTTTCACTTCCGTGAGTTCTGCCGGGGCATCCCCAACGATGGTGCGCGCTGCTGTTTTCGCCAATGCCGGCAAATCCGGAATGTCGCCCGGCTGCAGATCGAAAGCGGGACCGCGATCCTGCTCGATCCGTCCCTCCGGCTCGGGCCCCGATACCCAGTACCATTCGCCCCAGAACACCTTCCAGTGCCTGACGCGCCAGCTCTGCTCGAACACGCCAGAGACGTAATAGGTGTGGGCGCTGTGCTGGCGCGTCCCCGGCGTCGTTCGCCAGGGCGACATATCCGGATCCATCGCCCAGACGGTCAATTCACCCGGCTTGATCACCAAATTCCGCACCAGCATCCGCGGCCCCGCATGCCGTTTGACCGCTGCGAATGCGTGCTGGGCCTGTCCAGTTTCGAGCAGCGTGGCGGTCGGGTGCACACCGGCCAGACACGCGATCCCGAACAAAAGTGCGAAGATGAAAAGCGCGGCCAGGAATGCGGTCAGCCGCGCGGTGCCGGCGCCGACTTCGACGGTCATGGCCCGATAACCACGGCTCAGCGCGCTCATGCCAGGAATTCCCTCACGCGCGCCGAGGCCGGCACGCGCCACACGGCGGATGCTGCAGGGGAGGACGGGGAGGCAATGGAGTCCATGGCCTCCAGCTGTCGTCATACCCCGCCGTCGGGTTCAATCCGGCTTCAGGTCGCCCGCCGGACAAAGCCCGGATTGAGCTCCTTGACCGAGCGCGCCCCGCATTGCTGCATGGCGGTGCGGGTTTCGGTGCGCACGATCTCGAGCACACGCTCGACGCCTTCCTGGCCGAAGGCGCCCAGCCCCCAGAGATAAGGCCGGCCGATGCCGACCGCCTGTGCCCCCATCGCGAGCGCCTTGACGACATCGGTGCCGCGGCGGAATCCGCTGTCGACGATCACAGGCATTCGTCCCTTCACCGCGGCGATGATCTCCGGCAGCGCATCGATGGTGGAGCGGCCGTAGTCCTCGCCGCGCCCGCCGTGGTTGGAGACCAGAATGCCGTCTAACCCGTTCTGCGCCGCAAGGTCCGCATCCTCGGCGGTGACGATGCCCTTGAGCATGATCTTCATGCGCGTGATATCGCGCATGCGCTTGACGGTGTCCCAGGACAAATTCGAGGACTCGCCGCCTCCGGTAATGCCGGAGAGATCGATGCCGTCGTAATTGTGCCGCCGTGCCGACCGCCCCTCAAAGCTGCTGCGGTCATGACAATCCGAGCACTCGCGCGTATCGGTGCGCCGCAGCCGGAACATGGTTTCCTGGTTGCGGCCCGCGACACGGTCGACCGTCACCATCAGGACCGGACATCCGGCGCCCTCGGCCCGCTTGATCAGCGCCTGCGCAACCTCCCAGCGCGGCGAGGCGTAAAGCTGGAACCAGATCGGCGCGCCCCGCGCCTTGGTGACGTCTTCGACGGAATAGTTCGACGATGTCGACAGAATTTGCAGATGATTGCCGACCCGCGCGGCCTTGGCGACGGCGACTTCGGCTTCAGGGTGAAAAAACTGGTTGCCACCCGTCGGGCACACGAAGATCGGTGAATCATATCTGGTGCCGAACAGCTCCACGCTGGTGTCGACCTTGGACACGTCGATGAGGCGACGCGGATTAAGCTGGAATTTGAGGAAGCCCTCGCGGTTGGCGCGCAGCGTGACTTCGTCGTCAAGGCCCGAGGCCATGTAGCCGAAATGCGCCGGCGGCGTTTTCTGGCGGGCCACCGGCTCGAACTCGAAGACGTTGATGGCGTCCTTTGGGCTTTTGATGAGGTCGCCGCTACCCGGTGGCGCCCATATCATCGGATCGGGCAGTTTGGACGGCGCCTCGGCGGCATTAGCCGACAGCGCGCCGGATGCGGCCAGCGGACTGCCGGCGAGATATTGCAGAAAACGGCGGCGGCTGGTGGCACGCACGATCGGTGTCGTCATTGGAATTTTCTCCCTGAACTGTTTTTCTTGTTCGGGATGATAGCAGCCGGCGGGGTGGTCCGGAAGCCGTGGACAGTGCCTGGCATCGCGGTGGGTCTTGGCAGCGGGTCTTGGCAGCTGCGTGATCCGCCCTCGGCTTGCTTTTTAAAGGTTAAAGGCGATCGACCGCCTTGAAGGTGCCGTCCGGCTGAATCACGGTCAGGAAAACCTTGGCTGGCGCGTGGTTCATTTTCTGTCCGACGGTGATGATGTCGCCGCTGATGTCAAATCGGCCGACGTCATTGATCAGCTGCAGCATATCCGCGCGCGTCGGGTTTGGTCCGGCCATTTCGAGCGCGGCGGCGACCAGACGGCCGGAAAGATATCCCTCCAGCGAAACGAAATCTGGCCTCAGATTTGGGTCGAGCGCCTTCTCGGCGGCCTGGTAATCGGCGACGACCTTCACCGACGCATCCCATGGAAAAGGTACGACCTGGGAGACGATAACTCCCTGACCCTCGGGGCCGAGTTCTTTTGCCAGCGCATTGGCGCCGACGAAGGAGATATTGACGAAGACCGGATTGAATCCGCTCTTGCGGGCGAGCTTGATGAATTCGGCGCATGGACCATAGGTGCCGACCATGACCACGGCCTCCGGTTCGGCGCGCTTGAGCGTTCGCATGGCTGAACCGACCGCTTTGGTATTGCGCTCGAACGTGCCTTCGGCCGTCAACTCCATGCCGCGTTTTTCCAGCGCAAGCTTGACGCCGGCCAGGCCGTCGCGACCGTAGGAATCGTCCTGATAGAAGATCGCAATGTTTTTGAGATGAAGATCCTCAGTCAGATGCTTGATCCACGCTTCGGCTTCGGCGCCATAGCTGGCGCGAATATTGACGACGTTGTGGAGGTCCGGCGCGCGGAGGAATCCGGCTCCGGTGAACGGACCGATGAACGGTACATTCTTGGCTTTCGCGATCGGAACGGTCACGGTCGTCGTCGGGGTACCGACGGCGCCGATCAACGCGAAAACCTTGTCCTCCTCGATCAGCTTGATGGTCTGAGCGGCCGAGCGATCGGGATCGTAACCGTCGTCCCGGCTGATCAGCTCGAGCTTGCGGCCGTGTACGCCGCCCCTGGCATTGATCTCGGCGAAGGCTGCGAGAATGCCCTGCCGCATACCCTGACCGAGCGCCGACGACGGACCTTCGAGCGCCGCGGCCTGACCGAACAGAATGGTGCTGGAACTGACGCCGACCTCGTCGGCCGAGGCGCGAAGCGGATTCGCTGCCGCGAGCAGAATCGAAAGGCCGGTGAAGATCGTCGTTCGTAATCGGTGCATCGCAATATTTCTGCGGGATCGAGAAGTGGCCCTCGCACCGCACGATATCCGCGCGTGATGAAGGTCTCGCTAATCTTTGGCGGGATTTTGTTGGAGGCCGCAGTGGAACTGCGCGCGCCGCTCCCCGTAAAGCTACGTGGATTGAATTTTATCTGCTGCGACAATCGTTAACTAAGGCCGTCAAACCAGGTGACATGGTCCTGATATTTGTGGGTTTTTTAACCCAAATCCACGTCCGATCCTTCCTGTACAACGGGACTGTTTTGGGTCGCGGTTGTACAGGTCGGACGAAGGACGAAGATGAGCGATCGACACCTGGGCGGCAATCGTCAGGGAGACATGATCGAACGGCGGCGAAACTCTGCATTGCTGTACCGGCCGGCGCTGGTCGCAGCAGGTGTCGGCCTTTTGCTGTCGCTGGTCGCTACCTATGCGGTCGGACGCTGGGAACAGCATGTCACCAGGGTCGAGTTCGAGGGCGTCGCGGCCACCGAACTGATCGAGATGCAGAACGGGGTCAATGAATATCTCAGCCGGCTGGTCACGCTGCGCACCCTGTTCGAATCGGCCAACGAAGACGTTACCCGCAGCGAGTTCGAGGTTTTCGGCGGCCGTCTGTTCGAGAATCATCCGGGGATCCTTCGCGTCGGCTGGGTGCCGAAGGTCAGCCGGAAAGAGCGTGCCGACTATGAGGCCGCGGCCGTCAATGACGGCGTCCCCGGTTATCGGATCAAAGCCCTCGCTGCAGATGGCAACCTCTCACCGGCGCCTGAGCGCGATTTCTATTTCCCGGTCTTCTTTTCAACCGAGGCGAAAACCTCGATGATTTACGGGCTGGATTATTCAACCGACCAGGTCCGGTGGGCCGCGCTGGAACGCGCGCGGGATAATGACGCTGTCACCGTGCTGCCTACCAGACTGTATCATGATCTGAAGGGTGGCAGCCACGGCGTGATGGTTGGTGTGCCGGTCTATGTGAAGGGAACGTCGCGCACCACGATCGCCGATCGGCGGCGCAATCTGGCCGGCTTCGTCGTCGGGATCTTCGATCTGGCGCACTTGCTGCAGTCGGTTCGGACGGTGACGGCGGCGCCTTCCGCCATCGTCATCAATGCCTACGCGCCCGATCAGGCCAGCAGCGCCGGATCGCAATATCAACTTGTTCCGGATTATTCATCGGCGCAGACGGAGCAGTCGAGGCGAGCTTTCGCGAAGGAGCCGTGCTGGTCCGGGACGCTCAAGATCGGGGATTCCAGCTGGCAAGTGCAGGCTATTCCAGCCGCTCGCGGCCGACTGACCGCACGGTACGACCGGGCGCTGACGGTGCTCACGGCCGGAATTGTCATCACGGCATTCCTGGCCGTGTATCTCGGTCTCGCAAGCCGCAATTCGCGGCAGCTCGCACTGGCGAACCGGCGTGTTCTGGAGCTGGCGCAGACCGACATTCTGACCGGGCTTCCGAACCGGGCGTTCTTTCTGGAACAATTGAATGAGGCCGGCTCGCACGAGCAGTGGAACAGGAACGCATTTTCAATCCTGATGCTCGACCTTGATCGCTTCAAGAACGTCAATGACTCGCTTGGTCACGCCGCCGGTGACGCGCTGCTCCGGCAGGTGGCAGTTCGCCTGAAATCGGCGCTGCGCGATACCGATGTGCTGGCGCGGCTGGGGGGCGACGAATTCGCGATCATCCAGGCGGGTTGCCCTGATCAGCGGGCCGGGTCGATCGATTTGGCGACACGAATCTCGAAACTCATCGCCGAGCCGTTCCAGCTGCCGGGCCATCAGGTCGAGATCGGGACAAGCATCGGGATCGCGTTTGCGCCGGAGCACGGCGACGATCAGGAGCAGTTACTGAAAAAAGCCGACCTCGCGCTGTACCGGTCGAAATCGGCGGGCCGCAACTGCTTTACGCTCTATGATGAAGCGATGTCCGCGGAACTTGAAGCGCGCAACACGCTTGAGGGCGACCTGCGATATGCCATCGCCTGCTGTCAGTTCGAAGTGCATTATCAGCCATTCTTCGACGTCCAGACCGGCCGCCGCCGGGGCCTGGAAGCGCTTGTTCGCTGGCGTCATCCGACCAGAGGGCTGATACCGCCCGACCAGTTCATTCCGCTGGCGGAGGAGACCGGCCTCATCGTCCCGCTAGGTGAATGGATCATGAGGCAGGCGTGCGACGACGCGACATCGTGGCCGGCGGACACCAAGGTCGCGGTGAATCTGTCGCCGGTCCAGTTCAAGCAGGCCGAGTTGTTCGAGATCATCGAGTCGGCGTTGCAGAACTCAGGCTTGCCGCCGGAGCGGCTTGAAATCGAACTCACCGAATCCGTCCTGCTGGAGCGAGCGGCCGAAAATCATGCCTTTATGGAAAAACTGAGGAGCATCGGGGTTTCGCTTGCCCTTGACGATTTCGGCACCGGATATTCATCCCTGAGCTGCCTGACCACGTTTCCGTTCGACAAGATCAAGATCGATAAATCGTTCATCGGCAATCTGTCG